>Ga0209017_10001850_pt1 | contig 14984 bp, 10 predicted proteins | sample YNPBryunderm2012_FD_185812 | JGI IMG/M metagenome (GOLD analysis project Ga0209017, IMG submission 185812) | Anoxygenic and chlorotrophic microbial mat microbial communities from Yellowstone National Park, USA - YNP Bryant MS undermat 2012... ... | reverse complement strand
AGGCGCGAAGGCCAGCGAGCGGGAGAAATAGACCGTGGGATCATCGGGCATGGCGTCCAAGAGAAACGCAAACGGCGACTCCCGCGCCTTGGCGGGCACCTGGGCGCGGAAGATCGAACCGGGTCCATAGAACTCCGACGACTTGAGCGATCTCAATACCTCGACGATCGGTGGCTTGAAGGCGGCAATGGCAAACTCGCAGGAATTCTCCAAGCAGACCAGCCGCCCTCCCTCATTGACGAACCGTCGCAGATGGGTTTGTCCCTCGCGGCCCAGGCCGCCGACATAAGCTGGATCGGTCTCGTTGAGTCCCCAACCGTCGCGGATGGTTGCGGCCGACACCGAAGGCAGCACGATGACGTCGAACCGTTCGTTCAGATTTCCCCCCTTGATATCGGCGTCGTGTAAGGTGGTGTAGGAAACGCCATGCGTTTCCAGAACGAGACGAGTCCAACCCTCGTCCATGCTGGGTTTCCAAGGTTTGTACAAGCCAATCCGACCCAGCCGGAGCGGTTGGGTGTCCCGCTCGAACAGTGAGTCGGCCTGGTCGCCCGCGACGCCTACCACCCTCAAGCCGCGCTCGCGGGCCAGAGGCTCTAACACCTCGCGCGCTGAGGAAACCGCGCGGACCACCCAGGAACCGACCGACGCCTCGGGGCGATCGGCGGACGCCACAACCCGGCGGCGAACTTCGACGCCCGCCTGGTTCAAAGCCGCTAGTGCTGCAACCGCCTCGACCTCGCGGGCCGGAATCAAAACCACCTTAGCCGTTTCCAACCCCTCGACGCGACCTTGGGGAGCCTCGAATTTGGTCAGCTTGGTGAGAGGCCACGAGGGATCGAGCGGTTCACTCAAAGGGGCGCTGGCGACTCCCATCAACAGCGGCAAAGTCCACCCAGCCACGTCGTAAGGGGGTTCCGCGGTGCCGTCGCTACGCAGACGGTTGGGGTAGACCTGACGCTCCATCATATCTTTGAGGTGGGGCCGAAACGGTTGGGAAGCTGGCAGCACATAGGTTCCCTTGGAGTAGGTTTGCCCGCCTAGGGTGAACTCATCCTCGGCCTGGAGGACGTCAATGCCGGTGTCGTGGAGGATCCTGACCATCCGAGCCGCGCGGGCGGGGTCGGCGGGGTCGGGCGTAACGACCCAGCCGTAAGGGGGTTCGTTTTCGCCAGTGGCGATCGCGTCGCGGCTCATCTCCAACAGGTTGCCCTGGAAACACTCGCGGTAACGCGCGGCCAACGACAGCGTGGCGCGGGCGCAAATGAGTTGATAATCAACGATGTCCCGCAACCGCCACCAGCCTCCCGGCCAGGGATCGGCGAAGTTGACCGCCAGATCGTGGTTGGGGAAGCCGCGTGTGGCTCCCTTGAGTTGCGACTTCTCCAAGAAGATCGGCGTGGCAAGCTTGACGCTGGCCGACTCGGTGAGGATGCCGACCATGTTGTGGCGCTGGGGCACGGTGCGGCAACCGCCATTCCACCAATTGTCGTACATCGCGTTAGTCAGCACCCCCTGCTTGCGCTCGGAGGCCAGCGACCAGGCCATGTGGGCACCGATCAGAAAAATCCCTTGGGTCACCCGGGGATGAATGTTGGGATTCTGCGGCTCGTAGAACGGAGGGACGAATATCCGCGCTCCGGTTGAACCCATCTGATGAATGTCGTAGGTGATGGTGGGCAACCACTCGAAGTAGAGCATCCGGGTGAGCAACCGGGTTTCTTGAAGGTTGAGCATAAACCAGTCGCGGTTGGTGTCGTGGCCGGCGTACTTGTGGTAGAGGACCGGCATCCCGTCGCCCTCCCACGGCTTGCCCTTGGTTTTCTCATACCAGCGCGCGGTGATGTCCACGCCGTCGGGGTTGGCCGAGGGCACCAACAGCAGGATCGTGTTGTCGAGAATCTCGCGGGTCGCCGGGTCGTCGCCAGTGGCCAGTTCGTGCAACAGTTCCATCGCCGTGAAGGTCGAGGCGGTTTCGCTGGAGTGGATCGTGCAGGTGATCAACACGACCGGCTTGGATTCCTTGACGATCCGCACGGCCTCGTCCTGGTCAGCGAGCTTGCGGGGATCGTGCAGCTTGGCCTGATGCTCCTTAGCGCGGTCGAGATTCGCAATGGTCGCCTCGTTGGAGACAATCGCCACCAGATAAGGGCGATCCTCGGTGGTGCGGCCCAACTCGACGACCTCGACCCGACGGGAACGCTCCCCCACTTCGCGGACGTACTCGGCCACGGTGGACCATTCGACCAGCTTGCCGTCGGCTCCCGGGCGATATCCGAGTTTGGCCTCGGGCGACATCAGGCCCGCCGAGCCTCCCGCGACCTCCTGGCCACGCGCGATCGTCGAAACGCCGGCCAACGCCAGAGCCAGAACCATCAGACCGACCACCCGCACGTCGCGGCCAAGCGCTCGCCACCGTCCCACCCAGGTCGTCATCAACGCGCCATTCTCCCTTCAACCAAGAACCGACTTGAGGAACCATTCCGCTCCGACGACGATGAGGACCATCCGCCCACGTCGGCGCGACGGTTTGATCGTAGTCGGCTCGACCCCGCCCCGCAACACACCAACCAACCACGTTGGCCGCGTTCCCTGTAGTGCCGATCCTTTCGGAGTTTGTCCATGCGATTCCAACCGAGTTGGCGACTTCGGGCGTTCCTGGTCTGGCTGCTCATCATCGGCCTAGAAACTCTTCCGTAGAAACTCTTCATGGTATCCTGCGACAGGTCACCTTGATTCCCTGGCTGGGGGACCGAACGGCTCGACGGCTCACGGTGTTCACCGGCTCGGCGCTGATTTGGACGATCGCCGCCTTGACGGTCCGTTGGATTGCCCCCTCCACCCCGATTCGTCGCTGGACTATCGGCGCGGCCTGGGTGATCCTCACCGTGGCCTTCGAGGTAGGCCTGGGCTGGCTGCTCGCTGGTCCCGACCTGACCGCCCGACTGGCAGAGAATGACGACCCACGGCGGGGTGGTCTGCTCAGTCTGGGGATGCTCGTTCTTTTGGCCTCCCCTACCCTGGCTTGGCGTTGGCGCAACCCCGACCCGACGCCTTCCTTCCCTTCTCGAATGGAGTCGCCTTCCGGACACGGGCAACCGCCCGCCCCTTGACTTGAATGATGCGGGAAAGTCCGATGACATCGGCGGAGCGGACAAGACCATCGAATTGACTCGACGCAATGCGATGCCATGCCATGCAATGCGTATCGAACCAAACCAATCGGGTCGTTCGCGCCGTCAGGAGGAAGCGGGAGGCGATGACTCCATCCTCTCCCGGACGCTCTCCAGTTCTTCCTTCCTTGAGTTTCGACGTCATGGAGACGCCTGCAATGCTGCGAAACGTGCTGAGTTGGGGGGCGGCGGTAGTCGCCCTGGGCATGGTCTGGACCGCCACGGCGACGGTCCCCGGCGACGACGAGGGGTTCACCCCGCTATTCAACGGCAACGACCTCACCGGCTGGACCACTTTCCTCGATCCCAACAAGTCGGCCACCCCTGAAGAAATCTGGTCAATCAAGGATGGGGTCATCCGCTGCGAGGGCACAGTCAACGGCTACCTCATCACAACCGACGAATATGAAAACTACGTCTTGAAGCTGGAATGGCGCTGGCCTGACCCCAAAGTGGGTAATTCGGGAGTCTTCGTTCATGTGGTCGGACCCGACATGATTTGGCCCAAGGGAGTCGAGGCCCAACTTCAAAACGGCCGCGCCGGCGACTTTTGGCTGGTGGGCGACTTCAAGCTCGACGTTGATCCCGCCCGGCGTGACCCCCGCGTCGGACGCCACTACTTTCGCATGAAGGAAGGCGTGGAGAAGCCCAATGGCGAGTGGAACACTTATGAAATCACCTGCAAGGGCGACAAAATCACGCTGGTCATCAACGGTGTTCTCGTCAACCAAGGTGAGAAGGCCGAACTCACCAAAGGCAAGATTCTGCTCCAATCCGAAGGCGCTCCCATCGAGTTCCGCAACATCAAGATCAAGAAGCTAGATTGAGTCGAGTGGTGCTCCGTCACCGACCCGAACGCTTCTGTTGGCTTCGCCGTTGCGTCCTTAGTCAAGGTCCGAGCGCATCCGCGATCCGAACCGACCCGGGACGCTCGGCGTACAATACAATCTCAGCGAGCGAAGGCCGATCAGATCGACTCGAATCCTTGCAATGCGGACCGGGATTGGTCTTCGCTCGATTGGCCGACGCGGCGGCCCGTGGTTGTTGGTCGGGCGTCCGCGTGGGAGGGACGAGCGGGTTGGATGGAACATCCCATTCTATTTTCACTCCAGCGGAATTGGACGATCCAATCTCCCCCGCTTGCTTTTGAATGCGATGGGGCGCGAGCCTATGATTCGGTCTCCGTTGGGTTTGCGGCTGGGCGGAACCCGTCCGCTCAAACAAGCGGTGTTGGAGGGGGTCGCCGCCGGCGCGCGGGGCTTCGTCATCGACGCTCTGGGCGAACTGTCGCCCGACCGTCTGGGCGAGTCGGGACGCCGCGAGGTACGGCGGTTGGTCCGAAGCGCCGATGCGGTCTGGATCGCTTTGGGTTTGCCGACCCGTCGCCCATTCGACACCCTCGACCAGCTTGAGGACCGTCTGGCGCGGGCGGACCGCGCCTTCGCGTTGGCCTACGACCTGGGAACCGACTTGGTGCTGGTCAACGTCGGTCCCGTGCCACCTCCCGAGCCCGTCGCTGACGCCTCCGGGTCCGAGACGCCTCCACCAACAGCCTCTTCCAGCCTGGTGACTCCCGGCGGCCTGATCCTGCCACCCGACCTGGCCGCCGCCTCCGCTCAACGGCAACGCGCTCAAACCACGCCCCGGGGTCCCTCGCGTCGAGAAATCTTCGAGACCGCCGTGACCGAACTGGCCCGACGCGCCGATCATCGCGGCGTCCGTCTGGCTCTGGAAACCGGAGCTGAGACCGGGCGAACCTTGGCCGAATTCCTCCAAGCCTTGCCCGGTCCGCCGGTCTTCGCCGACCTCAACCCCGTCGCTCTGCTCACGCGCGGTCTCGACCCGGTGACCACCACCCGCGAACTCGCCGGGTACGTCGCCCACGCCCACGCCGGCGACGCGGTCGGTCTTGGACACGCGGGCCATCGCCTCCCGGCCAATCCTCGCGGCACGGGTTTCGCTCCCGGCGTTCTCGACTGGGAGGAATACCTCGGCGCTCTCGAAGAAATCGGCTATCGCGGCTTCCTCACCGTTTTGCCCGACCACGACGACAACGCGCTCGAAACCTTCCGCGCCGTTCTGCAACGGGTCCGCGACTTCTAACACCCGCCGCCGTCGGAACCACCGGGCTATTGGTCTCTACTCTCCCCCATCGAATCTGGTCAAGGCGCACTCGGCATGATCGTATACCGTCATCGAATGATTCTGATTTACAGTTTGGTTGCGGGTTGGCTGCTCTGGGGTACCGGTTGGATCGGAACCCCGGCTTACGCCCAAATCGAGCGTTACGAGTTGGGCCGACGGTTACGGGTCTTCGAGAAGGCGTGGGACCAAATCCCCGACCCCGAAGCTCGACAACGGACCACCGCCCTGCTCGACCGAGCGGTTCAATCCTTCTTCGGGTTCCGTCTGCCTGAAGCGGGCAAGATGATGGACGAGGCTTGGTTCGCCCTTCAAAGCGCCGAGGCTCCCGACCCCAAGGACCGCTGGGCGCGGTCGTTGCGGATTCGTCTGGAGAGGCGGTTGCTCGACGCGGCCAACGACCGGATCGCCGGCGACCTAGCACCGTTCCACTCGCCCAAAGAGCCGATCCCCGCTCAAGCCCGGCTCCGTCTCACGCTCAAAGTGGGCGGACACCAGGCCGAAACCCTCGTCGAGCCGATCGCATCCTGGCCAGTGGTTTTCGACTGGGATTGGAGGCCAAACCCAACCCTTGTCCCGGACGTCTTCACCAATGTGGACGCCTCACTCATCGGCGTCGTTGAGATCGAGGGTCGGGCCCGCGCGACCATCGAACAAACCGTCTCGCTGGTTTCCGACTTGGATTCCCGCCTAACGCGGCTCGACAGCCTTCTGACCTCTTGGGAAGCCGCCGATGACTCCGACCAGGAGGCCGCGTCCCAGTCCAAGCCGGAAGCCGCCTCGCCTCCCCGCACGACTGACCGCTTGAGCTTGCGCTTGAATGTGGACTTGCTCAAAGGCTTGAAACGCGGCAACACCTACGAAACGGACTATCCCGCCGCTCGTTTGCTCGCCGAGGCCGAAGCGTTGGCTCAAGCGCTTCAGGACGGGCGGTCGTTCCACGGGCCGGATCGAGTGGGTCAAGCGTGGCTGAATCTGGCTCTGCCCCGCAAGCGTTCCTGGGTCGTCCGGGTTCAAGTGCCTGAGAACGGCCCCGAGGTTCGTGAGAAGGGCCAAACCCTTCCCCTGGTTCTGGCGCTTCACGGCGCGGGCGGCACCGAGAATCTCTTCTTCGACGGCTACGGCGACGGCGCACTGGCCAAGGTCTGCGCCCGCCGTGGTTGGCTCATGGTCGCGCCCCGGTCCGGCTTTGGGATCGCTCCCCTGCCTGAACTGATCGACGAACTCGCCCGCATTTATCCCATCGACCGCCAACGGATCGCCCTGGTGGGCCACTCGATGGGGGCTGGACAAGCAGTGACGGCGGTGAGTGCCCGGCCCGAACTTTATCGCGCCGTGGTGGCCCTGGGCGGCGGCGGACGAGTGACGCCCCGCCAGGAATTGGCCCACGTGCCCTTCCTGATCGGCGTGGGTGATCGCGATTTCGCTCTGCGAGGCGCGCGTCAATTGCGCGACGCCCTGCAACAATTGAATCCCGAACGACTCGAATACGAGGAATTCCCTCACATCGAACACCTGGCGATTGTGCAGGCGGCGATGGACCGGGTGGATCGTTTCCTCCAATCGGCCCTCGATCGTGATCGTTGAGTTTGGCGGACCAAACCGAACCCGACGTGGCCGTCGCCGATGAACCGGGGGAATGGTCGGTCACTCCTCGCCGACCACTCCCCGGCGTTCGCGTTTGATTCGCGCGTGGGCGCGTTTGGATTCCAGGCGACGCCGCTGTGAACCAGCGGTGGGTCGTGTAGGCCGGCGAACCTCGGGACGCACACAAGCCAACCTCACCAGGTCGATCAACCACGATAGCGCCACGCGACGGTTGGCCTCCTGGGTCCGCTCGGCCTGGGCGGTAATCACGAGGACGCCATCGGTTCCCACCCGCCGACCAACCAGGCCGAGCAAACGACTCTTGACCTCTTCGGACAACGACGGCGACTCCATCACGTTGAACCGCAACCGAACCGCTGTGGCCACCTTGTTGACGTTCTGGCCACCCGGACCTGAAGACCGGATAAACTCGAACGTCACCTCCTCCTTGCGAATCCCCACCCGGTCGTTAATCGCCACCCAGCCCATCGACCACGTCCTCCACGTCTCAAGGTTGCTCAACTCAAAACGTCATGGAATCAAACGAGTTGCGCGTTTCACGACGACTCCGGCTGACTGCTGGGTGACCCAACGTCGCAACTAACGAGGCCGCACCGCGCTCCAACCCCAGACTTCATTGTGTCCGTGGGGACGAGGAAAGGCCACCCAAGCATGGCCCTCCTCCTGGGATTCCAACTTTTCCCGGCGGAACGGCTTGAGGGCGAGGATGTCCGGGATTGCCGGACCATCGGTCTGGTACGCCCCGTATCCACCCTTGAAACGAACGCCCCACGAACTGAAAAGGGTTACCTTGCGCGGCAAGTGGACGCCCAAGAAGTCGCGGCCCACCGTGCCAGGCAACGGATGGGGCAGCCCATCGAACTCGCCCCGTTGCCGCCATGTGACCATGCGGGGCGGCTTGGGCGAATCCCCACCCACTTCATACAAGCCATGACCCGGCTCATACCGCGTCACCGCGTTGGCTCCGAGGGTCAATGGCCAACCGGCCCGCGCGTGGTTGTGCGCCTGTTCATAATAACCCATCCCCACGGGAACTCCGTAATGCTCGCGCCAGCGTTCCGAAGAATCCACCACCCGACGCAGACACTCGGCCAGCGGTTGAGCCACTTCGACAACCGGCCCGATGGGCTCGTCGCCCCGAACCGAGCCTGCAGTTGCGAACTGGAGGGCGTTCCCCGCCAAGACCGTCCCAACGATTCTTCCCAGAAGTGACCAACGAGACATTCGTAAGGCCCCCCACGATTCGATTCATTCCCAGAATCCCAACCCCCACCCATCGAGCGGCGCGATGACGCGCCGCGTCATTCCAACAGCCCAATTATGGTCGGCGCGAACGCGAACCAATCGCCACTCCAGGAGCGTCCTTGGGAATCTGAAGCGAGGGGTTGCGATTGAAATGCACGAAGGGTAGCCGCACGCCTCTTACGAACGTCTGATCCGCCCGAAGGATGGGTGGCGCGGGTCGGAACCCGCGTGAGGCGGCGATCGTCACGATGTCGTCCTGATCGACCCCGTCGCCCGAGATGCCTAATCCTCCCACCAGTTCAGGAACGCCGTCGCCGTTGACATCCTTGTAAAGCGGCAGACTTCCGGGAAAGAAGACGACACCGTTTTGATTCTCCACGGGGGTGGAGGTGTCGCGGAAGTTCGTGCCGGGGTTGAAGATGTCGTAACCCACCACGGATTGGAAGGCCGACGCCGGCAGGGGGGGACCAACGTTGACCCCGTTGCGCAGGCTCGATCCGCCATCGTTGAGGACCGAGAACGGTCCCGGCGGTCGGCCGTCAATTGATTGGGGGAACCGCGGGCCGGCCAGATAGCGGAAGGTCCGCGCGGTGAAGGCGGTTCCTAGCGGCACACCGGGCAAGCGATCGGCTTGCTGGAGTTTGGCGGGATCAGCATAATAGGCTGCGTTGCGTGCCTTGGCCACCGCCACGTCCAACGAAAAGATCGTCGCATCCGGATCGCGAAAGAGTCCAATCACATTCCCGTCGAGGTCGGTCACAGCGTAAACGAACCGCGCTGGGCGGGACTGGGGCAAACGAATCGCCGCCCGAACCCGCGAGGCGCGCCCCCTACCCTGATTGATGATCGTCTTGACATCCTCGGCGGTCAGCCCACCCACGCCGTCGTGAGGACGCACCAGCATCCCCTCACCCACCGGACGACCCGCGGCGAAGAAGAACTCGGGGGTCGTCTCGGGCGAGGGATTGACCACATCGTTGGGAATCGGCGCGATCGGCGCGAAGAAGCCGGTCTCAGCCTGACCGGGACTCAAATGAGCACGCGCAAACTCCAGAATCCGCTGAATCCCCTGGGTGCCACCGGGACCGTAGATGTCCAACGTGATTCCCACCAAGGTGATCGTACCGAAGGGCAGCACGATTCCCTCGACCGGCGGAATCCCGTCCAACTCGCCGAACGAGACGTTCACCCGGTCATCCGTCGCTCCAACCCCTCCCAACGCGGCGATGGCGATGAACTCGGCCTCGACCGAGCGATCCAATTTCGTCGATGGGATAGGAAAATCGTTGAGCCGGGAATGTTCCTCACTGGCAAATCCAGTCGTGCCTGGGAAAAAAACCCCCAGACCTCCAACCACGCCCACCCCGGCCCTCACAATCGGCAGACCGCCGGGCAGGGTGGCGATTCCCCGCGGCGAGGCTTCCAGCGCGAGTCCCGACACGAATCCATACGAATCGGGCGGCGGCGGGAACAACCCCTCCTCAAGAATCTCCTTGGGAATGAACTCGGGATGAGCGTTAAACCGGAACGCAAGCACGATGTCGTCGTCGGTGCCGCGAATCCGATCGGGTCCGGGGTGAAGGGTGGCGTCGCGGTTCGTGAATTCGATGTTGAACAGGTCCACTTGCGGCGTAAAGTTCACATCGGCGGGAAAGTGTGCGTTCAGACCAACTGCCGCCACCACGCCGGGACCACGTCGAGTGGAGTTGGGGTCCACGTCGCTGGGGTTCGATTCCACCATGCGCTGCGTGATGGTCGATTGCGACAAGGCGTTGATGGTACGCGAGGTCAACGGGGCTTCGTTGTTGGCGAAGAAGGCCGCGGTGCGGGCCTTGGCCACCGCGCCGTCGATGGCGAAGCTGAGTAGGGCTGGGTCCTGAACCAGTTCAGGAGCGACTTGGCCCTCGACCTTGACTCCGAGAATCCGCCCGCCGCGATCGACCACCGCAATGATCGCGTCCTCGCTGGAGCTGGCCGCCGCAGCCCGGTCCAAGAGAGTCCGAACCTCGTCGGCCGCCAGCTCTCCGGGAGCCGAGCTGAGCATAGTCCGCGGCTCGCAGCTCTCCAACCTTGGAATCGTTCGCCTTCGAGAAGTTTGGCTGCGCATGAATCCACTCCTGGCGAGACCGCGTTGGTGGGGCAACACCACTTCCATCCGCGCTCAGGTGAAATCCCCCCTTTCAGAAATCGCCCCGACAACCCCAAAACTCCATCAAAACCGCTCGATCCCACCAAACCCTCAATTAAGCCCAACAGCAACGCTCCTGCTCCGCCTCCGATCGAGGTTGACAGTCCAGGCGATCTCGGCTAGGTTCGCTCTGCGCTGTTGCGTCCCCGACGAGCCCATCTCGTCGCGGGGAACGCCTCCCCGCCTTGCCCGCGAATGCCTCCTCATCATGGGACGCCCGGTCATGGACGACCGCCCGCCAATAACCCACCCAAACCTTCGAGTCAGCGTGGTCGTGCCGGCTCACAACGCCGCCCACGACCTCAAACGCTGTCTCGTGGCGATCCGCGCCGGTGACCGGACGCCCGATGAACTCATTGTCGTGGATGACGGCTCGACCGACGCAACCAGCGATGTCGCCACCCAACACGGGGCGCGGGTGGTGCGTCACCACCGCGCGTTGGGACCCTCGGCGGCCCGTAACACCGGTGCCCAGGCCGCCAGCGGTGATCTCCTGGCCTTCTTCGATGCCGATGTGATCCCGCACCGCGACGCTCTGGCACGTGCCGTGGCCCATCTGGAGCGGCACCCGGAAATTGACGGCGTGTTCGGCTCCTACGACGATCATCCCGAGGCCGTCGGCTTGCTCAGCCGCTTCCGCAACCTCTGGCATCATCACATTCACCATCGTGGAGAATTCGACGCTGAAGGAGCGCGCCCCGCTTCCACCTTCTGGACTGGCGTGGGTGTCCTGCGGCGCGCCCGCTTCTTGGAACTTGGTGGTTTCGACGCCCGACGTTATCCTCGTCCTTCGATTGAAGACATTGAGTTCGGCTACCGCTTGACCGATCAAGGCGGACGCCTTCAATTGATGCCCGCGATCCAAGCAACCCACCTCAAACGCTGGACCTTGTTCGACACCATTCGAACCGACATCTTTAAACGTGGTGTTCCCTGGCTTATTCTGCTCCGAAGTCGAACCGCGCCCCAAACTGACCTCAATCTCGATCCTCGCCAGAAATGGGCCGCCGCCCTGGTGGCGGCCGGTGTGGCTTGCCTGCCGGCAACGTTCTGGTATCCAGGATTTGCGCTGGGATTTGCATTAACAACATTCGTGATGATTCTGATTAATAGGTCCTTTTTTCAACTTGCTGCTCGACGCTTCGGCCTAGGATTCGCGTTGGGCTGTGTGCCGTGCCTCCTGGTGTACTACGGTTGCTGCCTGGCATCTGTACCGATCGCGTGGCTAGTGATCCGCTGGGCGGGAATCGACACCCGATTGCGACCAATCCCCATCGCTACAATTCCCGCGCCCCACCAACCCACCGGCACTCGTCAATGGGTGGAGCCTCCTCATGCGACCCGCTGATCCCCAACTCGCCGCGAATCGCTCGAAGGTGGCCTTGGTGCGCTCCCAACGCCGGCGAGGCGCGATCGCCGAGGCGCTAGGGCTGATCCAGCCGGAATTGGCGCGACGTCTTAGACCAGGCCAACCCATCTTGGTAAAAATCAACCTTGTGAGCCATCGACGCCAGGCTCCCTCGACTCACCGCGACGCCCTTTCGGCCACTCTGGACGCCCTCCTGGCGGCCAACGGCGGCGCGCCGATCACCGTCGCCGAGGGGGCCACCGACGCTCCGGCGGGCTGGCGACGGTTCGGCCATGACCGCGAGACCGCACTTCGCCCGGTCAGGTTTTTCGACCTCAATCACGACGAACACAACTGGATTGAATTGCCTCTCAGAGCTATCGATGGCTCGCTAAGAAAGGCGCGGGTTTCCCAAACGGTTGTCGAAGCCCCTTTTCGTGTGTCAGTAGCGTTGATGAAAACACATATGACCGCTGGGGTCACCTTTGGTATCAAAAACATGCTCTCCGCCATTCATCCACTGGACCGTGTGCAAATGCACGGTTACGAGGGCGGGACCACCACCGGCACGCGTGGTTGGCGAGGGGCGGTTCGCGCCTTCCTCAAACGCGACGACGTCTTGGTACGGCAACTTACCCGAGGTCTGGGACGAGTTCGCACGCTTGTCAACATATGCACAGGACGTCTTGGTTCAAACGCTTATGAACGTCTCTCACCCGCCGATCGCGCCTTCCTCAAATCGGTCGCGGCGATGCATGAGAATCTGGCAAGATTGGCTGCCTTGACCGCGCCCCATCTCACCGTTTTGGATGGTTTCGAGGCGATGCATGGCGAAGGTCCACGTCAGGGTACACCCATCCGTCTTGGAGTCGCCCTGGCGGGGACCGACCCGGTGGCGGTAGACGCCGTGGCCGCCGCGGTCATGGGCTTTGATCCCCTTCAGATCGGTTATCTCGCTGAAGCGCAAACACGTGGTCTCGGCTGGGCTCAACTCGACCAAATCGACCTCGTGGGTGATCCTCTCGAATCGGTTCGCCACCCATGCCGACCTCATTCATGTCATTTTGTTCAGCCATTTTGGCGCAAAGTGAGCGAATCTTGGTTTTACCCTGATATGCTTTTAAGCAATTCGTCTCAAACTCCAGCACCTTTGGACCATCTCCCTACGCTTCGAGGTCCCCACCGAGTTGAAGCGGTCGTCTCGGACACCGATATCGCTCCCCACACCCCATCGAGGACGGCACAACCATGATCGATGTGGTGCTCGCTGTAGCCGAGTGGGAGTTCGCCCCAGTGGTCCGTCCTCGGTTGCGTGGTTGGATCGACCAGGCGTGTCAACGCATCGCCCCTTTGGGAAATCCCATCGTTGTGACTGCGAACGCCTCCAAGTTGGTCAACGATCGGACTCCTCGACTGGTTCCTGAGCTTTGGGCGGCTGGACTACAACGCGCCCGGGCCGACTGGGTTGTCTTCACCTCATTGAATCTTGAGATTCATAATGGTTGGATGGAAGAGATTCAAAGACAGATTGCTTCAGTCGATGAATCGATCGCGGGAATCGGCGGAGCAATCGTTCCCGGGGTGGGTTGGGATCAGCTCTCCTCACTCGATCGCTCGGTTTATGCTTTGAGATACGCGCGTTACGGGCGAACCGACCTTCCCTACCTGTTCCCACCCGGTGAACACGCGGCCTATCGTCGCTCCGCGCTCCTGCGGCCAGAGATTCGCCAGTCTTGGGCCGATGGATTCTGGGAATGCGACGTTCAGCGAACTCTTGCTTCTCACCAATATCAATTTTGTTTTGTTCCAAACCTGACTCTCGCTTATAGAGGAGGGTTGGATCGGGCGGCGATGATGAGAAACCGTTACTGGCACGCTCGACAATTTGGGGCAAAACGCGGGGCAATCCATCAATGGGGCTGGCCCAACCGCCTGATTCGTTCGTTGGGAGCGCCAATAGCCGCAGGAGCGCTAATGTATCGAAGCCTTCATCAAATGAGACATCAGTGTATTCCGTTAGAATTTCGAGACATCTGTGATCTTCTTGGTCTCGCGCTGGCTTGGTCATGCGGTGAGGCGGTAGGACTGCTGAAGCCCGCGTTGTCACGTTCGCAAATTCACGCCGAAAGGAGTGCTGAACTGTGATCTTCGCCTCACCGTTTTTCCTTTTCTTCTTTCTTCCCGTCGTTTTGGGGTTTGGACTCATCCTGCCCCAACGATGGCGAAATCTGTGGCTATTGACTTCGAGCCTCTTTTTTTATGCCTGGGGGGAATTCGGCTACACCCTGCTTTTTCTGGGCTCCATCGTTGGGAATTACACACTGGGCCTGGCGGCCCAACAGGCTCGAAACAACGCCGACCCCACGCGGTCCCAACGTCGGGTGCGTCAGGTGATGGTGTCTTCCGCCTTCTTCAATCTCGGCATCCTCTGTTGGTTCAAATACGCGGGCTTCTTCTTCGACAACCTCTCCGAAGCCGCTCGTCTCATGGGACTACCTGCCCTACCTCACAACGATATCCACCTCCCGATTGGAATTTCGTTCTTTACATTTCAGGGCCTCTCTTATGTGATCGACGTTGCGCGGGGTTCGGTAGAGGCCCAGCGGAATTTGATCAAGTTTAGCACATACCTTTCTTTTTTTCCTCAGTTGATTGCCGGTCCTATTGTGCGATACATCGATGTTGCGCGATTTCTCGATGCGCGTTCGATTCGATTGGAACAGTTTACTCAGGGCGTTGAACGGTTCATCGTCGGCCTGTCCAAGAAAGTCTTGATCGCCAACACATTGGCGACCACCGCCGACGCGATCTTTGACACCCCCGCCGGGTCGCTCTCCGCGGAAGTGGCCTGGCTTGGGATCGCCTGTTACACCTTGCAACTCTACTACGACTTCTCGGGGTATTCCGATATGGCGATTGGCTTGGGAAAGCTGTTCGGCTTCGATTTTCCCGAGAATTTCCGTCATCCTCTGGCCGCCACGTCGATGACCGACTTCTGGAGACGATGGCATATCTCGCTCTCCAGTTGGTTCCGTGACTATCTCTATATCCCTCTGGGCGGCAACCGTCAGGGTCCGATCCGAACAGCGCGCAACCTGGCCATTGTCTTCTTGCTTTGTGGCTTGTGGCACGGCGCGGGCTGGACTTTCATTCTCTGGGGAATGGCCCACGGGGTCGTGTTGATTCTAGAGCGGGTCGGTCTGGAACGGCTCATTCAGAAGATTTGGCCTTTGGGATTCTTATACGTGCCAATTATGGCAATGCTCACCTTTGTCTTCTT
>Ga0209017_10001847_pt1 | contig 15015 bp, 8 predicted proteins | sample YNPBryunderm2012_FD_185812 | JGI IMG/M metagenome (GOLD analysis project Ga0209017, IMG submission 185812) | Anoxygenic and chlorotrophic microbial mat microbial communities from Yellowstone National Park, USA - YNP Bryant MS undermat 2012... ... | reverse complement strand
AAATGACTATTTTTGACATCCGGACAACCATACATGACGGATCCCCGCACGGCGTATCTGGAACTCCTGCGACGCTCCCGGGAAATCGCACTTCTCGGTTCCTGCTCAGCAGTCCTGAGCTGGGATCAACAAACGTTCATGCCTCCAGCGGGAACAACATTTCGTGGAGAACAACTCGCCTTTTTGGCTGGACTCAGCCATCAAAAAGCCACCGATCCGCTGCTAGGTGAACTGCTGACCATCGTCGAATCTTCAGAACTGATGGCAGATCCCTCCTCGGTCGAAGCCGGTAATATTCGCGAACTGCGACATCACTATGATCGAGCAGTCAAATTGCCGCAACGCCTTGTGGAAGAGTTAGCCCGAGTGACTACCTTGGCGCAGCAAATCTGGCAAGAGGCCCGAGCCACCAACGATTTTCGACTCTTCCAGCCGCATCTCGAACAAATCCTGGCACTGAAACGGGAAGAAGCCGACGCGATCGGATTTACAGATCAGCGATATGATGCTCTCCTGGATGAATATGAACCGGGTCTGAGCACGAAAACTTTGCAAATACTTTTTGCCGATTTAACTGCCCAGCTAGTACCACTGATCCAGCGGATACAAGATTGTGGCCGACAACCACGGCGAGAGATTTTCCAGCGGGAGTTCCCTGCAGATCGTCAACGGTGGTTCGCGGAATCGGCGGCGGCCGCCATCGGTTTTGATTTTCAAGCTGGCCGACTCGATACCAGCACGCACCCATTTTGTTCCGGTTTCGGTCCCGGCGATTGTCGCATCACCACCCGTTACAACCCGCATTGTTTTAGTGAAGCCTTTTTCAGTGTGCTTCACGAAGCCGGGCATGGCATGTACGAACAGGGCCTATCTGCGGAGCAATTTGGAACTCCAAGTGGCTCCTATTGTTCCCTGGGAATCCATGAGTCACAGTCTCGATTGTGGGAAAACCAGGTTGGACGGAGTGAACCATTCTGGGAGCACTTTTACCCTCGATTGCAACAAGCTTTTCCGACTGCACTCCGAGATGTATCTCGGCAGGAATTTTACTTTGCGATCAACGAGATTCGCCCCTCGTACATTCGCGTCGAAGCCGATGAGGCAACATATAATCTTCATATAGTCTTGCGATTTGAAGTGGAACTTGATCTCTTGAGCGGAAATCTTGCCGTGACCGATTTGCCAGCCGCTTGGAACGATCGCTTCAGGACGATGTTCGGGATGATGCCGACCTCGGATCGGGAAGGGTGTTTGCAGGATGTTCATTGGAGTTTTGGTGGAATCGGCTACTTCCCGACCTACACTCTGGGAAATCTTTATGCCGCTCAATTCATGGAGGCAGCCCACCAAGCCTTACCAGAGCTCAACGAGGAATTCCGCCGGGGCATATTCTCTTCGTTGAAATTTTGGCTGTCAGAAAAAATTTATCGCCACGGTCGGCGTTTTCGGGCCGCAACGTTGTGCCGTGATGCCACTCATCAAGAATTAACCGCAAAGCCATTTCTCAAATATTTGCACGGAAAAGCTGCATCGGTGTACAACGTGTGCTAGACTCGAAGCGTAAAAATCGCCCGATCCCTATTTCTAGGAAAAAGTCGTTCGCGACGAATTGTTACTCCTAGGCGAACTTTACGGGTGGGGCAAATTAAGCTTTCCAAGTGACTGGGGAATGGCTTAAGATCGGATAGTGACTCGTTCTGTTCGTCGGGTCATGTGCTGCGATATCTTAAGCCAAACTTCAGGAGATGATCGCCCTGAGGCAGGTGTTGTTGCCGAGGAAGGCCAAGGGAAAGCGAAGAGAAACAGAGGTAAATCACGCGGATTCTGCCCTTGTTCCCTTGTACTTCGCTACGCACATACCTGCCAGTGCCACCGAAAGCATGGCCATGAATACGACAATCGCCACCGAATTTGATCGCCCAGAAAAGAGTTCCGAGGTTGTTGATACAATTCGCGCGGGGACAGGGTTGACAGAATCGACCAGTCTGACCCTTCCGAAATTACCCGCTGCCGACGATGCGCAAGATATCCCAAGCGAGCCGGCCATCCCGCAACCCGGCGATCGTATTGGCTCGTATGTCTTGCAAAATCGGCTCGGCAAAGGTGTTTCTTGTTTTGTCTTTCGTGGTTGGGACGAGGTCGGGAAAATTCCAGTCGCAGTCAAGATTGTGAACTGGGAAAATGTTTACGATCGCACCGCGGCAATGCGGCAACTCCGAACCGAAGCTGCCGCGCTTGCTCGCATTAAACACCCCCGAGTTGTCCGCTTTATTGATTTCGGGTTTGACCCACGCTGGCCCTACCTGATCACAGAATTTGTGGAAGGCCGCTCGCTTGGCGATTTACTCCGCACGGGTGGAGCCTTGCCGGTGGACTGGACGGTGTATCTTCTCTCGCAAACGGTTGATGGCCTCGGGGCAGTTTGGCGTGCCGGGCTGGTTCACCGCGATATCAAACCGGACAACATGCTGATTGGCCCGAATGGTGTCGTGAAATTGATTGATTTTGGCTTGGCGAAAGCCCCCGTACTGCAGATCGCTGCCGGTCAGACCGGCCCGGAACTCGCGGGGACTGCTGCCTACTTGGCACCCGAGCAAGCCATGGATGCCGCCGTCGTGGATTTGCGGGCCGACATTTATTCCCTCGGGGTAACATTCTACGAAGCGTTGACCGGACGACTGCCCTTCGAAGGGAAAAATCGGGTGCAAATGATCTTTCATCATCTGAATTCCGCACCACAGCCCCCCTCAGAACTGAATCCCGCTGTTCCGCAACTCATTTCGGACATCTGTCTTTGGATGCTGGCGAAAAATCCGGATGAACGACCGCAAAATTATGAAGAACTTCGCCAAGCATTCGACACCGTGATGGGTCAGTAACTCAGGGTCGATCTTTCCCGCGGATTATGCCGTGTCCGCCGCCGAAATGCCGGCTGCGAGATGATTGCTAGCCGGCAAACGAACGACAAGCACACCTGTGACTATCCCTCAAGCACCACGGATGACATCTCCTGCCTCGACGTTGACATCGACAAGGCAGTCCTCATTGTGATTGCCGGTTTGCCCGAGTGTGGACTTGATAAAAATATCCGCTCCGTAACCGCCAATCAGTATGTCCGGGTGGCGGTCACGGCCACCATCGAGGATGTCGTCACCGTCGCCACCGAGGAGCACGTCGCGACCGCCGCCACCGTTCAGTTGATCGTTTCCGGCACCGCCGTCGAGGCGATCGTTCCCCGCACCACCAATCAAGACATCGTTGCCGTCGCCACCAAGGAGATTCAAAGTCACTCGCCGAGCGAGTTGATTCACGCCGGTGATGAGGTCGTTTCCGGTACCGCCATCGGCCACGACCCGAACAACATCGGTGCCGGTGAGATCATTCACGGTGATCGTATCATCGCCAGATTGAGTCTGCATCAGAATGGTTTCCGTCGTGCCAATATCAATGAAGAACGGAATCAAATTTGTCCGCTGAAACAGAACCCGTCCCGGGGCACCGCCGGCGGAAAGGACGAAATCATCCCCCTGGTTGTTATCGTTGCCGACGATAATGGCAGTATCGTGGCCGGTGCCGCCTTCAAACACGTCAATCAAAGTTCCGGGCAACCAGCGTAAGGTGTCGTTGCCGGGGCCACCGATCATGATGTCGTTACCGAAGCCACTGTCGAGAAAGTCTTGCCGTGACCGCCATCCATGACCACGTTGCCGACGATCGGATTGCCAACAATCCCAGCGACGAAGCCGCCAATGAGCGGAGTGATGGTGTCATTGCCGTGGCCACCGAGGAGAGTCGCGGTCGGAGCAAACGCGAGCTTGCCATTTGCATCGAGGGTATTCAGGGAGCGTTCCAGAGTGATGGAATCATTGCCCCCACGAGCATCGACGAAGATCGACTTCAGTGACGCCCTCGTCGGCGTGCCGAGCACGCTGCGAATCGATACTTCCGAGCTACCTTCAAAGACCCGGACTCGGCCTGCGTCATCGGCGTCGATGCGAATCTCATTCGCCGCGTTGTCCCCGGTGACGGTGAGCGTGTCGGTGTTGAAGACCGCAATCACGGCAGGCACCGCGCGGTCTTCCAATGCGTTCAGCGTGGGTCGGAAGCGATAATCTGATCGAAAACGAACCATGTGATTTCTCCACGAGAATTCGCAAGCACCCGGCGATAGGCTCACGCGAGCCAACACGAGCAGGGCAGGCTCAAGTTGGGGACAGTCAGGGACGTTTGTGAGGATGATCCACCCGAGAACCTTGCAGCCTGGGGCGAGAGGGCAGACATTTTCTGATACGTTTGCGGTCGAGAAACCTTGGAAGAAAAGGTGGAAGCTAGAAGGAGAGGCGGAATGCCCGGTGCCCATTCATATAATATCGGGGTACGCCGATGAATCATGGAAGCGAGGCGGTATTCACGCCGTAGCAAGAGCCGTCGCTGATCTCAGAGAACGACAATGCCAGAACTTAAGTTTGCGCATTTGCATCTTCATACTCACTATTCTTTGCTTGACGGATTCAACCGTATCCCAGAGCTAGTACAGCAGACGAAAAAACTGGGGATGAACGCCTGTGCAATTACCGATCACGGTAATCTCTATGGTGCGATCGAATTTTACAGCAAATGCCGGGAAGCCGGGATCAACCCGATCATCGGCTACGAAGCCTACGTTGCGGGCACCGATCGGCGAGTGAAGGCAAAAGATGAACTCGGTGAACATGCCTACCATTTAACGTTGTTAGCCAGGAACGCCACGGGCTTCAAAAACCTGGTGAAGCTTTCGAGTTTAGCTTTTCTCGAAGGATATTATTACCATCCGCGGATCGACCGAGAATTGCTCGCGGCTCACGCTGAGGGATTGATCTGCCTCAGTGGCTGTTTAGCGGGAATGCTCAATCAGTTGATTCTGCGAGAACGCAAGCAAGAGGTTCAGAAATTGATTGAATGGTATCAAAAAGTCTTCGGGAATCACTTTTATTTGGAGATTCAGAATAACGGTTTGGAAATCCAGGATCTTTGCAATCAGGAACTGATTCGGATCGCAAATCGGACCGGGGTTCCGCTGGTCGCCACGGCAGATGCCCATTATTTGTGCCGCGAGGATGCGATCGCTCATGATGTGCTTTTTTGCATCAACACCCGGCGACAGCATGATCCGCGGAAGAAAGCTTACCCGGAAGGACGTTTACCGAACCCGTATTACGTCCGTTCGCCAGAAGAGATGTATGGATTGTTTCCGGGGCAGGAAGCCGCAGTCGCGCGTAGCCAGGAAATCGCCGATGGCGTCGATATTCAACTGGATTTCAAGAAACGTCATTTCCCCGTCTTTCGCACTCCACAAGGCAAAAGCGCGGATGACTATTTGCGAGAATTATGCATTCAAGGCATTTATCAACGCTATGGAGAGAATCCGAGACAAGAAGTCTGGGATCGACTCGATCACGAGTTGAAAATCATATCTAAGATGGGTTATTCGTCCTATTTCCTGATCGTCTGGGATTTTGTGCGCTACGCGCGGGAACAGAAAATCCCCTGCACCGCCCGCGGTTCCGGTTGCGGTGCCATTGTCTCTTATGCCCTTTTTCTCAGCCACGTTTGCCCCCTGGAGTACGATTTGCTCTTCGAGCGATTTCTCGACCCGAACCGCACCGAGCCGCCGGACATTGACATTGACTTTTGCCAGGAGCGTCGGGAAGAAGTCATCCAATATGTCAAGGAGAAGTACGGTCAGGATTCTGTGGCGCAAATCGGGACGTTCGGGACCCTGGCGGCCAAAGCGGCTCTTAAAGATGTCGGCCGGGTGCTCGGCATCGATCAGGCCAAAGTCAACGCCATGTGCAAACTGGTACCGATGAAGGGAGCTATTCCGCTGGGATTGAAAGAGGCGATGGAAGTGCCTGAATTCAAGGCGGAATACCTCGCCGACCCGACCGTAAAAAACTGGGTCGATATCGCTCGAAAACTCGAGGGCACCAATCGGAACGTCGGTACCCACGCCGCGGGCGTCGTCATCGCCAACGGCCCGATTATGGACTATGTGCCGGTACAACGAGCCATCCGCAAGGCTGACGACCCCGAAGATCAGCCGACAAAAGAAAAAAACGGCGGCCGCGAGGATTTTGTCGTAACCACTCAGTGGGAGATGGGCATCATCGAGAAAGTCGGGCTGCTCAAAATGGACTTTCTCGGCCTTCGCAACCTGACAGTTCTCGATCATACCGTGAAATTGATCAAGAAAACCCGAGGAATTGACATCGACCTGCTTAGGATCCCCCTCAATGATCCGGACACGTTTGCCCTGTTGCAGCGGGGCGATGCCAAGGGGGTCTTTCAACTCGAAAGCGAAGGCATCCGTGAACTGCTCAAACAAATGAAGCCGGATAATATCCGGGACTTGATCGCGGTTCTGGCGTTGTACCGTCCCGGTCCGCTTGGCGGCGGCATGGTGGATAGCTACGTCAACCGCAAACATGGCCGGGAACAGTGGGACTACCCCCATCCCGTTCTGAAAGAGATCCTGGATGAAACTTACGGTGTAATGGTCTATCAAGAACAGATTATGCGGATTTTGAATCGGCTCGGGGGGATTGAACTGTCGAAAGCATACGCATGTATCAAGGCAATCAGCAAGAAGATTCAAGAGAAAATTGATGCTACTCGGCAAGATTTTCTCAGCGGGGCTCTCGAGCGCGGTGTGAGCCGCGAAGTCGCCGAGGATATTTTTGCCAAGATCGTTTACTTCGCGGGTTACGGTTTCAACAAGTCGCATACGGCTGCCTACGCTCAAATTGGCTATCAAACAGCGTATTTGAAAACGCATTTTACCGCCGAGTTTATGGCAGCATTACTGTCGTCGGAAATCGAGGACAGCAACAAACGGGATATCATGGTGGATCATATTGCCGATGCCCGAAAACTCGGGGTGATCGTCGAACCACCGAACGTCAATCGCGGGCAGCCCGATTTCGATGTTGTAGATGGCCGAATCCTATTCGGGCTCACGGCCATCAAGGGTCTGGGACGGCATGCCGCCGAGGAGATCGTGCGGGCCCGTGAAGCCGGTGGCCCATTCCGGGATCTTTTTGATTTGTGCGAGCGTGTGGATTTGCGGATCGTCAAAGCCGCGGCACTGGAAAAAGTGATCAAAGCGGGGGGCATGGATTGTTTCGCCCCGAATCGCCGGGCCGCGCTGTTGCAGGCTCTTCCCCGGGCGATCGAAGCCGCCGAGCAAAAAGCGATCGATCGCCGCCGGGGTCAACGCAGCATTTTTGATCTGTTCGCCGATGGTGCAGACAATTCCGCAGCGGCAGCGACGCCGTTGCCGGATCTCCTCCCCGATGTCGAGGAGTGGAACGAACTCGAGAAATTGAAATTCGAAAAAGAGGCACTCGACTTTTACATCAGCAGTCATCCGCTGGCACAGTTTGATGCACAACTCTGCCGCTTTCGCACCCATACCATTGCGGAATTGAACCGGCTTGACGAGCGGAGCGAGGCAAGAATCGGCGGGATGCTCGTGGAGTTGACGCCGAAAATTGTCAGCAAAGGCCGCAATCAAGGGAACCGCTGGGCGATCCTCCGGGTCGAAGATCTTACAGGCTCGGTGAAATGCATCACCTGGACCGATGCGTACCAGCGTTATAAGGATCTGCTTGTGCCCGATGCAATCTTATTGTTTGAAGGGCATCTCGAATGGCGGGAAGGCAGCAATGAGGCCGATTTTATCGTCGAGAAAGTAATGACCCTGGATCAGGCCCGCGCCGACTTAACCAATGAAATGCTCATCCGGATTGCTTATGGCGACGATGAGGAAACCCTGGGGAAGATCGATCGACTGCAAAAGCTGCTGCCAAATTATCGTGGGCAGACACCGGTCTGGTTAGTGATCCATGATGCCGCAGGCCGCTCCGCTCGGATGCGACTGGGGCGTCAATTCTGGATCAATCCGGCCGCCGTTCGGATGGACGAACTCGAACACGTTCTCGGTCCCGGAAGCGTGCGGTTTCATGGCCGGTGAGCGAATAGCCGAGATTCTTCACAGAACGCCGCCGAGCGATCGCATCCTCTTGTTCGCAAGTTGCTCCGAGTTAGGAGCTGCGACCGGAGTAGCCATGGACTGCGGTGGCATCAATGGTTGTCACCGCAGGCTGTTCTGGCCCGGATACACGATAATGCTGTGGATCCCGGGGTCCGCCGTCTTCCACTGAGCATCGAGAAATCACTCCGATTCCATGGCTTCCTCATGGCCTTTCCCTTGCCGTTTCTGGTAGACTCCTTAGTACAACAAATCTTTGGAGGAACGACCATGCAACTCGGTGCAGCGCGAATTGCTTTGGCGATTATGTGGGTGGTGATCGCCTTCGGAATTTACTATCGAGAATGGTTGGCACCGGCGGAATGGGGTGATTCTAAGAATCTCGATTTGGCGGCCGTGATGGCGTTGGCCTTCGCTGTGTGGAATATTGTCCGATTTTTCGCCTTGCGGCAACGACAGCTCCCCCAAGAACCACCGATCCCGATCCACCCGGGAGAGCGCAAGGATGAATATCTTCCGGAGTTCGATTTCACTCGTGCCAATTCGCCCGAAGCCTCCACCTCTTCGCTGTCGCCGACATCGAGCGAAGACAAAAGCGATGGCCGGGGGTAAGAGCCGCTCCTGCGGGATGGTCAGTTCGGGATCGGTGGATAGCCGAGGACTTCAACGGATTCGGGTCCGTCGGGCTCGGCGATTTGCAGCTTGGTTCCGGGTTGCACATACTTCCAGTGCACATAACCAAGAGCCAGTGGTGCTCCGAGACGAGGGGATCGGGTCGCCGAGGTAATTTGTCCGACCTCCTGACCCTGAACGAAGAGTCGTGCACCGACGGTGGGCACCTGATCGGACAGCCCCTTCAGGCCGAGAAAACTCCGGTTGATTCGTCCGGCCCGATCCCGAGCCATGACGATCGGTTCCTGACCTGGAAAACATCCCTTGGCGTAGGAAACGGCCCGCTCGGCCCGAGCGATCTCCATCACGAAGCGGTTCTGATCGAAATCAACTCCCGGCAGCGGTGTTCCCGCTTCGATGCGGAGAATTTCCATCGCCTCTCGACCGGCTGGGAGCGCACCGGCCGCCGTCAGCATCCGCCAGATGCCCTCAGCACGAGCGTTCAAGCAAACGATGTCGTATCCTGGTACTCCCAGCCGGTTTCTGCGGCGAATATTGGCGGTGGCGGTGGCCCCGAAGGTCCGTTCCATATGCATAAATTCCTCGAGTTCCGGCACGGTCGTGCCGAGAGCCGCTTCTAGGACGGTTTTTGCCTGGGGACCCGCCAGATGCATTTGTGCAAATTGATGGGTGACATCGGCAAGTTCGACCGCTTCGGCAATCAAAAAGCGATCGAGATGCTGCAAAAGCGCCTGGCCTTGGCCGGGGGCGGTTTCCAGCCACAGTGCGTTGTTTCCGTCGGCCAATCGAACATGATAGACGGCAGCGACAAACAAGGCTTTGCCGCGAGCATCGCAAAAGTATGTTTCGCATCCCCCGCCGAGCGGTAAGGATTTGATCTCATTGGTACTAATGTTATGAAGAAATTGAGGCGCATCCGGGCCGCGTACTTCCAGTTTCGCCGTGGCAGATTCATCAAAGAGGGCGGCTCCGCTGATCGCGGCTCGATATTCTCGCAGAACATCACCGAAGTGGGACGGCAAGCGGATTCCGGCCACCTCGGCAAACGCCGCCCCCGCTTTTGTACAAATCGGCTCGAGCGGGCTGGCCATTGTCATAATTGCCTTCCTCCGGACTGATTTCGTCTGAGTTGACAAGCGTCGGTTCAGGCAAGCGGGGTTGGATTGATCGACTGTAGGCGATTAAACCGTAATCACTCGGTTCCGAGCGGCGATTTCCCAGCGACCGACAACCTTACCCTGCTCAGCGATCAAGGCTTCTTGATGCAATGCCACGGTCGGACAAACATGGCCCGGTAAGGCATAGACCAGATCGCCCGGCGTATATCGCTCCGCCGCCTCGGCCGAGGTTTCAATCACATAATGTTCTTCGCTGTGATTGACCACGCTGTGCTCCGGAGCATCCAGGAGATGCACTCGCTTGGCCAGGGGGGGATCCGCCGCCACGGCTTTATTGCCCAAGTCGAAGGCGACTCGTGTTGGTGTCGGTCGGCTAACCACCCGGGTCAGTAGCACCGCCGCTGGGGTGATGCCGCTGAAATCCGGGAAAGCCGAGCCGTAGCCATAATCATGCAGCACGTATGTCCCCGGAGAACATTCAAGCCCCGGGACATCGCGTATGCTGGCATACGACGGAAACTGCGGAGTCCCGCCGGCAACAATTCGGGGTGCGGGGTAGCCACGGCGTTCGAGTTCTTGGCGAAATTCCACGATCCGCCCGAGAGTGGCTCGAGCTGCCGCGAGCCGTTCCTGAGGATCAGGATGACGGGTCTGACCATCGTAGGCATGCAGCCCTTCCAGCGTCAGTCCCGGTGTCCGGGCCGCCTGTTCGTACAGCGCTAGCGCCACCTCACCGATCGAAACCCCGGTCCGATCCATGCCGACATTCAAGTCGAGATAGGCCCCGAGCGGCCGCCCCGCACGCTGTGCCGCTTCGGCAAGGGTCCGTAAGCTAACCGGATGATCGAACACTGCGGACAATTTACAGGCAGGATACTTTGTCGCGAGGGTTGCAAGCCGCATTCCGTTCGGTTCGATCAACGGGTAGGCCAGAAGCACATCCGGCACCCCCGATTCGGCGAGAATCTCTGCCTCGGCGATCGTCGCACACTTATGTTTTGTCACCCCGGCGTCGAGTTGCATCCGGGTGATTTCCCGCGTCTTGTGCGTTTTGACGTGAGGCCGCAATCGTTCTGCCGTTCCTGCCATTTCCACTGCCCGTGCAATATTCCTACGAATGAACGCCGGGAAAAACACCAGCGTCGGGGTGGGAATCGATTCGATATCAGTCAGAAGGTACGGGTGTGTCATGGCTGAATTCCGCGAGCCTCCGTCGAATTTCGGCTATAAACCAGTTTACGAGACTCTGCCCGGGATTGCCAGCAGCATGGCCCCGAGGCCAAGCAGCGTTGCCCGGAACAGGAAGACACTGGCTAGCACTCGACCTGGCCACCAGGTAATGCCCGGCTTCTCTTTTCAAGAAATTGGCGAAGTCGATAGAATAAATTGATGAAAATGCCTAGCACTCCATTCTCAAGTCCGACGACCGAGGCGGTGCCTGCACTGACATTCTGGGGGGCAGCTTCCGCGGTCAGCGGCTCCATGCATCTACTTGAATGGGGGAAACGCCGCGTCCTGCTGGATTGCGGGCTTTATCAAGGCAGACGCGACATTGCCCGCCAGCGAAACGAGCAATTCCCGTTCCACCCTCATCATGTCGATGCCGTGATTATCAGCCACGGGCATATCGATCATTGCGGAAATTTACCGACACTCGTGCGTCAGGGATTTCGTGGAACAATCTTCGCCACGCCGCCAACTCGGGATCTTCTGCGAATCATGCTCCGCGATTCCGCAAAAATCCAGGAAGAAGATGCGGCTCATCTGAATATCGCTCGCAATTATGCCGAGCCCTGGTACGAACCACTGTACACCTTGGCCGATGTCGAACAGGTGCTCGATCGGGTGGTCGCAATACCGTATCACCAGGAAATCGACCTGGGCGGTGGTGCCTCGTTCCGCTTCATTGAAGCCGGGCATATCATCGGCTCGGCGTTAGTGCATGTGCGATTTTCCGGGGCGAGCCGCGACCGCACCCTGACTTTCAGCGGCGATCTGGGTCGGCGAGGGTTGCCGTTATTGAAACCCGCCGGCGAAATTCCCCCCGCCGATTTACTCGTTTGCGAAAGTACTTACGGCAATCGCCTCCATGAGCCGGTCGCAGCGACCGTCGACAAACTTTATCAGGTGATCCGACAAACCATTTCCCGCGGCGGCAAAGTCCTGATCCCTGCCTTCAGTCTGGGCCGCTGTCAGCTAATTATCCATTTTCTGCAAAAAGGTCTGGCAGCCGGGATGATCCCGCGAATCCCGATTTTTGTCGATAGCCCGTTGGCTGCCGAGGTCGCTGAAGTCTACCGCGGCCATCCCGACAGCTTGCATCCCGAAGTGGCCGCTGCTGTTCGAAACGGTCACGGCATCCTCGGTGGCGACGGTGTCCAGTACATTCGCGGCTTCGAGGAAAGTTTGCATCTGGCCAGCAGCCCCGGACCTTCGGTCGTTATCGCCTCCAGCGGTATGTGCGACGCGGGGCGGATTGTCAGCCATCTCAAACACTGTGTCGACGATCCCCGCTGTACCGTCGCCCTCGTCAGCTACCAGGCCCAGGGAACAACAGGGCGTCGGCTCATGGAACCGAAACCAACCATCCGCTTTGCTGGCAAAGACTGGAATAAATGGATCGAAGTCGTCCACCTCGAAGGATTTAGCGGCCATGCCGACCAAGAAGATTTCTTGGCCTACCTGCGGCCGTTACTCGGCCGGGTCGGGAAAATTCGGCTCATCCACGGGGAACGGGAACAGGCGCTCGCCTTGGCCGCAAGTCTTCGGCAGATCGGTTTTGACGATGTCGGCGTGCCCGAACCAGGCGATCGCACCGTGATCGGAACCTCGACCCTTGCGGCCGGGCCGTTCCACTGAGCCGCGACGCGATCCTCCATTTGCCAAGATGTTTTTAGTTCGAAGGACACAGCAAACCATTCTTTGCTTGAAGTCCCCGTGTCCTGCGAGAATCACCATCGAAAAGTCTTGCTGCCACTCAACTGCGACACCAAGCGTTTTCACTGACTCGTGCAACTCTACCGAACATTAGACCCGAGAATGAATTACGATATATCCTCTCGATTAGCCGTTTGAATTGACAACGAGATGCATCAGGTTCAACGATCGAAATTCTGGCAAAAATATTTGCCAAACCCCCCAATGTTATTTATTTTACCAGTGCAACAAGGATGTCGAATTCTATCTCCTTACTTGTTGTGGCTCATGAATTATCTCATTGAGCTATACAGGTGATTTCTATTTATCTGCGACAGCGAGGAACTTGCACCATGAACTTCAGACTCTCCCGACCCACCGACGCCGCAAGAGTTCGTTCGAGCACACTCACACTCACCGCCTTGGAGGATCGTTGCAATCCCGTGACCATCGGCAGTTTCGATCCCACCTTCGGCACGGCAGGGATTGGCACACCTCTTGCCAACGGCACATCTTTCAATGACACGGTGCAAATTGGCAACGGAAACTTCCTGGCAGTTGGTACTGATCTTAATACGAATAGCTTTATTGTGGCCCGGTTCCGTGCCGACGGCAGCCTTGACCCAAGCTTCGGCGTCAACGGGGTTACGAGCGGAAAATTTCAAGGTGCTTTCAGTGCCGGAAACGGCATCGCTGTCGATACCGATGACGGCTCGATCTACATCGTCGGTTCCGCCGGTGGCAACTTCGGGATCGCCAAATTGAATCAAACGGGGGCGATCTTAATAACCCTGGATCAAGGGTTCGGAACAGGCTACAATGGAGTCGCCGTCAATTCCTCGACAAATCAAGTTTACGCTGTCGGCAACAAAGCCACAGATTTTTATATTGAACGATTTGACGCGAATCTGACATCGATCAATTCCAAACAAATCAGCCTAGGCAATGCGGCCATTCCCGATTTTGCGACTGCCGTAACTATTGCTGCCGACGGCCGAATTTTTGCCTCGGTCGCTGTGGATGGTTTTAGTGATTTTGGCCTGTTTCGCTCGGAAGCGGATTTATCAAGCCCCACGAGCCAAGTTTACAATCTCGGCGGATTGATCGAATCAGCACAAGGAGTCAAAGTTAGTTCGGCTACAGGAGATGTCTTTATCTCCGGCCATACAGATGCCGGCGGAACAGTGGATGTGGCGGTGCTGAAAATCAATCCGAATGTCCTCACAACATTCACCACAGCCGTTTTAAGTTTGCCAAACAATCAATTTGCCAACCGATTGGATTTGGATCCCTTCAACCGACCGGTGGTTGCGGGCATTGATTTCACGAATGGTGCCTTTGTTGCCCGATTTACAACTAGCCTGTTACCGGATACGAGTTTTGCTGCTAACGGCTTAAAGAGTCTAGGACTTCCCGCGTTATCAGAAATGGAGGGAGTTTTTGTCGATCCGACCACAGGCAAGATTACGGCTGTGGGTACGGATTCGGCAAAAGCCGCAGCAATCCGCCTCTTCGGCTCCACGGGATTGCCGAATCAAGTGATCGTCACCGGGCAACCAACTGGGAAAGGTGACACCTATCCGATTAATACTGCCAATTTCAAATCGCTGAGTACGAGCTCGACACCTGTGACGCTGGTCCCCAATTTCAACGGGCTTGTCCGAGCGGCGCAAGCTGATGTGAATGGCGATGGCATCCTCGACACTATCGCCGTGGCTGGCCCGGGTGGTGGTCCGCGGGTGGTGGTCATCAACGGCCGTGATGGCAGCACCCTTGCCGATTTCTTCGCATACGCACAAAGCTACACCGGTGGCTTGTTTGTGGCTGCCGCCGATTTCACGGGAGATGGCATGGCCGAAGTCGTGGTCAGCCCGGAAGTACCCACGGGCACCGGCTTCAAAGCGGAAATCGCGGTCTTCGATGGCAAGTCGATGACCGGCGGCACAGCCAACCCCACGGTCCTGGCACGATTCCTGGGTCTGGCCAGCTTGTCGGGAGCAGCCGACACCACCTTCCAGGGTGGAGCCCGCGTCGCGGTCGGTGACATTAATGGCGACGGGGTTCCCGATCTGCTCGTGGCTGCTGGAAATGGAGGCGGGCCTCGGGTCACCGTCTGGAATGGGAAAGGCTTTGCCGGGGCTAACGGCGGCAATCCGACCATCAACCCGATTGCCAACCTGTTTGTCTTCGAAAGTACTCAACGAGGTGGTGCTTTCGTTGCCGCAGGCGATGTCAATGGCGACGGTCAAGCCGACTTTATCGTTTCCGGCGGCCCCGGTGGCGGTCCTCGTATCCGTGTCGCCGACGCTAAACAACTCC
>Ga0209017_10001845_pt1 | contig 15025 bp, 11 predicted proteins | sample YNPBryunderm2012_FD_185812 | JGI IMG/M metagenome (GOLD analysis project Ga0209017, IMG submission 185812) | Anoxygenic and chlorotrophic microbial mat microbial communities from Yellowstone National Park, USA - YNP Bryant MS undermat 2012... ... | reverse complement strand
ATGGTACGGTGGCACTGTTGGCATTGCCCGGGGATGGGAAAAAGTAAGGCGCCGTGGCTCTGCCGAAGAAGTTTATCAACGGCCGAAGCGTTCGCGGGCTTCGTCCAGAATCTGGGCGGTCGCCGTCGCTCCCACCCGGGTGACCCCTAAGGCTCGAACCTGCAGGAGCATATCCAACGTGCGTACACCACCGGCGGCCTTCACCTGCACCCACGGGGGACTGCACTCCCGCATCAAACGCAAATCCTCCAGTGTGGCTCCGCCGCTACTGTAGCCCGTACTGGTCTTGACCCAGTCCGCCCGCACCTCGCCGCATATGCGGCACAACTCCCGCTTATGCTCCTCCTGCAAGAGCGCGTTTTCAAAAATCACCTTCACTTTGGCCCCTTGACGGTGAGCTGTTTCTACCACCGCCGCTATTTCATCGGCCACGTAATTCCACTCCCGCGACAGCACCTTGCCGATGTTGACCACCATGTCCAGCTCTTCGGCCCCATCCGCTAAGGCCTTCTCCGCCTCGAACACTTTGACCTGGACCGTGTGACTTCCATGAGGAAAACCGACCACGGTACCAACGGCCACCGTACTACCGCTGAGCCGTCGGACGGCACGCCGCACCGCATACGGTTTGATGCACACCGACGCCACGTTGTAGCGTAAGGCCAATTCCAAACCTGCCTCCAGCTCGGCGTCGGTCAACGTCGGTTGCAGCAAGGAATGATCGAACATCTTCGCCAGTTCCGCAACGGTCACGCCGGTGTTCATGGCCAGTCCCTCTCCCTGTCGCTACGCGGATCGAGGCCCTTCACCGATGAGCTCCTGCACTCCATCTCCCCGCGATGCGACGACTCTCGGATCCATTCAATTCCTCATACAGTCTCGGCGACCAGCGGGCTCAGCGTCATCGGGTACTTCCGACGATATTGGGTGGGCATGCGATGATCATGGATCGGCTATCTTTCCCATGAACTGTTCCTCACGCGTGAGATAGAAGTAAAAAGTTCCCTGGCAGTGAGGCTTTTTATCTCACTGCGGAACCAGGTGTTTTGGGGAAGGTTTTGAATCAGAGGGTCGCTGGGCTCCTGGAGTACCTATCCCTCACTTTTTGCTGCTCTTTCGAGCCGGTGCGGAGCGTGAGGTTTTGGCATTGCGGGCCGTGCCAGATCGGGCAGTGCTGGAAGACGTTTTTCCGGATGTTTTCTTAGAGGCTGTCGCGGGGGCGCTGGCACGTCCTGGGGTACCGTTGTTGCGACCACTACCTTTCGACTTGTTCTCCTTCTTCCCGAAGATAGCCTCGTATCCTTCAGCAAAGCGGGGGTCCTCCGCCATTCCGACACGCACGATACTCACGGTTGCTTACCTCCGGTCCAACGCGACCATTGATACGAATTTGGCCTCGGATGCACTCCACCCATTCCGGGCCTGAGTAGGACTATTCCCAACTTCCACCTTTCCCTAGCTTCCTGCTCCTAGTTCACTGTAGCAGGGAAACACAGCATTGTGCAAGAGTGAAGAGCGCAGAACCGATTCGGTCCGCCCTAGTTCTGGGGGAAATGAGCGAGTCGATGCGGGATTTCCACAGCGTGAGCCGGTGGCACCCGATGCGAATTCCCAGCCCAAGACATGGCAGCACCTGATACAGTTCGGCATCCATTCCCAACACACAACGCGGCGGCGCATGATACGGATGTCCAGCACCAGATGGGGTGGAACCTGAGCGGGACTTCCCGGAATGGAATGCGGCGGAATCGGTGCGGTATTTCCAGCACACAACGCGACGGAACTGGTGCGGAATTTCAAGGGGGTGATTCCCCGGAAGCCGTGGGTTCGGCTGGCGTCAACGCACGGGCCAACTCCGCCGCCAGACGGACGTTGGCCAGAAGCAGGGCTTGATTGGCCTGGAGGGTGCGTCCACCACTCAATTCGGCCAACCGGCGTAGAACAAAGGGTGTCCAATCTCCGCCCTGCTGGCCGGACTGGTGGGCCTCAGTCTCGGCCTGTTCCAGCCAGCGTTCACATTCCTGGGCTGTGAGAGCCGCCTGCTCCGGACAAGGCTGCACCAGCAGAACAGCTCCTCCGGCGAAGCGGCGATGGGCTGTCCAAAGGGTGGAGACTTCCGCCAGGGTATCCACCCGGCAGGAGACGGGCCAACCGGAATCGCGGATGTAGAAGGCTGGGAAGCGGTCCGTCTGCCAGCCTACGACCGGAATGCTGAGACTTTCCAGCAACTCGCAGGTATTCGGCAGGTCGAGCAAGTTTTTCGCCCCGCTGCAGACCACGATCAAGGGGAAGCGGGTCAAGGCGAACAGGTCCGCAGAAACGTCCAGGGTAGGAGAAGCGGTTCTCCGCGGACGGTGGACACCGCCGATACCACCGGTGGCCAGGACATTCAGACCCGCGGCATGAGCCAGAGCCAAGGCAGCGGAGACGGTCGTCGCGGCGTTTTGACCCGCGGCCATCACAGCGGCCAGGTCCCGCCAGCCTGCTTTGCGCACTCCCGGTGTGCTTTGCAACTGGTGCAACTGCTCCAGCTCCAGGCCTACCCACGGCACTCCCGCCACCACGGCGGTAACAGCCGGAGTCACTCCCAACTCTCGCAAGAGCGTCAGTACTTCCTCAAGCACCTGCTCCCGCTGCGGGCTGGGCAACCCTTGCACGAAAACCGAAGACTCCAGAGCCACAACGGGCTGACCGGTGGCAAGTGCCGTTCGGACCGAAGACCCAATCCGTACCTTCTCCGGGCCCAGGTGCATACCTTCCTCCCCATCCCTCCATCCGTGAGGGGATTGTATCTAAAATGATCGACGTTTCCGTTTTCCCCGGTGCTCAGGCGTTTTATGACCCAAACCGAACCCACGAACCCACCCGGCCCTACGTCGGCCGAAACTCCAAAGCCTCCCGGTCCTACGCCGTCGGAAGTGCCGACCCCGGAGACGCTCCTGCGTGCCATCGCCCGACAGGGGGATGAACCCTGGTTCCCTTCCACCTATGCGGCCACCAGTGGGATCGCTCGCGACGCTCTGGACGGCCCGCTTACGGACCTTCGTCTGGCTGGCTTGATCGAGATCGTCACCTGGGTCAAAGGCCGCGGCCAAGGATATCGCCTCACTCCTGCGGGACAACAGGCTTTACGCAGTTCGGCCGTCTCGCCACCGGCAGCCTCTCCGGCCTCTTCTGGGGAGCAGTTGCCACTTAATCAACGTCCCCTGGTGACGGTCTGGCTCCTCAGCGGCGCTTGCCTGCTGCTCTTTCTGGCCGGCCTGATCCTGGCGGCGTGGGAAGGCCTATCCCTACGGGATTACCTGAGTGGCCACGACGTGATGACCGTTCACCGTCTGGGAGGTGTGCGTGGCTGGGACCTGTTGGACGGACAATGGTACCGCCTGATCACCGCCAATTTCGCCCATTTCGGCTTGCTCCATATCCTGGCTAATCTCCTGGCTGTGATCCTGTTGGGAGTCGAAGTTGAGACGTTATACGGTCGCTGGTCCCTAGCGTGGTTGTTCCTCTTCAGCGGGATGGGAGGAGTGGCTGTTGCCGTTGCTGTCACTCCGACGGTGGTCATCGCGGGAGCCTCGGCGGCCATCTGGGGCTTGCTGGCGGCTGTGACCGTCTGGCTTGTGACCTATCGCCCACAATTGCCACCCCTGCTGTTCCAACGGGCCATGTTCCGCCTCGGCGGTATTGTCCTGCTCAATCTGCTGCTGAGCCTGGTGCCTGGGGTCAGTTGGGCGGGGCATCTCGGCGGTGCTCTGTGGGGTAGCGTGGGAGCCACCTGGCTCCTCACGGAGCGTCACACGCAACGCCCCGGGATACGGTGGTTTCTGCGCGGCGGAATCGCAGGGTTGACTCTACTGCCCGCCCTTGGACTCTACCTGGTGAGGTACTGGTCCGCAGACTGGCTGCAAATGCGCGAACATTACCAGCAGCACCAGCAGCGCTGGCGTTTGCGGGAAGCCCAGCAACAATTCCATCGCGAAGTGATCCCCCGGCTCAACCGTCTCGATCCCGCCAGACTCGAAACCCTCGAACGCCAGGCCCTGTTGCAGTTGCTCCGACCCGCCCCCCGTCGGGACAGTGCCACGGTGGCCCACCTACGAGAACACATCCAGCAGCGCCTGGAGGATGCAGGACAGATTCTCGCACTGCTCGAGGGTCCTCCCACCGGCCACGCTGCCTGGGATCGCTACTGCCAACAGCTGCATCAATACACCGCTACCGCGCAGCACGCCCTCCAACTCCTGGCCCTGATGCTGGACGATCCCGACATTCCCAGCGAAACCACCTGGGGTCACTGGGGCCAGACCCGCCGACAGCTGGAAACCCTCTGGTCTTCGCTTCAACTGCCATGACAGGAGTCTGATCCTACGCGGTCTCCTACGCGGTCGTGATTCCGGCTCTTCGGTGCTTCTCCCTCGCCACGGCAGCTCCCCTCCCTATCCCTCACTCAGGAATCCCCCGCCCTCAACCTGGCCCCTCCCCTGTCCCCAACCCGGAAACCCTCCGAGCACCACCCCGAATTGCTCCAGTGGCCGGCCGGCGTCAGTCCTGTCTGGGCAACGGGTCGGTCCCCACGTTTCGGATGAAACTAGGAGGTCGGAGAAAACCGATCCTTCCGCGAACCAGCGAAACAACTCGGATGCTGGCTCATGGAACACGGGACCCAGTGCCTCCGTCAGGGAGAAGCAGGACGATCCGACGGAAGGAACGGCGGAGGAACACGAGCAAGGCCCGCCCCATCCCCAGTGCTCCCAGGTGGGGAAACTTCTGGGTTATTTGCAGCAGAGCCGGCAGGAGGATGAGGGCCGCCAGGAGGCACCAGGCCACCCCCACAGACATGACCAGACCCAGACTCGCCATACCACGATGTCGAGCCAGGGCCAGCGCCGCAAAACCGATCAGAGTGGTCAGTCCGGCTACGACAATCCCTCGGGCTACGGACCGTCGCAGTTGCCAGGGCTGTTTCGGATCACGCCGCTGGAGATAATCGTGGAGCACATGGACGGCGTTATCCACCCCGATCCCCAGCAGCAAAGGCCAGGCGACGATATTGGCCGGATTCCAGGCCAGGCCGCACCAACCCATCGTCCCAGCAGTCAGCAGCAGACCGACGGCCAACGGGAACAGGGCGGCCAGCCAGCTCCACCCGCAGCGGAGGTCCCACCCGAGGATGACGGCCACCACGACCAATGCCGAAACAGTCGCCCCGATAAACCCTCGTTGCATCTGACGCAATCCTTCGTAGGTGCGGAACGTCTTGCCCGTCGCCTGGGGGTCCACGGTGGTGACCGCCGTGATGAATCGCTCCAAGGCGGCGTATTCCCACAAATCCTCCCGTGCAAAGGCCCGCACCAGAAACGCCCCGTCCGGGCTGAGGTATCGTTCGCGCAAGGCCGGGGGAATGTCAGCTACGGTCACCGGGACCGGCTGACTCATCCTCTGCAATTGTTTCAGGCCTGCGTACAACTCCGCACTCAACCAGCGATCCAGATCGCGCAAGCGTTGGGATGCCTCCGGCAGTTCCCGAACTGCCTGCGCCAGCATCAGCGCTGCCCGGTGCAATTCTGTTTCCTCGGCCACTTTCAGGGCCACCTGTTCCGCCAGATACACGACTCGTTCTGCCTCCACTCGCACCGCAGGAGGAGACGGACGGTCCGGAAGCCGCTGCAGGCGCCGATGGATTTCCTGCACCAGAGGTATTTTGCGTTCCTGTTCCACCGGCAGCAACGAAGCCACTTCCACCACCTGGTTCACCTCGGGCAACTGGCGGTAACGCTGACTCAAGGCCAACGCCTGTTCCTGGGTTTCAGCGATACTCAACGCATCCCAGGTCATCCCGCCAGCGTGGGCACTCAGATACCGTTCCCACTGGACCGACTCCAAATCCGGCGACTGCAACCGCAGAAGATTGTGGTCATAGCGGACGTTTCGGATGCCCATCAGGGCCAGCACGATCAATACCCCCATGAGCGGCAGGACCCAGAACGGAACGGTCAGAGTCTCAGCCCGCCTGGGTTGCGCTTCAGTGAAAGCGGGGTAGCACCTCCATCGTTCGCTGAGGGCCACCAGAGCGGGCAGAACCACAGAGCAACTCAGCGCACAGAACAAGACCCCCCAGCCAGCAATCCAACCCAATTCGGCGACCGCACGAAAATCCACGATTAGGAGCGCTCCGAACGCTGCGCCGGTCGTCAAGGCTGCGGTCAGAATGCTCGGTCCCGCCGATTGAGCGGCATAACCGATCGCCGCCTGCGGTGCCAGACCCTGCTTCCGCCCTTCGTCGTACCGTGCTATCCACAGGACACCGTAGTCCCCCACGCCGATCATCATCACCGCAAATGCAGCCGAGAGGATATTCAGATGTCCCACGGTTCCCGTGGCCCAACCCAACGCCCAGATCATACCGATGAGCAAAGTCAGAATCGTCAGGAACGGATAGCGGATCCCGCGATACACCCCGGCGTACAAGGCCAGCACACCCAGGAGAGCCAATAGCGTGGCTTTCTGAGCATCCTGGTCAGCCTGTCTCATCTCATCGTCTTCCAACACCGGCAACCCTGTCAGGCCTAGGGTGAGATCAGGATAATCGGCTCGGATCTCATCCAGAAGGGAACGGAGCCTATCGATGGCCTGGCGAGCCGCCGGGGCTGATGGATCCCCTCCCGCCGGCCGACACAGGAGCACGGTCATCGCCGCGTCCGGAGTTTGCAGATATTGCGGCTGCTCGAAAGCCGCTTGCCATGATTCGTCCCTCGACTGTTCGCGGGGGGTCCATTGCCAGGGTGAGGGTGCGGTCCCCCTCTGGAGCCAGGTGCGACTGGCATGCAATAGCGTCGGCAGATGCGTCAACAAACTCCGATCGCTTTCGGAAGTGGGACCCCTGGTCAGGACTGTCACCGCGCGACTCAGCAGAGTCTGGAGGGACAGCATCCGCCAGCTCCACGCTCCTTGCTCTTCAAGAAGAGGTTCCAGGTGGCGCACACTCTCGCGTAACTGTTCCAGTTCCGAAACGTTCAGATACAGCAAGGCACGATTCTGAAGGGAGCGCAAATCGACCTGATAAAATACCCGATCGAACAAGTCCGGCCGGGTCGCCAGGCGTGCCGCCACCGCCTCGGCCGCTGCTTTCTGACGGGAAGAGTCTGCACCGGCGATCACCACGACGGCATCGTCATCGGCACCAAAGCGTTGCACATAGCGCAGCCAGCGCTGCTGGCAGGGATTATCCGCACCGAGCAGGGCATCCCGTTGGGGAAAGTACTTGAGTTGATAACAGGCCGCCAGCAGGGAAGCTATCACAGTCAGGAGTGTGACCGTCAAGGTCCAGCCTGGCCGCCGTGCTGCCATGACCGCTACTGTGGCCAGCCACCTCTCATAACGCAGCGACACCGCCATGTTCTTCCCTCGGCGTCGGACCCTATCTCTGAGCTCCTAAAACCATTTCCCGGGCAGCACCTCTGAGCTTCCCAGGCCGCTTCCCGGACACCATCTCTACCGTCCTTCCCTGGCACGGCTACCGCCATCACCTCTGCACCGTGATTGCTCCCAAGCAAAAACCGACCCACGCATTCTGGTTCCCGCCAGAGGGTCGGGAAGTTTGGCAACGGGAGCCGTGATTGCTCCCAAGCAAAAAACGACTCACTTATATTGCTCCCGAGCAAGAATCCACCCACGTATCCGGCAGAAAGAATGGCTCATTCATAAGGCATTCGACGGCTCAGGACAAGATCAGCATTTCCAAGCAACCTGTGACGGCGGAACCCTCTCCGCTAAGAGAGGAGCTTCCCGGAGCCGATCAGAGAGGAACTTCACGGCAATGACGGAGAAGCATCATCGATACCCCGTCCATTTCCTTGACCCTTGGCTCCAAGGTGAAGGCACCCCGAGGATCCGTCCCTCGATCAAAGATCTTGCTCCACGTCCGGAACGTTCCGCCGAAACGGCATATCCTCAAGTGTCCCTCGTGGCCAACCGAGGTACTTCCCCCCGGGGCAGGTCAAGGACAAGACCTCTGCCCAACGGAGTGCGGCCTGAGTCCACGGGCTTGCTACAATCAAAGTCATGGCAGAAAATCGCGAACCGGTACAGGTGCGGTGGCCTCTGGTGCTGTCCATAGGGGCAGCCGTGCTGACGTTGGTCTTGAAAGGGATCGCCGCCTGGTGGACCGGTTCGGTGGGGTTGCTCTCGGACGCTTTGGAAAGCCTGGTGAATCTGACCGCAGCCGCGACGGCGTATGTCGTGGTGTGGTATGCATCCCGACCCGCAGACCGGACCCACGCCTTCGGTCACGAAAAGATCGAATATTTCTCCAGCGGTATGGAAGGAGCCTTGATTGTCGCCGCGGGCGTCGGGACCGCCGCCTATGCCCTGCAGCGCTGGTGGCAACCGCTCCCCCTGCACGGGTTGGAAGTCGGGACGATCATCGGAGCCATCGCCGCGGTGATCAACTGGTTGGTGGCCCGGGTCCTGCTCCAGGAAGCCCGACGCATCGGCTCAATTGTCCTCGAAGCCGATGGTCGGCATCTGCTGAGCGATGTGTGGACATCAGCCGCCGTGTTGGCCGGTTTGCTCCTGGTTCTGTGGACCGACTGGACCTGGATCGATCCGTTGCTTGCGCTGGGAGTCAGCCTGCATATCATCGGAACGGGGAGTGAACTGGTGCTACGCTCCTTTCACGGTTTGATGGACCGGGCGCTGCCCGAAGCCGAACAGGAGCAAATCCGGCACATTCTCTGTCAGCAACTGCAGGGCCAGGAGGCGGCATTCCACATGTTACGAACCCGTCGCGCCGGCCAACGCCGCTTCGTCGAGTTCCACTTGTTGCTCCCCGGAGCTACCCCCATCCGCCTGGGGCATCAACTGGTCCATATTCTGGAAGAAGCCCTCCGCCGTGCCTTTCCTGGAATGGAAGTGATGGCCCATCTCGAACCGATCGAAGACTCCTGTTCGTGGGAACAGGACGAGTTGGCTCGCCTGGGAGAGGTGACCGCACCGCCCGGCTCCGCCGCGCATCCAGCACAGTCGATTGAGACGGCAGAAAGGAATCGAACATGAGCGAGTGGTGGTCCTCTGGTCTGGGAATAGTGATGGCCGGCACCGCCTTGCTGGCAGGCAGCGCAGGCGTGATCGGTAGTTTTGCGGTGTTGCGCCGGCAGAGTTTACAGGGGGATGTGGTGGCTCATGCCGCCTTGGCGGGCGTTGCCGCTGCTTTTCTGGCGGGTGCCCGGAGTCCGTTCGGTCTGCTGCTGGGCGGGGCGGTAATCGGCTGGATCACCCTGACCCTGGCCAGCCGCCTGCACCATCATAGCCGCCTGCCCCTGGATGCCGTGCAGGGAGGAATCATGGCGATGGGATTCGGTTTGGGTTTAGCCTTGCTCCAACACATATTGACCCATGTCCCCGATGCTGGCCGCCACCCTTTGGATCGTTACCTGCTGGGTCAGGCCGCCCAACTCCGCAATAGCGATGTCCAGATGATCGCTGGGGTGAGCATGCTGACCCTCGCGGTGGTCGCAGGATTCTGGCCCCAGTGGAAACTGCTGGCGTTCGATCCCGAGTACGCCGCGGGATTGGGCCTGCCGGTGCGTTGGCTGGACTGGGGTCTGACGACGTTGACGGTGGCTGTCGTGGTCATCGGTTTGAAGTCGGTGGGTGTGGTCCTGATCACAGCGTTGCTGGTGGCTCCCGCCGTCGCCGCTCGCCAGTGGACCAACCGTCTGGGAACAATGGTGATACTGGCTGGGCTCTTTGGCGCCCTTTCGGGAATGTCGGGTACGCTTCTGGCTCACCTCCTCGGACAACAAGTCAGCATTCCCACGGGACCGACCATCGTCCTGTGTGCTAGCGGCTGGGTGATCGTGTCGCTGGGAGCTGTCCGGGTCCAGCAATGGTGGTACCGTTGGGTAGCCCAGCGGAGGAGCCGTCGTGCCTGAGTTGGAACTGGCCTGCGTGCTCGCCGTAGCCTCAGCGGCCTGCGCCGTGCCGGGCGTTTTCCTGGTCTTACGCCGTATGGCCCTGGTTTCCGACGCCATCGGCCACACGCTGCTCTTTGGCATCGTCGTGGCCTTTTTCATAGTCGGGGACCTGGATTCGCCGCTTCTGCTGGTGGGCGCCGCCCTGACCGGTCTGGTCACGGTCATTCTGGTGGAAAGTCTCCAACGCAACCGACGTGTGAAAGCGGACGCGGCCATCGGATTGGTGTTCCCGTTTCTCTTTGCCCTGGCCGTCACCCTGGTTTCCCTGGGCGCCCGCAACATCCACCTGGACGTCGATGCCGTGCTGGTCGGTCAACCGGAATATGCCTTGCTCCCCCGCTGGCACTGGAGAGAACTAGCCATACCACCCGTGGTGATTTTGGGGGGCGTCGCCGCCCTCAATCTTTTGCTCTGCTTGTTGTTCTACAAGGAACTGAAGGTCACGACGTTCGACCCGGAATGGGCCCGCATCCTGGGTTACTCCCCGGCGCTGATGCACTACGGGCTGATGGCAGTGGTTTCTCTCACGGCGGTGGCCGTCTTTGATGCGGTGGGTCCGGTCCTGGTGGTCGGGTATTTTGTGCTGCCCGCTCTGACCGGGTTGTTGCTCTCACGGCAACTGTTGGGTGTTCTGATCTGGGCCGTGGGAGTCGGTATCGTGGGTTCGATTCTCGGCACCCTGGCTGCCGCCCACTGGAATGCCAACGCCGCCGGCAGTGTAGCGACAGCTTTGGGACTGCTCCTGGCTTTGGCGTTCCTCATCTCACCCTATCGCGGCTGGCTGGCACAGCTGTGGCGCCGACACCGGCAACGACGGTCCCTGGAAGAAATCCTGCTGCTGGTCCATCTTTATCAGCATGAGGGCACAGCCGCCGAAGCCACGGAAGCGGCCATCCCCGACCTCTACCGACACCTGGACTGGCCCGCCGATCGCGTTGCCCAAGTCATGGAACGAACCCTGCACCACGGCTACGTCCAACGGGAGGGCAACCTCTTGCGTCTGACCCCCGCAGGTCGCCAGCAAGCGCAACAGGTCTATGGAAACATCCGCCCCGAGAGTACCAGCGAACCTGGGGGCTGTTCCCCATCCGCCTCCAGCCCATCAATTCCACCCCAAACCGCTCAGGAATAGCACGGCAAACACCGACCATTTCTACTGCTTATGTCCCTCGCGTGAAGTTCTGCTGCTTGTGTCCCTTAGCGTGAAGTTCTCCCGGCGGAAAGCTCCGGTGTGAGGGCGGAGGCTGCAGCAGGTGTGTTACTTGGGCCAGACGAATTCACGCTGAACAGCCACTCCAGCAGGGCCTTTTGGGTGTGCAAGCGGTTGGCTGCCTGCTGAAACACGGCACTGGCCGGCCCATCGATGACCTCATCGGTGACTTCCTCCCCCCGGTGGGCGGGCAAACAGTGCAGGAAACGACAGTGCGGCGGAGCCGAGGCCAACAAGCCGGCATTGACCTGATAGGGGGCAAACCGTTGCAAACGCACATCCCGTTCCGCCTCCTGACCCATGCTGGTCCAGACATCTGTGTAGATGACATCGGCCTGACGCACCGCCAGATGCGGATCCGTCACTTCCAGAGGCACCTCGGGGGAGACTTTAGCCCGGTACAGATTCCGGAAGTGTTCATCGAAACCGTAGCCCGGGGGGCAACTGAGGATGAAGCGGATCCCCAGCTTGCCACAGCCGACGGCCAGCGAGCGCGCCACATTGTTCCCATCTCCGACGAAGACCACGGTTCGCCCTTGCTCCGTGCCGAATAATTCCCGGATGGTCAGCAAGTCCGCCAGTGCCTGACAGGGGTGTGCCTTGTCGGAGAGGGCATTGATCAGCGGGATAATGCTATGGGCGGCCAGACCGGTCAGCGTCTCATGATGATAAACCCGCAACACCAACGCATCCACATACTGGCTGATCGTCCGGGCAAAGTCGGGTAGCGATTCGCGCCAGCCCAGACCGACTTCATTGCCCGGCAGGTACAGACTGGTCCCCCCGAGCTGGGCGATGCCGCTTTCAAAACTCACGCGTGTGCGCAGGGAGGGTTTTTCGAAGATCAACCCGATGATCCGACCCTGCAGGCTCCGCCGCGGAATCCCACGCCCGTGCGCTGCCTTGATCCGCTCCGACTCCGCCAGCAAATGCAGCAGCTCCTCCCGGCTCAAATCGATCAGATTGAGAAAATGCCTCATGGTGACGTCTTTCCCTCTGGCACATCTCAGCCCTCGACGGAAACCACCGGATACTCCATAATACCTCACGCGACCGCATCTCTAACGGATCTCACGGACTATCTCCTTCTCGTCCTAGGTGGGCATGTCCACCGGTCGTGGTTGTGGTGTGGTCGTACCGGCTGGGGCAGGACCACACCGGAGAACAGTTCAGCTCCGCTCTGAGGGTGCCGGGACTGCCGCCTCCTGGGGCGATGGCCCTGCTGCCGGCTCCTTGCTTTCCAGGGATGTCAGGACTTCCTCCAGAATGTCGCACCCCTGGTCGATCTCTGCATCACGGATGGTCAAGGCAGGCAGCAGACGCAGGATGGTGCGTTGCGTGCAATTGATGAGCAGGCCCCGTTGCAGACACGCCTGAACAACCGGTTCCCCCTCCGTGTGCAACTCGATACCGATCATAGCTCCCATGATGCGCAGGTCGCTGATGATCGACAGTTTCTGACGCAGCCCTTCCAGGCGTCGTCGGAAGTGTTCCCCGATGGCCGTGGCCCGTTCCAGCAACCCCTCTTGCTCGATGGTTTCCACGGTGGCTAACGCTGCCCGCGCCGCGATCGGGTTGCCACCAAACGTAGCAGCGTGGGTCCCCGGCTGGAGTTTCTCGGCCACCTCAGCCCGGGCGATCATGCCTCCCATCGCCACGCCACCCGCCAGCGCCTTGGCCAGAGTGACGATATCCGGGGTGATTTGCCAGTGCTGGAAGGCATACCAACGCCCCGTGCGCCCTATCCCCGACTGCACCTCGTCCAGGATCAGCAGCAGACCACGCTGGTCACACAGATGGCGTAACCCTTCCAGAAAGCCTGCGGGAGGCAGTTGGATTCCCCCTTCCCCCTGAATCGGCTCGACCAGTACCGCACAGGTCTCGTCGTCCACCAATTGTCGGATCGCTTCCAGGTCGCCGTAAGGGGCGTAACGGAAGCCGGGCAAAAGCGGCTCGAACCCCTGATGGTATTTCGGTTGCCCCGTCGCCGTCAACGCCGCGTACGTCCGACCATGGAAACTCCCCGTACAGGAGATGATCTTGTAACGTCCCTGAGCATGGCCGTAGAGCCGGGCCAGCTTGATCGCCGCTTCGTTGGCCTCCGCACCGCTGTTGCAAAAGAAACAGCGACCGTCAAAACCCACCCGCTCCACCAAGGTTTGTCCCAACAATGCCTGCGGGGCAGTGTACCAGGTGTTGGGCACATGGATCAGCTCCGCCACCTGAGCCTGCACCGCCTCCACCACCCGCGGCGGACAGTGCCCCAGCAGACCGCAACCCCAACCCGGAAAGAAATCCAGATAGCGGTTCCCCTCGGCATCCCACACCCAGGAACCCTCGCCCCGCACCAGACAGACCGGGAACCGCTTGTAATTCGGCGTCAGGTACCGCCGGGCCAGTTCCATCACCTGAGCTGTCGAAAGGGATACCGAAGCCGTGGACGCAGTATCTGTCATCGTCTTCATGGGTCGTACTGTTTCGGAAGGTCCGGGAACGGGAGGCAATCCTCCCACCAGGTCATCACCTTGTCACCGTCGCACGCGTGTCCCGCCCGACCCCTGGAGCAACAGCTCCAGCAAGGCGAACGGTCGGCGGCCATCGAGAATCACTGCACTGCTCGCCCCAGCCTCCAAGGCCTCGAGGCAGGCTTCCACCTTGGGGATCATCCCGCCCTGGATCACCCCCTGGGCCATCAGCGCCTGCACCTGCGCCGCCGTCAACTCCGGGATCACACTGCCGGGATCCGCTGCATCGCGAAGGACACCCGCCGTATCGGTCAGGAAGATCGCACGCCGCACCGCCAGGGCCCCAGCAAGGGACGCTGCCACGGTATCCGCGTTGACATTCAGCCAGCCCCATGGGCTACCCTCATAGGCCGCCAGCGAGGGGAATACCAGAACCTGACCGTCCTCGAGCCGGGAGCGGATCACACACGCATCCACGTGCTGCACCGTCCCGACCCAACCCAAATCGACCCGCGCTCCGTCCTCCGTCTGCCAGGAGAGCAACTCCCCCTGCAAAGGAAAGGGCTGGAGTTCCCAGGCCGACACAGCCGCGACACCTCGTTGCTCCAGCTGCCGGCACAGGTCGCGATTGATCTGCTGGAGAACCCGAACGACGATCGCCAGAGTTTCCGTGTCGGTGTACCGCCGGCCCGCCACCTTGCGGGGAACCAGACCGGCTTGCTGCATGGCCCGATCGATCGCCTTGCCCCCCCCGTGCAACAGCACCATGGGAAAACGCAGGTGATACAATACCGCCACGCTCCGCACGCACCCTTCCGCGGCATCCGGATCATCCAGGGCGCTGCCACCCAGCTTGATCAACAGGATACCATCCCGCTGCTCCACCAGGTGTTCGACCGCCGCCACCAGTTCTGCTGCTGTCCACCGTGCAGACATCGGTTCCTGATGCCTCGCATCGCCTGCACTGTCATCGTTCACGACCATCATCGGAAAACCTCATGCTAGATAGCGGGACCCCTTCCGTCAACCCCTATATGTACAAATGTTCTCATCCCCCAGATGCATCTGCCCTACAAAAAGCCCCGATTTTCGGCGAAAAGCCTGGGTGGATCCCTCCGGTGCAACCCCTGCCTCCCTGCCTCGTTCCTCGGGCCGATGTCGATGATCCCGAAGCGAAGAAATTGCGACGGGTCGAATTTTGGACTACTCCGACCGCCCCGACCACTACGGCCACCGCGTTGTGACTTTCCGGTGTCACTCCCCGATGCTCCCCCGCGACCACCCGAGGCACCGGGACCACCGCGGCCACCGCCTGAAGGGCCTCGCCCTCTCGGACCACCACCGAAACCACCCGATGGGCCCCGATCCTCCGGGTC
>Ga0209017_10001843_pt1 | contig 15028 bp, 10 predicted proteins | sample YNPBryunderm2012_FD_185812 | JGI IMG/M metagenome (GOLD analysis project Ga0209017, IMG submission 185812) | Anoxygenic and chlorotrophic microbial mat microbial communities from Yellowstone National Park, USA - YNP Bryant MS undermat 2012... ... | reverse complement strand
CGGGTGCTGTCCGACATCCGCATGGGCAAGACCCGCCAAGAGGCCTTCCTGGCCATGCGCGACCGCCTGGCCGACGACGAAATAACCAGCATCCTGGCGGCGATCTTGCAGGGCGAGTACCTGGGCACTCCGCTGGCGCAAATCTTCCGTACCCAGGCCGACGTGCTGCGCGTCAAGCGCTCCCAGCGGGCCGAAGCATTGGCCGGCGAAGCCGCCGTGAAAATGCTTTTGCCTGGGCTGTTGGTTATGGTGGCAACGGTGATAATTATTCTCGGACCATTCATCCTGGTATTTTTCAAAGCCGGGTTTGGGCTTTAGTGGTTTATGGCGATAAAGCTGCCTTGTCCGCGCTGCAAGAAACCCCTGGCCGTGCCCAACAAGAAGGCGGGCACGTACGTCAACTGCCCGTTGTGCAATGGCCGGCTTTGGGTGCCCAAGGATTCGCAGGCTGATGCAGCACACCTGGACGAGGTAGTAGTGCACACGCAGGCCGTGCCGCCGGCCTCTGCCGAAACCGTGGCCTCCGGCAGCGGCAATCCGCCACGGCTGCCTCCAGCGGCTTCGCCTGCCACACTGGCGAAGGTTCTCACTCCGCCGGGGGCAAACGCTCCGGTCATTCCTAACGCGATTGCCGGCAGCCCTGGCGTTGGCAGCGCTGTTCCCGGCAGCCCGATTGCCAGCGGGCCGACTCCCATCAGCGCTCCTCCTGTGGGAACTGCTGCCGGTGCACATCCTTCGAGCCAATCTATTCCGGGTTCCGGTTCGGGGGCTGCCATCTCCGGCGCTCCGGTTCCCAGCGGCGCGGTTTCCACTGGCGCGATTTCCGGCGCTTCGGCTCCCGGCGGAGTCGGTTCTTCCGGGCAAGTGCCGTCGCCCGGGGTCGGGTACGTCCATCCCCAGCCGCAAACAGCAGTTGGCGCTGGCAACTCGAGCTACCGGCCGCAGCCGCAGGGGGCTTACGGGCAGGGTGTGCCCACGCCCCCGCCGGTGGTTGCGCCGGGCAATTATCCATCGAGGGCAGCGCCGGGCGCCGCTACGGCGGCCACCTGGCCGGCTGGCGGTATGCCGACCGGCGGTGTTCAGCCGACCGCCGCGGGTACGGCACCGCCACCGGGTGCCGCGGCACCCCAGCCCCCGCCTGTGGCCGGGCAGAGTGTAGCGACTGCCCCGGCCCAAAAGCCTAAAGCGCCGCGGTTCATCTCGGCCGATGCGGCGCTGTCGCGGCTACAGTTGGCCTCCGACGGCCGGTTGCCGCAACTGCATCTGCACGAAAGCAGCGAAGAACCAAAACAGAAGCAACAGGCACGCTCGGTCAATCCGCTGCTGTTGTTTGCCCTGTTGGGGGCCAGCGTGCTGGTGTCGATCCTGATGGTGCTGCTGGATTCCGGCGGACAATCGGCCCAGCAAGGGCGTTCGGCCGAAGATGCATGGCGGATAATCGAGGGCGAGTACTTCGGCGATCCCGATAAGCCTCAGCGGCCTCTGCGATACCAGGAATTGCTTCGCGACGCCCAGCGCGCACGCAACCGCGGCGACGTGGAGTCCCAGAAAAGACTCCTCCGCGAAGTGCTGGCGATGCTCGATGCCGAGCCGCATCCGAACGACCGCGGGCGCGGTCTGACCGGCAGCCCAGGCCGCGACAAACGCCTCCGCGAGCAAATCATCGTGCTATTGAGAGAAAAGTGATGGACGGGGAACTGCGATACGAGCTGTTGGATACCATCGCCACAGGCGATTTCGCCACGGTGTTTCGGGCACGCGACCGGGAACTGGGGCGCGAAGTGGCCGTCAAGCAGATCCATCCCCAGTTTCTTCACGACCAGCGCCAACTGGCACGCTATTGGCAAGAAGCCCAGTTGCTGGCCACGCTTCAGCACCCGCACATCCTGACGATCTATGACATCGTCCGCTCCCGCGGATGGCTGATCCTGGAACTGATGCGCACCAACGTGCGGCAATTCGCCGGTGGACGGCCGATCGAGTTGGATTTTCTGCGGGTGGTGCTGATCAGCGCCTTGCAAGCGCTGGATTTCCTCCACCTCAACGGCGTGATCCACCGCGATGTGAAACCTACTAATCTTCTGCTGGACTTCCAGAACCGCGTGAAGCTGGGCGATTTCGGTCTGGCGCGGCGAGCCAGCAACGAAGAAGGCTCGCTGGTCAAAGGCACCACCAAGTACATGGCGCCCGAGTTGGTCTCCGACCAGTTCGGCGCGGTCGGCCCGGCCAGCGATATTTACTCGCTTGGTTTTTCGGCCTACGAGCTGCTTTGCGGCGACCAGTTCGAGAATCTTTTTCCCACACTGAGCACTTACGGCCGCGACCGGCAGATCGCCTGGATGCTCTGGCATGCGGCGCCCGACATGCGGCTGCCGGAAATCAACCGCGTTTTGGAAGGAGTGCCGCCGGACTTGGCGCGCGTCATTCAGCGCATGGTGGTAAAGGACCAGTCGCAGCGCTATCGGTCGGCCAAAGAGGTGCTCCGCGATCTGCGCGCCGACGGCAGCCAGCCGCTGCAACTTCCGGCCGAGGACGAGCTTGCCCCGCTACAGCGGCAGGAGGCGCTGGCCAAACGCCGGCGTCGTTTGCGGCTGGCGGCCATCGGGGCACTGGCTTTTTCGCTGATGCTCTCTCTGGCCTTGCTGTGGCCCAGGGCGGAAGCTCCGCCTACCGAGGAAGAGCGCCCCGAAATCGGCGTGGTCAGCAGGGTGTACGCCGATGATTGGGAAGTGGTGGTCAATACCGGCGAGGGCGAGACCAAGAAACCAACGAAAATCAAAATCAGCCGCTTCGATCGCATCTTCATCAACGGCGAGCTGCATCTGCTGCGCGATCTGCTGGAGGGCGACCGGGTGGAGATCAAGCGGGCCTGGGACACGCAGGGCAGACGCATCCAGGAACTTTACGCCACTCGCCCCGAAGAACACAAAGGACGCATCAAAGCCCTTAAACCTGACGAAGGCGTCTTCACCCTGCTTATCGACGAGGGCAAGAAAAAAGGAACCGAATTGGAGGTCTCGGTTCCCAAGGACGCCAAGATCACCTTTAACGGCAAGGCGGATTTCCGCGGAAAGCCTGTCAACATCGCCATGCTGCAAATCGACGACGAGGTGACCGTCAAGCACGAGGGCGACGATCGGGGCGGCCGCCGGGCGCTGGAACTTTCAGTGCTTCGGGTAGTCCAGACGTCCGGCATAATCCGCCGCGATATGGACGAAAAGGCCCGCTGGCTCCAACTGGAGATCGTCCAGGACGGCCAAACGCAACAGCTCGAGCTCCCTTTGTCGGATAAATGCGAGGTGACGCTCAACGACCGTAGGAACATAGACGAGCGGGCGGTGCGCCCGACCGACCTGAAGGCCGGCGATAAAGTTACTGTGCATCATAACACTCACATAGTGCGCGTCGACGCTTACCGGGTGTTGGGAGAAGGGGGAACCATCGCCCGTGTTCACTTCGACGCCCGTACCATCGATGTAACCCCTGAAGGCGGCGGTTCGGAACGGACCTACCGCGTCGGCCCGCGCTGCAAGCAGATCACCCTGGGCGGCGAGCCGATCGACTTTGCGGACCTCCGCGACGGTGATCAGGTAGACGTGATTCACGACATGCCGGGTGCAGGCATACCCGAACCTACCAGCATCGCCGCCCGGCGCCCCGCCGATCCCAACCGCTGGGCGATTTTGATTGCCAATCAGCAGTACGAAGACCTGCGGCTGACCCGTATCACCCACCCGGTAAAAGACGCCACCTTGCTCCGCGACGCCCTGGTCAAGCGCTACAAAGTGCCCGACTTACAAGCCGTACTGCTGGCCGACGAGAGCCGGGTACACATCGAGCAGACGGTGGCCAACCGGCTGCGCCAGATAGGGGCCGAAGGGCAGGTGCTGGTCTATTTCGCCGGTCACGCTTACAAAGACGACGAGGGAAACGTCTATCTGGCCCCAAAAAGCTTCGACCTGAAGCAAATGCCGCAAACCGGCATCGCACTCCAGTGGCTGGTCGATCAGTTGGAGGCCTGCCCCGCCAGCCAGAAACTGCTGCTGCTGGACTGCTGCCAGCCGGGCACGGGGGCCGACCTGGCTCAGCAGCCGTCCCCTGTCGAAATGCTCCATTCGCTCAAGGCTCCGCCCGGCCGGTCTCCCTTGCGCACTGTTACCGCTATTGCCAGTTGCGGTCCGGGGCAGCGGGCAGTGTTGCTTTCCGACAGGGACAACCACGGCTTGTTCGCTTGGGCACTGGCGGAAGCTTACCGGGGAAAGGCCGACAAGAACTTCGACAATCTGCTGGAGCCTACGGAACTATTCGCTTACTTGTCGGAGACGATGGCTGCGCAAAGCGGAGCACTCGCTGCCAAACAAACCCCAGAGCTTATTCTGCCCGACCAGCGGCCGCCGCGCTTAAGCAACGAGGCCAAAGTGGCGCTGCGCAAGCTGGCGGCCACCGTGCGGCAAGATAAGATCGATCCGCAGACAGCCCAGGACCAATTCAACGAGGCCAGCAGCCTTTGCGGCAACGAGCCGGAAGCGAAGCTGCTGTACGGGTTGGTGCAGTTGCGGCTGCGCGATAAGGGGCGCGAGGAAGCCCTTCGGATATTCGGGGAACTGAAGGCTGAAAAGCCCGATTTGCTGCTGCCCATGCAAGCTATCGCCTGGGTGCAATTCGAACGGCGTACATACCGTCCTGGCGTGAACGAATTGCAGGAGCTGGTCAGCAGGTTGCCCAAGCCGAAGAAACCCGACGACCCCTATCCGCCGGAAGTACAGCGGCTGCTGGTGTGGATCGGCCAGTTGCGGGAGTTTGTCACCGAGGCGGCAGACCCGGCCCGGCAGCCACCCAGCGATCTCGTTGCCGCCCTGGACGCGGCCGTTGCAGAGCACGGCCCACAGGCGGTCCAGGCGTACCAGCAGGGCCGGGAGCGCACACGGAAGCGCGTCGCAGAGTTCGACGAACAGATAGCCAAGGCTCCCGGCACGGCCGTTGCCGCCCGTTTGCGGGTAGAGCGCCAACTGCCCGACCGCTACGTGGAGTTCCCCTATCAAGATATCGTGCAGCAGATCTTGGCCGGATTGGATATGTGAGCATGTAGGGGCGCTGCTGTTGCCTCTGTTACCACTGGACACGCGGCCACGACGGAGCGTGGCCCTCCAAAATCACACGCCATGCGCGGCCACGATGGAGCGTGGCCCTCCAAAATCACACGCCATGCTCGGCCACGACGGAGCGTGGCCCTCCAAAATCACACGCCATGCGCGGCCACGACGGAGCGTGGCCCTCCAGATCACTTGAAAACATGCGCGCAAAACGCGCAAACCGCACAAGACGCACGTTCCGCCGCAAGGGACTGAACATCCTGCTAACGCATCACTTGTCAACACGGACACAGCTAGTATCGGGCCAGGTCCTTGCTGCCGCCGATGTTCAGCTCGACAAGCACTTGCTCCATCGCCTGATTGAGCATCCGCAGATCGCTGGCCACGGCGATAAACTGCATTCCCTGGGCTGCACGGCGCAAGGCATCGTGGGCGTCCATGACGTGGATACCGGTGGGCGTGCCTACTTCCCGACCAACTTCGATCACCCGCTCGATGGCCGACTCGAACTGCTCCTGGCTGGGAAATTGACCATCCGGCCCGCGCATGTTGAAGCGCAAATCTACCGGGCCGACGAAAATGGCGTCGCAGCCGGGCAGACTGTAAATGGACTTGGCGTTTTCCACCCCGCGCGGACTTTCAGTTTGAAGGATAACCAGAATCTCGTCGTTCGCCCGCTGGTAGTACTCGCCGGCCGATGTAGCGAAGTTCAGCGCGTGCATTCCGCCGCCCACGCTGCGGTTGCCAACCGGCGGATAGCGTGCCGCGGCAATGATCGCTCGGGCTTGCTCGGCGGTTTCGACCATCGGAGCCACGATCCCCCAAGCTCCGGCGTCCAAGGCTCGTTTGATGCACTCGTGCGTGCCGGCCGGCACGCGGCACAGCGGCACACAGCCGGCATCGGCAATGGCCGCGAATATCACCGCTGCATGAGACCAGTCGAACGGACCGTGCTCCATGTCCAACGTCAGCCAGTCGAAGCCGCTGCGGGCCAGAACACGGGTGGCGTGCAGACTGCCCAACGACAGCCACGTGCCGAAGCTGGGCTGCCCGGCACGCAATTTCTGTTTGACATAATTGCTCCGCATGGCAGGCATTATTCCTGCCGCGGCCGGCCATCGCAAGACCGACCGGTCCAGCCGGCCGCGATTGCCCGTCGGTCTCCGTTCGCCTTGGGCTTGGTGATCCAGCCCGATTGAGGCAACCAGCGAAACACCAGTCGGCGGCGGCTTCCGAAAAGCTGTTGATTCTCGCAAAAATCAGTGACCGGCTGATATAAGGTTTTTTCTAGCGGTCGGCGTCGCTACGTATTGCGAAGGTCAATAGGTGCCGGCCATGTTCAGCAGCGATCGATCGCGGTACAATACGCGGCCATGGAACCACTTCTGCTGACGCGGCAACAAGTACGCCAGGTCGATCGCCGCGCTATCCAGGTGTGGGGCGTTTCCGGATTGGTCTTGATGGAAAACGCTGGCCGGGGCTGCGCCGACCGGCTGGAACAGCTCGGCATCCGCGGCCCGGTGGTAATCTGCTGCGGCAAAGGCAACAACGGCGGCGACGGATTCGTACTGGCGCGCCACCTGGACCTGCGCGGCCACCGTGTGCGTGTTCTGGTGTGGGCGGAAGAAGAAGAGTTGGTCGGGGACGCCGGCTGCAACTTCCGCATCCTTCGGCACTGCGGGGTGCCAATCGAAATATTCGTCGCTACGCACGATCCGGCCAGACTCCAGGCACACCTGGATGACGCCGCGTGGATCGTCGATGCACTGCTGGGCACCGGCGCTGTGGGCGAACCGCGTCCACCGATCAACCAGGTTATCGCGCAGATCAACTCCGCAGCCGCGCCCATCGTGGCGATCGATTTGCCCAGCGGTTTGGACTGTGACACCGGGCAGCCGGCCTCCTGCACGGTGCGCGCCGCTCATACTTTCACCTTCGTGGCGGCAAAACGCGGGTTCGTTGCGCCGGGGGCAGAGCAGTTCACCGGGCAAGTGCATGTGCTAGACATCGGCGTGCCGCGGCGGTTGATCGACGAAGTGCTGGCCGGTGAGGCGGCCGAAAGCTGACACGCCGCCCAGCGTTCGCCGTATCTGCAACTCCGCCGAACTGGCCCGCCCGCCGGCGTGCGGCCTCCTCAACACTGTGCAGCCGCCGGAAAGCTGTTCACGGTTTGTTGGTCGGTTCGGCCAGTGCCTTTTCCAGCCGGGCGATGCGGGCCTCGAGCTGCTCGATTCGTTGCTGCAATTGCACGATCAGCGACTTCAGCTCTGCCGTGTCGATCGCTTGCTGCGGCGTTGCGGTGGGAGCAGGAGCCGGAGTTCTCCCGGCCTCGGGCGAATCCGGCGGCTTCAATACCGGCCCGGGCGACGGTTGCTGGGCTGGCGCTGGAGCTGGCTCGCTTGGAGGCGGCGGAAGTGGACCTGCTGCTTGTCCCGGAGGCGCGGGCGGCCGCGAATCGCTGCCCGGCCGCGTGCCAAGCGTCACCTTGATCTGCTGGAGCTGTTCACCACGGCGGACGTCGAGCGTTATCGTGTCGCCAGGAGCGAATAGCGAAAGGATCGAAGCCATGTCGGCCAACTCGCGAACGCGCGTCCCAGCAACGCCGGTGATAAGGTCTTGCGGTTTTAGGCCGGCTTTTTCGGCGGGGCTGCCGGGGCGCACCTCGATCACGCGCACGCCGCGGCCACGGTCGTTGCTGTCGTCGGCCACCGCGCCCAGGTATCCGGCAGCGGGCGGCTGGCCGGGTTGTTTCGCCTCATCGGAGAGGGAAGAGGCTGCGCCAGGAGCGGGGACTACTGACGTCCGGTTGCCCGGCGATCCTGCCGAACGCTGGGCAGAATCGGCGGCCTGGTGCGATGCGCTGGAGCGGATGGCTTGTTCGAGCTGTCGCAGTACGCTCTCGGCTCCAACGGCTGCCGATGCCAGCCAACATCCAAGACCGATTGCGAAAGCGACAACTCGGGCGGTGAATGGCACTTGGGCGGTCAATGCCATTCGAGCTGTAAATGCAATGCGTGGAGTAAACGCCATCATTGAACATCCTCCTGCCGACAAGACCGACACTGGCAGCCACGCTTACATTGTATCGCAGACTGACCGAACCGATACATCCTGCCAAGACCGTCACTGCGGCCTGCTTGGGCTGTTGCGGCGGAACGTGCGCGCGTTTTTGGCGATTTTTCCCCTTATCTGGAGGGCCACGCTCCGTCGTGGCCGTATGCCCAGCGCTAACGGAGAGGACGGCAGCGCGTCCCTCCATTAGGTTGCAGCCATTGCCGATCGCAATACTGAAAACATACAGGGGCCACGCTCCGTCGTGGCCGTATGCCCAGCGCTAACGGAGAGGACGGCAGCGCGTTCCGCCACAACCGGAATTTGCTTGCGGCGCCAGGCCGCTTCAGGACCTTGTAGTTGGCAAGCTGTGAATGAGGTGCTCGCCCGCAAATAATAACTTGCTGTCGCGCACGCGAATAATATCATCAGGACACAAAAATACTCAGGAGGCATCAGAACATTATCATCAGTCAGCAATAACGATGTTATCATCACGTACGACCAATTCTATAGCAGCAGCTGTAGCATCGTGTGGGCTAAATATGGGTTGAAGGCGAAAATGATCAGCGAAGAGTTTGAAGGTGCAGAAAACCGCTTTCGGTCTTTTCAATCGCAGCTTGGCCGACGCGGGCGGTAACGGGCTACGGAATCGCAGCAACCTGCTACAGAATCTGTTTGATGTGTCTGCTCTGCGCGGTGGAAGCCATGTCACAGCCGACTATCGCCCCGGTGCCTGAACCACAATGGCGCGAAGCACTTGCGATGGTCTTCTCGCATCTGGAGCCGGGCCAGCAGCGCCGTCAACTGGAGGGAATATTGTCTGCGGCAAACCAACAGCCGCAGACGCTCGCGTGCCTTCTTGGCGCGTGGCGCGGAGAGCGCTTGGTCGGGGCGGCGCTGGCGCAAGTGCAAGCAGGCCGCACTGCTATGGTCTGGCCGCCGGGTTTGGCGCCTGGCGAGTCCCCGCCAACGGCCGACGGGCTGTTGGCGGCCATTTGCGATTGGCTTTCTTCCCAGGGAGTTCGTCTTGCCCAATCGTTGCTAGGCGACGCAGCGACAGCACAGCACGATATTCTTGAGCGTCACGGGTTCCGTCATTTGGCCGATTTGCTTTATTTGGTCAGCGGTACCGAAGAAGCAGTTTCGGTTTCGCCTGGCTGCGCGCTGCGATTTGTAGAGTATAATCCCCAGTTTGCCGGACGGTTGGCTGCTGTGGTAAAGCAAACTTACCAGGATACCCTGGATTGCCCAGCCCTCAATGGCGTGCAGGCGATCGAGGATGTGCTGGCCGGCTATCGCGCCGCCGGAGTGTTCAGGCCGCAGTGGTGGTTGATAGTCCAGCACGAGCGGCGCGATGTGGGCTGCCTGCTGCTGGCAGATCATCCGCAGCAAGGCAACGTGGAATTGGTCTACATGGGATTGGTTCCGCACGCCCGTGGCCGGGGATGGGGATTGGAAATCGTCCGGCACGCCCAGTGGCTTGCACGGCTTGCTGGACGGCAGCACTTGGTGGCGGCCGTCGACGCAGCCAACCAGCCTGCCCTGCGTGTGTATGCACTGGCCGGGTTCGATGTGTGGGAGCGTCGCGCGGCGTTTGTGCGCATCTTTCCGCTATGAGTTTCACACTCGCATTTCAGGCGCTAGGACGCCGCAAAACTCCTTTGGCGGCTTTGCAGTTCGCCGGGGACCGCAGTGGAAGTTTCTTGGGACGAAAAACGTCTTTTCGGGCTGTCCAAAACACAGAAGCGGTTTGGGCACTGGCATGTGCAACAAGTAAAAAGCGCCGGCCAGATCAGTCGCAACCATTGCAGCGCAGTGCAGCGATATGTTGCGGGAGTGGTTTGTTTCGGTGCGATGCACGCCTCGTTCCCGCGCGACCACAAAATGTTGGCCCACCATCCTCGCGCTTGACAAAATCTTGGAGTGGCGGCTCGCTGTTCCTTTCCGGCTTTGGCACGATTGCAGCCGATAGACTGTCGTCGGGAGCGTTTGTTGCCGGTACGGCGGTGGCCGCCACGGCCGGCCAGGCTCACCAGCACGCCAACTTGCGTCGAAGCGATTCGTCGCAATGTGTTGTCTGTGCGACGGTTCGCGCTGCGGCCAGCGCCGAAGCATCCAACCCGCCAATGGTGGACGCAGCAGTGGTTTTGACAAGTTTTGCACTTCAGAGCTGTGGCCGGCCAGCGCCCGCCTCCGAAGTAGATGGGCCCGGCGGTAGCAGGTTTTTCGTTAGTAATGCGCAAAACCGGCGCGGATCATCCTTTGGCTGTCTGGCAAGTTACAGAACGGTTTGACAGCACTGCTAGCAACGCTACAATCGAAGCTTCGCCAGGACGCACCTGGGCAAATCATGCTTCTGAACTGGCCGCGGGTGTGTCGTTTGTCTTGTTATGGGGCAGCAGTCGGCTGTTTACGCAGCGGCTGGTTCGCATCGCAGGATCACACTAGAAGCACACTAGCGAAAAACGCGCCGGGGAGCAGGACGTGGGCAATTGCGATACGGAGATCGTGGCCGCTCTGCGTGCCGCATTGGCCGACCTGCTGGGACCGCAACGCTTCGGGCTTTGGTTCGGTCCGAGCACGCGGCTGGAGTTTGACGGTGAAACTTTGCACGTCACTGCCCCCGGCGGTTTTTTCCTCAACTGGCTCCGCACCAACTTCACCGGCGCTATACACAGCGCCTGCCAACAAGTTCTGGGGCGTACCGTAGCCATCGACTTCCAGGCACACGTTCCATCGGCGGAAGGCAACGGCAAGACATCCGCCGAGCAGAGCTTGCCCAGCTTGAGGGGGCAGGTCGAAACACCGCAGGCCGCCTCAACGCCGCCGGAGGGCCAGCCGGCATCAGGCAACGGGGCTGGGCTGTTGGCCGGCACGGTGCAATCGGGCGAAGGGTGCTGCCGCGGCGGCAGCGGTACAAGTTCCAACGGCACACGGCGGCGTTTCGCATCGCTGGCGACGTTCGTGGTCGGCGAGTCGAATCGCTTAGCGGTGGCTTCGGTCGAAGTGGTGCTCAAACGCAGAGGCCAACTCAATCCGCTGACCATCTACGGGCCGACCAGCGTAGGCAAGACCCATCTGCTGGAAGGTATGTGGTGCGCCGCACAAAAATCTCCCCCCACCCAGCCGGCAGTGTACGTTACGGCCGAACAATTCACTACGCAGTACGTGGCTGCTCTGCGGGGCAACGGACTGCCCAACTTTCGCCGAAAATATCGCGGCGTGGCGCTGTTGCTGGTCGACGACTTGCAGTTCTTTATTGGCAAACGTGCAACCATTCTAGAATTGCTGCATACCACCGACGCCCTTCTACGCGATGGAAAACAGGTGGTTTTTGCAGCCGATCGCTCGCCGGAGGAACTGGCAGCACTGGGGCCCGAAATGGTCACCAGGCTGCAAAGCGGCATGGTCTGCCGGATTGAACCACCGGAGTATTCCACGCGATTGGGCATCGTGGCACAACTGGCACAACAGATGGGCATATCGGTGCCCGCCGAGGTACAGCAGTTCATCGCCAGCCGGCTGACGCGCCATGCCCGCGAACTGTCCGGCGCTCTGTGCCGTTTGCACGCCAGCAGCCAGGCGCAGGGGGAACCGATCACACTCAGCCTGGCCGAGCAGGTGCTGGCCGACATGATCCGCACCAGCAGGATCGTCCGTCTGAAGGACATCGAAACGGCCGTCTGCCAGGAGCTTGGGCTGGAGGCCCAAAGCCTCCAGTCGCCCGAAAAAACTCAGCAGGTCAGCCATCCGCGAATGTTGGCCATGTGGCTGGCCCGCAAGTACACCCGCGCTGCGCTTAGCGAAATCGGCGCATATTTCGGCCGCCGCAGCCATGCCACTGTTGTTTCTGCCCAAAAACGGGTCGAAAGCTGGCTCAACACCGGGTACACGATGCGAGTGGCTGGCCAAGTTTGCTCGGTGGCCGACGCCGTGCGACGCATCGAGCGCCGACTGGAAGCGGGCTAGACCGGGTGCATGTCAGCTTTTGTCAAGGTTGCCGGGGGGCATAATGCCAAGCGGATTGTTTGGTAAATCGACCGCTTTATGGTAACTTGCTCGACCCAGGGCATCGAAAGTTGGAGGGCCACGCTCTGTCGTGGCCGCATTGGGTGTCGCTGATTGGACGGCATCGAGAAAAACACATCCGACTCGGCCGCAGCGCGTCCCTGGCTGACCCCCTTTCTGGTCAAATGCTACGCTCACAAAAACACACGACCGCAAGCGGCGTCGCCACTAGCGTCGGGCGGCTCAGCCTTGGTAAACTAACATGTTCGGCAGAACCGGCGGCAAGTTGTATGGGTTCGCGCATACCCGGTAAAGCCAAGACTACTGAAAAGCCAGTCAATCTATATACTACGCCTCTGGGAGCTTACAGGAGCTAATGCAATGACCAACTTATCACGTCGTCGTTTCCTGGAAGACAGCTTGCTGGCTGCCGCTGCGATGGCAGTCGGGCCGTCGGCAAAGACGTTCGCCGCCGAGACATCGCGCCAAAGTACCAGTCCCAACGAGAAGCTGGCCGTGGCGGTGGTGGGGGTGCGCGGGCAAGGAGCTTCGCACTTGTCGGCCTTTGCCAGCCGCAAAGACACTGAAGTGCTGTACGTCGTTGATGCCGACGAGGTAGTGGGCAACAAGGCTTGCGAGTCCATCGCCAGCAAACAAGGTCGGCGGCCCAAGTTCGTCAAAGACATGCGCAAAGCCTTCGACGATCCCGCGCTGGATGTCGTTTCAACCGCCACGCCAAATCACTGGCACTCGCTGGTGGCCATTTGGGCGATGCAAGCGGGCAAGGATGTGTATGTGGAAAAGCCCGTCAGCCACAACGTCAGCGAAGGGCGCCGCGCTGTCGAGGTCGCCCGCAAGTACAACCGCATCTGCCAGACCGGCACCCAATGCCGTTCCATGCAGGGAACGATCCAGGCCATCGAGTACATCAAAGCAGGCAAGATCGGCAAGGTGACGCTCGCCCGCGGACTGTGCTACAAGCGACGCACTTCCATCGGACCAAAAGGCCAGTACGCCATTCCGCCCGAGGTGGACTACGACCTGTGGTCCGGCCCGGCGCCCATTCTGCCGCTGACGCGCCCCAAACTGCACTACGACTGGCACTGGATTTGGGCCTATGGCAACGGCGATCTGGGCAACCAGGGGATACATCAGATGGACATCGCCCGTTGGGGATTGGGCGTCAACGAGCTTAGCAGGGCGGTTTTCAGCTACGGGGGCCGTCTGGGTTACGAGGACGCCGGCGAAACGCCCAACACCCAGGTGGTAGTGCACGATTACGGCGATCGGACCTTGGTGTTCGAAGTGCGCGGCTTGGAAACCAAAGACCTGCTGGGGGCCAAGATCGGTGTAATCTTCTACGGTACAGAAGGCTACGTGGTGCTGACCAGCTACACGTCGGGAGCGGCCTTCGACAAGAAAGGCAATCTGGTGCAGAAGTTCAACGGCGGCGGCGACCACTTCGATAACTTCCTCAAAGCCGTTCGCAGCCGCAAATATACCGATCTGAAAGCCGACATCCTCGAAGGCCATCTGTCCAGCGCGCTGTGTCACTTGGGGAACATCTCGTACCTGCTGGGCGAACCCGTAACGGTAGCCGAAGCCAAGAAGCGGCTGGCCGATTGCCGGTGTCATGACGACTGTCAGGAGACGCTCAGCCGCGTAACCGCCCACCTGGCCGACAACGGCGTGAAGACCGAAGGACTGAAAATGACTTTCGGTCCGCTGCTGAAGTTCGATCCGCACAGCGAAACATTTCCCGATAGCGCAGCGGCCAACAAGCTGTTGACCCGCGACTACCGTAAACCTTACGTGGTGCCAGCGGCCACCGAAATCTGATTACCGGCGGTGCCAGTTGCGCTCGCCTGGCGGCAAGGCAATCGCATCAGCGCCGCGTCGCAGCAACAGCAGCAATACTTTCGCACGCATGGAGCCAGGGTTCGAGATCCTGTACGAGGACGGGCCTTGTCTGGTGGTGAGCAAGCCGCCAGGTTTGCCCACCCAGGCCCCGCCGGGCATCGACAGCCTGGAAGTGCGAATCAAGGCCCTGCTGCTCCAGCGCGGCAGACCGCCGGGCAAGCCGTATCTGGGCGTGCCCCATCGGCTGGACAGGCCGGCTTCGGGGGTCATCGTCTTCGGCCGCAACACCCGAGCCGCCCGCCGCCTGTCGCGCCAGTTCGAGCGGCGCACGATCAAGAAGCTTTATTGGGCAGGGGTGCAGGGCGTGGTAAGCCCGGCGTGCGGCACCTGGGAAGACTATGTTCGGAAAGTGCCCGGGGAGGCGCGGGCCGAGATCGTCGCCTCCGACCACCCCGAGGGGCGCATCGCGCGGCTGCACTACCGGGTGATGCTCATCGAGGAAGACGTTACATGGCTGGAGATTCAATTGCTTACGGGCCGAACGCATCAGATTCGTATCCAGGCTGCCTCGCGTGGGCATCCGGTGCTGGGCGACTGGCAGTATGGAGCCACGCGGGGCTTCGGCCCACCGTGCGACGACCCTCGGCAACAGGCAATCGCCTTGCACGCGCGGAGCATCGAGTTCGTCCATCCGGTGACGAAACAGACGGTGTACGTCGAGGCGCCGACGCCCGATTTCTGGCCTGCCCGGTTGAACTCGCTTTCCGCTCGGCGCTAAGCGGCGGTGCTCATCGGCCGCCTGCGCAGTTGCGCGCGGTGCTGCTCCTGGCGCTGCCGAAGACTACAGGATGCTACACTCTGGGTGGCAAGTCAGCCGTTTATGCCAATGGGAAAGTCGTAGATGTCAGCCTCTTGCGGGTAACTTGTGCGCATTTTGGGCGCATGTTTTCAAGCGATGTCGCGCATGTTCCATTGATCTGGAGCGATGTCGCGCATGTTCCATTGATCTGGAG
>Ga0209017_10001841_pt1 | contig 15037 bp, 12 predicted proteins | sample YNPBryunderm2012_FD_185812 | JGI IMG/M metagenome (GOLD analysis project Ga0209017, IMG submission 185812) | Anoxygenic and chlorotrophic microbial mat microbial communities from Yellowstone National Park, USA - YNP Bryant MS undermat 2012... ... | reverse complement strand
CCCCCCGAGCCTCTGGCCGAGAACCTGGTCGAGACCGCTGCCGCCACCCGCGACCAGGGCGCGGCGGTCGGTTTCGTGCAAGACCCCGACGCCGATCGTCTGGCGGTTATCGACGAGCATGGCCGCTACCTGGGCGAAGAACTCACGCTGGCGCTGGCCGCCTCGGTCGTTCTGGCCCGCGACCCCGGCCCTCTGGTCATCAACCTTTCAACCTCCAGCGTCTCGGCGCGGGTCGCCCGCGACCTGGGTTGCCCGGTCGTTCGGTCCCCCGTGGGCGAGATTCACGTGGTCCACGCCATGAAACGCGCAGGGGCCTCGCTAGGAGGCGAGGGCAACGGCGGCGTCATCGACCCCCGGGTGGGTCTGGTGCGCGACAGCCTTCTGGGGATCGCCCTCATTCTGGACCGAATCGCCACCGATCCGCTGAACCGCCCGCTTTCGGCGATCGCCGACGCCCTGCCCCGCTTGACCATGCTCAAACGCAAGTTCGCCCGCGATCCCCAGGCCAATCTGCTCCAGCTCTGGGATCGAATCGCCGCGGAGTGTCCCGAAGCCTCAGCCGACCGCCGCGACGGACTCCGGTTGGATTGGCCCGACGGCGGCTTCGTCCACCTTCGCGCCAGCAACACCGAACCAATCGTTCGGGCGATCGTTGAACACGACGACCCCGCCCGCGCCGAGGAACTCGCCGATCGCATGCAACGGAGGCTCGCGGCCGGATGAGCAACGCCAACGAATCGGTCCCCCCGCGCCCGTTCGATGCTTCGGGCTCCTCCCTAACTGGTTCTGCCGCCGTCGATCCCCAAGCGCCTCGGGTGATCGGTCGGGACGACCACGACTGGCCACTCTTTGATCCCGCCCCAGCGGCCGTGCTGCTCGATGTGGACGGCACCCTACTGCCCAACACCACCACATTCCTGTTCGCTCGGATGCTGCGGCGTCGGGGGTTCATCAAGCGTTCGATTCTGCTGCGTGCGCTGTATCACGGCCTGCAACACCACTTCGGTCAGCTGGACTACGCCAAACTCGTCGAGTTCGCCTGCTCCAACCTCACGGCGATCCCCGACGGCCAGTTGCGGGCGATGGCGGAAGAGAACTTCGAACTCCAGGTCAAACCACGGTTGTTCCTCGGAGTGGTGGACCATGTGCGCTGGTTGCGCGACCAGGGCGCAGCGGTGGCGATGGTCTCCTCGTCGCCAGAAGTGGTATTGCGTCCGCTCGCTGATCACCTCGGTTGCAACGACCTGCTGACCACGCCGGTTCGAGTCGAAAACGGCCGCTTCCTCGGCCTAGGCGACGGCCCACCCTGCTACGGTGCCGGCAAACTGCACTGGGCTCAAGTCTGGGCCAAATCGCGCGGCATTCGCCTCGACCACGCCGCAGCCTACGCCGACAACTGGAGCGACCGACCCTTGCTAGAGGCGGTCGGGGTCGCCGCGGTCGTCCACCCCCGCCGCCGTCTCCGCCAATTGGCCCGCGAACGCGGATGGCTCATCCTCCGCCCCCGAGTCGCCGCAAGTCGAAGTCGAGCCCATTGAAAAATTGAAAAATTCGATCACGCCCTCTCTGGCATTGCCATGCCATCACCATTACATTCGTCTTTGCTATAGATAAGTTCGCCTTTCGTTCCAAACCGCGACCAATCAAGTCAAGCCAATCGTTCGATTGGAAGCGTATGGTCTTGAATGAAGGTTTGGAGTTGCTTCCGGTTAAACAGTCCGGCGGTGGTCCCGACCGCTCGGACGCAGCTGGCTCCCAGAGCGCTAGCGAAGGTCAGGCAGCCCACCTCGTCCAAGCCGTCAAGCAACCCAGCGATGTAACCGGCGTCAAAGGCGTCGCCCCCGCCGGTACCGTCCACGAACTCGACCGGAAAGACTCCGAGCTTGGCGCGCAGGTGATCCGACAGCGCCACCGCGCCGGCCTCGCCCATCGTCACGACTACTCGCCGCGTTCCCAGGTCGCGGAACGCCTGGGCCTGGCGGATTGGATCGCTTTCTCCAAGGATCAGCTTCGCTTCATCAGTATTGGGCAGGAACACGTCCACCTCGGGCAGCACCGGAGTCAGCTTGGACAGATAGTCGGCCGGCCCCGGCGTGGCGACATCGAGCAAAGTGGTGATTCCCCGGCCTCTCAGGTCATGCAGGAAGGCGGCGAGGTCGGTCGGGTCAACGCCAGGAAGGATCAGGTAGCCCCCAAGGTAGAAAACCGAGGGGGAGGCCCCCTCAGCCCAGAGCGAGTCGAACGCCGCGGCGAGGTCGCCGACGGTGAGTCCCTGGTTGGCCCCGAAACAGTGAATGAACCGCCGATCCTCGCCTTTGACGTTGACGATGAGGGTCTGGCTGGTGGCCCGCGACCGGTCGATCGCTAGCAAACGGTCGTCCACCCCTTGGGCGCGCAGGGTCTCGGCCACAAAGCGACCAAACACGTCGTCCCCCACCTTGCCCAGCACCGCCGCGTGGACCCCAAGCTTGGCCAGCGCCGCGGCAGCGTTAGAAGCGCAACCGCCGATTGCCAGCACCAGATCGTCGCAAGCCACCAGCTCACCGGCCCGAGGCAGGTGAGAAATGGGGGGGCTGAGGTGGTCGGCCACGACCACCCCGGCGCAAACCACGGTGGGCGAGGGGCGGCTCATTGTGGACGGTCTCCTGTCCTGACGTTGGGAGAGGGAACGTGGGAGCGAGCAAAGCGGGGGATGGTGAAGCGGGGGGCGAGCCGCACTCACCCCCCTTCGCCATGATGCGATGGAGGACCATCGCCCGTGGAGGCCGGAGCGGCCGCGGTTCGGGCCTCCCCATCGACATACCCGGCCGAAGCACGCGACGTCTGGCCGTTGGTCGAGGTGGAGACCGCCTTCTCCTTGTCGCCGGCGCGGGGACCGATCAACTCCTCAATGTCTTTGACCGACAGCACCTCGCGTTCAATCAGCGCCTCGGCGAGTTTTTCGAGTTCGTTGCGGTGGGTGGAAAGCAGAGAGTAGGCGTGTTCGTCAGCGGCGCGGAGGATTCGGGCGATTTCCTCGTCGATGACTCGTGCGGTGGCCTCGGAGTGGTCGCGAATCTCGCTCATCTCGCGGCCTAGGAAGGGGTGTTCCTCCGAGGATTGGAAGAAGACCGGACCAATCCGATCGCTCATGCCCCACTGGGTGACCATCATCCGGGCCAAGCGGGTGGCCTGTTTGAGGTCGTTCGCCGCGCCGGCGGTCAGGTCGTTGTAGACGAGTTTTTCGGCTGCCCGGCCACCCAAGGTCATGGCCAGACGGGCGTGGATTTCGGATTCGGAGTAGCTGACCTTGTCCTCTTCAGGAATGAACTGGGTGGTCCCCAGCGAGCGTCCCCGAGGAATGATTGTGACTTTGGAGACGGGGTCAGCCTGGGGGGTCAGCCAGGCGACCAGGGCGTGACCGGCCTCGTGATAGGCGGTCATTCGCTTGTCCTTCTCGGTGATGACCTCCTCGCGGCGGGCTCCCATCAACACGCGGTCGCGGGCCGCCTCGAAATCGGCTGCTTCGACCTTGTCCTTGTCCTGACGGGTGGCGATCAGGGCCGCCTCGTTGACTAGGTTAGCCAAGTCGGCCCCGCTCATGCCCACGGTCGATTTGGCAATCGCTTCAAGGTCCACGTCGTCGGCCAGAGGCACGTTGCGGGTGTGAACTTTGAGAATTTCCAGACGGCCCTTCTTGGTGGGACGATCGACCGTGACGTGGCGATCGAACCGACCGGGACGTAGCAGCGCTGGATCGAGCACGTCGGGTCGGTTGGTCGCTGCCAGCACGATGACACTCTCGTTGGGCGAGAAGCCGTCCATCTCGGTGAGGATTTGGTTGAGGGTCTGCTCGCGTTCGTCGTGACCACCTCCCAAACCAGCTCCTCGGATTCGCCCGACGGCATCGATTTCATCGATGAATAGGATGCACGGGCTGTTCTCCTTGGCGGTCTTGAACATATCCCGGACCCGGCTGGCTCCGACCCCCACGAACATTTGAATGAATTCCGAACCTGAGATCGAAAAGAATGGCACTCCCGCCTCGCCCGCCACCGCGCGGGCCAGCAACGTCTTGCCCGAGCCGGGGGGACCAACCAGCAGCACCCCCTTGGGAATCCGGCCGCCGAGCCTAGCGAACTTCTCGGGGTTCTTGAGGAACTCGACAATCTCCTGAAGCTCGTACTTGGCGCTCTCCAGGCCGGCGACCTCGTCGAAGGTGGTGCGCTGCTTGGATTTGTCGTGACGTTTGGCCGGACTCTTCACGAAGCTCCCGAGAATGCCTCCGTCGAATTGGTCGCGCGCCCGCCGCATCATGAACCAAACAATGAGCACCATCAACAGGATTGGCAGCAGCAAGGTGGCCCACATGAGGCCGGAGCGATCCGGCGGAGCCTCCCCCTCGATCCTCACGAACTGGCGTTCCTTGCCGGTGAGGGGATCCCGATCCTGCTGCAACCGCTTCACGATTTCCTTCTGATCATCTTCGGTCGGGAAATAGACTGAGAACTTGTCGATCTCGCGTCCCACGCCCTGACCGGGGGGGGTAAAGTTGGTCGGCTTACGGAGTTGCCCGCGAGCCTTGGTCCCCTGAATCACCAGGCTCTTGACGTTGTCCTCGGCGACCTGCTGGGTGAACCAGGGGTGGAAATCGACCATCGTCTCGGCCTTGAACGGGTTGTTCAAGACGATGAACACGATCACCAGGATCAACACAATCAGCAGCCACGACGGGGTCGACGAACCGCCACCGGAACTCGAACCGTTACCCTCCGCCTTCGAGAAGTCGGAACGGGAACCGCGCCCCGGCGAGCCGTTGCCGTCAGACTTCTCGGAGGCGGGCGAGTCTTTGCCGGACGCGGGACGCGGGTTCTCCATAATCGTGTGATCATCCTTCAAGGACAAGGCGGCAGGAAGGCAAGGTAGCGCCGCGGTTATGAGGCGGCTCACCGAACCTTGAATCAAACGCTCCGCAAGGTGAGAGGCACTCGTTTGAGTGGACCAAGGCCGGGTCAGGGTTGGAATTGTAGGCGGTTCGCCCAGCTGGGAAAACGGGTTGGAATTGGGAGCGGCGGCTTAGACGGAAACGCCGGTTTTGTGGTCCCGATCCAGATCGGAGCGCCCCGCCAGATGACGTTCTAACCGCCTCAATGCCTTGTACTTCTGGTCGCTGACCCGCGCGGGGGACATTGCCAACTCCTCGGCAATCTCGGGTACCGTGAAGCCTTGGAGCCACAGGTCGAGGATGCGGTCCTGGCGGGGGGTCAGCGCCGCGGCGCGGGCCGACTCCAGAACTTCACCCAATTCGCGACGGCTCCGCTCCCGCTCATCCCAATCGACCCCGCCGATTACCCGCTCGTCCAGCGGCTGGACCTTGCGGCTCCGCTGAACCCGCTTGCGCACCATGTCAATGGCCCGCACCAGTTCGCGGCGTTCAGGCGAATCCTCGTCGAGGACGCGATCCAGGTCGAGTTCTCCAGCGCGGGCCTTGGCCAACAGGCGACAACACACCTCCTGGGTGCAATCGTCCCAGAGCCCTGGATCGAGCCGGGCGTTACGCCAGCAAACCGCGCAATAGCGTTGAATGTCCCGGACCAGATCGGTCTCGGAGGAAACCTGGGCGGTCAACGCCGCTAGACCGACCACCAGGGCCATTGTCCGGGTTCCCACCGCGCGGCTCCGCGAGACCGCCGTTGGGGCGACCGCAGCCGCGGCTGGGGACGAACCGTCCGGCGTGCGTCCGTCCGCCAACGCCGCGTCGCGCGGCTCCGGCGATGCGGGTGCTAAAGAAGACGTCGCGGACGATCCTTCGACGAATTCGCCGCAGACCTCCGACGAACGGGACAGCCGGGGCAGCGACAAGGTCAGATTGAGGGGGTTCAACGGCAAGTTCTTGAGCATCCCCAGGGCGCTCCGTGGACGATCGATCGAACGCCGGCCCAACGCGATCCTGACACGTCTTCCCGGCGCGAATCAGGATATTCTAGCAAAGCCGTCATCATGACAATACGGCGAGGAACTCGATTTCCAGCGAGCGATGCGAACAGTTGAGGCGTTGCGGCAAAAACAACCTGTTAGGCTCGACCACGCGGCGAAGGAAACGGAGTCGAGTCGCAGGCATCTGGCGCTCCGATGTCTTGCCGACGATCGGCACACCCACTAACCTAAAACTTGAGATTATCGAGGAGTCGGCTCCGCGGCCTCCGTGCGATGACGTTTCACGAACCCTTTTCTTCTCCCTCTCGAAGGGTCCCGAATCCTTTCAGCCCAACCCCAGGAAACAGGACGGGCCAGCCCACCATCTCGCCCGACGCGGGCTAAAAGAAACGATTGATTTCTTGATCGGCTGGCTCGCCGGCAATCCGCCCGGGTGGAATCGATCCCGACCTGATCCCGTTCGACTTCGCCAGTGCTTCGGATCTTCACCGTGTTGACCTCCCGGATCCCTCCATGATGAACACTCATGCGTTGTTGCGAACCACCGATGGGGTTTGGATTCAGCTCAACGGACCCCGCGACGCGGTCGATCGCTTGATCGACGACCTCGCCGCTCGTCACCAGGCCACTGTGGAGGGGAACGGGCCTGCCGCAACCCCGGCGTTGTTGACTCCCACCCCAGCTCAGATCCCACCCGGTCAAACCGCGGATGACCGTGGGGCATCGCTCCCGCAATTACCTGCGTTCCCGTCTAACCCCAACGCCCAAGCGACTCGGATTGCCGGACCGGACCGTGGCCAACTCAAATTGGCCAAGCTCGCGCGGATCTTTCAACTCCTGGCTGACTCGACCCGCTCGGCGCTGGTGAACCAACTTAACCAATCCTCGCGCAGCGTGACTGAACTGTGTATGGGTCTATCCGGCCAAAGCCAACCCTCGGTCAGTCATCATCTAGCGTTGTTGCGTTCGGCGCGGATTGTCGAGTCGGATCGCGCTGGCAAGTTCAACTATTATTCGCTCACGCCTTTGGGCCACCGCGTCGCCGAACTTTTGAATCAACTGCGCGACTACGCCCGCGCTGCCGGCGAGACCGACGTGGATCTGTTGGCCAAGCCGCTGGCCGATGCATCGCGGTTGATGATCCTGTTGACCTTGAAGCGCGACGGTTGGCGATCGGTGTCGTCCCTGGTTAAGGCGTTGCCGGATCAGAGCCAACCCTCGGTCAGTCATCATCTGGGGACGTTGAGGGATGCGGGGTTCGTCATCAATCGCCGCGAGGGCAGGTTCATCCACTACGCCCTCGCGCCTCGGGGGGAAGCCCTAGTGGGGGCTTTCTTGAAGATCTTCCGCACCGCTGCCAAACCCCAACCTGCCGACGAACAGCGGCATCAATCGAGCCAGTTGGGCGGAGACGACTCCAGCCCGGCCCGACCTTCAACCCAACCCAACCCAACTAACCCGACCTTGGCCAATCCCTCATCAGAGGGAGGATGAGAGTCACTCGGAATCGCTCAGATTGACGGCTAATCCGGTCAACACGCTCTCCACCTCGGCCAAACACGAGCGCAAGGCGCGACGGGCGCGCGACGCGGAAAGCATCTGCGATTCGACGCGGCCAGCCACGGCCCGCCCAGCCTCCTCCAATTCGCGGGCGAAGGCGTCGATCGGGTCGCCCGAGCCCAGCTGTGGACGCTCAATCTGGCCATTGGCGTGAATGATGGTCAGGGGGGAGAGTCGGGGTTCGTCAGCCAGATTGTCGAACCGGAAGCTCAGCGTGGCACGCTCGAGATAGAGTTCGAAGCCATGCGAAAACGGCCGGCCGGCCGTTGCCAACGCTCCCGAAACCGCTGAGACGATCGGTCCACCGTCGGGATAGTGATAATGGGTATCCAAATGAATAACCACCCCTGATTCGACCACGCCGCGGGATCGAACCGCGCGGGGGGGGCCACAGACGAGGTCAACGAAGTGGGTGTCATGAACATGCAGATCGATCGCCGGTCCGCCGCCGGAGACGAAGTCGCCCGCGTTGCCCCAATCAGGCCGCGAGATGACTCGGGTGAAGTGCGCGGCCAGTAAACGGCCATGCTCTCCTGAGGCGACTGCCTGATAGGCGAACTCGAACTCCGGGAAAAACGGCAGGATGTGGGCGACCATCACTAGACGGCCGAAACGTCTGGCCGCGGCGATCATGGCGTCGGCGTCATCCACTCTCAAGGCGATCGGCTTTTCGACCAGCACGTCCTTGCCGGCCTCCAGCGCCTGAATAGCCAGGCGGGAGTGTTCGGGGTTGGGCACGCACAAATCGACCAAATCGACGGTTTCATCGGCGAGCAGGTCTTCGAAGCGTTCATGGACCCGCACGCCGGAGAGATCCATCATGCCGCCTCGGGGACCAAAGTTGCCTTGGATGTCGGTCCAATCCCCGGCCCGCTTCTTGGCCGAACGGCTTTGCAGGGCGGCCACCGTCACCCCCTCGGCGCGTTGGGCGGCCAGATAATGAATCATGCCCATAAACCCGATGCCCGCGATGCCGATGCGTATGGTGGCCATCGTCCAACGATCCTTTCCGATCGAATCTCGCTGGTCTGATCTGATCTCGTCGCAGGGTCGCCCCGCCTTTGGTCACCCGCGTGGGGGCGTTGCCTCAGTCTAACCGCCGTCCGCCTCAAGCGAAACGGGCGGCGGACTAGGGTCGCCTACGCGGTGGACGTGACGCAGGGGAAATTTTCACGCAACCATTTTCAAGTGAGTGTCCTTCCCTTCCAAGTTGGCTGGAGAACCAACCAATCAGGTCAGACATTCACTGCTCCCTTTTCGGAAGGATGGTAGCGAGGCAAGGTCCAATCAAACAGCAAGTCTCAGCGACGATCGAAACGCCATGTCGAACGAACATCGATCGTCATCGTCGCACGGACACCCTGACCGGGAGGACGACCGATTGGATCCTCTTACCTTGTAGAATATCTCATCGGAATCGCGTTGCGACTACGACGCGAAGCGAACGAGATCCTGAGGCGACGTCGCCTCGACCGATCCGCTCGCCTCCGATCACCGGCGACGTGGACCTGTCCAAATCTTGCTTTCCTCAACGCAACCTTGTGGCGAAACGGACGTGAATCGAACCGAATTCCTGGTGAGCCTGGTGGTGTTGGAGGTGGGGCTGCTGGCGCTGGCTCATGTTCTGGGCTGGTGGTTCGAGCAGCCGATGACTGGCTTGATCCGCTGGAGCGGTCTCGGTTTGGCTGTGGGAGTGGCGGGCACGATCCCCCTCTACGTGCTGTTTCTGGCGGGACGACGTTGGCCGCCACGTTGGCTCCGAGGCATCGATGAGTTCATGGATCGGGAAATTGTCGGTATCCTGCGTCAGTTGAACCTGGTGGAACTGATCGCCGCCGCGTTGCTGGCCGGGGTGTGCGAGGAATTTCTGTTCCGGGGCTTCATCCAGGGCGGACTGAGCGAGTGGCTGGGGGTTTGGTGGGGGCTGGCGTTGGCGTCGCTGCTGTTTGGGGTCAGTCACGCCGTCACCCCCGGCTATGCGGTGGTCGCCACGCTCATTGGAGCCTTTTTGGGATGGATGTGGATTGCGACTGAAGACCTCGGCGCTCCCATTCTCACCCACATGCTCTACGATGGATTGGTCTTAATGCATCTTTCGGGACGTTGGCCCACGCCGCGTCCCGCATGGTCCCGCTCCGAGCCGGGCGACCAACCGCCGAGGCGTTCGGAATCGAATGCGCGGGCCAACACCGACTCCGACGCGGATTCCGATTCCGATCCGCGATCGGTGGATCCTCTCACCTCACGTACGAAAAGACCGTAACATGGGGGTAGTTGCGACCATTGGTCCCGCCCACCTCGCGGATTGGGATCGCCGCGAGTTCCTTGCGTTGGGTTGTCGTGTCCCGCTCAAATTCTCGTTTCGGTTCGACTCGATCGATCCTCCTGGAGTTGCCCGCCGTGAGCGACGCCCCCTCCTCCCACCACGCAATCAAAAAAGTGTTTGGCATCGACTTGGGCACTACCTATTCGGCGATCGCCTATGTGGACGAACACGGCAAGCCAGTGGTGGTGCCCAACCAGGAGTCGGAACGCATCACCCCCTCGGTCGTTCTCTTTGACGGCGAGTCGGTGATCGTCGGCAATACCGCCAAGGAGTCGGCCAAGGTCGAACCCGACAAGGTCGCCTCGCTGTTCAAACAACACATGGGCGACCCTCACTTCGTCTTCAAGGTCGGCGGGCAAAGCTATTCGGCCGAGGATCTCAGTTCGTTCGTGTTGCGCAAGGTGGTCGGCGACGCCGAACGAGCGCTGGGCGAGGAAATCCGCGATGTTGTGATCACCTGTCCAGCTTATTTTGGGATTAGCGAGCGGGAGGCGACCGCCAACGCCGGGCGCCTGGCGGGTCTGAATGTGCGGGCGATCCTCAATGAACCAACCGCTGCGGCGATCGCCTATGGTCTGGAGCAGGAGGAGGATCAGACCGTGTTGGTGTACGACCTGGGCGGCGGCACCTTCGACGTGACCATGATCGCCATCAAGGACCGGCTCATCCAGGTCATCTGCACCGGCGGCGACCACCGGCTCGGCGGCGCGCTTTGGGACGAGGCAATCGTGGTTCACCTCGCCTCGGAGTTCCAGGAACAAACCGGCTGCGCTGAGGACCCAATGGACGATCCCGAGGTCCTCAACGACCTCTTTCTTCAGGCCGAACGCGGCAAAAAAACCCTCACCCAGCGCGACAAGGCTCCCTTCCGGGTCACTCACGCCGGACACCAGGCCCGCGTGGAACTCGACCGATCCAAGTTCGAGGAAATCACCAAGCACCTGCTGGATCGCACCATCGAACTGACCCGCGAGATGTTGGCTGAAGCTAAGGCCAAAGGCTACGAGACCTTCTCCAAGATCATCTTGGTAGGCGGCGCTACCCGAATGCCTCAAATCAAAGCCCGTCTGATCCAGGAATTCGGTAAGGAACCCGAGATATTCGACCCCGACGAGGCGGTGGCTAAAGGGGCGGCACTCTACGGACTCAAAGAGGCGCTTCAACAGGAGGTCAAGGAGATTTTGGCGGTTCACCATCCCCAGGCCGAGGCCGCCAGCGGCGGTCTCGACCTGGAGGCCGTCACGACCGCCCAAGTCGAACAAGCCCTCGACACCATCGAAGCCCGCATCGGCTTCACCTTGACCGGACCGGTGCGGGAACTTGTCAACACCAAAATCGTCAACGTTCTAAGCAAAAGCCTGGGCGTGGTCGCTAAAGACCACACCAACCACGATGTGGTGGTCTACTTATTGAGGCGCAACACCGAGGTGCCCGCCCAAAGCGTGCAGGATTTCGGCACCGACCAGGCCAACCAGATCGCGGTGGACATCAAGGTGGTGGCGGGCGAGACTGCTTCGACCAACCCCGCCGATTGTCAGGAGGTAGGGGTGGCCACCTTGACCCTGCCAGAGAACCTGCCGGCGCAAAGTCCGATTCGGGTGGTCTTCGCCATCTCCCAAGATGGGCGTCTGAGCGTCACCGGCACCGATCTGACCGGCGGCGGCTCGATCGAGGTCGAGTTCGAGACCGAAGCCGTGATGTCCAATGAGGAGGTCGAAACCCGCTCGACGGCGCTCAGAATGATCCCGGTCTCGTGAGTCGCCATGTTTCTCGATGTCGTTCCGACCTTCGAAACGCCGCCGTCCAAGCCCTTCCCTAAGGGAACGACTCGGACGGCGGAGCGGGACGAGGGAGGCTGGACCACCATCGAGAGGAAGCAGAAGCGGAACCAAATCGAGTTCGGTCGTCGGTCACGGCGCGATGAGCCGGAACCCTGGCGCGAGGAACCCGAAGTTTCGGAATCGGAGGAGGGGACGGTCCTTCCCGAACTTCGGGATCAGGCGGAACTTCGGCATTGCCTGCAAGACTCAACCAACCCATTCAGATCATTCATTCAATGAATGGAACAAGTCGGTTGGAAACCCATGAGCGGGAACGAGCGTCTCCCGGCTGGGCTCGGGTCGAGCCGGGAGGAGCCGCCCGAACGGGATCTCGGGCGGACTGGCTTGGAGAGAGAAGCGAAACGAAGTTACGCGGGGCGATTCGATTCGACTGACGACGCATTCAAGTTCGTTTCGATTAGTTGGCTTTGAGGGTCAGGTCTAGGGGACGCGGCATGGGAATGCCGGTGATCGCTGACGCGCGAGCGATTTTGGGATCTTGCCAGAAGGCAGTGGGCTCGGGTTGAACCGCCAGGAACGAGGGTTTGGGAGTCACCCCTCCCCCGGCGGTTTGAATCTCCTCGTCGAGCTTGCGCAAGGCCCGCTGGAAAGGGGTGTATTCCGGTTGGAGACGAAGGGCGGCCATGTAGTGTTCGCGGGCCTCGGCGCGTTTGCCGGAGGCGGCCAGGATGTAGCCGAGGTTGGCGTGGGCCACGGCGGGGCCGGCCACCTTAGCCAGGCAATTGTAGGCCTCGTCAATTTTGCCGGAGGCGGCCAGAGTCAGACCGAGATTGATTTGAACCCGGCTGTCCTCGGGAGCCATGCTCGCGGCGGTGCGCAGCGCTCGTTCCGAGTCGGACCAACGGTTCTGGAGATAATAGCTGTAACCGGCGTCATTCCAGATATGGTGGTCGTTGGGAGTCAACTGAAGAGCGAGGCGATAGTGGGTTTCGGCCTGGGCGAACTGCCCCAGACGGTCATAGGCGGAGGCGATTCGACGGTGGGCCTTGGCCTTGCGGGCGTTGAGGTTCGATCCTGCCGCCACATTGAACAGGCCGCGACCGGGGGAATGCTGGCAAACCTCCAGCGCCTGAAGATATTCGGCGATTGCCGCTTCGTGAGCGCCCCGCAATTCATGCACCCGTCCTAGGTCCATATGAACGTTGTAGGCTTGTTGATCGGTGACCTTGGCGGTGAAGGAATGGCTTCCCTGGACCGTTTCCAACCCATCGCGCCCGGCGTTGTTGGCCAGCTCCTTGGGACCATTGACATTCTGGCAACCCGCGGCCAGCGTCAGGCTTAGCAATCCCGCCAGGCCAACGAGTCGGCATTGGCTTAGCGTCCGCACATGTGACCGCATCGTCCGTCCCCTCCTCCTGAGTCGGTTGCATCCGCCGGGTCGGTTGGCCTCCCGGCGACGATTTCGAGCGGGTGATCACCTCATCCCATCCCTTGTCCGGGCTTGAATCCAACTCACCCGAACCCCACCCCTCTTGACCTCGCCAGCCATTTCGATTCATGGAATCCATCTTTCTGGCGCGATCGCTACCATCGTTTCGGCATTCGGGAACGGCCATCTTGAGCGGGGGATTGCGGCCCGTCTCGCTTGGACAACGCCGTTCGCTTAGTCTTGCGGCGAGCCGCCCCGGCCATTCCAAGGTCGGGACCGTCCCCTTGGAACGGCCCGCGACGACTCGATTCTCAAGTCAACTCAAACTCGTCACGTCAACTGCCACCGCCGGTGGTTTGCAGAGCTTCGCCTCCAGCGATGTTGGACTGGAAGCTGTCAAGCCCCTGGGTGTAGCGGTTGATGATGGCGTTGTAGTGTCCAACCCCTTCTTCACCCCGCAGCCCTTCGTAGGGCGACGGTCCGACGACGACTTGTTCGGGAGCGATGTTGAAGCCGGCTCCCTGCAACAGCGACACGATGCGGTTGCGGCGGGCCTCGCCAATCGCCGGATCCTCAGGCACCCACTCGATGGTCAGCGGCCCCATCCAACGATTCAACCGTGTTGCCATGCGATTGAGACGATTGGCTCCGCCGGGGGAAAGCCTGTCGGTGCCGGAAACGAAGTCGGAACGGTAGAGGGTGTATTTGCCCTCAAGCGCCTTGCTGCGTTGAAGTTCGATGAACTCGTTGGACGCGGCTCCTAGGGGCGGCTCGACGAACTTTTCGGGCCAGCCCAGCACGCGGTCACGCAGCCCCCCCAACAGACTTCCGGTGCCCGCGGCTCCACCAGCGGGACCGGTGGGATTGAGGACCGCAAACGGCGAGGGCCGCCAGGTGCCGGTGGCCGGGTCGTACACCATCCCTCCCGCTCGCCCCGATCCCGAGCCACCACCTTGGGGGTTGGCGAAAATCGGCATCTGAGGCATCGGTTTGGTGGGCGGAGGCGGAGGCGCTTGGGGCATCGCCACCTGCGGAACCACCGCCGGATAAGGAAGCGGAGCCATGTTGGGATACGCCGGGTAGTAGGGCGCGGGATACCCCCCCAGTTGCGGAACTGAACCCGCCGCCGCGACGGGATACGCCGGAGACGTTCCCCCAGGCTGAGGCTGAGCCGCCGGCGTGGCCGACGCCGACGCGGCAGGCTGAGCGACGGCGGGCACTGGAGAAACCGGATAGAGGTTGGCCGCCTGAGCGGGCGGGGCGTAAGCGGCTGGCATCACTCCCGCGGGCGGTTGAGCCGCGTAGGGAAAGGCAGAGGCATAGGGAGAAGGATAAGGCGGCGGGTTGAAGGCCGGCGAGGACGAGCCGGCAAAGGTCGGGGGGGGGATTGACGCGGCGGGGGCCGGAGTTGGAGCCGGCGACGGGGCGGCCGAGAAGGCAATCGGCGGCCCCTCGGGAGCGACAACGCGGGCGGGACGATCGGCGTTGGATCGCAGCACCGGTCCCATGGGCGGTTGGGCCACGCCCGGCGGGTTAATCCAGGCGGTCAGGCCGACCGTGAGGCCCGCAGCCAAACCCAAAGTTCGAGGCCGTTTGCGAAGTGTCATGGGTTCGCGTTCCTGGCACGGGGGTCAAAAGAATCTATCCCAAGGCGTGGGACCGGCACGATGGGTTGATCGTGTCAGGCCGGGTCATCCTCGACGGTCGGCGTGAAGAGGGCGACATCCACACCAACTGGGGAGGCGGACACCCGGCGCGTCCAGCTCGGTTCCCGCCTCCGGCCAACGGCGTGAAAACCAACCGTCGGCGACGCTTCGATTAGGCGATTAGTCAGTCGGACGAGTGGCCGTGGGGACCGACGACCCACTGGTTTTCGCTGGCGAAATGCTTCTGTAGCGTGAACGGTGTGTGATGCTGGATTGTCGAGCGGTGGGGGATGCCAGTCTTACCCTCGGTTCGACCAAGTATGAAAAACTCGATATCGTTCGGCTCGTCAACGTAGTCGGTGGGCACCTTGGGCACCTC
>Ga0209017_10001837_pt1 | contig 15059 bp, 10 predicted proteins | sample YNPBryunderm2012_FD_185812 | JGI IMG/M metagenome (GOLD analysis project Ga0209017, IMG submission 185812) | Anoxygenic and chlorotrophic microbial mat microbial communities from Yellowstone National Park, USA - YNP Bryant MS undermat 2012... ... | reverse complement strand
GGGGGGGGGGGGGGGGGGGGGGGGGGGACGACCGGTTGCTGCGCGTGGTGGTGGAGACGGTTCGCGCGGCTCTGGCCGGTCTGGCCCAGCGACCGGACGGGATCGCACGATGGGACCCCCAGGCGATCGACGCCCAGCGGGTTCTGGATTGGATCGATCGGGGGGCCGGCGAGCCGCCCGCGGTCGGGCAGTTCTGGACCCTCGACCCGATCGACGGTACCAAAGGGTTCTTAAGGGGCGGTCAGTACGCCGTGGCCTTGGCGCTGATCGAACGGCAGGCTGCGCCCGCCCTCAGCGCGCCGTTGGTTGGCGTGTTGGGCTGTCCCCGCCTCAACCGCGTCCGGTTCACCGAGGCAGCCGACGCGGAGGGCTGCCTGTTTTGGGCCGTCCGCAACCAAGGCGCTTGGTGCGGCCCACTGGCACCGTGGGACCCAGCGCGGTCGTTCGACGACCTGGACGGCTTCGAGGCGATCCAGGTCTCGCAACGCGCGACGCCCTCGCAGTGGGTGGTGTGCGAGTCGTTCGAGACCGGCCACACCAACCAAACCCACACCCAACGCTGGCGAACCGCCCGCGGGATCGCCACCGCTGCGCTGCGGCTGGATTCGCAAGCCAAGTACGGCTTGGTGGCGCGGGGCGAAGCCGATGTCTACCTCCGCATCCCTTCGCGTGCCGACTACCGGGAAACGATCTGGGATCACGCCGCCGGGGCGATCCTAGTTCAAGAGGCCGGTGGGGTGGTCCACGACCTGGACCACCAGCCGTTGGATTTTGGCCAGGGCCGCGTCCTGAGCCGCAACCGCGGGGTCGTGGCCCGCTCCGCCGTCAGCGACCTGAAAGGGATGCCCGACGCCAGGGACCCCGCCAACCCCGCCGAGGCCACCGAGGCCGCCACGCCGTGAGCCGCAGCCCCTGCCCCCCGCGGCCGTCCCGCCCGACTTCCTCGCTCGCTCCATCCCACGAGCCAATCAAACTCACCGCCCCTGGGGTGACACGCGGCGTCACCCCAGGGACGTGGAGGCAAAGGGCTGAGGTGGCGAGCCGACCGTTGAGGTCGCGGGTTACCAATCAGGATAATCGATGCCCTGCACACGAACATCCACATGGCCGAGCTGGTCAGCACGACCGAAGGCGTCCACCCGGACGGCCGCGGGCCGTCGCCAGCCGGGTTGGACCGCCACGCCTTGGCCCGAGACCCGCGCGAAGCCGCCGCGGACCCCAACGCTGCGGCCCGCGACATGGGTTTGAGCCAAGCCGTCCCGCGCGTCGGCAATCCCTTCCAAGGACAGGTGAGCCGCCCCGCTGCGCAAGCCAACGGCCGTGCCTCGGACCTGGGTTTGAGCCAAGCCGCCGGGACGGCCCAACGCGGTGCCGTGAACCTCGGTGAGGGCGTTGCCCCGCGCCCGCCCCACCACCTGAGTGGACGCCACACCCAACTCGCTGGCGGCGGTGCCCTGGCCAATCACCAACGCCTCCGGTCCCCGCGCGGCCAGATCAACCCGCGAGCGCGCCTCGCCGCCGACCGTCAAGGCGTTGGAGTGGCCCACCACCCGGCCGCCCAACCGCCCATCGCCGCGAATCTGACTGGTCGCCTGCCCCTCCAACGCCGCGGCCGTGGAGGTCACCACAACCCGCCCCTGCCCCTGAGCCTCCGCGTCGGCCACCCCGCCGAACCCCGCGTGCGCGTGCGCCCCAACCACCGCGCCCCGCGAGCCGCTGGCCGACGCGGAGGCGACCCCGCCCTGGCTGGCCGTCGCCGAGGCGCTGACCACCGTTTGCGACCACGCCGCAGCCGTCCCCAGCCACGCCCCAGCCACGGCCACCGCCCATCCCCAAGCCCGCATTCCCAATGACCCCGTCCGATTCCACCGATCCAATCGCCTGTTCATTGTAGGTTCCCTAAGTTCTTGTGTCCGAACAGAAACCTGGAATTAAACACGTTGGGATGAGGATCCGACGCGCTGGCCGCGACAGGTCCGACTCCCCCCTGCTCACCACCGGTCTTCCGCAAGGTCCAAGTGGTTCCGTCAGTTGTCCCCTCCCCTCCTGCGGCGTTGGTGAAGGACGCTAGCTTGGGTCGGACGCCAGCTTGAACCGTCAAAGACGAACCAATCGGGGTCCCACGGCGTATTCCAACCGAGCCGATGGTGATGACAACGTGGTGTCGGCGTTCCCCACGGCCTGGGCGGCAGGCGGGCCACCGTTGGCTCCAGAGGCCTCGCCACACCCAGCCTCTCCCCCCCCCACCCCTCTCCCCCGACCCAATCCAAGACATAACCTCGACATGGTGATTCATCTGCATTCCGGCAACCTCGATGGCGGAGTAGAGGGTCTTTTGACCTTGCTCGCGCGTCAGAAGGTGGCGGATCGGTTCTGGTTGACCCATGAGGGGCCGCTGGCTCAACGGCTGCGGAGCCTGGAAGGGATTCACCTGGAACGGATCGCGCCGACACCGCGTTGGTCGCGGCCTTGGACTCTAGGTCGGGCGCGGCGCGACTTAACGCGGCGTCTGGAGGCCGTCGTGCCCAGGTCCACACCGGCATCGGCGTCGGCGGTGGCGTCGGCGTCGGCGTCGGCCCCCTTGAAGGTGGTGGCACATGGGGCGTGGATGTTGGCCACCCTGGGGCCGGTCTTGGCCAAGCATCCGAGGGTCGAGCTGATTTTGGCGCTGCACGACGTGCCCAACGAGCGTCACTGGGTCGAGCGCCGGGCGCGGCGGGTCCGTCCGTGTTGGATTGCGGCCAACTCGCGGGTCACCGCCGAGGCGGCCCGGCATCTTTGGGGGGCGGAGGTGCCGATCGCGCTCTTGCCGCCCCCCACCGTTCCTCTGCCGCCGGAGGCCCTGGCGCTCCGCGACGACCTCGACGCCCGCGCGCGGATTCGCCGCGAGTGGGGGGCCGCCCCCTCCGACCTGATCCTTTTGGCCGCGTGCCGGCCTGACCCCATCAAAGGGTTGGGCACGGTGATCGAGGCGCTGGCCCGCCTAGAGGCTCCCGACCCCCCCTTGCACGCTCCGACGGTACGGTTCTGGTGGGCCGGTGCCCCCCACCGTCCCCAGGAGCGCCGCGAGGCCCAACGCCTCGAACGCCTGGCCCGCTCCCACGGCCTGCTGGACCGCGGGCAGGTCCGCTTCTTGGGACCCCGTCAGGACATCCCTCACCTCCTGGCCCTCGCCGATCTGCTGGTCCAACCCAACCTCGGACCCGAAGGCTATGGCTTGAGTTTCGTCGAAGCCTTGCGGTTGGGACGCCCGGTCCTCACCACCCCGTTAGGTGCGGCCCGGGACCACCTGGACGACTCGTGCGCCTTTTGGGTGGCTCCGGGCGATCCGGCCGCAATCGCCGCGGTGCTAGAACAGCTTCGCCACAACCGCTCGATGCTGGCCCGCGCCACCGCCCAAGCCCGCCTGCGGGGTCAAGAACCGCAGTTCGATCCCCTCCACCTCTTGAGCCTCTGGCGCGACCTCCGCCCCCGCCCCTAAGTCCCCCCGAGCCGGCCCATCCCAACCAGACCAGAAAAAAACTCCCTCCCAAGGCCGCCCGGAGCGGTTCGTCGCGCCCGCCACGGCCCAGAGACAGGGAACGACCCGCCCCAGGACCGGCACGGCCACCGCCTAGGCACTCACGACCCGCGCCCGCAGCTCGGCGGGAAGATGGCGGGTTGCACCCCGCGTGTCGATCAGCAGCGGCGCGTGTTGGGCGATGAAGGCCCAGTCATAGGCCGAGTGGTCGGTGCAAATCAACACGGCGTCGGCTTGGCACAGCCGCTCGGCAGTCAGTTCGACGCTCTCCAGCTGGATCGAATGCTTGCGCATCGGCGGCAACGTGGGGATGTGGGGATCGTTGTAGGAGACCAACGCCCCCCGGGCCCGCAGCTTCTCCATCAACACGAACGAAGGCGACTCACGCGGGTCGTCCACGTCCTTCTTGTAAGCCGCCCCCAACACCAGCACCCGCGACCCCTTGAATGGCTTGCCGCGGTCGTTCAACGCGCTGCCGAGCCGCTCCAGTACATAATCGGGCATCGCGGTGTTGATTTCACCGGCCAACTCGATGAACCGAGTGGTCCGCTCGTAACGCCGAGAGATCCAGGAGAGATAAAACGGGTCGATTGGAATGCAGTGCCCCCCCAGACCCGGACCAGGATAAAACGCCTGGAAGCCAAAGGGTTTGGTTTTGGCCGCGTCGATGACCTCCCACACGTCCAGCCCCATCGCTGTTAACAACACCTTCAGTTCATTCACCAGCGCGATGTTGACGGCCCGATAGGTGTTTTCCAGGAGTTTGCACGCCTCGGCCACCTCGCACGAGGAGACCGGCACCACTTGGGGAACCACCGCAGCGTAAAGCGCCTGGGCGGCGCGGGCGGAGTGGTCGTCGAACCCGCCAACCACCTTGGGAATCAAGCCGGCGGAGTGCTTGGGGTTGCCGGGATCCTCCCGCTCCGGCGAGTAGGCCAAGAAGAACTCCACCCCAGCCCGCAACCCCGAGGTCTCCAGCACCGGCCGCAGCACCTCGCGCGTGGTTCCCGGATAGGTCGTACTCTCCAACACCACCAGCATCCCCGGGCGAAGGGCCGCGGCAATGGTCCGCCCGGTGGCCACCACCGCGGTCAGGTCCGGCTCGCGGTGCTCGCCCAGCGGAGTCGGCACGCAGATCAACAAGGCGTCAGCCTCCGCCAGCCGCGCTGGCTCGGTGGTCGCCTCAAAACGTCCGGTCTGGCGCAACGCCCGAATCCGGTCCGATCCCACATGGCCAATGTAGCTACGACCCTGGTTCAGCAGTGCGACCTTGTGGGCATCCACGTCGAACCCCAACACCGGAAAGCCCGCCCGCGCGAATAACTCCACCAACGGCAGCCCGACATACCCCAACCCCAACACCGCAACCCGCGTCTGGCGAGCCTCCACGCGGCTGGCCCACTCCTGGGCCACCCGTTCCGCCCAACCTGCCTGATCCCATCCCCCACCCATCGCGCCGGTCCCGTCGTCTGGTTCCAACCCGGATCCTCCACCCTCGCGCCTCCCACATTCTAACCCCCAACCACCCTCGCCTAGGTCGTTCCGCGCCAAAACGCCCCCACCACCAGACCCCATCATGCAGACCCCATCATGTCGGCTCAGCCGCAACCCACGCAGACCTCCCCTCCCCCAAACGACTCGCCCCCGCCCGCATCCTCCCCAGCGTTTCCTCCCCGGACGATCGAATCGCCTTCCAGGGTCCCGGTCGCGCGATTGTTCTTGATGCAATGGTCTTGAAACCAGATCCCCACCCTGACATTCCGTGTCGAGTGTCCTCGCAGGATCATTCCTGCCAGAACCTTCTTGCTCGATTCCTCCGCCCGCATCCTCCCCAGCATTTCCTCCCCGGACGATCGAATGGGACGACGTCCCGGAGAACATCCCAGCTTGAATGTCATCAACCTGATCTTCCAACTCGAATATTCAAGATGGGATGATCCAGCAAGGGCGTCCCCGCCACCATATAATCCACCTTTCCTCCTCAGCTCGGCTTCTCTTGCGGGTGATCGTTCGCAATCGATTGTCCAAACGCGGACATTCACGCAGGAACAACCACGCGGTCACAGACGGCCCCACCACGACAGCTCGCGTCCTTGATGGCAACTCCATTCGGGCGCGAACGATCATGCCAAAACGTCACCACTTGGAGATGATTGCCCTGACCTTCCTACGGGATTGGTTCAGCCTCCGCGACCAACCCGAGCGGACATTCGAGCTGGAATGATCTCACGGCAAGATTCTGCCCATCACTCGGACAAGCCCGCGCGAACTTCATGACACGATCATTCGGGCCCGAACATCCTCGTCTTCTTCCACCCCCCCTGCCCTGCTCGGCTTCCACGTGGCCAACGCGAATCGTTAACCAATCCGGTTCATGGATGCCACCTCACGCCGTGGCACGCGGTGAGGCGCTCAAACGGAATCGTTCCAGCTGGAATGGAACTGCAATCGCATTCCAACCAGAACGTTCTTACCAACCCGAAAAGCACTCCGTATGACCTAAGCAAAACATTCAGGCTTGAATGATCAGTACGAGATATTCGACGGCTTTCGTTCACTCTTAAGCGATCTTGCTTGAACGATCAAGCTTGATCGTAAGAACTCGAATGATCAAGCTCATTCCTTCGTAACAAAACATGGTCGCGAGGACGACATCGTTTTATTGTCCTTTCTTGGACATCATTGAAGGTTCAAACAGGGATTAACAATCTGTTACGATGATCCAGACTGTGACGAACACGCTCTTACAACCTTGCTCGTTCGACCAAGGTGTTTCGTTCAAGCAGGGTTGTACCAGGTTGATCGTCCCGCTTTGTTCAAACAGGGAAGAACAATCAAGCAGGGTTGTTTGGGACGTGATGATCCAGGCTGTGACAAACACGCTCTTACAACCTTGCTCGTTCGACCAAGACGTTTCGTTCAAGCGGGGTTGTTCCAGGTTGCAGGGACGAGAAGGGGAGGGGAGAAGGGGCGCTCGAACCAGCGCGTCAGAGGGCAGGGAAGGGGGAAGATGGGGGTGACGGAGCGTCTGGCGGGTTGCGGTAGAGCGGAGCGAAGGCGGCGCGTCCAACTGCGGGTCCCCATCGGAACGCCCTCCATGACGCGACAGCGCCTCTGGGTTTGGGGATGTGGCGACGATCTCCGCGTGAACCTCTGGCCTTGGTTCCGTGGATGAAGAACGAGGATGGACTCATGAGGACACGCAACAAGCACCAATGGTTCCGGGACCGAAACGCCGCGACGGGTTGGAAGCGGGTCGGTGGCGGAGGTCGGATTCTCCCGGCGCTGCTGGTTTTGGCGGGGATTAGCGTAGGGATGGTTTCCACGGCGTGGGGGCAACCTGACCGAGTGGGGGCGACAACCACGGCGGGGATCGCCACGGGGGCAGGGGGGCCGATTGTTGCGGAGGGAACGGCCAGCCACGAGGGCCAGCTGGGTCACTCCCGGGTCAACACCCGGGTCCATCCTGACGGCTCAGCGCTCAGTGCGGCGGGGGCGTTTGGGGTCGGGCGGGATGGCTCGGTGGCGTTCTCCAAGACGTATGTGGTCCGCGAGACGGACGGCACCCTGATTGGTGGCAACTTCCAGCTGGGGGTTGATCCCACGGGGCGGGGCCAAGTCAACCTGGGAGGCGGGGTCGTGCCGGGCGGCCATCCCGGCGGCGGCGGAGCGCTGAGGTTAGGAGGTGCGGTGCAACGCGACCTGGAGGGCTGGCGGGGCGACGGGTTCGCTGTGGCCCGCCGCGACGATGCGGTGGAACCGGGCGGGGGTGCGGTGGAGGCACGAACCGAGTCCCGAAGTCGGGCTTTCCCGGCTCCCCTTGCGTTCCCGATCCACCACCAGGGTCGAGGTCACCATCCCGCCCCACCATTTGAGTTGGAGGCGACCACGGCACCGCCTCGGGTGGTCCGGCCCACGGTGCCGCGACGGTACCATGCAGCTCCCCCCGTCCCACCGCCTCGGGGTCGCTTGGCCCCACCCGCACCGTTGCGCGGGCCACTGTGGTGAGGTGAACGGAACCACGCCCGCCGCGCAGTTCCTCCCCTCAAGCTTGCCCCAACCGCGCCTCCGACGCCAAGCGCCATGACCTTGTTACCCTGGAGTCCCCATCTTGTCACCATGCCGCGGGTTGGGGGAGCGAGGCGGTCTGATTTGGCGAATTTTGGGGATTCTTTGGCGGATGAGGGCCGGGCAGGGCGATCCCCCTAGTGAGCGGGGAACCAAGCGACGGCCCCCCAGGCCAACGCGACCCTCCCGGCTCCCACCCTTCCAGGTTACCGCCGCATCGAGTGAGCGTCTCCGATGGCGGACCTTGCTGGGGAATCACCCGATTCCCTCCTCCCGCGGCAGGTGGGGGGCACGTCTTCCTGACGTTCCCTCTCCGCTGACCTTCTTCTCTCTTCCATTTTCGCTCTCATTGATGTCGATGATGTCGTACACGGAACCGGCCCGGGCAGGATGCTCGACTGGTCGTGGAGAGAATCCATCATGGACTCCGACTGGTCTCTGCGTGGTTCGCCACCAGGTGGACGCGGTTGGGAGCCATGTGGCGACCTCCTTCCGCGATCCGCGCCGGTGCAAGGATGCTCTCCGGCTCAAGGATTGAGCCACCAAGGCGTGTGGTCGCGGTTGACGCATTCAACCTTTGGGGTTGAATGATCAACACCTCCTCATGCTCTTATTCATCCGGGACGATGCGTCCAGTCGCCACTCAGGGACGAGTGAGGCTGGACGCCGTTCCTGAGTTCGTTTCGAATGGGAACGCTTATGGTGTGCAGGACGGAGGCGGCCGGCGGGTTGGACACGTGCTGTGGGCTTTCATCTTTCACGGGTCGGGAGGGCGTGCTAGTCTAAGGCGCGGGTCCAGCGACCAGACGGGGTCCTCTCCCACGGGGTGATACGTCCCCACCCGTTTGGTTCGGCGACACGGGCGCGAGCCGACGCGGTCGCGGGGTGGATGCCCGCCCGCGGCCCGTTTGCGACGTAGCTACGGCCGGCGGGGACCTGCGTTTGAAGGACTGCAAGATTCATGCCCTCCAAAGCCAGGGCTTCGACCGGGGGGTCGGCCCAACCCAAGTCCAGCACCCCACCCAAGTCCAGCACCCCGTCGAAGTCACCGTCGAGACCGGGGGCCCCTGGCGACAGCGGGTCGCGGACCCCGGCCACTCCGGATGCGCCGGTTGCTGGGGTTGGACCGGCCGGGCTGCCCGTGTCGTCGGCCCCGGGGACGCCGCCGGCGGCCGTCCCAGCAACCCGACCGGGACTCGCCACGCCAACGGGCTCGGCCCGAATCACCACGTTGTTGAGCCGAGGGGAGGGGGAGGGCCTGCCCCTGGAACGTCAACCCGCCTGGTTCGCCGGTCCCACCCGCCGAGAACACGATTTATTGGGGGAACGCGAGGTGCCCGCCGATGCCTATTGGGGCATCCACACCTTGCGGGCGCTCGAAAACTACCCCATCACCGGCGTGCCGATCTCCTCCTACCCGGACCTGATCCGGGCGTTGGCCTGCGTCAAACAGGCCGCGGCGATCACCAACCACGAACTTGGCAAACTCGGACGCCAACCCACCCGCGCGATTGTCCAGACGTGCGAGGAGATCCGCCGGGGAATGTGGCACGAGCAGTTCGTGGTGGACGTGATTCAAGGTGGCGCGGGCACCTCGACCAATATGAACGCCAACGAGGTGATCGCCAACCGCGGCCTGGAACACCTGGGCAAGCCGAAAGGGGCTTACCAGTTCCTCCACCCTCTTGAACATGTCAACTTATCCCAGTCTACTAACGATGTCTACCCCACGGCGCTCAAGGTGGGGTTGACCTTTGCGTTGGGGGGGTTGTTGGAGGCGATGGCGGGGTTGAAGGAGGCGTTTGCCCGCAAGGCGGTCGAGTTCCGCGAGGTCATTAAGCTGGGGCGGACCCAGTTGCAGGACGCCGTGCCGATGACGCTGGGCCAGGAGTTTTCGGCCTTTGCGTTGATGGTCGAGGAGGACGCCATGCGGATCCGCGAGGCGATCGACCTGATTCGGGAGATCAATTTGGGGGCCACGGCCATTGGCACGCGGATCACTGCGCCTCCCGGCTATGCACCGCTGGTGCGCGACCATCTTTCCGAACTGACCGGCCTGAACCTTGTGACCGCCTCCAACCTCGTTGAGGCCACCCAGGACACGGGCTCCTTTGTGCAACTCTCGGGGGTCTTGAAGCGGTTTGCCTGTAAGCTTTCGAAGATTTGCAATGACCTGCGGCTGCTGTCCTCTGGTCCCTACGCTGGCCTCAACGAGATCAACCTGCCCGACCGGGCCGCGGGCAGTTCGATCATGCCCGGCAAGGTCAATCCGATTATCCCCGAGGTGGTCAACCAGGTGGCCTTCGCCGTGATCGGCAACGACGTCACCGTGTCGTTTGCCTCGGAGGGGGGCCAACTTCAACTCAACGCCTTCGAGCCGATCATCGCCTATTCGTTGTTTCGCTCGATCACCCACTTGCGCAATGCCTGCCGCACCCTGACGGTCAACTGCGTGGAGGGGATCACGGCCAACGTGGAGCGTCTGCGCGACTTTGTGGAAAACTCGCTGGCCCTGGCGACGATCCTGGTGCCCGAGATTGGTTACGAAAAGGCCACCCTGTTGGCCCGCGAGGCCCGCGAAACGGGACGACGCATCTCGGACCTGGTGCTGGAAAAAGGCTGGACCAGCCGCGAGCGTCTGGCGGAGCTGCTTCATCCCCAAACCGTGGTCTCTTCGCGGGTCGTGTTCACCTCCTAGTCTCGTCTCGTTCGTTCTCGGGCGGACTGGCTCCCGGCCGCCGAGCAAGCGGGACCCCTGTTTGGGCGGGGCAAAGCACGTCGGTGGCCACGGCCGCGGCCACCAAGACGGTCCGGTCCCCGCATCCTCGATCGATCCTAGAAGTCGGCCTCAATCAGGGGCCGAACCTGGTTGAGGCGGGGGTGGGAGGGGGCCAGTTGGCTGAGGCGGCGGGCCCAGGCACGCAGCCGGGGCAGAACGGCTTGGAGCCGCAGCGGGTCGGTCTGGGGACCGTTGACGTTGACCGAGAGGGTCAGCTCGATGAGCAGATCCAGCGCGTGGATTTCGTCGGGCGAGTGTTCGAGGCGGTCGCGGAAGCGGTGCAGGGTCGCGGCGTCGGAAGTGATCAGGCGGTCGGCACGGGCTTGAAGCACCAGCGGCTCCGGCGGCGGGGGCGTGGCGGGATCTCCCCCCGCGGCTGCGGCGGGGGAGGGCGGGGCATGGGGAATCCGGCGGGCCAACGCCTGGGCTAGGGGGCGGAGGTCGAGGTGTTCGGCGTCAAGCTGGCGCGAGCGTTCCAGGGCGGCCAGCAGGTCGTCGATTTGCGCAAGGTTCAGGGGTGGTCCCTCCCAGGGATCGCGGTCGTCCCCTGCGCCAAAGTGAATTGGCAGGTGAAGAGCCATGCGCACAATGGCATGCAGATCGGAGTTATCCTGACCGGCGTTGGGTTTGGGCCAGCCGGCTGGGCCGCCGCCGGGTTGGGCCTCCATCGCCGTCAAGCCGGGGGGGAGGTCGGAGTCGGTGGTGAGCGCGACGGTGAAGAGGTGGGGGTCGCGGTTCAAGGCACGCTCAAACCGCTCCAGACGGTCGCGGACGAGGATGAGGCGGGGCCGCTCGCTGTCACGAGCGTCCTGGACCAGGGCGAGTTCGCGGCGGGCTTCGGCGAGGGTGACCTGTGCTAGGTCAACCAGGCTGGGTTCGACCTGGACGGGGCTGGAACCCACCAACCGATCCGGGCCGACCCCGGCTCCGCCAGGCGGGGAAGGGACGGGGTGCAGGTCCGGCAACCGCAACCGGGCCCAGGCCCTCAGCGCACGGTCGGGCCGGGGCGTCTCGAGCAGCGCCACCAGCGACTCGGCCAGGCCGAGGTGAACCGCCGGGTCGTCGGGCCTCAGCCGTTGCAGCATCCGGTAGGTTGCGCAGGCTTGGACCGGGTCGGCCGCGCGGCGATGGAGATCGGCTTGGAGCCACACCAGGTCCTCCAGTCCCGGCGGCCACGCCCGCTCCTCTTGCGGGCCGTGGCTTGCGACAACGGCGAACCGCTCCGGCTGCAGCGGCTTGAGCAGACGGGTCTGGATGGTCTCCCAGCGGGCGCGGGCGCGGGGGAAGTCGCCCGCGGCGCGGTCGCAGAGCACGCTTACCAGGTGGGGCACCGGGTCGGGGTCCAGCGCTGCGCGGGTCGCTTCCGCGGCGGCCTGGGCGCGGATCCGAACCATCTCCTCGCCCAGGCGGCCTTGGAGGCCAGCGTGCAGCACCAACAGATGATCCAGGCGGGGGTCCTCGGTCACGGCGCGGGCGAGGACGGGGTCGAGTTCCAGCTGGTCGCGCACCGCGAGGTTGGGGGTCTCCCAAAACAGGCCGGGCCGCCCAAACGCCGTGGCCAACGGCGCTGGGGCCTCCCGCTGGACCTGACCGCGGGAGCCGGAGTGACGGTGACGGGTCTGGTCGAGCAGGGGGATCAACCGCTGGGCCAACTGCGCCGCGGCCGGCTGGTGGGGGGCGAACAACTCGTGGGCCAAGTCCAGCGCCTCGTCGGCGGTCCGAGCGAGCTCGGCGGGGTGGGTTTCCTCGGCGCGGGAGGGGGATTCGGCCAAGGAGGGCGGGGGGCTGCTCGCGGCGTGGTCGGCCACCAGAGCCAGTCGGGTCAGCGCGCGGGCCAGGACGATCCGCAGCCGCTCGCAACGCCCGCGGTGGGCCGGATGGAGCGCTGAGCTGCGGAGCCGCTCCACGATCGAGGGGGGCGCGGGCGCGGGCGGGTTCGGAGCGGGGTCTCCGGCGGTTGGGACGCCGGCCGTGGCAGGCGCAGGCGCGGGCGTGGGTGCCACGGCTGCGGGGTGTTCGGACTCCAGCAGTCTTAGCAGCAGGTGGTGGGATTGGAAGTCGTCGCGGTGCCGCTCGAACTCCAGAAGCTCGCGGGCCAGGCGGAGGGCTTGGCCGCCCAGGCGGTTGGCCAGGTCGCGGGCGGCCAGGGAGCGGGCGGGCTCGCCCACCCTCAGCACCCGCACCAAGCCGCCTCGGACCGCCTGATCCAGCTGCGACGCCTCCTGCTCGATCCGGTCGAACCGATCGGCCACCACCAACGTGGCCGAAATCTGCTCCAGGACGTTGCGGTTGCCCTCCGCCACCACATAGTCAATCCGCTTTTGCACATAGGCAGACACCAGCGGAATGAAAAGCAGGATGCCCACAATCGAGGCGAAGACCAGGGGGCGGCGGCGGATGGCTTTGCCGAGGGTTTCGCGTTTGGAGGGATTGACCGCGTATTTGAGCGGCCAGTGTTTGAGGTGGCGTTTGAGATCGATCGCCAGCTGACCGGCGGTTTGGTAGCGGTCCTCGGGCCGCGGTTCCAGGCAGCGCAGCAGGATCGCCTCCAAGCCCGGGCTGATCTCGGGGTTGTGGATGCGGGCGCGGGGTCGGGTGGCGCGGCGCTCGCGGATCATCCGCGCGACCACCTCCGCGGGCGGCCCATCGGGGGTGTCGTAAGGTGGGCGTCCGGTGAAGAGTTCATAAAGCACGATCCCCAACGAGTAGAGATCCAGGCGGGGGTCAGGCGGCAACGGGTGGCGGGCGGCCAGGGCCTCCAGCGCCTCGGGGGCCATGTAGGGCAGGGTGCCGCCCAGACGGTCCATCTCCAGGCCCACCGCGGCTCGCAACCGCCGCGAGAGGTTGAAGTCCAGCAGCAGCGGTTCGCCGTGGTTGGAGACCAGGATATTGGCGGGCTTGAGGTCGCCGTGCTGGATCCCCCGGTTGTGGGCGAACTTCAGGGCGCGGACCAGCTTGAGGGCGAACCAGCAGGCTTGGTCGAGGTCGCTGAGCCGGTGGGCCAGCCGGGCGATGGTCCGCAACCGCCGCTCCGCCTTCAGCCGCCGCCGTTCCGAGGAACTCAGGTTCAGGCTCGACCCGCCCAGGCTGGAGCTGGAGTCGGAGCCGGTGCCTAAGGCTGCGATCGAGCCCCCCGGTTTGCGCCGCCACCAGGAAGAGCGGCCCGGCTCGCCCCGCGAACCCCCCCCGCCTGCCCAGCTGGTCGAGGGGTCGGCCCAACATGGCGTCGGCGGGTCCAACCCCGCCGCCCCCGCCGCTGTGCCACTCCAAGCCGGGTTCTTCCGCGAACGACCCGGCGCACGGTGCCGCGCCGCGATGACCATGTCCAGGGTGTGACGCCCCAAATACTGCATGCAGATTACCAGCAGCGGACCGGCGGTGTGCACCGAGTGGATCGGCACGATATGGGTGTGGTGCAACCGCGCCAGCGCTGAGGCTTCCCCCCGCTCGCATTCTGAGGCGACCACCTTGAGGACCACATGACGGAACGCCAGGTCGTGGCGGTTCTGGCGGGCGAGGAAGACCCGCCCAAACGCGCCGCGGCCAATCTGCTCTAACAGGTGGAACCCCCGGATCAGCTGGGTGCCGGGACGAAGGCGGTCCAGCGCCGCGGCCGCCTCGGCGATTCGTCGGGCCAGGTGAGGTGCTTCGCGGTCCAACCGCTCGAACAGCGCCAAGGCATCGCGGTCCCGAGGGTCCAGACCCCCCGAGCGGCTGTCGAGCAGGTTGCGCTGCATCGCCTCCCCCACCGCCACCGTGCGGGGCGGTTCGCCGCGGGCCAACCCCGCGGCGTCCGGGGTGGGCCGCGGCTCGCGGTCCCGCTGGCTCTGACGGCGCAGGTGTAGCAGGTAGGCGGTCGCCACATCGCCCACCGAACGCGAGGAGCGATCACCCGGTGAATCACCGGGAGTCAGGCACCAGGGCAACCCCGCCGCCCCGGCCGCCGCCGCGGTAGGGTGGGGGTTGGGGGTGAGGTTGGGGTCAGGGGCGGTCGGCATGCGTGGGGGCGGCGTGGGGGGTTCCCCCCTCCTGAGCCGCTGCCGCTGCTCCTCGAAGCGAACCGCCGCTACTAACCCCGGCTTGTCGGCCAGTTCGGGGAACCTCGCCAGATAGTCGGCCTCGACCTGGGGACACAACGAGACCGGCAGATGTTCATGGCACCACTCCAGATGGGAGCGGATCAACTCGCATAGCACCTCCAGGCGATGTGCCGGCGGCCCCTCGGGCAGATAGCTGGCCAAGTCATCTAGGTCGGCAACTGGGTCGAACAGCACCACCAGGTCGCCGGCGGGATCGGTGGGCGCGTCAGCCTCGCCTGGTCCGGCCCCACTCCCCCCGTCGTCGCCGTCGGCCCGTTCCAGCCGGAGGTCGGCCGGGTCGGTCTCCGCGTTCCGCTGCCGCAGCATCCGCTCGAAACGGGCCAACCGCTGCTCCAGGTCGCGCTCGCAATCCTGCCTGCTCAAGCCAGACGCCGGCGCGAGGGGACGGGGGGATTCTAACCCGTTCGGGAATGTGAACGAGGACGAGGACGAGCTAGCCGGTGGGTTGGACATCGGGGGGCCGACTCCATCATTGGCTCGGTACACGACAGCGCCGCGTAGGGCAGGGGTCCAGGGGGCATTCCCCCTAGGCGGGCGGCCCCCCGTTCCCCGCAGGCCCGCTCCTGCAGAGGACCGGTGCCACGACCACCGC
>Ga0209017_10001828_pt1 | contig 15103 bp, 11 predicted proteins | sample YNPBryunderm2012_FD_185812 | JGI IMG/M metagenome (GOLD analysis project Ga0209017, IMG submission 185812) | Anoxygenic and chlorotrophic microbial mat microbial communities from Yellowstone National Park, USA - YNP Bryant MS undermat 2012... ... | reverse complement strand
GGGGCGTGGGGAAACCCGGTTTCCCCATGCCCCTGCTTGAGGGCTGCGCCCTCCCAGACCCTCTGCGCGCGGGGGTATGGGGGAACCTGGTTCCCCCATGGTCACGTGAGACGGTCATGCGCATGGCGCACAACGCCCCCTGGGAGCGCGGGCGTCCCGCCCGCGCCACGGCGCCGCGGGCACGGCGCCGGCCCCCTCCCTGACCCTTCCCACCGGGGGCGGGCACCCGGATCCTCCCCCCAGCGGGGGGAAGCTGGGAGGGGGGCTGAACGCGGCGAACGATGGTCACCTCAGCCGTCCATGCGGCTAAGCCGCACCACGCCGCGATGAACATACGGTTGTTCTTGGGAGGGCTGCGCCCTCCCAGACCCTCCCACCGGGTGGGGAGATGGGGAAACCCGGTTTCCCCATCCCCCTGCGCAAGGGCTGCGCCCTCCCAAAGCCTGCCACCGGGTGGGGGGATGGGGAAACCCGGTTTCCCTATTTTCACGTTAGTGGGACGATCCGGCAAGTGAGGTCAGGGTGGAGCACCGCGAGATGGTGGATCTGATCCGGGGCGGCGTGCCCGCGACGGGCGGGGTGTGGGCCGACCTGGGCGCCGGGACGGGCAATTTCACCTGGGCGCTGGCCGAGCTGCTCGGCCCGGCGGCGACGATCTACGCCCTCGACCGCGACGCCCGCGCCATCGCCGCGCAGCAGCGGCGGCTCCGCGACGAGCCCCCGGCGGCCACGGTCCTCCCGCTCCAGACCGACGTGCTCCGGCCCCTCGCGCTGCCGCCGCTCGACGGCGCCCTGCTGGCGAACCTGCTCCACTTCGCGCGCGACCAGGCCGGCCTGCTCCGGCGGGTCCGCGCCGCGCTGCGCCCCGGCGGCCGGCTGCTGGTGGTCGAGTACGAACAGACGCTGCCGCTCCCCTGGGTGCCCCACCCGCTCCCCCTGTCGCGCCTCGTCGCCGTAGCCCGGGAGGCCGGCTTCCAGCCGCCGGTACAGGTTGGCATGCGCCGATCCCCGTCATCCGGTCGCGTGCTCTACGCCGCGGTCGCGTTGAGCCCGGAGGGGCGAACGTGAGTACGAAAACCCACGCTGCCGCCGTCGCGTTTATCCCGCTCGCGGTGGCCTGGCCGCCCATCCAGGCGATCCGCCGGCAGGAGCAGAGAAAGAAGGTCACGATGGATGTGGAGTTCAGCGGCGCCTACAACGAACGCCCCGCTGAGGCACTGTTCGCCCAGCGCTGCCTTATGGTTTCGTTCGAGGACCGCGAGCTGCTCGACAACGATAGCTACGCCCGGATCAAGGCCCTGGGACGCACGTACCGCGGGCGCCAGGCCTGGCCCGAGTTCCGCGACTACATCCCCGGCTCCCTGCCCTGGCGTCTGGAGCCGCCTCAGGTCCGCTTTCTCACCGTAGCTATCCAGCAGACCTGCGACGTGGCCCGGCGCTTCAGGGACGACGCGGAGTGTCTGCTCGGGCCGGACGAGGGCCAGATGCTGCTGCGCGAGTATGTGGGCGGCGAGTGGAAGGAGCGCTGGCACCGGCCCGAGCTGGCGACCCCGGTGGCCTCCGAGCCGCCGCCCTCTGTCGACGAACTGCGCCGCGCGCGCCTGGCCAGCCGCCGCCTGCAGCGGCTGGGCGTCTAGGGAGCGGACCGCCTGCTCCTCCCTGGAGCCGTGACGGGCTAACGTTCCAATTTAGCGGTGGCGCTCCGCGCCATCCGCTGACCTGGAGCGTTAGCCGTTCTCTCCAAGAACTGAATTCCACGGTCACTGATCTCCCACACTCCTCGGGGGCTGTTGCTTCGTAGGAGACCTTCTTTCACCATTGAATGCCGCGCCCATTCGGCGGCGTTCCGCCAGCGTGGCATCTCGGGATCCGAGGTCAAGTTTATTCTTGGGAAGGCGCGGCCCTCCCAAACCCTCCCGCGGGCGGGGGTGTGGGGAAACCGGGTTTCCCCACACCCCGCTCCAAAGGACCATGTGTAGCGGATTCATTGCTCAAAGACCATAAGCCCTCGGCTACGGGATGCGAAGCCCGCCCGCGCGGGCGAGAGCGGATTAATTTCTCAAAGACCATCATAGCCGTGCTTGTGGCATAAAACGCCGCCTCAGCGGCCCACGACGTTGTAGGCGACGTCGACCACCTCGAAGCGGGCGTAGGCGAATTCGCCCGTGGGCAAGTGCCAGCGGGCCTCGGCGTCCGGGAGCCGGTGGCCGTTCACCGTGCGCCAGCCGCTCACCGGCGTCGACCAGCGCACCCGCTCGTAGGTCTTGCCGTCGAGCGTGCGCGAGCGGTCATCGGAGATGAAGTTAGTCAGCGCGCCGTTCTCGGCGAAGGTGAGCACCGCCGTGATCGTGTGGCCGGCGTTGGTGAAGGTCGCGCGCACCGTCAGCGGGTCCAGCTCCTCCCAGGTGATGGCCGGGTCGATCAGCGTCGCCGGGGCCAGCAGCACCATGTCGTTGAAGAGCGTGACTGTCTCGCTGCGGTCCATCTCCGGCCCGCGGGCGTCGACAACCTTCACCAACGAGGCGACGTTCACCTCGAAGGTGGCGTTGGGGCCGACGTAGCGGTGATAGGCGGTCATCGGAACACCGAACATGCGGGCATCGACGAGGAACAGGCGCTCCGCCGGGGCGACGAAGCTCTGCTGATCGGCCACCATCGGCATCCAGGCGCTGTCCGGGCCATTGCGCAGCGCGCCGTGGAAGCGCAGCCGGTAGTTGGCGACGCGCGGCTGGCCGACGGCCCCCGTGAAGCGGAGGTACTGCTGCACGATGGGGGGCAGGTGGGTAAGATCCGCCCCGGTCACAGGGGTGGTCTGCGCCGCTGGCGTGGCCAGGCCGGCGGCCACGTCGCGGGCGTACTGCGCCCGGTAGCCCCAGGGGGCGTGGGCCAGCCCGGCGACCAGCGCGGGCACGAGGATGATCAGGTTGGCGAGGGTGCCGAACTTCGCGTCGCTCCAGGAGGTGAGAATGACGAGTTGCGAGATCAGCACGGCGCCGAGGGCCGGCGCCCACCACCAGTCCGGCGCGGCGAGCAGGAGCGCGGCGCTCAGCAGGAAGAGCAGCGCCGCGGCGAGCCAGAGCAGCCCGAGCGGCTGGCTGATCGGCACGCGCAACTGCTCGAACGCGGCAAGACCGAAGGCCTTCGCGAAGCCCATCAGGTGGATCAGGCCGTGGACGGCAACGACGACGAGCAACAGGTATTTCATCGCATGCTCCAGGACATCGTGATCTGCATGCATCATCCGGAGGATAGCACGCGGCAGGATGGAATAGCTCCATCCATCCGGATAGAGTGGAGGGAGGTGGTGGTAGCGAAACCAGAGGCGCTCGTGGTCGAGGGGCACGAGAAACAGGTTGGCCCGGTCAAGCTCGTCGATGATCTGCTGGCTGTAGGAGTCGCGATCAAGCCAAGCATCGCGAACGGAGCGTAAAGCCCGGACAGTTGATAAACGGCGATTGGTGAAGCATCTCGGGCGACTCGCACCGGCGACGCAAACCAGGGTCCTGGCAGTCCTGGCCGAGATGTTTGCTGAATGACAGGACGTTCGTTACCACGCCCGCCAGATCGGGGGGCGACGTTTCACCCAAGGACGCGCGCGGTGGAGCGGTGGGTGGGGAAACCGGGTTTCCCCACGCCCCTCTCCGAGGGGCTACGCCGCGCGCCAACGGGATGCACAAAGGTCGTTCCGGTGAGGGCTGCGCCCTCCCAGACCCTCCCGCGGGAGGGTTTTTTCACCTCAGCCGTCCATGCGGCTGCGCCGCACAACGCCGCAATGAACATAAGGTTCTTCTTGGGAGGGCTGCGCCCTCCCAAACCCTCCCGCGGGCGGGGGTGTGGGGAAACCCGGTTTCCCCATGCCCTGCGCAAGGGCTGCGCCCTTACCCTCCCGCGGGCGGGGGAATGGGGAAACCGGGTTTCCCCATTCCCCTCGCCGAGGGCTTATTTTCACCTCAGAGCGTTCTTTAACCATTGTTTTACCTCAAGTTAACAACGTTGGTTAACCGGACACGGCTAATATGCTTGAGCATACCTGCTGAGGTGATGGTCCGGCGCCAGGGCGTGCGCATAGGGGGCGGTCGCGCCCCGGCCTGATCCTGTGCGCCGGTGCTCTGCGCGTTGAAGTTCTAGCCGGCCCGCTCGAGCGCCGATCCGCTGCCAACCTTACAGCCGCGCCGCGCGATCCGCAATCCAATCCAATGGCCAGTCTCCAACAACGCATCCGCTCAACGCCGGCGCGCCGATGGGGCGAGTGGTTGCTGTTCGTCGCGCTGATCGGCCCCAATCTGCTCCTTTTTGGCATCTTCACCTACTGGCCGCTGATCTACAACGGCTACCTGAGCTTTGTGCGCTGGAACTTCCTGCGCCCGGTCAAACCCTTTGTCTGGTTCGATAATTACCTCAGCGTGTTCAGCAGCAGGTTGTTCTGGGAGATCGTGCTGAACACGCTGGTGTTTACCGTCTGGTCCGTGGGGCTGACCCTGGTGCTGGGGCTGGCCCTGGCGCTGTTGATCAATCAGCCCCTGCGCTACCGCAACGCCGCCCGGGCAACCCTCTTCTCGCCGGTGGTAATGTCGGGCGCGGTGGTGGCGGTGGTCTGGAGCTACATCTTCGACCCGCGCTACGGCTTGATTGACCAGCTTCTGGGCCTGGTGGGCCTGAATTCGCCCGACTGGCTGGGGACGACCGAGTGGGCTATGCCGGCGGTGATCATGGTCTATGTCTGGAAGAACCTGGGCTACGCCGTGGTGATCTATCTGGCGGGTCTGCAGGGCATTCCCCGCGAACTCTACGACGCCGCCCTGGTGGACGGCGCCGGGCCGTGGGCCCGTTTCCGCCACGTGACCCTGCCCGGCCTGTCGCCGGTGGCCTTCTTCCTCTCGGTCACCAGCGTGCTGGCGACCTTCCAGGCGTTCGACATTATCAAAGTGCTCACCGACGGCGGGCCGGTGACCGCGACCACCACCCTGATCTTTTACCTCTACGAACTGGGCTTTGTGACCTACGATGCGGGCAAGGCCGGCGTCGTCGCGGTGGTGCTCTTCTTGATCATGCTCGTGCTGACGCTGATCCAGGTGCGCTACCTGGAGCGCCGCGTATCCTATGGATGATCGTATGGCCCTGAGTGACGAACTGGTCCTGACACAACCGGTCGAGAACGCGGCGGCGCGGCGGCGCGGGCGCCGCTGGCGCGCCGCCGGTTACCTGGCCATGCTCCTGGCAGTGCTGGTGATCGGCCTGCCGGTGTACTGGACGCTGATCGCGGCCTTCAAGACCTCGGCAGAGATCTACGGCCCGCCGACCTGATTCCCCCAGACGCCCACCCTGGCGAACTTTCCGGCGGCGTGGAATGCCGCCCCCTTTGGCCGCTTCTACCTGAACAGCTTCATCACCACCCTGGGGGGGATGGGGCTGGAGGTGCTCTTCGCCGTCACCTCGGCCTACGCTCTGGCCTTTCTGCGCTTTCCGCGCAAGGATCTGGTCTTCCTGCTCCTCCTGGCCGCGCTGATGGTGCCGGTGGAGATCACCATCGTGCCCAACTACCTGACCATCGCCCGGCTCGGCTGGATCAACACCTACGCCGGCATCATCATTCCCGGCGCGGCTATCGCCTATGGCACCTTCCTGCTGCGGCAGGCGTTCCTGGCCCTGCCCTATGAGGTGATCGAGGCCGCGCGGGTGGACGGCGCGGGGCACATCCGCACGCTGGTGAGCATCGTCATTCCCATGGCCCAGCCGGCAATCGTGACTATGGCCCTGCTCTCGCTAGTGGCGAAGTGGAACGATTTTCTCTGGCCGCTGATCGTCACCAACACCGCCAATATGCGCACCCTCCCGATTGGCATCTACTGGCTGCGCAACAGCGAGGGCACCATCAACTGGGGCGTGGTGATGGCCGGGTCGCTGTTCCTGATCATCCCCGTCATGATCGTCTTCCTGTTCGTCCAGCGCTACATTGTGGAAGGGATCGCCACCGGCGCGGTGAAAGGCTAAGCGCCTGTTCGGATACCCGGGGTATCCGATGACGTTCTGGGAGGCAGAATCCCTCCCGAATCCGCACCGCGGGCGGGGGTATAGGGAAACGCGGTTTCCCCACACCCCTGCTCCAGCAGCCTATGTTCACGTTCGGCCCCATGCGCGGGGCGCACAACGCCCGATGCAAACGGCCCGGGAGCGCGGGCGTCCCGCCCGCGCCACGGCTCCGCGGGCACGGCGCCGGGCCCCTCCCTGACCCTCCCCACCGGGGGCGGGCACCCGGCGCCCCCCCAGCGGGGGGAGGCTGGGAGGGGGGCTGAACGCTGCGAACGATGGTCACCTCAGCCGTCCATGCGGCTCCGCCGCACACTGGCGGGATGAACATCCTTCTTGGGAGGGCTACGCCCTCCCACACCCTCCCGCGGGTGGGGGCATGGGGAAACCGGGTTTCCCCACACCCCTCGCCGAGGGCGTATGTTCACGGTAGCCATCCATGCGGCTCCGCCGCACACGAACAGGATGATAAAGAGGTTCTTCTTGGGAGGGCTGCGCCCTCCCAAACCCTCCCGCGGGCGGAGGGATGGGGGAACCAGGTTCCCCCATGTTCACGTTAGACGCTGGTGAAAGTGTTCCCGAGGGGGCGATGCCCTCCCGAAACCCGCACAGGCCCCAGGCGGCACCTCCGGGGGACGAGAGACCCCCGTGTGCATACAGATGCTCGCGAGTATGGAGAAAGGAGACCCACGCATGGAGCAGCGCAAGCTGTCTCGTCGCCAGATGCTTCGGATGCTGATCGCCGGCGGCGGCGCCACGGCCCTGGCGGCCTGTGGCGCCCAGGCGCCCGCCGCGCCGACGACGGCCCCCGCGGCGCCCGCCCCCACCACCGCGGCCCCCACCGTCGTCAGCCAGACCGGCTCGACCGTCAATATCACCTACTGGGGGTCGTTCAGCGGCGTGCTTGGCGAGGCCGAGCAGGCCATGGTCAAGCGCTTCAACGAGTCGCAGAACGAGGTGCAGGTCGAGTACCAGTTCCAGGGCAGCTACGAGGAGACTGCCCAGAAGTTCACCGCAGCCCTGCAGGCCCGCACCATCCCCGACGTCGTTCTCCTCTCCGATGTCTGGTGGTTCGGTTTCTACCTGGCCGGGGCCATCACCCAGCTTGACGACCTGGCGAAGCAGGTCAACCTGGATTTCGCCGACTACGAGCCTGTGCTGCTGAACGAAGGCGTGCGCCAGAACAAGCACTTCTGGATCCCCTTCGCCCGCTCGACGCCGCTCTTCTACTACAACAAGCAACTCTGGGCCGAGGCCGGGCTGCCCGACCGCGCCCCCGAGACCTGGGCCGAGTTCGGCGAGTGGGCGCCGAAACTGGTCGTCAAAGAGGGCGACAAACTGACCCGCGCCGCTTTCCTGCACCCCACCGGGGCCAGCTACATCGCCTGGCTGTTCCAGGGCGTCACCTGGCAGCACGGCGGCCAGTACTCGCTGCCGGACTTCACTATGACTATGACCGACCCGAATACCCTCCGGGCGGGGCAGTTCTACCAGGATACCGCCAACAAGTTCGGCTGGGCCACCCTGGTGCAGGATCTCAACAAGGACTTCATCGGCGGAGTTGGCGCCGCGATGCTGGCCTCCACCGGCGCGCTCAGCGGCATTACCCGCAACGCGCCCTTCCAGGTCGGCGTGGGCTTTTTGCCCAAAGAGACCAACTTCGGCTGCTGCACCGGCGGCGCCGGCCTGGCCATTCCCGCCGAGACGCCCGCCGAGAAGCAACTTGCGGCAATGAAGTACATCGCCTTCGCCACCAACCCCGAGCAGGCCGGCATCTGGGCGCGCGACACGGGTTACATGCCGGTGCGCATCAGCACCAAACAGTCGCCGGAGATGCAGGCCTTCTTCGCCGAGAACCCCAACTTCAAGACCGCGGTGGAGCAACTTCCGCTGACCCGCGCCCAGGATGCCGCGCGCGTCTTCGTGCGCAACGGCGACCAGATCATCGGCAAGGGCCTGGAGCGGATCATCGTCAACCGCGAGGATACGGCGAAGGTGTTCGGCGAGGTGAACACCGAACTGACCGAGGCCGCAAAGCCGGTCGTTGAGGATCTGAAGGCGGTCGAAGGCTAAGAGCCTGTCCGCATACTGCGGAAGGGCGGGGAAACCTGGTGTTCCCAAGGAGCGGGAAGGCAAGCCCTCCTAACCCCTCCCTGGCGGGAGGGGAAGGGGAAACCCGGTTTCCCCTTCCCCTGCGTGAGGACGCAGCCCTCCCAACCCCTCCCACCGGGGAGAGATGGGGAAACCCGGTTTCCCCTTCCCCTGCGTGAGGGCGCAGCCCTCCCAACCCCTCCCACGGGTTGAGGGTATGGGGAAACCCGGTTTCCCCTTCCCCCTGCGTGAGGGCGCAGCCCTCCCAACCCCTCCCACGGGTTGAGGGTATGGGGAAACCCGGTTTCCCCTTCCCCCTGCGTGAGGGCGCAGCCCTCTCACACCCTCCCACCGGGTGGGGAGATGGGGAAACCGGCTTTCCCCATACTCCTGCGCGCGGGCTACGCCCTCCCGCACCCTTCTGCGGGCCGGGGCCCGGGTGCGCGGGCCTCCGGCCCGCGTCCGCAGGGGCGCGGGGAAACCGGGTTTCCCCACACCACGTCAGGGCGCGATCGCGACGAACTGCGCCAACCCCCAGCGCCCGTTGATCATCCACTGCGGATCGCGCGCGCGCGCCGCCGCGACACGCGCCTGATCCAGGCCAATCGCCACTTCGGACTTGCAGGTGCGCAGCAGCAGGAGCGGCGCCGGGGCGTAGCCCAGGACGGCCTCCAGGGGCGTGTCGGCGGGCCAGTGGCGATCGCCGAGCCAGCGGCGGTAGTTGGCATCGCCTTTGCTGATCAGCAACCCCGAGGTCGCCAGGAAGTCGAAGAGAGTCTCGGGCATCTCCCAGCCCGCCAGGGGCGAGGTCCAGAACCAGTCGTCGTGCAGGGTCAGGCGACTCGTCGCCAGCGCGGCGATGAGCCGCTCGGCGGCGCGGGCGACGGGGCCGGGTCGCTCCGCCAGCCAGGCTACGGTGTCGCGCGCGTCGCCGGCGGTGGCATCGGAGACGAAGGTGGGATGGGCCTTGGGGTGCAACCGCACCCGCAGGCCCCGGGCGAGCAGCGCATCGGCCAGGAGCAGGTCATGCACCAGTTCGGCCCCGGCATTGTCGAGCACGACATCCACCGTGGCGGAGCGGGCGATGAGCGCGTCGAGATGGGCCAGGACCGCGGGGCCGTCGTCGGCCAGCAGGGTGGCGTCGCCAGGTCCGTCGCCGGCATCCGCGGGCCAGAGGCTCAGGTCGGCCTGGTTCCCCCACAGCGCGCCACGGAGGGCCGCATCGAGGGGCAACGGCTCATCGCTCAGCCCGGCCAGGGACGTGTGTTCGAGCCCCAGGCGCTTCTGGCGGGCGTAGGGGTCGCGGCCGTAGGCGCCCGAGCGGGGCCGGAAGTAGCCGATCGCCTCCAGGATGCGCCGGTAGAAGTACGTCTCGGCGAGGAACCAGGGCACGGCAAGCCAGTCCTGGCCGGCGTAGGGTGCGAGGTAGCTCCGCCAGAGGGCCAGATCGGGCGCCGCATCGTCGGCGAGGGGGCGCAGCGGCATGAAGGGGATCTCGGCGGCCAGGCCCGCGACGGCGCGCGCCGCCTGATGATCGAGGCGATTCTCGGTGAGCACGCGCCCGGCAATGGCCGGCAGACGGCGCAGCACCGTATCGCGGGCGAACGAGTCCGGGTCGGCGCCGCGCAGGGGCGGCGGAAGGGGCAGGGCAGGCTGGCGCATAGGCGGGGTCAGCGTGGCGCCTCGACGCGGGCGAGCACGCGCCCAAGGGCCGTATCGGGCGTCAATCCCTCGATCTCGGCTTCGGGCCGCAGAATGATCCGGTGGCGGTAGACCGGACGCACCAGGGCCTTCACATCGTCGGGCGTCACGAAGGCGCGCCCGTGGATGGCCGCGTAGGCCTTGGCGCTCAGCAGCAGGGCAATGCTGGCGCGGGTCGAGCCGCCCATCAGCAGGTCGGGGCTGCGCCGGCTCTCCTGGGCGATGCGCCCGATGTAGCCGAGCACGCCTTCCTCGACGGTCACCTCGCGGATCTCGGCGCGGCAGGCCTGCAGATCGGCCGGCGCCACCACCGGGCGCAGCCCCGCTTCCTCCAGCCGGTGGGCGTCGAAGCCCTGGTGGTAGCGCCGCAGCACCTCCAGTTCCACCTCGGAGGGCGGATAATCCAGGAGCACCTTGAAGAGGAAGCGGTCGAGCTGCGCCTCGGGGAGCGGGTAGGTGCCCTCGTACTCGATGGGGTTCTGAGTGGCGACCACGAAGAAGGGATCGGGCAGGGGCAGCCGTTCGCCCTCGATGGTCACCTGGCGCTCCTCCATGGCCTCCAGCAGGGCGCTCTGGGTCTTGGCCGGGGCGCGGTTGATCTCATCGCCCAGGAACAGTTGGGTGAAGATCGGCCCGCGTCGCAGCCGGAACTGGCCCGTCGCCATATCGAAGACCTGGGTGCCCAGCACGTCCGAGGGCATCAGATCGGGGGTGAACTGCACGCGCTTGAACTCGGCCCGCACCAACAGGGCCAGGGTCTTGGCCATCAGCGTCTTGGCGGTGCCGGGGGCGCCTTCGAGCAAGACGTGGCCGCCAGCCAGCAGGGCGACCAGCAGGAGGGTGAACGGCTCGTCCTGGCCAACCAGCACCTTGCGCGCTTCGGCGCGGATCTGCTCCGCGAGGGTCTCGGTGTGCATCGAGGTTCGCTCCGCCACATGCTTCCGGGCTGATGCCGCGGGAGGGAGGGCCGGGCCCGAGCGCGGGGAACCCGGGGCTCCCCGCGCGTAAGTGTTCACATATCTCCTGGGAGCGCGGGCAGCTTGCCGTTGCCGTACGTCACCATGCGCACCTGTGCCACGTTCGCATGTCTCCTGGGAGCGCGGGCAGCTTGCCCGCGTAGACGCGACGAGGGCGTCCCGCCCGCGCTCCCGGGCGCGGGTGTTACCCCGGGTGTGAACCGTTACTCCCCGCGCTTAATCAGCCACAAGGATCGCCAGCGCGGCGGTGAGGGCCAGCGCCGTCGCCGCGGGGCGCAGCGGATCGGCGGCGGGAGGCGCCACGGCGCCATCGGCGTCGCCACCCAGGCGCTGGAGGGCGATGGCCTCGGCCCGGCTCAAGCCCGCGGCGCGCAGGGTCGCCTCTGCCGCGGCGGCGGCGGAGGCCGCTTCCACCGGCGCACCCTCCAGCGCGGCGCGGGCCAGGGCGGCCAGGGCGCCCCCGGCGGGGGCGCGCGCCGCCAGCCAGCGCGCGGCGCGGATGAGTTGGGGGCGAAACGCGCCCGCGTGGGCGGTGTGCCCGGCCAGGGCGAACGCCAGCGCCGCCAGGGCGGTGGCGCGCTCATCCTCGGCCCAACTGCCATTGACCGCCTGCGTGCGCGCCAGGTAGCGCAGGGCCGCGTCGCGGCGCTCCACCGGCGTGGGAGCCGCTCGCGGCGCCGCGGGGGGCGCGCCACGGGCGGCGGTCCAGTCCCCGAACGGCGCAGCGTCACCCACGCTCTGGGCACGGGCCAGGACCCGCCCGAGCGGCGCCTTGAAAACCGGCATGGCGCTGGCCGCGTGCATCACGCCGCCCAGGAGCGCGGGCGCTGGCAGGCCTTCGAAGGCTTCGCGCCGGGTGCCAGCGGGGAGATGCACCGGAACCACCACCCGCCCTTCGGCGCGCTGGCGCCCGGCGTCCGCCGGCGGCTCCTCGACGGCCACGAAAGCGGTCTGGCTCGAAAGGAGACCATGCTCGAGGGACAGGGCCAGGATCTCCTGCTCCAGCGCCGGAGCGTGGCGCGACTCCAACCGGGCCGTGTCCTCCAGGGCGGCGATCCGCGCCCGCGCCCAGAGCTTCGGCAGCGCGGCCCACACCCCGCCGCGATCGGGCGTCGCCGCGGGCAGGTCGAGCACGAGCGTCTCGGCGAAGCTGCCGCGCGCCGCGCGGGCCTTGAGCGTCAGCAGGGCGCGTTCGTCGTGGGGCGCGTTGAAGCGGGCCATAAGGGTCAGCGGCTGTCCGGCGTAGAGATCGGGCAGAGGGGCGGGCAGCACATCGCTCACGTGGGCGCCGCCCCATTCGATATGCAGATCGCGCAGCAGCGGCAGAGCGGCGCGGCGCTGGAAGCGTTCCACTCCCGGCTCGATCGGCTCGCCGGGCAGGATGTACTCGGTCACGCCCCGGCCCACCTCGGCCAGCTTATCCAGCAGGAACCGGTTCACCGCCGATCCCACGCCGAAGGCGAACACGCGCGCCTCACCCAGGCGCGCGGTCAGTTCACGCAACACCAGGTTCTCGTTGCCCACCGCCCCATCGGTGAGGAACACCACCACGCGCAGGCGTTTCGGATCGCGGGGCTGGGCCAGCGCCTCGGCCAGGGCGGCGACGATCTCGGTGCCGCCACGGGCCTCGATGCCGGCAATAAACCGATCCGCCGCATCAACGTTCGCCTGGGTGAAGGGCAACGGCGTGGGGGCAAGACGTTCAACAAAATTGTCAAACGGAAAGATATTGAAACTATCTCCGGGATTGAGCGCGCGCAGACAGGCGCGCAAGGCGTTCCGCGCCTGCGCGATGCTCTCGCCCCCCATCGAGCCGCTGCGGTCGAAGACAAAGAGCATCTCGCGGGGCAGCACCTCCTCGGGCGCGGGAAGCGCCTGGGGCGTCAGCGACAACAGCAACGCGCCCGGACGACCGGCCTCGCGAAAGACGAAGGCCGCGGCGCGGTACCCGGCGCCGGCCGGGCGGTAGCGCAGCACCAGGTCGCGATCGGGAACCGCGGCGGGGTCGCGCAGGGTCGCGAGGTGGCGCCCACGCGCCTCGCGCAGCTCGAATTGATCGTTGGGAACCTCTATCTCGGCCAGGCGGCCCACATCGAGACTGATTTCGACGGCCAGGGTGTGGCCGGCGACATCGGGCGGCAGCAGGGGCACGGCGCCGTCTTTCGGATCGGCCAGCATGCCCCCCGGCAGGTAGCGCGGCAGCACAACCGTCGGCACCGCCAGGGTGAACCAGCCATCATCATAGGGCACGCGCTCGAAGTAGCGCAGGCGCACCTCGACCACCTCGCCCGGCTGCAAGTTCGCCACCTCGACACTGAGCATGTTCGGGCGCTCCTGGGCCAGCAACGCCGCGTCGTAGCCACGCTCGGCGGCCTCGCGGAACAGGCGCTGGGCTTCGGGGCGGGGTTGCACCGCGCCGCGGATCACCCGCGCGCCGACCCGCAGTTCCAGCCCGCTGACCGCCGCCTCGGAGGGGAGCGGAAAGACGTACAGCGCGTCGAGGGCCGCGTGGTGGCCATTGCGAAAGCGCTGGGTCAACGCCGTTTCGGCCAGCGGGCCGACCACCTCGATGGCGATGGTCGTATGCTCCAGCGGCACGGGCGGCAGGGTCACCTCGCGGGGCAGGAGCATTCCTCCAGAGACGGAGGCAGACTCGGCTCGGGCCATGGCGGACCTCCTTCGTTATTAAAGGTAAGGGCGCAGCCCTTGCGCAGGGGGATGGGGAAACCCGGTTTCCCCATCCCCCGACCCGGTGGGAGGGTTTGGGAGGGCGCAGCCCTCCCAGGAAGTATGTTCATCCCGTCGGTGTGTGGCGCAGCCGCATGGACGACTAACGTGAACATACGCCCTCGGCGAGGGGTGTGGGGAAACCGGGTTTCCCCACGCCCCCGCCCCGCAGGGGGATGGGGAAACCTGGTTTCCCCATCCCCGAAGATCGCCTGACACCCTGCATTATTGCACGGCGCTGGCGCGGTTTCAAGGTACAATAGGGCGATGCTACCGACTCCGCGTCTGCTCATCCTGCTGTTGCTGGCCGCCCCGCCAATCGCCCTGTCGGCCTTTGCGCCGGCGCTGATCTGGCTCGCGCTGGCCTACCTGGTTATCGTCGCAGGGCTGACCCTGAGCGACGCGCTGCTAGCGCCCCGGCCGGCCCAGATCGAAGTGGAGCGCGTCCACGACGCGCAACTCTCGCTCGGCGCCGAGAACCTGATCACGGTCATCCTGGCCAATGCCAGCCCCCGGCGCATAGATGTTACCCTGCGCGACGAATACCCCCACCAGTTCCCCGCCGACGCGCAATTCCTGAGCGGCGCCATCCCGGCCTACGACGTTTACGAGGCGCGCTACCACGTGCGCCCCCTGCGCCGGGGCGACTACCGCTTCGGCGACGTGGTGCTGCGCTACCGCGGGCCGCTGGGCATGCTCCTCCGGCAGGCGCGCTACCCTGCCGCGGCCGGGGTGCGCGTGTACCCGAACGTGTTGGAGGTACGCAAATACGACCTGCTGGCGCGTCGGGGCATGCTGCGCGAGCTGGGGCTGCGCCCGACGCGCGCGCGGGGCGTGGGGGGCGAATTCGAGCGCCTGCGCGACTACACCCCCGACGACGAGTTCCGGCGCATCAACTGGAAGGCCACCGCCCGGCGGGTGCGCCCGATTGCCGCCGACTACCAGGCCGAGCGCAGCCAGCACCTCATCTGCGCCATCGACTGCGGGCGCCTGATGGCCCCGCCGGTGGGCGACCTGATGCGCCTGGACTACGCGGTCAACACCGCCCTGCTGCTCAGCTACGTCGCGCTGCTGCGGGGCGATCACGTGGGCCTGCTGGCCTTTGCCGACAACGTGCGAACCTACGTGCCCTCACGGCGCGGCAAACCGCAGTTCCAGCGCCTGCTGGAAAGCCTGTACAACCTGCAACCCGAGCCGGTGGAGGCCGACCACGGCGTGGCCCTGCACTACCTGGCGCAGCGGCAGCGCCGCCGCGCGCTGATCGTCCTCTTCACTGACCTGGCGCTCCCCGAAGCGGCCGAGCCCCTGGTCACCCACCTGGCCCGACTGGCGCGCCACCACCTGCCCCTGTGCGTCACCGTCAGCGACCCCTTTGTGAGCCGCGCAGCCGGGCAAGCGGCGCGCGACAGCGCCAGCCTGTACCGGCGCGCGGTGGCCGAAGAACTGCTCGACGAACGGCGCATGCTCCTCGACCGGCTCAACCGCGCCGGGGTGCTCACGGTTGACGTGCCTGCCGACCAGCTCAGCGCCGGCGTGGTCAACGCCTATCTGCGCCTGAAGGCCCAGGGGAGGTTGTAGGA
>Ga0209017_10001826_pt1 | contig 15120 bp, 17 predicted proteins | sample YNPBryunderm2012_FD_185812 | JGI IMG/M metagenome (GOLD analysis project Ga0209017, IMG submission 185812) | Anoxygenic and chlorotrophic microbial mat microbial communities from Yellowstone National Park, USA - YNP Bryant MS undermat 2012... ... | reverse complement strand
TCGTTTCCCGGCCCGAGTTTGCTCCCTGGGTGCGGGCGCTGGTCGGTGTCAAGGCTCGGCCGCCACGGCTTTCCCAAGCTGCCCTCGAAACCCTCGCCATCATCGCCTATCGACAGCCGGTCACCCGCGCCGAAGTCGAACAAATCCGCGGCGTCAACGTCGATGGTGTCATGCAGACCCTGCTCGAACGCGGACTCATTCAGGAGTCGGGCCGTGCGGAAACCGTCGGTCGTCCCATGACCTACGGTACTACCGAGCAGTTTCTCCATTACTTCGGATTGCGCAGTCTGGACGACCTGCCCGCCGCTGACGAGCTCCGCCGTTGGACTGCACCGCCCTCAGCTGGGGCCACCCCTGAGCTGGGCCTGGCTACCTCGCCTCCCGCACCCTTGACCACCACCACCGGCAACGGGTCCGCGCCCACAAACACCGAACACAATCCTTCCCTGACCTCGCCGCCCGTCGAGGTTCCCCCGGCCCCGCCAGGCCAACCGGATCAACCACCCTCAACACCAACTGCCCACGGGCCCACTTGACCTGCTGGCCAAGGCCCGTGCCCTCCCCTCCGGCACCGCACGACGGTCGCTCCCAGCCCCGGTCAGTCCCTCACCAGCCCGCACCTGCAGACGTCGCGCCCCGGACCGACGCCAATCCCCATTAGACATGCCAGGCTTTAAGCCGCGCTCCGCTAGCTCCGGCATGCGCCCCCCCGCCCTTAGCTTCTTACTGCTGCGGGCCCCTCCGTCGACGATTCCTCCCCGGCGGGGTGGGCCGGCGGCCGGAACAACGTCGCCAACGCCAGCGCCGCCACCAGCGAAATTACCGTCGGGACCAAAAACATGGCCCGATAATCCGTCAGGCCGTCCCGGGTAAACACTTCCTGCCGCAGCCACGGACAGATGAAATTGGCCGCAATGTTCCCAAAACCGAAGATCATCATGTTGAACAACCCTTGGGCACTGGCCCGGCTGTCCTTCGGGAAATACGCGTCCACAAAGATGTAGACCGTGGCAAAGAAAAACGCGTAACAAACCCCGTGCAGCATCTGCACTAGGATGATCAAGAGCTGGCTCTGCGGGAAAAAGGCGTAGACCGCAAACCGGGCCGTGTGGCCCAGCACCCCCAGCACCATGGTCGTACGCCAACCGAGCCGCTTCAATGTCACCCCGAGAATCAGCATCGTCAAAATCTCCATGACCTGCCCGATGCTCATGACCGGCATGATCCAATTGCCGGGAATGCCCGGCCCACCCCGCTCGGGTTCGGTGGCCAGAAAAAGTCCCGTCCAGTTGAAATAGGCGTACAGCAAGAAGGCATCCACGAAAGTGATCAGCCACAGCACCAGCACGTATGGCTTGCGCAACAGCCGCATGGCCTTGAGCCAGGCCAGACGATCTGTGCTTCCGGCCGGCTTCTTCGGAGGCGTGTGCGGTAAGGTCAGGCTATAAGCCGCCAACACCAGCGACATCACCCCGGCCACGATAAACGTGGAACGAATGGCCTCGAAAAGGGCCGGACCTTTCAGCCCATGCCCGAGAGCCGTGCCCAACCAGGCGATCCAACCTTTCGGCTCCGCCGCCCGCACGGCCTCCCAGTCCACCAGGATAAAAGTGAACGGCCAGGCCGCCAGAATCCACCCGATGGTCCCACCCATCCGAATCGGACCAAACTCGCGCTGCGGATCCTTGATGTGGGCAAACGCGATCGAATTGCAAATGGAGATGGTGGGTACGTACAGAAGGCAATGCACCAGCATCAGCAGGAAAAACGGCCAGAAGGATCGCGTAAACGCCAAACCCAACATCGCGACTCCCCCGACCAAGTGACTGAATGCCAGGAACCGCTCAGCAGCAAAGTTGCGGTCAGCAAACTGATTGCTGAAGAACATCCCCACGATGGCCGCCAGCGGAAAGGCATTCAGGATCCACGACTGCTCCAGCGGGCTGAATCCGAGACTCGGCAGGTAGGAGTAAATCAGGGGCAGCCACGCACCCCAAATGGCAAACTCCAACACCATCATCCCGAAGAGCTTGAGCCGGATGGGACTGCTCATAAGGTGCGCCAGCTTAGGCAAGGGCACCGCAAAGGAGCAAGCCCCGGCCCGTGCCAAGCAAGCCGTTCCGGCCGCGGAGCATGCTAGTTAGCTGCACAAACCACACTCCTGCGCCAGTGCCAGGCGGTCCGGTGCCTGTCGCCGCAGATCCGGTCGCCCTAGGCAACGACAGTAAGCGGACGTCTGAATCGCCCACGTTCCACAAGCAGCGCACTCACCAGCTCGGAGCGACCCGCCGCCCTGGATGGACACGAACCCACGACAGTTTCCCACCGTCCATCGGCCTGGCCAGATCCCAGCGCCGGACTGAGCCCGCGCCGCCTGGCCCACCGGGCCCGACCAGCGGGTCCGGCACGCGCTGACTCGACTCGGGCGAGAAGGGAGTCGCGGGCTCCAGACCGCCGCTTTGCCGTCCGCTGCTGGGTGGCCCCGTCGATTTGTTTGAGCAGCCTCGGGGTGAGTCTCGTCGGAAGGCTGTTTCGCCGCCGGTTCCGCCCTGCGTACCACTACGGTTTTTCGCAGCTCCGGCAACTCGGCCCACACCAGCCCCGTTGCGCTCTCTCGGCAAGGGCCAGGAGCAGGTTCGTCAACCTCGAGTCGCGCCGTGCGAAAGAACCTATCTCTGCGCCGTCTCCCGGAGCCCAGCAGAGGCAATCCCGACTTGCCCATCGGACAGATGACACCCCGATCCTCTCCACTGGGCCTGGGCAACTCTACACCGCCAGGGTGGGAAACGGATTGAATCGCCGGGCCAGAGCGCGTCATTGTGGAAGGCGTTTGGACGGACAAGCAGCACAAAGTTGCAGGCCATGAGCGTGTGGAATCTCAAACCGGCAGAGGCATGCACCTACGATCTGGTGGCATTGGGAGAAATCATGCTGCGGTTGGATCCAGGGGAAGGCCGGATCCGAACGGCGCGTTGCTTTCGAGTGTGGGAAGGTGGCGGCGAGTACAACGTGGCCCGGGGTTTGCGGCGCTGTTTCGGCATGCGCACGGCCGTGTGCACCGCCTTCGTGGACAACGAGGTGGGCCGGCTGCTGGAGGACCTTGTGCTACAGGGCGGGGTGAGCACGCAGTTCATTCGCTGGCGGCCCTTTGACGGAGTGGGTCGGGCCGCACGCAACGGACTCAATTTCACCGAGCGTGGATTCGGCGTGCGGGCGGCGTTGGGCGTCTCCGACCGCGGCCATTCCGCCGCCAGCCAGTTGCGACCGGGAGACTTCGACTGGGATGAAATCTTCGGGCGCATTGGCGTACGTTGGTTTCACACCGGAGGAATTTTTGCCGGCCTGAGCGAGACCACGGCCGGGCGGGCCCGGAATTGTTGCAACGTGCGCAAACGGCCTTGAAAGCCGCGACAGTGGAGCGCCTGTTGAATGCGCTCGGTGCGCTCGACACTGCGCACCAGCGTCACGCCCAGCACCTGCGCCAGCGTCCGGTAGTCCCGCAGGCCGCCGCGCCCCGCAAAGCCGCGCGCCGCCACCGCCCAGCGCATCCGCGTCAACTCCCACCACAGCGTGAACAGGTAGCGGTAGGTCAGGAGCGCGATTTCCACCAGCACCCGCGGCAGCCGGAACGCCTGCAGCGCCCGCAGCAACACTACCATCGGCGTCGAGTACACCACCGCCAACCCGAGCGTGACGAGGGCCAGCGCCCGCAGGTACAGCACCCCGGCCAGCCGCAAGCCCTCGCGGCTCAGTTCCCACGGGCCGGCTCGGAAGGTTTCGCCGCCCGCGGAAAACGGCAGCACCACCAGGCAGGGCAGGAGGATGAACTGCGCCGCTGCCAGGCGCCCCAACACCAGCCGCGCGGGCAGACGGGCCGCCAGCAACCAGCCCAGCGCCAGCCCGGCGCCCAGCGCGGCGGCAGCGAGCGTTTGCAGGCTCACCAGCACCGCCGCAAACAGAGCGGCGGCGGCCAGCTTCCAGCGGGCGTCCCAGGCGTGCACCGGCGAGTTGCCGCGCGCGTACAATTCAACCTCGCTTCTCATGCGACGCCAGGTGTTGCTCCAAGGCTGCCAGCCGCCGGCGGTTCTGAAACCCAAGCCACGCGGCCGTGGCGGCCAACAGAAAAGTCAACCCCAGCACCACGCGCAAGGCCAGGGGCTCGACGCCGTCGCTCGCGCCGTGGCGGGAGACCGGCGCGGTGGCCGCCGGATTCGTGGCCGCTGGCGCAACCTCGTTCGTCGCCGCAGCAGAGGCTTGCAACTGCGCGGCCGGGATGACCAACGTGCGGCGATGGCCCGGGCCGGCATTGACCACCACGGTCAGGTCGCCCGCCGCTGGCGCCAACGGCCACTCAAACCGGCCCGCCGCGTCCAGCACCCCGCTGGCAAGCACCGTCCCGGCGGCGTCGCGCAATTCCACCTCCGCCCCGGCGGCCGGCGCGTCCTCGGCCCGGGCCAGCACGGTCAGCGTGTTGCCGGAGATTTCCCAGCGGGCACTGAGGCGGTGGGCTTGCAGCGTCGCGGCCAGCGCCACGCCCAGGGCAGCGATGATCAAGCGCGCTTTCATGCGGGGGCACGCGACAGGAGGGCGGGCTGAACCCGGTGCAGAAACTCGACCGTGAACCCGGTGACCAGGGCCTCGAGCCCCAACACCGGCAGATGCGCCAGCAACGCGAACTGCGCCACCGGCCGGAACGCCTCGCCCAGCGACCAGAGCAGCAACGTCAACTGCACGCCCGCGGCCAGCACCCCCAACGCCGCGGCGAGCGCGCCGCCCCAAAACGGTCGCCAGCCGCCGCGCCGCACCAGGAGGTCATAACCAGCCCCGGCCAGCAGCGCGGCCAGCCCGAACATCGTGGCGTTGACCCCCACGGCGGTCAGCCCGCCGTGCCCCAGCAGCGCCGCCTGCAAGCCCAGCCCCACCGGCACGGCCAGCAGCGCCCGCCGCCCCAGCACCACGCCCAGCAGGCCGTTGAGCAGCAAATGCACGCTGGTGGGCGGCACGGGGACATGCAGCAGCGAGGCGACGAAGAAGGCCGCCGTGAAGACCGCCACGCGCGGCGGGTCCGCCTCGCGCAGGCCCCGGCTGCCCCACCAGGCCAGCGCCCCGGCACTGACCCACCCGGCGGCCAGCCACGGGGCCGGCAGGATGCCGTCCGACAAGTGCACGCCCCCAGCTTAGCGTGTGAAGCGATTCCCTCAACGTGATATTCGCGCCAAAGTCGGGCGTGTTTTTCCGATAACGGGCTCCCGCGCTCCTGCAGACGTTGGCGACTCGCGCGGCGCGTTGGCCCGCTCGCCGGCAAAGCCGGTGGCAAATAAAACGAGCGAACCTTCAGCGTTCAGGGCGCCAGTTCCACCCCCCAGCGAAATCACGCTATCGGGGACTTGCGAAAAATTGTCGGTCAGCTGCTGTGGTTTCGTGGTCCGCCCCACCTGCGCCGCCCGGCGCGAAACCAACGAGGCACGCTGCCACTTCCGCGTCCAGTCGTCAGGCACGGCCCCCGTGGGGCATCAGCAGTGGCCGGCACTGCGTCCGGCGCGCCGGTGCGCCATTCGAGGAAAGAGTCAGGAAATTGTCGGCATCATTCCGGCCCCCGCGCCATCTCGGCGTCCGTGAGCAGACAGGTGTCCCGCTTTGCCGTGATCGCCTTGCGGTCCATGTCCAGTCCAATGATGACGATCTCCTAGCGGCAGTCGCCATAGGGCTTCCTCCACAACTTCAGAATCTCCTGCACCTGCTCTTCGTCGTCGGGCCAGGTGCTTTTGTCCACCGCGGCCCACCAGAACCCCGCCGCCTCGGTGCGGCAGGCGGCGCCGGCCTGGGAGGAATTGCCGGCCCAGTCCATCCACGTGGCCACCCGCCCCGTCCGCTGCCGGGACAGCCGCCGCCCATCGCTTCGAGCGGCGAGGCCGGTTCAGCCACTAGCAGCGAATACACGCTGACCGGCCCGAAGTCGTTCGTCACCACTCCCAGCCCGCAGGTGCGGTGCAGGCCGCAAAGGAGCCTGTGGCGGAGCAAGGTGGTCTGGCCCGAGCCGAGAAACCCGGCGAGCAGAACCAGGGGTGTCATGGTTGTGACCGGATTGGCGTTTACACGGAATACGACGGCAGCTCCCCGAGTGACTTCGGCGCGGACAGGAGAGGAATACGAGGAGCATTCATGGTTTGGCCTTCCCCCGCAGCGGCGTGCGGTCCAGCGCGGTCTGGTACACCTGGTTCGGGTCGAAAACCTTTTCCTTTTCCAGGAACGTGAGCGCGAAGTCGGTGTCCGGACCCAGTCGCGCCAGAGCACGGAAAAAGCACGAGCGGTAGCCGACATGACAGGACGCTCCGCCTTCCACGCGCACGCGCAGGAGCACGCAGTCCTGATCGTCGTCAATGAGGATTTGCTCGACATGCTGTACGAAGCCGCTCTGCTCGCCCTTGCGCCAGAGCTTCTGGCGCGAGCGCGACCAATAATGCGCTTGGCGTGTGGCGATGGTGAGCGCGAGCGCCTCGGCGTTCATCACGCCGACCATCAGGACTTCGAGCGTGGCGGCGTCCTGCGTCACGCAGGGGATCAGGCCACGTTCGTCGAACTTGGGTTGCAGTTGCGCTCCTTCCTCGATGTCCAGGAGCGTACCGCGCGGGGGAAAGGTCAGCGGCGGGTGCATGATTCAAAGCGTGATCACTTGGTCGGGCGGGTTGCCGGCCAGCGCGGCGTAAAGCTGCGGGAAGCAGCCGCACACCACCCCCTGGACCATGCCCTTGGCGCGCACGCTGCCGGTGCCGCACATGTCAAAGGTGCCCTCCGCCAGGTTGCGGCGCACGGCGCACTGGTCACAGGCCATCAGCAGGATGCCCTGCTGTTGGGCGACGAGAGCCAGGCGCTCGCCCACCGGATCGCCGGTGCGGAGCGAGTAAAGGTTGTCGTCGAAGAACATCATGCCGACCACTTGGGCACCGTGGATGCCCTTTTCGAGTTGCGGCAGGATCATGGTGGCCAGCTTGAAGGTGCAGGCCATGTTGGAAGCGAAGACGTAGGCGACTTTCATGGGTATTGGGTTGCGAGTAGGCGTTGTTGGTTTTTGTGTGACCGAGTTCGGTTGCATTGGGACCGCTCCTCACGGTCCCCAAATCATAGGCCGGGACGTACCAGAAGGAAGACTTCCCTCGGGAAAACTTCTTGGGCCGCCCTGGATGGCAGCTGCCCGTCAGCAACGGTTCGGAAAGCATAGAAACAGCACACAGCATCGGGTCTAACGCAAGCGAGCACGGAAGTACTGCATCGAGGCGGGCGGCAGCGCCAGCGGATGAGTGGTGACCAAGGTTGATGCCGTCACATTAGTCAGGGCCAGCCAGTTGGTCAAATTCGGGGAGTGTTCGACAAGGTAGTTCAAACCGGGGTGCGCTTGAAGCGTGAGCAGGAAGGTATTTGTCGCTGTGCGTGTCAGCGTCAGCACAGGTCGGGGCGGGGCTTCGACGGTGAAGAAGAAGTCGGTAGGCGCCGAGGCGATGGGCGTGTTGCCCGCACGCAGTGTTCCGGAAACTTGGAAGGTCAAGCGGTAACGCCCGGGCGCGGAGAAGGCCCAGTTGCAGTGCAGATGGCTGCTCAACGGTAGTAACAGCGCGTCGTCGGCGTTGATGCCGTCGCGGCTGTTCATCCTCGGGATGGGCTGCCCGAAGACATCGTTGAAGAAGAGCGCAAAATGGCCCGGCCCCTGCAAGGCTAGCAGCGTCAGTTTCAGGTCCCCCACAAAATCGGCCGGGCTGAGGGTGCTGTTGCCGATCCCAAGCCACAGCAACTCCGGATGCTGTTCCTGCGGCAGCACCCAAGTGGTGGCCCCTGCCTCCCCGAGAAGATTGGTAAAAACCGGCAGATCCGGAATGGACCGGGCCGCCGCCAGGGCAACTTCGAGCTGCACATCGGCTGGATTCGCTTCACCGAAATCGAAGTCGTAATACAGCAGCTGCAGGCGGCCATTGCGATAGACCACTTCGACATGGCTATGCGCCGAGGCCGTGGGCAACAAAAGCGCTCCCAAGCCCATCAACGTCACGGCCTGAATTTTCCAAGCGAAGAGCCATCGGGAACTCCGAGCTCGGAGAAGCGGAGCGGAATGAGAACGGCCTACGCCTGGCCGCGTGGAGAGCTGCCGGGCACCCCTGTAACCAGAATCCGCCGCGCACAGAGACATTTCCGGTTTCATTGGGAGATATGAGGCGGGTAGGCAACGATAGGCCCCGGCACCGGGCGCAACAGGCGCGCCCGGGCCGGGACTTGGGTGGAGTCAGCGCCTGACAAGCCGGAAGAACTGATGTTCGACCGTCAGCGGCAGCGTGCCTTCATAAGTGGTGCCCGACTGAGAATACGTGGTGTCTGGCGGCTGCGGAAAAGGAATCGCGTTCCACGGACCGTTCACCGTGGGAGCGGCTTCCAAGACCCAACCTTCGTTGACCAACGGCAGGGTGAGCGTGACCGTCCGCGCGATCGCAAGAGTCGGCGGTGCCGCGACGCGGAACTTGAAGAAGAAACGCCCGGACGGCGGAAAGGGGGTGCGACCGCCATCGGTATTGATGTCCACGAGTCTAAACTCAGCCTGGTAATCGCCCGGTTCCGCGTTTTCCGGCACCCAGAACACCGGCAGATATTCGAAGTTGAAGTCCTCTCCGTGGCCGATGATCTGCCGGTCTCCGGGCGCTTGAAGGATAGGCGCGCCATTGGTGTCGGCGATGTTCAAGCCTTCCGATTTGGAGAGCAGCTCCAGCGCCAGTATTGCGCCGGTCATCAGGTTGGTGCGGGTACCGCCGGAGCTCAAGTACATCGCCCGTTCGGCGGAGCCCACGCCGTAGGAGCTCAGGCTGTGTACCGAACGAATGCGCAAGTCGCTGTAATGATCCTTGGTCTTGCGACTCATGAGCTTGCCAAGCCACACACCATTAGTGCCCGGGACCAGCGTGATTCCGGGCAGCCCGGTATACACCTCGGGGATAGCGTTGCCCGAACTGGTGTCGAGGATGGTGGGTGCGTTGGTTGGACCGGTGTATGAATACGCCCCGATGGGATGGTAGTGATTGCGATGGAATTCGCCGTATGGGTAGAAATGAGCATACAGCAAGGTCAGGCGCCCGTAATTGGGGTTGGGCAGACCTCTGTAGGTGCCCGAGGCAAGGACCTCTCGCCCGTCTATGCCGACGTAGAGGTTGACCATGGTCTGAGCCTGGCTGAAGGTCGCGCCGAACCAGACGGCGGCAGCCAGGGCGATGGACGTTGTTCGTTTCATGCTGTTTTCAGGTTTTGGTTTGCGTTTTAATAGCAAGGTCGTCCTCGAGACGACCGTGCCTTCAGGTACGGGCGCCGGGCCGGGATCCGTTGACAGCGAGTCCGGTCCGGCGCCGCTCCTTCCACCCGGAAGGAAAGTGTTCCGTGGGCATCATGAGGGCTGGACAGCCGGCAAGGGTGCTGCTCGAGCGCCGGTGCTGCAGCGTTGGCCGGGGTCGGTTCAATCGCTTCGCCGCTGCGCACCAGTCGCGCACTGTGGAAGACCACCCGCAGGGAGCCCGAGTTGTGCAGAATGGCGGCGACAATGGGGTGGATATAGCCGAGGGCAGCCAGGGTCAGCCCTCCAACGATAAAAACCAGGCCGATGAGGAAGTTCTGGTTGATGGTGCGCCGAGTGGCGCGGGACAACTCCACCAGAAACGGCAGGCGGTGCAGGTCATTGTTCATGAGCAGAATGCTCGCGCTGTGGATGGCCACGTCGCTGCCCGCTGCGCCCATCGCGATGCCAAGACCACCGGCTGCGAGCGCCGGCGCGTCGTTCACGCCGTCGCCGACCACGGCCACCGGCCAGCCACGCGCCCGCAATCGCCGCACCTGCTCGACCTTTTCGTGTGGTAGGCACTCTGCATGGACTGCATTGTAGCCCACTTGGCGAGCCACCTGTGTCCCCACCGGTGTCCGATCACCGGTGACCATGACAATCTGGGTGACGCCCACCCACAGCAGAGCCGCCAGACTTTCCCGGGCCTCGGGGCGAACCTGGTCGCGCAGGCCGATCACGCCGACCACCCGTCCCTCCCGGGCCACCTGCAACAGGCTTAAGAGCTCGCTCTGGGAAGCGGGCAGCAACGACGAACCGGGGCTCTCGACGCCCTGCGCTCGCAACCAGGATTCACGACCGGCCCGGATTTTGACTCCCTGCACCGGCGCCGTCAGTCCCAAGCCCGGGCTTTCCCGGACCTCGGTGGCTTCGGCCAGAGGTAATCCCACGTCCCCGGCACACTCAACAATCGCCCGCGCCACGGGGTGATGGCTGTGTTGCTCGGCCAAGACCGCCCGACGCAGTAACTCGGCGGGTTTGACGCCCTCCAAGCTGGCCAGCCAAACGACCTGTAAGCGACCCTGGGTCCGGGTGCCGGTCTTGTCGAAGACGAAGGCGTGGACCCGGGCTGCCAATTCCAGTTCAGCCACGTTTTTAATCAACAGGCCCAGGCGCGAGGCTGCGGCAATGGCCGCGACCATAGCGGTGGGTGTGCCGAGGATGAAGGCGCAGGGACAGGCAATCACCAGTACCGAGATCATGCGGGACAGTTCGTGCGTAAACATCCACACCACCAGCCTGATCACCAGCACCAAGGGGGTGTAATCACCGACGTACCAGTCAATCAGCCGCATGATGGGCAGCTTGGTTTGCTCGGCGGCGAGGATGAGCGCCCGGACGCGACCCAGGGTGGTGCCCTCTCCCGCTCGGGTAAGTACTTCTTCCAAAGCTCCCGTGAGATTCTGCGTTTCGGCAAACACGGACTCCCCCACGCCCTTGTCCACCGGAAGAGATTCGCCCGTGATGCTGGCCTCATTGAGCGCGCTGCGACCGGCCCGCATGCGACCATCCGCAGGCAGCGCATCCCCGGGCCGCACACGGATCAGATCGCCGGAAGGCAAGACAGCCGCCGGCACTTCTTCCTCGCCCGCGGGCGTGAGCCGCCGCGCCCGGGCCAGCCGCTGTTCGGGATGGTTCATGGCAGCAGCAATCGGACGCGCAATTCGTAAAAGCGATTCGGTGCGGCCGCCGTGGGGAGAAAATCCCGAAGGGTGACTTGCTCGCGGATTTCCCCGGGCATAATTTCAACCACATTGGTGAGGCTTGCCCAACTGCCATTCGGCACCGAACCCGCGACCACGGCCAACCACTCCAGGTCCGTCGCATTGGTCGCCCGCACGTAACGCAACGCGCCATACGTGACGCCGTTGGTGACCACCACCACGCACTCCGGCAGGTTGGTCCGCAACGAGACGTTGGGGTCGTTGCCCAGTCCATATTCGAACACATTCACGATGCCGTCGGCATCCGGGTCGGCGCCCGGCGCGATGACGTGGGCGGCACATTCGCAGGGCCAGTGGTTGGTGACCCAACGCTCGAACGGACGCAGCGGGAGGATGTGAAAGGTGAACGGCGTTTCCGGCGAGATGACATCGTTGGTCTGGCCCAGCCGCCGGCCCTGCGCCTGGAAATAGACACGGTAGGTCCCGCTGGTGGTAAACCCCCAGTTGTAATGCTCATGCCCGCCGATGGGAATCGTCAGACGATCGTTGGCATCAATGCCGTCCCGCGAATCCATCTTGATCCGGAAGTGGCCGAAAGCGTCTGCTTGCCACAGCAGGAAGTGGCCCGGCCCTTCCACGCGGTGCAAGCGGAGGGTCAACGGTCCTTCGAAGACGCCCGGCGGAATGGATTCGGCCGAAACGCCCACATACGGGGTGTCCGGGTAAGGATTCTGCGGCAGAATCCAGAGCGGATCACCTTCGTTCCCGAGCGGCGTGCCGGGCGGCAGCAGGAATTTCATGGCCTCCGGGCACAGCACCGCGCATTCGTTGCTGGCGTAGAGGAGGCCGCCATAGGTGTCGTCGGAAGCCATGAGGTACAGCGTATTGCTCGGTGCGTTCCATTGCACCGACAGATCCACGTGCTCTTGGGTAAAATAGAAACAGATGGCGCGGCCCTCGCAAAGCGCGCCGACCAGCGTCAAGAACGAAGAAGCTAGGAACAGGAATTTTTTCATGGTTCATTTGAAAAAGCGTTTGAATGGATGCCGTGCTGCAAGTGCGGGGGAACTTCACCGCGGTCGCAGTCGTGGTTGTGACCGTGACCTTCGCAAGCGCCGAGAAGAATCGCGATGCCCAGGCCGACCGCCAGCGCCAGCGAAAGCCGCCACCGGTCGTGCGAGTGGAAATGCAGTTCCGGCAACAAGTCGCTGCAGGCGATGCACAGGAATCCGCCGCCGCAGAAGCCCAGCAAGCAGCCCAGGAGCTCGTGTTCGGCCTCAGCCAGGGACCCCAGCCCCGGCGCAGCCACGAGCGCGCCCAGCGGGACCACCAGCGCGATGCCCACATTCATCGCCCGCTTTAATCCGGCCCGGCACCCGCTCGCGTGCATCAGGGTCAGAACCGCAAGGGCGTCGAAGGGCTTGTGCAGGATGACGGCCAGAGCCGTGCCCAAACCCACCAAGCCCATCCCGGCGCACGAATGGGCCGCCACCACCGTCGCGAGGGCCAATCCATCCAAGACCGAGTGAAAACCCACGCCCATCGCCACGGCGATCCAGCGAAGCTTGTGGCCGGCGTTGGGCATGGATACGACGTCCGACTCGCGGCCTGCCGTGTGGCTGGGGACTTCGTCCGGGGCAGCATGCTGGTGGTAGTGAAAGATCCGCTGGAGAACGAACATGGCAATGAATCCGCCCAACGCCCACCTCATCGCCCTGTCCGCCGAATGGGTCTGCTCGGCGGCATGCGGAATCATATGAAGCAATGCCATGCCGAGCATGAGACCGCCGATGAAGCTGAGGGCCGTTTGCATCCGGGTATGGGTGAGCCGGAAGAGCGACGGCAAGCTGCCGCCGACCAGCGAGGCCAGAAATGCGGCAGCCGCGTACAGCCCGAGGATGGCGGTGGAGTGGTTCACCAGGGGCGCGGTGGGTGTTTTTTCCGCGCGGCGCGGCGGCGACGATGTCGCGTCCCGCCGCACCGGAATGCACCTGACTCAGTTCCTGCGGCGCGCTCGCCAGACCAGGCCGAACCCGCCCAGCAGGAGCAAAGCCAGCGAACCGGGTTCGGGCACCACGGCGACTTCGAACCAATAGGTTACATCGCCGCTTGAAGTGAATTCCCCGCCGCCCACCAGGGTGCCGGACGCTTCGAAGATAATGCCGTACAACCCCGGCGCCGTGAATGCCCAGTTGGCGTGCTGGTGACTCCCGGCCGTGAGGGTGATGGCGTCGGCCGCGGTGATGCCGTCGCCGCTGTTCATCAGCACCGTGGGCGACCCGAACATACCGGTCTGGTACAACGCAAAGTTGCCCGGACCGTTCACCGCTTTCAGGGTGAGGGTGACCTGGTCACCTGCGAAGATGCCGGAAGCCAGCTCCTCGGCGCCCAAGCCGAGAAATAGCAACGCGGAGTTGAAAGTTTGTGGCAGTATCCAGACTGGATCCCCAGGATTGCCCAAGAAGCTCCATTGCGGCCCGGCCGGCACGCTGTTGCTGGCCGCGACGATGTCAACACCCAGGATGACGTCGGCCGGGTCGAACTCCCCGAGCTCGTCGTGATGCACGTGGAGGTCCCACGCGCCGCTTTTATAATTCACGCCCACGTCGGCGTGGCCGGACCACAACCACGTTTGGGCGTTGAGGTGAAGAGCCGCGGCACTGCACAGGCCGACGGCTAGGATACGGGTCAAACGTGCTGTTTTCATGCACTCTGTCTTTCGCTGGATGGTGGTTTGTTGTTCTTGGTTTGGTTTCGGCGCTTTGAAAGGGCCGCTACTGGGGCGGCTTGGCAAAGTTGTCCCCGGCGGCGAGGCGCGCCTTGAGCCTCGCCGCGACGATGGCTTCCACATGGCCGTCGGCGAACAGGTAGTTGGCCGACGCGCCATGGCGGTCGGGCTGGATGTCCGCCGTGACGGCGCTCCAGCCGAGGTGCCATTGTCGGGAGTGCGTGTGATCGTTCATCACGTTGGCTCCGGCGGAGTCGGCGATTTCAAATGTGAGAAACGTGAGAGCGGGTTTGGGTATGGCGTCCAACTTGCGATACGACTCTAGGCGCCGGCCGAACGGATCGGTCAGGTCCACAAACACGAATTCGTTCAACGTGTAACTGGTCGCGTGGTTGGTGAGCCGCTCCAGCCCCTTGGGATCAGACGGGCAGATGCGGATGCGGTCCACGTGGGCCACGTAACCGGCCAGTTGAAAGATCCACGAGGCATTCGAGCCGGCACCGTGGGTCGTGGTCGGCAACCAGCCATCGTGCTCGTCGGCATAGAGCCGGAATGCCAAACCTATCTGACGCAGGTTGCTCATGCAGGCCACCTGTTTACCCCTAGCCTTGGCACGGGCCAGGGCCGGCAGCGACAACCCAGCGAGCATGGCGATGATCGCCATGACCACCAGCAACTCAATCAACGTGAACGCGGCGCGGCGCTGGACCGCCCAGTTTCGCTTCATGGCTTTTAGATGTTGGTTTTCCGCCCAACGATTCTCAGGGTGAGAATCAGGGCCGTGGTGGGCCCCGCAGGGGGCCGCAGGAAGGCTCTTCCCCCCGCACCCCGATGAGGATCAACCCACCGGGCGCGCGGGAAAGACCGATTATGGCTGGAAGAAAAACGCCGGGGGCGCCCGGCTGGGGAGAAGCAAATAATCCGTCGGCGGCAGTTGCACGCCCACCCGCAGAGGGACTCCAAGGATGGGAGGCGCCGGCTGCACGCCGGGAAGATCGTGCGCGATCAGGGTAATCTTCCCGTGGGCCAGAAGCGTCGCGGCGCACTCGTGCCCGGGCTCGTCCGCCCCGGCACATACAGCGTGATGCAACGCCTGGGACTGGGAAACCACCAGGGGCAGGAGGAACAGCGCCAACAGCAACCCCGCCTTGAGCCGCCGTTGGCTCCACCGGCTCTGGTCTGTTCCGGGCCGATACATCACAACGCCACACGCCTTAACTCAGCAACTTCACGGTGTCAACCGCAATTTTTGCAAATCACTTGTAACCGGCGCATTTCAGTTTTTGGACAGGTTGGCAGGGCGGGTGTGCGGGAAGAGCAAATGCCAGCGCTCGTTGCGCCAGAAGGTGTCCAGACACAATAGC
>Ga0209017_10001823_pt1 | contig 15148 bp, 10 predicted proteins | sample YNPBryunderm2012_FD_185812 | JGI IMG/M metagenome (GOLD analysis project Ga0209017, IMG submission 185812) | Anoxygenic and chlorotrophic microbial mat microbial communities from Yellowstone National Park, USA - YNP Bryant MS undermat 2012... ... | reverse complement strand
TGAAGGCGCGGGGATTGCCACCCCTCAAGGCATCGGGCGTCGCCGTTTTGCAACTCAACCTGGGCAAACTCTGCAACCAGACCTGTTCGCATTGTCATGTCGATGCGGGACCCGATCGCCGTGAAGTCATGAGCCGCGCTCATTTGGAGTGTGCCTTAGAGATTCTCAAGCGAACAGAGATCGGCACCGTCGATTTGACCGGAGGCGCGCCGGAGATGAACCCGCATTTCCGCTGGTTCGTTGCTGAGGCGCGCTCGTTGGGACGACGGGTGATCAACCGTTGCAACCTAACGATCCTGAACGCGCCGGGGTTCACCGACCTTCCCGAGTTTTTGGCCGCGCATCAGGTCGAAATTGTCGCCTCGCTGCCGTGCTACCTGGAGGAGAACACCGATCGTCAGCGGGGCGACGGGGTTTTCGTCCGTTCCATCGCCGCGCTCAAGCGACTCAACGCTTGGGGTTACGGCCAGCCCGCCGAGCGGGGCGGTTTGCCTCTGACCCTGGTGTACAACCCGATTGGCCCAACCCTGCCTCCCTCCCAAAACGCGCTGGAGATCGATTATCGCCGTCAGTTGTCCGAGCGTTTCGGAATTGTCTTCACCCGTTTGTTCACCATCACGAACCTGCCGATCAGCCGTTTTCTTGAGGAACTGGTGCGGGACGATCAGCTGGATACCTACATGAGTTTGCTCGTGAACTCGTTCAATCCGGCGACGGTGGAGGGGGTCATGTGCCGCGAGACCGTCTCGGTCAGCTGGGATGGTCGGTTGTTCGATTGCGACTTCAACCAGATGCTCGACCTTGAGACCGACTCGGCGGTTCCTAGGCGTCTCGACGAATTCGACGCGGAGGCGCTGGGAAGCCGCCGCATCGTCACGGGCAAGCATTGTTTTGGCTGTACAGCTGGGGCGGGATCGAGTTGTCAAGGCGCGTTGGTATGACCCACGATTTGCCGCCGGTGGCGGTGGTGTTGCCGACTTGGAACGAGGCCGATCAGGTCGGCCGGGTTCTGGCGAGTTTGTCCCGCCAGACAGTTCGACCCGCGCACGTCGTCGTGGTAGACGGTGGTTCCACTGACCACACGGTGTCCCTGGCCCGCCAGGCGGGAGCCGAGGTCATCGAGGTGGCGGAGGATCACCGAGGCCGAGGCAATCAAATCGCTGTGGGGGTTGCGTCGTTGCCGCGTGAATTTGACCTGGTGTTGATCGCTCACGCCGACATGGAGTTCCCTCCCGACGCGGTCGAGGCGGTGGCGCGTGCCTTCGCCGCCGCCGATCACCTTGCCGGAGGCTGCCTGGGACATCGGTTCGACGCACCCGAACGGTTCTTCCGGGCGCTGGAGTGGTTCAACCGGTTGCGAGCTGTTTGGGGCGTGCCGTTTGGCGATCAAGCGCAGTTCTTCCGCCGCTCCGCCTTGGAGACGGTAGGGGGCTTTCCTTCTCAGCCGATTATGGAGGATGTCGAACTGGCGTTGCGGTTGCTGCGTCTCCGTTCGTTCGTAGCGTTGGAGCGTCCAGTGCGGGTCTCGGCCCGCGACTTCCGACGTCACGGCATTGGGGGGGCGATGATCCGCTACGCGGTCTTTCTCACCGCCTACGCCCTGGGCGGGCCCTCAGCGTGCCAAGCGATTCATGCCCGCTACTACGCTCATCATCAAATGAATAACCATGCAAAGATTTCCTCAAGCCATTCGATCCCTGGGGCGTCATGAGCGTTGCCGTGCTTGCGGGCGATCCCTACGACGAGGCGTTGATCGCCCAGGTCCATCCTCGGGATTGGGTCAATCCCACCCCAGCGCCATGGTACAACCTCGTGGTGTTAGGAGCCGGCACCGCGGGGCTGGTCGCCGCTGGAGGCGCAGCGCAGCTGGGAGCACGGGTGGCATTGGTCGAAGAGGACCTGATGGGAGGCGATTGCCTCAACGTCGGCTGTGTGCCAAGCAAGGCGTTGATCCACTCGGCGCGTGCGGCTTGGGCGTTGCGGGAGGCGGAAGCGGCGGGAATCTTGGTCGATCGTTCGGCCTGGCGGGTTGAAGGCCGGGCGGTCTTCGAGCGTTTGCGCAGGCTGAGGGCGTCAATCGCGCCCCATGACTCAGCGCGACGCTTTGCTGACTGGGGCGTGGATGTCTTTCTGGGTCGAGGACGTTTCACCGGGCCGGATCGTCTGGAGGTCAACGGCGCGACCTTGCGGTTTCGGCGGGCAGTATTGGCCACCGGGGCCGGTCCGCGACCATTCGAGGTTCCAGGGGCCGATCGAGTCGAAATTCTAACCAATCACACCGTGTTCGCCTTGACCGAACTCCCGCCCCGTCTGGTCATCGTGGGCGGCGGACCGATCGGTTGCGAACTCGCTCAGGCGTTCGCGCGTTTAGGTTCGGACGTGACGTTGGTAGGCCGCGGGCCTCGGCTGTTGTCCCGCGACGATCCGGAGGCCGCTGATCTGGTGGCCGCCGCATTGCGGCGCGACGGGGTTGCCCTACGGTTGGGAAGTCGGATCGAACGAATCGAGAGTCCCAACGGCTTGACCAAACGGCTGACGATTCGACACGAACACGGCGACCAAACAGAGACGATCGACGCTGAAGCGATCCTCGCCGCGGTCGGCCGCGCTCCGCGGGTGGAAGGGATTGGTTTAGAGGCGGCGGGGGTCGCATTCGACCCGGTGCGTGGGGCGATCGTGGACGATTATTTGAGGACCACCAACCGCGCGATCTTCGCCGCGGGCGATGTGGCCTCGCCAGACAAGTTCACCCACGCCGCCGAAGCCCAGGCCCGTCTGGTGATCCGCAACGCCCTGTTCGCGCCGTGGGGACTTGGCATGGGACGGGCCAGCCGCCTGGTGATTCCCCATTGCACCTACACCGATCCCGAGGTCGCCCAGGTCGGCCTCACCGAGGGCGAAGCGATCGCGCGAGGCTTCAAGCTTCGGGTGTTGGTTCACGAGTTCGCCGAAGTCGATCGCTCGGTGGTTGAAGACGAAACCGCAGGGTTCGTCAAGTTGATCGCTGCGGCGCGGGGGGATCGGATTTTGGGCGCGACGATTGTGGGTCGTCACGCCGGCGAACTCGTGGGGACTGTCACCCTGGCATTGACCAAAGGTTTGGGACTGGCGGCGTTGTCGCGTTTGATTGTTCCCTATCCCACCCGCTCCGATGCCTTGCGTCAGGCCGCTGGCGTGGCAGAACAGGCGTTCCTTTTCTCGCCGGGTGTACATCGCTGGACCCGACGTTGGTTGAGTTGGGTTCGCGGTTGACCCGCACTGCGGTCTGAGATGGTGTCATGGCACCCGGCCAATTCAACCTGAAGCTCCAGGCGCTCGACAATCATTGTCATTGCGTCGTTTTAGTTAGGACTGACTGTTGGGAGCAAGTCGCTTTTTTCCCTCACGTCTCACTCATGGGAACGAACCGTTCGAGGTTGAGAATCACCGGAAACCAACCGTCGAAGGGTCGGGTTCGCCCTCAGGACCGTGAACAATCCGAGGGATTGTCAGGTCAGCCACGTGGAATGAAGAATCAGGCGAGGTGGCCAGAAAGGATCGAAGACAGAGAAGTCAATTGGGCGTGTTGACTCTGTTTCGGTGTTGACTGTGTTCTACACTTCAGCATCCCGACCAACTCCAACCCAACTGATCGTGCCTGGTTCGGGTCGGTCGGATTCGCGGTTTGAACAATGTTGGTGAACATGATGAACGACGGTCAAGTTCGACTGGGGACCAGCGGTTGGAACTATCCGGATTGGCGGGGTTCGTTTTACCCTGATGGTCTCAAGCCTGAGGAATATCTCGAGTTCTATGCCCGTCACTGGCCGACGGTGGAGGTTGATTGCAGTTTTTACGACATTCCCACCGCGGCGATGTTGAAGAGTTGGGATCGTCGCACGCCGGCGGGTTTTGGATTCACGCTCAAGGTGCCGCGGGTGATCACCCATGAGCGGAAACTGGTGGATTGCTCGGGGGTGGTTGCGGCCTTTCTCAACGCGACCGACGCCTTGGGGGACAAACGTTGGTGCGCGGTGCTTCAGTTTGGTTATTTTCCGCCCACGGTGTTCGCCAACGTGCGGGAGTTTTTAGAGCGGTTGGGACCGTTCCTGGCCTCCTGGCCGGTGGAGCGGTGTCCAATCGCAGTGGAGGTCAGGAACGCAGGATGGATCAACGGGCGTTTGGGCAAGGTGTTGCGGGATCACCAAGCCGGCTTGGTGTTGAGCGACCACGTCGGCTTGCCACCGCCCTGGGTGGTAGCCAACTGGTTCGACCCCGCCACGGGGCCGGTCACCTTATGCCGTTTGCTGGGAGATCGGGAGGGGATTGAACAGATCACCACCACCTGGGAGAAGCGGGTGCTGGATCGCTCCCCCGCGTTGGACGAGGTGGCCAAGGTGTTGGAGGGTTTGGCCGATCGCACCCGAGTTCTGGTTTACGCTGCCAATCATTATGAAGGACATTCCCCCGAAACGCTGACCCGTCTGGCCCAGCGTCTTGGACCACGGGTGGCCGGTCCAGCGCCGTCCGACCAGCCTCCGCGTCGTTTGACCCTCTTTGAATGAGCCCAGCCAGGCGGCGCGGGCGGGCGGTTTCGGTTCGCTGAGGCCGTCGCGGTTCTTCAAGTGGAAATTGGGTGGGAAAAGTAGAAATTGGGTGGGAAAAACCAAAGGGGACTTGCCTTTTGCCGTGGAACACGAAATTCTCAAGGGGACGGATGCGGATCGACATCCCGATGAAATGATCAGCGTGGGTTGGATCAGTCATCGAGAGTCCTCCAGGCCGGGCTCCGTCATGCCCATCGACGCTGGTGGTCTCCGTCACGGTTCGGGTTGGAAGAAGCGGGAGCAACCAGCGAAAAGGTAGGAGAGAACGTCTCCGGCAGTGCGATTCAAGGTGAGCAAATCAACGCTGGTGAGTGACTCGCTTCAACCTGGTCCCTGGTTTGTACCGATCACGCTCTTCCTGCTGGGCGTGGCCGTTGGATGGGTTCTGGCGTGGTTGACACGCCCGCGTCCCCGCATGCGCGAATCCCGCTTGAGTTTCCACGGGTTAACCCGGCGCGAGGGGCGCGACCTAGAATCCTTCCTGGCACGCATGGAACGCGAGGCGGCGCGGTTGGGCGATCCGCCCTTGGAGGCGATGAATCGCTGGATTCAGGATCCGCGTGGGTTTTTGCCCATGCTCCGCGAAGCCCGCGCCTTGTTGTCCCGGCGGTTGGATCAGAATCTGGAGGATAGCGGTCTGACCAACGTGGAGGGTCGCGGCGGGGCGAACGCCTCGTTGAGATTCCCGTCCTCGGATTCCCCCCGAAGCGAGTTGGATCGAACCGATTCGACACCATCTCCTTCAAGCACCAAGTCGTCAGGCCAAAACGCGCGACCGCCCACCAGCGGCAAGTCCGGTCTGCCCTGGGCACGCGCGTCGTCAACTTCCACGCGGGGAAGCCCTCGTCCGCTGGACGCCCCGCGGTTGGAAGATCGAACCGTGCTCGACATGCCCACGCCCATCCTCACGCCGTCGTCCTCGGCCCGGGAGGCACAGGGAACCGTCGGCACGCGCTGGATCGACGAGGCGGCCAGCTCTAACGCGGACAGGCTCGCTTCCAGCTCGCCCCGGAGCCGTCGCTTCAGAATTTTGGTGATCGACAACGATCCGGAACATCTCGCCATTCTCAAGTACTACTTGGAACGACGCGGCTTTCATGTCCAAACCGCGGTCAATGGGTTGGAAGCCCAGGACCGGGTCCAGAAAACCGAGTTCGATTTGGTGCTGCTGGATCTGCTCATGTCGCCGCTGGATGGGGCCGCCACCTTGAAGCGGTTGCGGGATCTGGGCCAGCGGATGCCCGCGCTGGCGATGACAACCCGTTGCGACCCCCACGAAGAGGCCCACGCGCAAAGTCAGGGATTCGATGGTCTACTTGTCAAACCAATCGATATCGATCGTTTTGAAAAGCTCTTGAAACAGTTTGGTCTAACCGGGACCATCCGCCAATCCCCGATACCTCCACGCTCCCCCGACCTTGGTCTCGATTCTGCCACAACGCCCGAACCGCGTCAGGGAGGGGATGGGGAGCGGGCGCGGAGACGTTACACCGAACTCCTTTGCGAACGCGCGCAAAGTCTTGCTGAGGCGATCGCGGCCGATCGACTTGATGTGATCGAACACATCGCTCATTTGACGCGCGGATCCGCCGCGCTCTACGGCATGGACCACCTAGGCGAGGCGGCCGCGCGGGCCGAGACCGCCCTGAAGAGTCAGGGCGGTTGGAATTCTAGCCAAATCCGCGGAGCAATCGAAGAGTTTCGCCTCCAACTCGAGCGGACGATCCAATCGCTGCGACACCAGGTCGAGATTGGCTAGCAATCGGTATCACGATTGCATTTTTACTCATCTATACACCCGCTCAAAGCATGCGTGGTTGCGGGGTTAGCGTGTCAGCGCTGGGTGGAGAGGCAATGGGACAGGGGTCACCAAGCCGGAGGCTCCCACAGCGTCCTGAGTGGCCGCGATGATCGCCGAGGCTTGAGGACGGCCCGGCTGAGCCTGAGGCTTACGGTTGGTCTGGATCAGGCTTGCAATCTGATGACGCGCTGCCAGAGGGAGGTCGGTTTGCTTCATGATCGCCGCCTGAGCCCAGTCGGGATGCCGCTCGATCAAGCGACCCAGCACCGAGATGAACCAGCCGGCTTCCTGAACCTGATCATTGAGCAATCCCTCGATAATTGGGCGGGCAACTCGGGCGATCGCTTTCCAGCCCCGCGAGTCGATCTTGACGAACACCTCCACGTCATGACGGATATGGTCCCGTTGCGCGGCGTCCCGAAGATACTCAGTGCGAAGGATCAGCACCACGCGGGCGTCGAGCTTGACCGCTTCGTTAGGGCCCACGTGATTGAGGCGACTATGCAGGATATGCAGGTTGGGAGTGGCTAGAACATAGTCCCAAACCGCTGTGGTTCCCTGACCGTCGTTGCCTTGGAAGCGAGCCGGGCCGATCCGTCGCAGCCACGCTTGCGTTCCCCCGAGGTCGCGCCAAAGACCCAGCGTCAAAACCGGCTCGTTGACCAAAGCCAGATACAACCGGGGATCACACTCGAACAGCTCGGCGGGGCTGCGGCGGTGAAAGTGGGCCGACCGCATCACTTCGATCAGGCCATCCCGCCATTCCGGAGCGATTGAAGCCCAGGGAAGACTCGCCAGGGTCGCCTCAACGTCGAACGACTTGGCGGCGTTGGCCCACGCCAACGAGGGAATCCCCCCCACCAGCATCGTAGCCAGACCCACCGCCAACCAATTCCGGCAACCACCTCTCCACGCGGTGGACTTCGCGCCAACTAGACGCAGCCCGCGTGACCCAACCGGTTGGAGTCGTCGACCGAGATCATCGCCGAGGTCACGGCTCGCCCGACGACTCCATGCCGACCGCGTTCGAGTTTGACTCGACGCCATCGCCTTTCCTCCTTGCGTCGCTTCGCCGACCATCCAGGTCCGCCGAGTCACCCAAGATCCGACACACTCGGGTGACATTTCCTCATTTCGGCGGCTTACCTGGTTTGAACCGACGTCAACCCATCGGGTTGGCTGGAGTCTGCAAGGGTCCAACCGGATAGGGGGGATACGCCGATTGGGTTGAGGCGTGTTTTGACCAAATCGCTTGAACCATTCGAGATCAACCAAAGGGAGTGAGAGAGGGGCCTCCAATTGCGGTTTGGCGCGACGAATCGGTTGAAAGGAGGGGAACCGTCTGAGAATCGGGGTTGCGGACTTGAGGGAATTTCTTACCATGCCCGCCAATTCAGGATGAGGAGGAGTTGGCGCGGCGTCGGCGTCGCCGCGAACCAGTTCCGTTTCATCAGTGTGAGCGAGCGGTTCCCCAAAAGGAGTGGGAACGCGGGCAGGACCGTCGGATTCGACGAGTGGATTAACGTACCCAGGAGTGAGGAATCACCAAGATGAGCGAAGGAACGCGACCCGCGGGAGGGGGACGATGGGCCGCCTGGGGCCTGGCCGCTTCCGGGATGATTGGTTGGGGAGGATGCGGATCGTCAGATCCCGCGACCACCGACCCGCGACTCCGCGTCCAAACCACCGCCCCTAGCGCCGCGGTTGCCCACGCCGGAACCACCCCGGCATCCACCGGCCCGCTGGCGAGTCGGCCCGACGCCACGCCGCTGGAGCGAGGCGACGACCAGGCGATTCAACAGGAACTAGCTCGACTCAAAGCTAAGTCCGCCTCAAGCGATCGACCAGTTCTCTTCGAGACCGAGGTCGCTCAACTGGTCGCCATCCTCAACCAACTCGTCGTGGGGTTCCCACACGCCGACGAGGAGACCCGTTCGGCGATCGTCGGCTTAGCACGCGACCTGTTGATCCGTCTCGGCGCGACTGACGCCCCGCCCGATTGGGCCTCCGCCATCAAACCGATCGGGGCGGTTTATCACGCCGGTTTGGTCAGTCCCTCACGCCAGGTCCGCTACGCCACCGTCGCCTCCACCGGACTCTGCTGGGAATGGTATCCCGGACGTACCCCGCTGCCGATCGAGGAGCGAATCCTCAACGACTGGAAACAGACGCTCTACGACCAAGTAATTCAATGTCTCAAAGATGAGGATCCATTGGTCCGTGTGGCAGCGGTGGCGACCCTCTCGACGCTGCCGATTGACTCGTTGGCCGCGCCGGCACTGGAATTGCTGGGCGACCCCGAAATCGCCGTCCGCTGCCAGGTGCTTCTCAGTTTCGCTAAGCGAGAGAGCTTACTCGTTCCTGAACAAGTCTTACCTTTGTTGCACAGCGACCCCGAGGTGGCGATTCAAGCGCGTCGGACCTTGACCCAGATGGGGCTATCCGAAGCGCAGATTCAACTGGGCGGCTTGGCGTACCATCCGCAGGCGTCGCAACGTCTTCGGGGTCTGGACCTGGTGGCCACTGGCGCGTTGGGCGATTCGGGTGATCCCGAGGTCTGGTTGCTGCGGTTTTCCCGCGACCCCGAGGCGATGGTGAGACTAAGGGTCGTGGAGCTTCTCAGCGGTCCCGACCCGGTGGTGACTTTGCGGCCCGGTTCGGAGTTGGCCCGTCGTCTCGACGAGATGGCGATGATCGATCCGGCCCGCGAAGTTCGCGCCGCGGCCCGCGATTTGGTGGCGGCCCGCAAGACGGCTGCGACTGACGAGGACGCCACCGCCTGGTTGCCTCCTTTGCCGGGTGATCGCCGTTTCAATCCCATCGCCAACTGAGCGTCGGTTGGTGGATATGTTCCGAGATGGAACCGTGGATCGGATTGGGTCAGGTTGAGTTGGGTCCCTCGCTTCATGAGTCGCTCCCGGATGGTTGTCCCTCCACCTTGCGAGTTGAGGAAGACGAGTGCTTCGGAGTCGGTGCCGTCCTCCTGGGTGGGGGGCGGTGTCGAAACCGAGGTGTGTCCTGCCGCGGAACCACGGAGCGGAGCGGAGGCGTGGAGCCGCAACGTCGGGCTTGGGGCGATCGTGGCGGCATGTGTGACCGGGTGGGGGATGGTCTGGATTCTGGCCGACCGCGTCTCGGCCACTTACGACGAAGTGGCCTATCAAGATCAAGCTGCGCGTTGGTGGCGAACTGGCGAGGACGAGACGATAAGCCGGATGGGTTCGCCGGTCACGTTTTGGAAGCTCCAGCAAACCGTCCCCCTGGCCATCTTCGACCTGGTGGGGCTTGATTGTTGGATTGACCAACCCGCGCAGCATCGGGCCGAATCCTTGCCCTGGCTCCGACGAGCCTCGGGCGTCTTCCTGGCGCTGACGGCGGCGTTGACTGGCGTATGGGCTTGGCGGATCGCCGGGCCGATTGCGGGCGGGTTCGCGGCCTGGATGACCGTGCTTAGCCCCAATCTGCTGGCTCATGGCGGACTCATTACGATGGAGTCGCCCCTGACGGCCGCCTCGGCCGTGGTCTTCTGGACCGCTTGGGAGGCGCTGAGGGCGCGGAACCAAGGCCGCGCGGCGGCAGCGCGGCGTTGGTGGTTGGCGACCGGGTTGAGTGTGGGGCTGGCCTTTTCACTGAAGTTCACTGCCTTATTGTATCCGTGGCTGGTCGCGGGCTGTGGTTGGGTCGTCGAGCTTCGTCGGGGGGAGGTGGCGGCAGCGGCGTGGCGCGCGTTGGCGCGCGGGTTGGGGTTGATGATGAGCCTGGTGTTGGTAAATCTCTTGTTGACTGGCGGGGCGACCCTGGTTCCCAGTCGTCATCAGGGCGCGCATCCCGTGTTGGAGCGGTTGCCCGAACCGGCGCGGCGTGGGGTCGGTTGGTTAATCGAACGGCCCTGGCCGCGGGATTGGGCCGCCTTGGCCATTCAGCTTCAACATCAACGCGGCGGTGGTCCCAGCTACCTTCTGGGAGAAGTGCGCGACCGGGGTTGGCGGGAGTATTATCTCCTCGCCTTGGTGGTGAAAATGCCACTAGCGGTTTGGGGACTCTTGGCGGCCCGCGCCTGGTGGTCGTGGGTCGAGTGGCGGGAGTCAACGCAGGGACGAACTCAAGCTGATCTGTTTGCACCTTTGGTTGTGATGGGATTCTTGGCGATCGCGTCGTTGGGTTCGAGCCGCAACTACGGGATGCGTTACGTGTTGCCGGTGGCTCCCGCGGCGATTGTCTGGGTGGCGGGTCTTCTTAGGGCGAGCCGTCCGCTGGGTGGGGGGCGTCTTGGGCGGGCGGCAGGGTTGGCCGGACTCACGGCGTTGGCCAGCGCGACCGCCTCCTGTCTGCCCTATCCACTGACTTTTTTCAATACGTTGGCGGGCGGCGTCTCGGGTGGGGCGTGGTGGTTGGCCGACTCCAACCTAGATTGGGGACAAGGGGCGCGGCCATTGGCGGAGTGTCAAGCACAACGGCCCGAATTGACCGACTTGACCCTGTTCGCTTTTGGCGACGCCGACCCGGCCGAATTCGGTGTGGTGGGCGTGATTCATCTGATCGACGCCCACGGATTCAAACGGATCGACGGACGCTTGGTCGATCGGGGTCCTCAAGCCGGTGCCTCCCGCCAGTGCCTCCCCCGTCCCGAATTCAGCGCCACCCGATACGTGGCGGTTTCGCTCTCGCTTTCGCACGGCCCTTGGGGACCGCCCGGTTGGTTCGCGGTGGTCCGACAGGTCCAACCGATCGCCGTCACCCCCGACGGCTCGATCTGGATTTACGAAACCCAGGCGGTTCGACAGGCGGCTCAATCCCAGACCAACTCGAACTAGGCTCCTCTGACAATCATCCGGGTCATTCGATCATCCCCAACTCCAATGGGGTCGGGCATAATCGGGAACACCCACCATCGGGGCGGCTTGTCAGGACAGCCTAGGAAACGTAGTCAATCAACTGCGCGATGCGGCCCCGCAGGTCGTGACGGTGAACAATTTGGTCAATGAATCCATGCTTGAGCAAAAATTCGCTGGTTTGGAATCCTTCGGGCAGCTTGACCCCGACGGTTTGCGCGATGACTCGGGGACCGGCGAAACCGATCAGCGCTTTGGGTTCAGCGAGGATGATGTCGCCCAAGGAGGCGAAGCTGGCGGCGACCCCGCCCATGGTAGGGTTGGTGAGCACCGAGATATGGAGTTGACCGGCCTGGTGGTGACGGCCCAGCGCGGCGGAGACTTTGGCCATTTGCATCAGCGACAAAATCCCTTCGTGCATCCGCGCGCCGCCGCCAGAGCCGGAGACGATCACAATTGGCAGCCGCTCGCGAGTGGCTTGTTCGATAGCGCGGGTCAGTTTTTCGCCGACGACCGAGCCCATGCTGCCCATGATGAAGTTGGAGTCGGTCACGGCCAGCACCAGCCGGATGCCTTTGACGAAGCCTTGGCCGACCAGACAGGCTTCGCGTAGGCCGGTGCGCTTCTGTTCGGCGGCGATCCGTTCGGGGTAGGGGCGGCGGTCGTTGAAACCGAGAGGGTCGTCGGGCAACAGGTCGGCGTGCCATTCCTCGAAGGTGTCGGGGTCGAGCAGTTGGCGAATCCGTTCCCGGGCCGAGATGGTGAAGTGGTGGCCGCAGGCTGGGCAGACTCCAAGGGCGCGTTCCACGTCGCGGCGGAACAGCGTCGCGCGGCAGGCGTCGCAACGCATCCAAATCCCTTCAGGAACGCCCCGCTTGCGCGTCACCGCGTCGTTGGAAGGGCTGGGGGAAACCGCGCCACTCATGCTGACCACTCCCTGATCCGCCTCCGCGAAGCCACCGCGCCGCGGAGGGGGTTTCGGATGTTTTGGCCGATTCGTCAAGCCCGGTTGGCTGGAACCCGGCCGGGTCGGAGTCGGACTCGGTCCGGGTCTAAGCCATCAAGTTTAGCTGGCCCAGCCGTTGCGGCACAACTGGGGATCGACCGCGATGGTCTCGAAGGTGGCCGTGGGCGGGGTTTCCTCGAGTTGGATGTCACCAGTTTGACGCAGGTGACAGGCGACGATTCGGGCCAGCGGTTCGGGCACGATCAAGCCGAAGGTTTCGTCCCGATGCCGCTTGAGGATCGGTTTGAGGGCGGTTTTGAGACGTTCCCGGGCTTGGTCGATGGTTTCGCCCTGGGGGGGACAGACTGTGTCGGGCGCTTCGACCCACTGGCGGAAGACACGGGCATGGCGGCGTTTGATCTCGTCGATGCATAAGCCTTGCCACAAGCCCTGATCTAGATTGTGCAGCTCCTCGATTAGCCGCGGTTTGAGCGCCAGTCGTGGCCCGAGGATGGCGGCGGTTTGCTCGACCGAATCGCCGGGACCGTAGTATAGGGCGGTCAGGCGACGCTCGGTCAGCCGTTCGGCCAGGTCTTCGACCTGACGGCGGCCCTGATCGCTCAGGGGGATGTCCAAAACGCCCTGGATGCGGTGCTGCTCGTCGTAGAGCGTCGCTCCGGGGCGGATGAGAATCACCTCGGTCATTCGGAAACCGGTCTGCCCGCGATTGCGGATCGACTCGGCCTCGACGGGGAAAAGAACAGCCCGCGCCGTCGGTCCCGTCGCGTTGACGGGAACGGCCGGGATGAGGGGTCAGAGGGGGTCAGTCCGCCTCCGAGTCCCAAGGAGAGGAGATGGGTTGACTTGGCGAAGTCGCTGGTTCAGGTCGGACCAGGCCACTTCCAGTTGGTCGTCGGCTCGGAAGAAGGCTGAACCGATCACCAATTGATCGACCCCCGTGGCCACAGCGGCGGCCAGGGTATCCGGGCCGATTCCGCCATCGATCGCCACTCGCAGGCCGGGACGCGCTTGCTTGAGCGCCGCGACCTTGGACAACACCGAGGGGTCGAACACCTGGCCGCCAAAGCCCGGCATCACGCTCATCACCAGCGCCGAGTCGAGCAAAGCCAGCCAGGATGGGACCGGATCGAGCCGCAACAGGGTTGGTGGGTTGACCGCGATCCCCGCGCGTAGCCCCCGCGCTTTGATCCGTTCCAGCACTGGCCCCGGTTGTTCGACCGCTTCCAGATGAACCACGAGGGTGTCGCAACCGGCGTCGGCGAACGGGTCGATCCAACGTTCGGGTTCGACGATCATCAAATGGGCGTCGAATACCAGATGGGTCGCCTCGCGCCAACGGGCGATTACGGGGGGACCGTAGGTCAGATTCGGCACGAAACGTCCATCCATGACGTCGAGGTGGACCGCCTGAACACCAATGCGGGCGATGCGGTCCAGCACGTCGCGCATCCTCCCAAAGTCGCAGGCCAGCAGCGACGGGGTAATGAACGGCCCGGATTGGTCCAGGCCATCCCAGACGGTCAGACGGGAGCCGCGATCCGAAGTCGCCGAAGGTGACACGGTCCAGCGTCCTGAAGGGGCAAAGCAGTGTAGAGGGAAACCAGAGCCACGACGCAGTCGAGAGGCAAGCGTCCGTTGACGATCTTCCGGCTTGAAGGCCAACTGGGGACCCTCTCTCATGCGGGGCGTGAGGGAGACAAAGTCCGGTTTGACGTTCGAGCGGACAGCGCAACGGCTCAGTTGAGATCGGGAATGATTGCCAGGGAGTTGAAGGTTTTTCCTTCCAGGGACTCCAGGAATGCGCCTCCGCCGGTGGAGACGTGGGTGACCTTGTCGGCCAAGCCGAACTGCTCGATCGCCTCGGCGGTTTCGCCGCCGCCGACGACGGTGATGGCGGGCGACTCGGCCAGGGCGCGGGCGATGGCCAGGGTCCCGTCGCGGAACGGCTCATCCTCGAACTTGCCGACCGGGCCGTTCCAAACGACCGTGCCGGCGGTCTTGATCAGGTCGGCGTAGATCGCAGCGGTTTTGGGCCCGATGTCGATGCCTCCCCAACCCTCGGGCAGATCGTGGCCGTCGATTGTCTGAACCGTTCCCGGCGGGCTGACCGAATCGGTCACGCGCACATCGACCGGCAACATCAGCTTATCGCCAGCCTTCTCCATCAGCATTCGGGCCAGGTCGAGCTTGTCGGGTTCTGAGCGGCTGGTGCCGATTGCGTGACCTTTGGCCTGAAGGAAAGTGTAGGTCATCGCGCCGCCGATCAAGAGCCGATCCACCTTGGCTAGCAAATTTTCGATCACTTGAATTTTGTCGGAGACCTTGGCCCCGCCCATGATTGCCAGCATGGGCCGCTTGGGTTCGCCCAGCAGGGTTTGGAGGATGTCCAGTTCCTTTTCGACCAGGAAGCCGATGGCTCGACGCTCGGCCGGGAAGGCCGAGGGAACCGCGACCATCGAGGCTTCGTCGCGGTGGCAGGTGCCGAAGGCGTCGTTGACATAGGCGTCGGCGAGGCTGGCGAGTTGCCGGGCGAACTCGGGATCACCCTTTTTCTCACCCGGGTGGAACCGCACATTCTCTAGCATCACAATGCCGCCCGGCTTAAGGTTGACGCGGGCCGCCTGGGCCGAGGGGCCCACCACGTCGTCGGCCTTGACCACGGGGCGACCGATCAATTCCTCCAGGCGGCGCGCCACTGGGTCCATGCGGAACTTCGCGTCTTCCTCCGGCTTGCCGGTGGGGCGTCCCAAATGACTGACCAACACCAGCGCCGCGCCGTGGTCCAGCGCGTATTGCAGGGTCGGCAGCGCCGAACGGATCCGGCGGTCGTCGGCCACCGCGCCGTCGGCCTTCTGGGGCACATTAAAATCCACCCGAACCAACACCGTCGCGCCGTCGAGCTTCAGATCGCGGATCGTCTGTTTTTTGGACACCGGCGACTCCCTCGATGAAACACATCTCA
>Ga0209017_10001822_pt1 | contig 15149 bp, 10 predicted proteins | sample YNPBryunderm2012_FD_185812 | JGI IMG/M metagenome (GOLD analysis project Ga0209017, IMG submission 185812) | Anoxygenic and chlorotrophic microbial mat microbial communities from Yellowstone National Park, USA - YNP Bryant MS undermat 2012... ... | reverse complement strand
CTCGTCCTGCGGCGAGGGGTCCCAGATCCAGGCTTCGATGGTCCGGCTGGCATTGCCCGCCATGCTCTCGGGAACGTTCGGACCATAGTAGGAGGTGCCCTGAAGCCCGGGAGTGCCACCTTGGAACGCCACCCCCCGAACTCCGTCGACTTCGATCACCTCGGGCACGTCCATCCACGGGATGAAGTCCCCACCCAAAGCACCTGTATTGGGCCAGACTGGTAACGGTCCCACCGGCTGTGTGGTGGCATCGAGATGAATCAGGGGCATAACAGCTACGGTACCCGCCTGGCAAAGCAACCAACCGAAAAGGCTGGCCCGCATCGCCCAGGAGCGGAAGCAACCCGGGCGCGCAGTCCGAAAAGCGCGGCCTTGCAGGTGGCCTGACCAGTTACGTGCAGATGGGTGTTTCATGGTTCCGGCGATGCGAAGGTTCTCCAAACTTCGGCCCGGACGAGACAGCGGTGCGGCACCAGTTGCCTGAGAGAGGCTTGAGAAGCGGATCCCGCAACGCCATGGAACCCGGGTCGTCATACGGTCACTGCCATCATGCTCTGCGGCACAGCAACTGTCATGTGGCATAAAGTGGCCACAGACCGAGCGCCTAGCATTTCCATGGAGTTCGGTGCCCGTGGAGGTTCAGAGCTTTTGGGGAGCAGGCGAAAAGCAGCGCCGGGGGGCCTGGGGGGATTCACCTTTGGGATTCCTGCAAGCTTGGATCTTGGACCTGTCGAGACCCGTAGGCGCGCCAGAGGGGAGAAATCATGGGATGTAGGCACCGGAACTTGCCAAGGCCGTAGCGACCAAGTGCAGCCCGGGAGGGGGATCACGCCGCAGGCACAGGGAAACGGCGCTTGTGGGATCGTGCCTTGCGGCCGCGGCCCGCAGGGCCGCTTTCAGGCCGAAAAGACCCGTTTCGGAATTTTCAGGGCCAGTCTTGCCGGGCCACCCAACGAATCGCCTGTTCCACCAGACGCCGGTACGCCGGATGTTCCCAAGCGTTTCGGTCGTGGCCGCCCTGGAGGTAGACCCAGCGTGACAGCCCGTTGGTCTTGGCCCAGCCCACCACGGGGGTGCTGGTGGGCTCGTCGGTGAGTAGCAACGGCTTGACGTCCGGCGCCACCCAGTAATCTTTGTACGTCTCGTCCAAGATCTCGTAATCCGTGACCCCACGCGTGACCGGATGTTCAGGATCGGCCACCCGAATGCGGAATCGAACGTCGTGTTTGTAGCTGGAGGCGGGGTAGGAGCGACCCTCGCGGACCATGGGTTGAAACAGATAACGCCCACCCAGCAGCTCGGCATAGTCGTCCCAATGGCTGTAGGCGGCCAGGGCATGATGCAGAGCTACCACGCCCTTCCCACTGGTGGTCACCTGCACAAAGTTGCTGCGGGCCTCCGGGCCGATCTGCTGCCACATGTCGTACAACACGACGACGTCGTATTGAGAGGTCAGGTCGGAAGCGAACCAAGCGTGGGCATGCGGGTGCTCCACAATTCGGAAGGTCATGTTGGTGAATCCGGCAAACAGGGCGTGAAAGGGCAATCGATCGAAGCCGTGACCACCCGTGACCACCAGCAGCCGCAGCGGTCCCCCTGCGCGGGGCTGGCGTTCCTGCAGTTTGCGTTGGAGGTAGCCATCCGTGGGCGCCTGGACCCAGGCGGTCAACCAAAGATCCGCCAGCATCTGAGCCGCCCGCACGAGCTGCTCCTCCAGCAACAGTCGGCCTTCCTGGCCCACCGGGCCCACCCCGCTGAACTTGCCCTCTTTGTGTAGCCGGTAGAGCGGTTCGACCTGCTGATGCTGCTCCACTAGCCACGCAGTGATGGCACGGAACAGTCCCTCGGATGTCGCGGCAACCTCCAGGATCCGTGCCGGGCGGAGGCGGTTGCGCAATGCCTCCACCTGGACCCCACCGGTCCGTTCGAAGTAGCCGCCATCGATCCAGGCGTGAATTCCGCGGTCGGTGGTATACCCCTGGGGATTCGGGCCGACCCAGCCGTGGTGATGACGCGTGGTGTGCAGCGGTTGGGAGCCATCCCCCACGAAATGGCTCAGAATACCCATTGCATAGAGCACATTCTGGCGCGCTTGGTCCACTTCGGAAGCCGTGCCGCCCCAGGTTTCGTAGGCGCGCAAATAGGCGAAGGCCGATTTCAAGCGGCCCACCTCTTCGGCAATCCTCCAGGGCAAAAAACCCGGGAATGCGCGGGTCCGGTCACGATCCCGGGCAGGATCGATCGCCTCGAAACGCTCCGGATGTGCAGACCGGGCTGCCAGCAGCCGCGCAGCAAATTCGTAGCGGAACAGGGGCAGGTTCTCAGGCCGCAGCTCGAGAGGTTCCAGATCCTCCAAATCTAGGTAGTGATCGGCCGCCGTGGCGTGGCTGAAAATCACCTCCCCGGACGCGTTGCGCCAGCGATCCGGTTCGCCCGAGAGGAATTGCACACGTTCGCGTGCGGCCGGCTCGAAAACGAACGCAGGGAAGTTCGTGGGCAGCGCTCCCAGCGCCAGGTCCACAATGGCCCGGTGCACCTCATAATCCCAGGCTCGCAGGTTCGTCCCGGTGCTGCTCCAGCACAACACCGCCACCACCACTGCACGCATCGCTTTCATGGTTTCTCCTGGCCCGACAGACTAGCCGCAGAGACCTTCGAAGGCAAAAAGAAGCGTCCGGCAACAAGCGAGCGTGCCGAGGACCGCAACTGAGCGTGCCAAGGCCGGTTTTGGGCGACCCCTCGCGCCGCTCCAGACGAGGCGGCAGTAAAGCGTACGCTGGAAACGACGCACCGCGCGCAGGGAGTTCTGCTGGCCCTGACCGCTTGGGGCGACCCGTCGGGGCGTCCGGCTGCCACTTCAACGCTCAGGGGGTGCCACCATTCTCACCTGCGCTGAGGCCCGTACAAGACCGAAAGCCGCGACTCAAGCGGGCCAGAGGCTCGGCAAGGGCTTGTAGTGGCCGCGCCTTTCTGCTGCTTGCGCTGCTCTTGGTGCTCAATCGAACCCTCCTGCCGTCGGAGCAGGACTCCGTCCACGACCACAAGGCCACACAAGTACGGCCTTGCTATCGGCCAATGCGTCGCGCCGCCCAAATTGGTGGCGCAGCGCGGACCAGAGCTAAATCCATTGAACCAACCCGAAACGGCCTGGCAGAATCCGACACGAGGTCTAATAGGCATGTTGCGGCAGTGGAGTCAGCGATCGTTCGCGGCGTGTCGCCTGGGGATGGCAGAATTGCCATTCCTGTCTGGCTTTCGATTTTGTCGGGCGCCAGGAACGTCGAACCTCGGCCCTAGGCCCTCCGATGCCGCCGAGGTGCTGTTCCGGCCGCCCGCCCGCTTCGTGAATTGGCCATGTAGCAGGGAATTGCCTCTCGTGGTATATCTTGACAACGTGGTTTTAGTCCAGATTCCTGAGCCGTCGGGACTGGGGGTGGGTGTGTGGGGATGGGTACTTTGGCTGGCTGCGCAGCTCCGGAGACACGGCGGCGTTGTTTTTAGAGGCCCACCTTAGGGAACCAACTCCTGCACTCAGCGGGCAAGCTCATGAAGCGGGCCCAAGCCGGGGAGTGTCTGTGCCGAAGTCGTTCATCCTTGGGGCAAGGGGCGGCCTGGCAGGCTGTTGAAAAAGTCTCCGGAAGAGGGAAGCAAGGAGGGGCGGGGCCGCGTTCTAAGGGCATGTGTAGAGCTCCTCAGGCTCCATCGGAGTTTCGGGCCGTATTGAATCTCAACGGCTGCGGGCCGGCCCAGCATCCCCTGCGTGTTCTCAAGCGCCCGATCAATGTGGTGCTGGGGAAACGCTCGCTCCGGTTCGAGGAGCGCTGCGCAGAGCCGGCGCATTTCGCTCTTTGAGAGCGCCCACGAGGAGAAGCCCCACAAAAACGCGTGCTCCTTCGACGTTCCCGCGGCTCTGACCGGCATAAAGCGCGGGAATGTGGAGGGTGGTTCAAAAATTTTGCACCCATTGGAGGCGAACCTACAGACCGTGGGGCGGGTTCTGGTTTTCTGCCTGCCACCGGCCACCTGGAAGGCAGCCGAGGGGGAAGGAGCTTGCAGACGCAGCTTGGCTGACTTCAGGCCGATGCCGCCTCTTCGGGGACACCCGCCCCGGGGCCGGGGTGGAACTGGGGCCTCCAACGGTGTGTGTGGTCGGGCCCCCAGAAAGTCCTGTCGTTTGTGGGAAGCAGGAATGGGGCAGCAGGGCTCCGGGCGCGGTGTTACTCTTCGACAGCGGCAGCAAGCTGGCGCACTCCAAAACGCTTCGCGATCTCGAGGGCGCCGTGCGGGGTCGCGGCAGCGTATGGAGGGCGGCGGCTTGCCGACGTTTTATCGGGCCGGCCGGTACTGAGGTAGACCCGGGCCGGCCTGTGTGCCGAGTTGCGGCGCTAGGACCCGATGGGCGCGGCTGATCTGGTGGGGGCGTTGTGCTAGGGGACTACGGTGGATGGGGTAGCCCGGGGGAGCGGGCCCGGACAGTGGGGAAATTGAGGCGGAGGGGGTATAGGGGAGCAGCAACGGCCTCAGGTGTGGGGCCTCTTTGGGGTAGCTGCTTAGCCTCGGATGTGTTTAGGGCGGCTGGGTCTCGTGGCCTGCCCGGCGAAACGCCTGCAGCGAGCTGGCGGCGCTGCTGCTGGCTGGGACGAGCCCCAGTGGCAAGGTGCCAGGCCCCTGAAGGCAGGACCACGTGGCCCAATTTCGACCTGGACCAGATCCAATCAGACGAAGCATCGGCGCTCTGCGGGGCGATCTTCGAGACCCAGCCCCTTTTTCAGCCTCCCGCTAGGTCTCCGGTGCCGCCGGGCCTGCGGCCGAGCCGCGCAGCGGCCTCGGAAACTGGCTATTCGATCCAGGCTGAGGACTGGACGGGCCGGCGTCTTTGGCCTAAGCTGCCAGAGAAGATTGCAGTATGGCGAAATCGCCCAACAGTAATGCAGCCCAAGCGCCAGAGGATTTGTCCTTCGAGGCGGCCCTGGAACGCTTGGAGGCCATCGTGGAGGCCATGGAAAGCGGGGACCTGGCCCTGGAAAGGATGCTGGCCGAATACGAGCAGGGCATGAAACTGGCCTCGCTCTGTGCCCGCAAACTGGCCGAAGCGGAGCTGAAGGTGCAGCAACTGGAGAAGTCCGCGGACGGACAGTTTCGGCTTAAACCCCTGGCCCCGGAGGAGAGCGCGGAAGGTTGACCCGGCGAGCGGCTGCGGGTGCGTTTTCCGGCCCTTTTCCAGACCTCGGTATACAACCCATGAAACGGTACCTGGACATGGTGGACAGCCCCGAGCACGTGAAGAATCTGACCTTGGAACAATTGACTGCGCTGGCCCAGGAGATCCGGGAGGAACTGATCCGCGTGCTGGCCGTCAACGGCGGGCATGTGGGGCCGAACCTTGGGGTGGTGGAACTCACGTTGGCGCTCCATCGGGTTTTCCAAACACCTCGTGACAAATTCGTCTGGGACGTCAGTCATCAGTGTTACGTGCACAAGATCCTCACGGGGCGGAAGAACCGTTTTCACACGATTCGCACTACGGACGGCCTGAGCGGGTTTGCTAGTCGTAGTGAAAGTCCGCACGACTGTTATGGTGCCGGTCATGCCGGTACGGCCTTGTCTGCCGCCCTCGGCATGTGTGCCGCCCGCGATCGCCTTGGGACGGATGAACACATCGTGTGCATCTTTGGAGATGCGGCCCTCACCAACGGCATTTCCTACGAGGCCCTCAACAATATTGCCCAGACCACCCGACGCTTCATCGGCATTCTCAACGACAACGAATACAGTATCGCCCGGAATGTGGGTGCCATTGCCTGGTACCTCAACCGTCTGATTACGCATCCGCGGTACAATGCCTTCTCCCGCGAGTTCCAGAAATTCCTGCTCAAACTGCCTAAGGGCGAACTGGCCCTGAAACTGGCCCACAAGGCCGAAGAAGGTTTCAAGGGCGCCCTGGCCGGGGTGGGGCTGCGTCCCGCTTCGGAAGTGTCGGGGCGTCCGGACGACACCGACGGACGCGGTGGGTATGGGAACCCCGTGTTATTCGAAGAGATGGGGCTCCGCTATCTCGGCCCTATCGACGGTCATGATTTGCCGTTACTGGTCAGCACGCTGGAGTTTGCCAAAACCTGCCAGGAACCGATCGTGATCCACGTGCTGACTCAGAAGGGCAGGGGATTCGAGGCGGCCCTGAAGAACCCGGAGAAATTCCACGGCTCGGGCCCCTACGACATTCGTACCGGCGATTCGCCCCCGCCGAAGGCCGGGACTCCGCCCAACTGGCAGGATGTCTTTGGGCAAATCCTCGTCAAGCTCTGTCGGCAGAACAACTACTTGGTGGGCATCACCGCGGCCATGCCCAGTGGCACTGGTTTGAAACTCCTGGAGAAGACCTTTCCGGACCGCTACTTCGACGTGGGGATTGCCGAGGAACATGCCGTGATTTTTGCCGCCGGCATGGCCACCATGGGGTTCCGGCCGGTCTGCGCCATTTATTCGACCTTTCTGCAGCGTGCCTACGACTGCATTCACCATGACGTCTGCTTGCAGGATTTGCCGGTGATCTTTTGCATGGACCGCGCCGGGCTTTCCGCCAACGATGGCCCTACGCATCACGGTCTTTTTGACATTGCGTACCTGCGCTGCCTGCCCAACGTCATCGGCATGGCGCCCAAGGACGAGGACGAACTACAGGACATGCTCTTTACCGCCACCCTCCAATCCCATCCGTGTTTTATTCGCTATCCGCGCGGGCCGGCGGAGGGCGTGCCACTGAAGACTCAACCGCAACCGCTGGAAATCGGCCGGGCCGAAGTCATCGAACCCTTTCGCGGACAGGGGCACCCGCGGGCCGCCCTGTTTGGCTTGGGCAACATGCTGTCGCTAGCCAGAAAAGCTGCGGAATTGTTGCGGGCAGGCGGCTGGGATGTGGCCGTCATCAACCCCAGATTCTTCAAACCTCTGGACGCGGGTATGCACGAGTTCTTTGGGCGTGCTGCCCACGTGGTGGCCACTTTGGAAGACCACGTGCTGATGGGCGGGTATGGCTCGGCCGTCTTGGAGCTCTATAGCGATCGTGGGATTGCCACGCCGGTCGTTCGGTTGGGTTGGCCCGACCAGTTCATCGAGCACGCCAGCACCGTGGATCATCTGCGCCGCAAATACGGCCTGACGGCAGAGCGGTTGGTGGAACGCATTCAGGCGGCTTGGGGCCGGCATGCGGAGCGGGAGACGGTTTCGGTGCCAGCGCTGGCTACCGAGTGCGCGTCCGCAGGTTGAAGCCACCATAGCGTGGGTGCCCCTGGCGGTGTGGAGCTCTTGCGGGCTTCTGGCGGCCTAGCGAGCCGAACCCTGGAAGACCTGGAGATAGACCTCTCGGATCGCTTGGCGCCACTCGGCCAGGGCTTTCCGGAACGCCTCCGGATCCTCAAACCCACACCGCACGGCCACTCTCCGAAAAGGGGCGGGCTCCGCCGGAAGGACCGACTCGCCCTCATAACTCCACCGACGCAACACCCCCTCCACGCGCCGTAGCCGTCGGTAGTTCTCGATCATTCGATCCCCACCTGGCAGCCAGCCGGTGTCCCGGGCCCGGCACAGGGCACGAACGGTGTTCGGTTCCCGCCACCCCTGCTCCAGACAAAACACCTGCGCCACAAATTCCGCATCCACCAGGCCGCCCCGTCCAGTCTTGATGGCCAGGTCGTCCTGCCCTTTCGGGGTTCGTTCTTTCTCGATCCGCAGGCGCATCTGGTGGATGCGCTGCTTCCAATCGGGTATCCAGGCTGCCAATCCGAGGTTGGCTTTGGCACGTCGTGCCGCTCGTGCCGGCGTCCCTGTTCCGGGATTCCAAGGAAACCCAGCCGCCACGTGTTCGGGCCGAAAATCTGCCAGCGCCAGGCTCAGCGATTCGAACAGCCGACCCAACTCCGAATCGCCGGCCACGGCGCGGCTCCGACTCAGGGCCTGGATTTCCCACAACTGGGCCCGGCGCCGGTAATACTCCTCGTGTGCTTGCAGTGTGTTGACCAGCAGTCCTTTCTCTCCGTCGGGGCGCAGCCGCGCGTCCATCGGAAACACCAGGCCCAATTGCGTCCGGGCTCCCAAAAGTTCCATCCACTCCGCCGCCCACTTTTGGCACGGGGCCAGATCGCGGGGCGACACCGACGCCACCAGCAGCACGTCGAGATCGGATCCGTAATCGATTTCGCCTCCACCCAGTTTGCCCAGACCGATCACCGCAAAGGGTGGTCGGCGCAGCCGATGCCGCCGCATGACCACCTCGACCGCATACTGAAGGCATGCTTCCGCCAGTGCCGTCAGCTCCTCCAGGTACTGTTCGGGATCGGCTAGCCCCAGAATATCCCGCAGCCCGATGCGCATTTGTTCGGCCTGGTGATAGCGGCGCAGCCAGGCATACTGGTCGGCATCCTCCGAACCATGCCTCAGATCCCGCAAAATCTCTTCGGCACTGCGGCGGCGGCGTAACCGACCGCTGAGCACCTGATCCTCCACCAGGTCCGGCGTACGAATCGCCACCTCCGCCAAAAACTCCGATCGGTCGAACAGCAGCAGCAACAGGTCGAACAACGTCGGATTGCTGTGCCAGGTTTCATAGAGCACAGTCCTGGCCCCGTAGGCTTGGACATAGCTGTCCAGCCGCGTCAGGACACGGTCGGGGTCTGACCACATGGGCAGTTCGGCCAACAGGGGCTCGGGGTGTGCCGGTGGGCGTTGAGTAGCCGCGGCTCCGCCGGGGCAACGATCGAAAAACCGTTCCAGCAAACGCCGGGCTAGCTCCGAGGTTCGGGGCGACACATGGACAAAACCTGGACCTTCCACAAACTCCTGCAGTCGCCGCAGCGCCTGGTCCGGATCGCGAAATCCGCGTGCAGCCAAGAAAGCCTTCCATTCCGTCTCCTTTCCACGAAACCGGTCGGGAAAGGGCAGGGGAGCCTGCCGAACCGTTTCCACCGGTGAGAACAGGCTTTCGTAGGCGGCCCGTACGTGTGCGGTGTGCTGTCGATACGCCTGCGCAAAGGCTCCGGCGTCCGCAAAACCCATGAGCCGTGCCAGGCGCTGTTGCTCCTCCGGACGCTCTGGCAACCGATGAGTTTGTTGATGGGCCTCCATCTGTAGCCGGTGTTCCACCTGCCGCAGGAAACGGTATGCCTCGGCCAGTTGCCGTGCTGTCGGCCGCGGCAGCAGCTCGTACTGGGCCAATTTCTCCAGGGCCGCCAGTGTGGTCGCCTGTTGCAGAAACGGTTGACGACCCGCGTGGAGCAGTTGCAATGCTTGGACGAGAAACTCGATTTCTCGGATGCCGCCGCGACCCAGTTTGACGTGTCGATCCAGTTCCTCAGGCTTGAGCACCTCGGACTCGATCCGTAGCTTGAGCGCCGCCACCTCCTCCAGCACGGTGGGACTGATCGACCGCGGGTAGCGAAACGGTTGTACCGTTTCCAAAAACTCCACTCCCAACTCCGGATCTCCTGCGACCGGGCGTGCTTTCATCAACATCATGCGTTCCCACGTCTGCCCCCACTGTGCATAGTAGTTCTCATAACTGCTCAACGAGCGTGCCAACGGCCCGGCTTCTCCTTCCGGCCTCAAGCGCATGTCCACACGATAAAGGTCGCCGTCCGGAGCCAATGCCGTTACTTCTGCAATGAAACGTTCGGCGAGCCGGTGAAAGAACTGATGGGTGGTGAGACGTGACGGCGCCGGCTGAGCGCCGCGGGGCGGTCGCGGCCAGACCCAGCCTTCCTCGCTGTAGACGAACAGCAGATCCACGTCCGAGCAGTAATTCAGCTCCCGGCCGCCCAACTTCCCCATTCCCAACACACACGCCCGTGCGGGGTGCCAACGCCCGTCCGGTTCCTGCTGATAGGGCGTGCCATGCTTTTGCACCGCCTCCTGCCAGCACCGATCCCAAACCGCACTCAGACACACATCGGCCAGATCCGACAGTTCTCCTACGACCTCCTCCAAAGGCGCCAAGCCAGCCAGATCGCGAGTGGCGATCCTCAACTGTTCGCGGCGCTTGAAGCGCCGCACCTCGGCCAGGGCCGCGTCGAGGTCTTGCGGAGCAGAGGCAAGCCGCTGCTGGAGCTCGCTTTCCAAGCCCTGGCGGCGTCGCGGATGCGCCAAATGCTCCACCGTCAGGCCCGTCAACCACTCCGGGTGCTGCTGCAACCATTGCACCAACACCTGCGAACCCGCCAGGAGGGCCGCCCACACCTCTGCCTGCCGCGCATCCGCCCGGGCCAGAATTTCCCGGGCCGGTCCCTGCCAGAGCGTCTCCCAGTGCCGCCGCGCACGGTCTGGATCCGCGCACTTTTGCAATGCCGTCGACCAGACCGATGGGATCTTCATAGGGAGGCTCCTCCTCGTCCCACAGGCACCATCTCCACCTGCACCTCCTGAGTAGTCCGCGCACTGGGAGGGCGCAGTGGCGTGAAACACCCCCGCCAAAATCCGGCCCCATACACGCAATGCGCCAGAACCACCAGAACCGTTGCACGCCAAACCTGGCGCCAAGGACGACGCCGCCACAATTCGGCACCATGCACAACTAGCAGTGCCAAGTAGGAAGCCAGCGGCAGCCCCACCCAAGCTCGGCGGCCGGCCCAGGAGGCCGGCCAGACCAGTTGACTGAGCAGCAGGCCCGCCAGATACAACACAAACAGCGGTGGCGCGAAGTTGAGCAGGGAACCCCACGTGGGCAACCGACGAAACTGCTCAGCCCGCCCACGTCCATAGGTCCAGAGCATGCGCACAAACTTCCTCAGGTCCGGCCGCGGCCGCCGATAAACCACAAACGCCGGATCGTACCGTAGGCGCCCGCCCCGCCGCTGGATGGCATCCAACAGGGCGTTTTCCTCATTGGGGTAAAGGGTTTCGTCGAATCCGCCCAATTCCAGCAACGTTTGCCGGCGCGCGACCAGGTTGCACAGGATTAACGTCTTTTCCGTGGTCTCCCGTGCCGGCCCCACCGGCACATAACGCGCCCGACTGGGACCGAAGGCCAGCCAACTGCCCAACACCAGAAAAAAAATCTGCTCCTGCTCGGGTGCCCCTGGCGGACAAAGATTCGGCCCCCCCAATACCTCCAGCGCCGGGTCTGCAAACGCCTCTGCCGCACGCCGGAGATTGGACGGGTCCGGAACCGAATCGTCGTCCAAGAAATACACCAGTTCCCCCCGCGCCATCCGCAGGGCCGCATTGCGCTGGACCGAAGGCTGTCGCCCGCGGGCCAGCAGCACTTCCAGCTTCTCGGGCGGATAATCCAAAGCCTGCACCGCCCGGAGCGATTCGATGTCCTTCTGTTCCGGGCGCGCCGCAATGATGATTGTGACCGTGGGCAACGTCGCGCTCACGCCCCAGCTAGCCTAGGACTCGGCCCCGCAAGGGCAAGGCACAAACCGATCTCACCTCCCAGGCCCTTGGGGCGGCCTCGGCCCAAGCCTTCCGCGACATGGGGCGTCTGGCCATCTCACCGCCTTGTCCCCCTGGAGCGCCCTCTGCCCAGAAAGAGGCAGTGCAAGTGGGATTGCGACCTCGATAGCCAAACGCTGCTCCCACTCGCCTCCCCAACCGCCACCAAGATCTACGCTGCACAGAGGGAATGGGGGGCACTCCCTACCAATCGTCAGGTTCAGACCCGAGGCAATTGTCTCACCCAAACTGAGGAAGGTGATCAACTAGGCCACTTCGGCTACAGAGGCTGTGGGAGCGGGGCGGCCGGGCTGACCGCCGCCGGCACAGCTGGCAGGACCAGTTTGCTGCAGTTCTCACGGGAAATTACTGGCATACGGGCGCGGAGGTTGGGTCTGGCCGTGCGGCTGGGGGCCTACTGAATGGGCTCGCTCCTTATCCCAAGCAGATTTGGGCAAGCCACGGTCCCTTGCCGCCCCGCTGGGAGTGTGACGGCGGACTGCCGGCGAAGTCCAGAACCCTCCCGGGGGATAACCCAGCGGCCGGGCAGCATTTCTGGCGCCTCCCCTCGGGGGGCCTGTGCGTTGTATCGTCGACTCTTCCGCTATTGCGGGACCGTTCCCTTGTCCCGGCGATGAATGGGTGCTGGCCCGGTGAGGCGCTCGATCGCAGTCCATTTTTCCGGGAGGGTTCATGGATGTGTACGGGCCTGTGGTCCGCGGCGGGCGGGCCGACCGGCTTGAGAACCGGACCCACTCCTGAGAAGGGCGTGGCGCGGGTCAGGTTCTGTGCCTACCGTGGGTGCATAGCCGAATTTGCTGGGCCGGCTGCTCTTTCGTCAGGGCCACCGGTCCGGTGAGTCCGGCACCGAAGTTGGCGAGACTCCGCATCTCCTTGGCCCCCCGCGGCGGTATCTCGAAGAGCAGACCGGGGCCCTGTTCCTGGAGCCCCGGTCCGCCGTGAACAGGGAGCTCTAAGATCAGCGGGCAGCAGCAAATCGGCGCTCTACTTCGCGCCAATTCACCACGTTCCAGAAAGCCTTCAGGTAGTCGGCGCGCCGGTTCTGGTATTTCAGGTAGTAGGCGTGCTCCCAGACGTCGACCCCCAGGATCGGGATGCCTTCGCAGCCCGCTACCGCGCGGCCCATCAGTGGGTTGTCCTGGTTGGCGGTCGACACCACCTCAAGCTTGCCGCCGTTGACCACCAGCCAGGCCCAACCGCTGCCGAACCGGCCCAGGCCGGCTGCTTCGAACTTGGTCTTGAACTCTTCGAAGCTGCCGAACGCAGCGCGGATCGCCTCGGCCAGTGCTCCAGTGGGTGCGCCTCCGGCATTGGGGGCCATGATCTGCCAGAAAAATGTGTGATTCCAGTGGCCCCCGCCATTGTTGCGGACGGTTGTGCGGATGTTTTCCGGCACGGCGTTCAGGTCCTTCAACAGCGCCTCTAGGGACTTGGCCTGCAACTCGGGATGCCCTTCCAGCGCCTTGTTCAAATTGTCCACATAGGCCTTGTGGTGCCGGCCGTGATGGATCTCCATCGTCTGCCGGTCAATGTGCGGCTCCAATGCATCTGCCGGATAGGGAAGGGGAGGAAGTTCGTGTGCCATGGCTTTGGTTCCTTGCTTCGATGTTCCGTTTGTTGATTCCACCACAGAGCCCTTGGCTCGGGCCGTGGGACGGCTTTGCGCCACCAATCCCGTGGTTCGGCCCGGTTCCCAAGGGTCCCCTTAAGAAAGCACGGTCTGGTTCCGAGTCAAGTGCCCCTGCCGTTTCTCAGCCATTGGCCAGCTCGACGAAGTTCCGCAACAGACGCAAACCCACGCGCTGACTTTTTTCCGGGTGGAATTGCGTGGCAAACACGTTGTCCGCCCAGATGGAGGAGGCAAACGGTTCCCCATAGACGGTGCGCGTGGCCACGATCTCCTCCGACTCCGGACGCGGGAAAAAGCTGTGCACAAAATATACGTAGCATCCGGATGGAATCCCGCGGTACAGCGGGCACTCGGGCCGCAGGATCTCGATCTGGTTCCAACCCATCTGGGGGATTTTCAGCCCCGGCTGTTCCCGAAAGCGAACCACGCGGCCCCGAAAGAGTCCGAGACCAGCGGCGCAACTGTTGAATTCTTCGCTGCGCTCGAAAAGCGCCTGGTATCCCACGCAAATCCCCAAAAAAGGCCGGCCTGCACGGATGAATTGCCGTAACGCTTCCAGAAGCTCTTGCCGTTGCAAGGCATGCATGCAGTCGTCAAACGCGCCCACACCAGGCAACACCGCGGCCCGCGCATCCCGCAGCTCTTCGGGACGCTGCACCACGCGTACCTCGGCGCCCACGTACCGGAGCGCTTTGAACACACTGCGCAGATTGCCACTGCCGTAATCCACCAACGCAATCACGAACAACAGGCTAGGGTGGCTCCGCATCGCGGCTCAAGACCGAACGCCCCGCCTGCAATTCGCTGCGGCCCTGGGCCTCCCCGGCAGCAACAGTTTGGCCGCCCCTGTTTCATCGAGTTGTTCCGGAGTGGCCGAGCCGGAGCGTCCGAGCGTGGAAAAGGACCGAACCGCGACCCTCGCTAGGAAACTCACAATCCACAAGGTGGGGCGGAGCGCGGGAGGACATGGCGATGTGCAGCCGAATCTGCCAGGAGCAGACGGAGGAGGAAATGGGAAACCCCATACAACGGCCGCCTGCCACAGGCCAGGGGCGGCAATAAGGAGGCGCGGGAACCAAAACCCGGGACGAGGTAGAGGGTGCGGCAGAACGCGGCCGCCGGGGTTGGCGCCTCTGCGGCGGAAAGCTGCTGTCGGAACCTCAAAAGCCTGTACAGGCCAGGGAACCGGGGCCTGAAGACCCGTAACCTGGCAGCCGTGAAGCGTTTCCATTAACCGGTTGCCTGGTATCCTGGAGTGTGTTGGGCGGGGGCCGTCCGACAGGTTTTTGCGGCTCATGGAGACGGACTCATGGAGACGGGCAGGCAGGTGCCACCGGAACGTTTCGGCCCCCGCACTGCTCTGCCGGCGTGGCGGGTGCGCGGTCGCGCAGCGCGACCCCCGGTAAAAAATCCGCCCAAATGCCGGCCGCTCATTGGACAGAGGGCGCAGATGCGCTAAACTGGTGGCCATGTCATTTACGAAACTTGGGCTGGCGCCTGCTCTCCTGCGGGGCGTAGATGCCATGGGTTACACCCAGCCCACTGCCATTCAGTTACGTGCGATTCCGCTGATTTTAGCCGCACGCGATCTCATCGGTAGCGCCCAGACCGGGACCGGGAAGACCGCTGCTTTCGGTCTGCCACTTCTGCAACTGTTGGAGCGGCACGGGCCGGGGCCGCGCCTGCTGGTTCTGGAGCCTACCCGCGAACTGGCAGCCCAGGTGGAAACCGCTCTACACGACTACGCCCGATTCACCGATCTCCAGATCGGTGTCGTTTATGGGGGTGTGGGTTATGGGCGGCAACTGAACAGCCTGCGCCGGGGCGTGGACGTATTGGTCGCCACCCCGGGCCGGCTGCTGGACCACCTTGAACGCGGTTCCTGCCGGTTGGACCGCGTTCGCCATGTGGTGCTGGACGAGGCGGATCGGATGCTGGACATGGGCTTTCTGCCGGACGTGAAGAGAATCCTGCAGTGCTGTCCTTCCCAGCGCCAGACTCTCCTGTTCTCCGCAACGATTCCGCCGGCCATCGAGACGCTCATCCGCTGGGCCATGCGCAACCCGGAAACCGT
>Ga0209017_10001814_pt1 | contig 15214 bp, 17 predicted proteins | sample YNPBryunderm2012_FD_185812 | JGI IMG/M metagenome (GOLD analysis project Ga0209017, IMG submission 185812) | Anoxygenic and chlorotrophic microbial mat microbial communities from Yellowstone National Park, USA - YNP Bryant MS undermat 2012... ... | reverse complement strand
TGACCCGACTGGCATAGTTCTCAGCAAAATTAAACGGCGCATCAAAGGCCGAGATCGCACGCACCAGCGCCGGCCGGCCATGATTGCCGGAGCGCAGATCTGTCAAGGTGCGGCCGGGGTAGAATTCCCATTTCAGGTAGCCGACGACTTCGGTGGGAGGCAGCACAGTCACGGTGCCGGTGCTGCTGTGGACGGAGGCAGTTCCCACCGACGCACGGCAATAGATCCTTAACCCGCTCTGGCTGACGCTTGGGATAAAGGAGAACTGGCTACCCGTGGCGTTGGCCACCGGCTGATCATTGATGTACCACTGATAGCTGCCCGGTCCAAGTAGAGCATTGGCCAGGGCACGATTCGTCACAAGGAAGGTGAAACTTTGGAGAGCCCCCTCTGTAGCAGTGACGTTGCCCACTGCGTCGGTAACGACCGCCAGATCCGGAGGAGGCGCAGGTGCTTCGGCGGCCATGTAGTTGACGGCATTGAGGAACAATTGCGGGCCAATGCCGATGAGGTCGTACATGCCGGCGATCTCGGTGGTTTGCCCGGAAGCTTCACGGCTACCGGTCAGGAAGACCATGCGCGGCCCGCCAAGCCGGGCGTTGCCCGCTCCGGCCATGACAGCGCCGGCATCCCATTCCCCGATAATCATGCCATTGTAAGCCGGGTCCCCTTCCGTCCCGACCACGGCAAGAACCCGGCCGCCCCCGGCCACGGGATCGGTGTTGACCGAAATCCCGCGTTGCACGACGCTGTTCCACTCCACGATGGTGGCATAGGGCTGAACGGTCAGGTTGTTAGCATCCAACGCAATGCCCGAGAAAATAGGGTGGGTTGGATCGTTCACCCGCAAGCGCAGTTCATAGCTCGCCGTATCAGGAATGGTGGTACCGGTAGTGAATCCCAGGCGGTTGTTGCGGAGTACGTATCCTCCCAAGATCATCACGGGCACTCGCAGGCTGTGCCAAGCGGCATTCTCCGTGGCGGTTTCGTAATGACCGCTCAGAACCGACCGGCTGATGATCACCAGATCATACTGGTTCAAAAAGCCCACGCTTTCGACGGTGGCATTGTCGAAGGTCACCACGCGGGTGACCGTGTGTCCCTGGCTTCTCAGGAGTTGAGTATAGGGCGCATCAGGCGCGTTGGTGAATCCCAGGCCGGCGGCTGGTGCCGAAGGCGAATTATCTGCGGGGTGGAAACTGATCCAGGCAATGTTCGCCGACCAAAGGGAGGTCCCCATTGAAAGGATCGCTCCGAAAACCAACTTGCAGAGGAGGTTTTTCATGGCTGGATTCTGGTTGTCACGTCGGCCGGCCACGCAATGCCTGTGCCCGGCCACAGGGTTGTCGGGTTTGATCAGGGAGACGCCCCGGCGGAGGCCGGCGGAATTCGCCGGTGCGGGCAAGCCTGCGCGGGTTCGCGCAGACAAGCACCTCCGCTTCGAGGTGTCTCGCCAGAGGGGGCATTGCGAGATAATCATGTAAGCCCGGGCCATCGAGTTACCAAGGGATTCCGGCAGCACAACAGGGCACGCAAAGGCGCACCCCGATTGTTCGCGGGGTTTAAGAACGGTTTGTGGGGAGGGACGGGTCTGCCAGGAGGGTACGCCAGAGAGCGTGGAAGACCAAAGCACACTTCTTCGTTGGTGCGGGGTCCAGAATTGTTCGGGCCGATGGAACCGGCGTTGCGCCAGCCGAAAGGCCGCTTCCCCCGCGCCCGTACCCGTCAGCCCCTCGGCCGGGCGCCCACCGCCGAGAGTCCATCCGCCCAAGATTTGCGGCAGATCGGGACCGATCGGGTTGGGGCCACCTAGGAGGATCAGGCTTTACCGGGGGCGTGACCGGTGTTTTTGTGGTGGCATGCGTAATGTATGGACCCTGTCGCTTGTGCTGGCCGGTGTCTTTCCCATTTCGGCTGCCGGTTGGAAACTGGTCTGGGCTGATGAATTTGATCGCGACGGTCTTCCCGACGCGACCAAGTGGACGTACGAGGAAGGGTTCATTCGCAATCAGGAGCTCCAGTATTACACGGTGGCCCGGACCAACAACGCCCGCGTGGAAAACGGTCGCCTTATCATCGAGGCACACAAGGAACGGTATCCGAATCCGCGCTATCGGGCGGATGCTCCCGAATCCCGATGGCAACAGCGTCGTCCATATGCTGAATATACTTCGGCCAGTCTGACCACCGAAGGGCGGGCAGCCTGGACCTATGCCCGCATCGAAGTCCGAGCCAAACTCCCTTCCGGACGGGGCACCTGGCCCGCGATTTGGACCCTGGGCACCAATATCCGCCAGGTCGGTTGGCCCGCCTGCGGCGAAATCGACATCATGGAGTACGTGGGGCACGAGCCCGGCGTCATCCATGCCAATGTTCACACCCGGGGATTCAATCACACCCGGGGTAACGGTCGCGGTTCCCGCATCCGGGTCCCAGACGCTGAGCAAACCTTCCACGTCTATGCGGTGGAGTGGACCCCGCAGCGGCTGGATTTCTTCGTGAACGATCGGAAGTATTTCACCTTGGAAAACGACGGCACCGGTGTGGATTCCTGGCCATTCGACGCACCGCAATATCTGATTCTCAATCTGGCCATCGGCGGCGCCTGGGGCGGGCAAAAAGGGGTCGATGATACAATCTTCCCTCAACGCTTCGAGATCGACTACGTGCGGGTGTATCAACGCTCGGACCTGGCCAAGTAACAACCTTGGCAGTCCGAAGCGATCCGGCAAAGGCGGCCCCGCGGCGTCACGGATCCACCAAAAGCTTGCCGTTGGCACCGCGCTACGCTGAGAAGGTCCGATGGGGCCGAAAGGAGAGCCGGCGCCGGCGGTGCCGAGGATGAAAATCCTCGTGGGCGGGTTTTGGGCCTCCGGGCAGGTTTCGCGCAGGCGGGCGCCGTTCACACTGGATGGGTTCCGCGGCGAGCGCAGGCCCCAAGGCGCACGGGTTCTGACCTCCGCCCAGGCGCCGGCCGCCTGCGCTATCCCTAGCCCTGCAGAGGAAGTCGGGACACGTGCTGTGGGGCCGGCGGGGAAGCCGCAGAGGGTGAGGTAGCTCCAACAGTCCCGTGGATGATCACCACCGACACCGGCCTGGCCTAGCGGCGCGCGGCCGACCAGGTTGCAGGCTGCCGGCCAGGCCCAAGCCGACCTGTTGTGGCTACACTGCCCACTGCCGGCGGGTGGGGGCGGGGGACCGATTTACGTCGGCTTTACCCCGCTGGCTTGCTGGGCGGACCGCCCCCGCGGAGCCCATGGGCAAGTGGGTCTGTTGTGGGTCTGCCGCGGGCGGACAGGGCGGTTTCCGACACGGGCGGTCGTCCGGAACGGTGTGGCGGCCAGGTGGGGAGGCGGCGGTTACCGAACTTCAGCTCCGCAGCTTCCGCTCGAGGATCTGACCGACCAGCACGGGATTGGCCTTGCCTTTGCTGAGTTTCATGACTTGGCCCTTCAAGAAGTTCAGGGCCGCGGCTTTGCCGTTGCGATAGTCCTGAGCCGGGCCCGGGTGTGCTGCCAGCACTTGATCACACAACTCTTCCAGTTGGGCGGTGTCACTTACTTGGGCCAAGCCTTTGTCCGCGACGATGGCTGCCGGCGATTGGCCAGTGGCAAACATTTCGGCAAACACTTGTTGGGCTGCGCTGCTGCTGAGGGTTTGATTCTCCACCAGCTGAATCAGTTCCAGCAGGGCTTCAGGCGGGAACTTGAGCGTCTCGAGCGACGGCGGGGGCGGAGCGGGAGCGTCCGGATCGGCAGCACGGGCCGCAGCTGTCTGCTCGGCGTGGAGTTCTGCCAGTTTGCCACGTAGATTGTTAATGATCCAGTTGGCCACCAGTTTCGGATGCCGAGTGCGGGGAGCCAAGCGCTCGAAGTACGCCGCCAAATCGGGATCGGCCTTGAAAACCTCGGCATCGGCAGCCGGCAGACCGTACTGCCGCATCAGGCGATGTTTGCGGTCCAGAGGAAGCTCGATGCAACAGGTCCGGATGGACTCGATCCAAGCGGGATCGGGCGCCAACGGCAACAGGTCGGGGTCGGGGAAATATCGGTAATCGTGAGCTTCCTCTTTCGACCGCATTTCCTCCGTGGTCCCCGTGGCCTCGTCCCAGCGGCGCGTGGACTGGACCAGCACGCCGCCGCTTTGCAAGACGGAAATTTGGCGGCGGATTTCGTAATCGAGGGCACGACGCACGCCGGAGAAGCTGTTCATGTTTTTGATTTCGATTTTGGCGCCGAGGCGGTCGCTGCCCCGGGGCCGGACGCTGACGTTGACGTCACAGCGCACCATCCCTTTTTCCATGTCGCAATCGCTGACTCCGCCCTGGACTAGGATCTCTTTCAACGCCGTCAGATAGGCGTAAGCCATGTCCGCACTGGTGATGTCCGGCTCTGACACGATCTCCAGCAGCGGCACGCCGGCTCGATTGAAATCCACGCCGCTGTGGCGTTCGAAGTGGAAGCTTTTGCCCACGTCTTCTTCCAGATGCGCGCGGGCGATACGCACCCGGGCCACACGCCCCTCGAACTCGAAATCGACATACCCATGGCGCGTGGAGGGACAGTCGTACTGAGTGATCTGGTAGTTCTTGGGCATGTCGGGATAGAAATAGCTCTTGCGGTCGAACTTGGCGTACGGCGGCAGTTCACAATGCAGGAGCATACCCGTGAGAAGGGTCAACCGAATGGCTTCTTCGTTGGGCACCGGCAGCACGCCCGGCAGGCCCAGGCAAACCGGGCAAACCAGTGTGTTCGGAGGTGCACCAAACTGGTTGGGACAGGCACACCACATTTTCGAGCGGGTTTTGAGCTGGACGTGGGTTTCCAAGCCGATGACAGCTTCGTACTCCATGGGCACGTAAATCGCGAAGCGGTTAACGAGGGCCGCCGGAAGAGATGGCAGCCTGCCCGGTGGGCAAGCTTCCGCAGAGCCCAGCAGCGGCCAGGGGATCGAACCGGTGTGCCACCGGCACACGCCGGCCGATACCGAAAGCCTTGGTGGTGACTTTGAGCCCCGGGGGGGCCTGGCGCCGCTTGTATTCGCTGCGTTGGATCATGTGCAGCACCTGTGTTACGGTCGCAGGGTCAAATCCCGCGGCCACAATTTCGTCGAAGGTTCGAGCCTGCACGATGAACGCCTCGAGGATGGCGTCCAGGACTTCGTAGGGCGGCAGGGTGTCCTGATCGGTTTGGTTGGGCCGGAGCTCGGCGGAGGGGGCCTTGGTCAGGCAAGCTTCGGGGATGATCTCCCGGTCGCGGTTCACCCATCGGGCCAAGCGGTACACCATGGTTTTGGGGACGTCGCTGATGACGGCCAGTCCGCCGTTCATGTCGCCGTAGAGGGTGCAATAACCCACCGCCAGCTCGCTCTTGTTCCCCGTGGTCAGCAGGAGGGAACCAAACTTGTTGGATAGCGCCATCAACAGCAGACCGCGGATGCGTGCCTGCAGGTTTTCCTCGGTCACGTCCTCGGGCCGTCCGGCAAACAGGGGAGCCAGTTGGGCTCGGCAGGCGTCGAACACCGGCTGGATGGGCAGCACGTCATACCGGATGCCCAGTCGTTGGGCCAGCTCGCGCGCGTCCCGCAAGCTGCCGGGCGAGGAATATTGCGAGGGGAGCGAAAGCCCGTGCACGTGGTCCGGCCCCAGAGCTGCCGCGGCGATGCACGCCGTCAGGGCCGAGTCGATCCCCCCGCTCAACCCGAGCACGGCCTGCTGAAAGCCGCACTTGCGAAAGTAATCGCGGGTGCCCAGGACCAGTGCGGCCCAAACCATAGCTTCCTCCGGCGCCTCTTGAAACGTCAAGGGAGTGGCCTGCTCCAGATCCACCTGGACCAGGTCTTCCTCGAAGGCGCGGCCTTCTGCGATCAGCCGGCCTTGGGCGTCAAAGACCAGGCTGTGCCCGTCAAAGATCAACTCGTCATTGCCCCCCACCTGATTACAGAAGACCACCGGCCGTTGGAGCTTGCGCGCCAGGGACTGCAGCATGGCGTAACGGGTGCGGGTCTTGCCCAGCCACCAGGGCGAGGCGGATAGGTTGAACAGGATTTCCGCCCCGGCTTCCGCCAGGGCCGCCGGGGGATTGGCCCGGTAGCGCCGCTCCGGCCAGAAATCCTCGTCGTTCCAGATATCCTCGCAAATGGTGATGCCCAGGGCATGACCGCCGAAGGGGACGGGCGCATTGTCGGGGGCCGGATCGAAGTACCGATCCTCGTCGAATACGTCGTACGTGGGAAGCAAGGTCTTGTGCCGCACGGCCACCACACGGCCCTGATGCAAAAGTGCAGCTGCATTGGCCAGTCCTCGGCCCGGGCGTGAAGCACTCTCGTCCACAAATCCCACCAAAAGCGCGGTGGAACCTGTGGCCGCCGTCACCTCTGCCAGTGCGGCCCGGTTGGCCGCCAGGAAACTCCGATCGTAGAGCAAGTCACGCGGCGGATATCCCGTCAGGTAAAGTTCCGGTGCCACCACCAGGTCGGCTCCCCTGGCAGCCGCTTCCCGGTACGCGCCCAACAGGCGTCTGACGTTGCTAGTAAAGTCGCCGATGGTGGGATTGAGCTGAGCCAGGGCCAGTTTCATGGCGAAAGGGGAAACGACGGTGGAATCAACTCAGCGAGAAACGAAAAACGTTTCGCGCAAGCTACCGCGCTCCGTGCGAATCAGTGTACCCGGTCCAAGTCCATGCTTCCGAAACCAGTTGCGCGGCACCTCCAGGACATATTGAACTCGGTCGGACTGCGAGGGCACCGGCCGCTCATCCATCGGTTCCAGGTCCACCACCTCCAGAATAATCCCTTCCGGGTCGATATACGCCGCCGAAAGCGGTATCCGACAGTTCCGCATCCAGAAGCTGCGCCGGTCCGCAGTGGGAAACACGAACAGCATGCCGTGGCCTTCCGGCAGATGATCCCGGAACATCATGCCGGTGGCAATTTCCACCGGACGCCGAGCCACTTCGGCCACCACCTCCTGACTGCCCAGCCACAGCTTGATCGTGGGCAGGGGCGGCTGCGCATGCATCAGGTGACCATAGTGGAGGTCGAGCTCCGGCGTGACAGCCGGAGGCGCCGGCGCCTTGCCGCAACCCAGAGTCATCCCCCACAGTCCCAAGGTCGCCGCCCACCAAACCATATTCCGTTGCCTCACAGCGGCTCAGGATGTCCCATCCTACACCGCAATTCAATCGAAGCTTCCGGACCAAGCTTTCGGACCAGCCCAAGCATCGGTGCAACTTGCCGGGATTCCTGTGCGCCTGCCGGCGCGGGGTGGATAACACGAGCTGTCGCCTCTGCCACCGGCCACTTGCCAGGTGCAATAGGGCGGTAGTGGCACCATGCGGCAAACCCTTGACCGGGAGACTGGAGGCCTGCGGGCTCGTAGTTTCGTCATGATGCGCGCCCGAACCTTCCTGTGCTGCGGCCTGTCGGTGCTGAGCGCGGGCCCCTGCTGATTTGGCGCAAGGAGGAGCCGTTGTGGCGTCCAGCACCGCCGGCGCGGTCGGTCCGTCAGGCCGCGCCCTCAGTGGCGTGCAGGAGGCGGAGCTTGCTTTCCTAAGCGCCGGCATTTGTTCAAGCATCGCAAATCCGCCCCGCAGGGCTCCCGTCGGCAGAGCCAAGCCGCCGCACCTGCCTTGCCACCGGCCGTGAAATGGGCCTGGAATGCAGGAAGCCCATGCCCCCCAGCGAGCAGGTTCCGCGACCCGAAACCGGCTCGTTCGACTTGCTGCGGGATCGGACTTCTCGATCTCCTCCTTTCCGGCCGATGGGATGTCGGAGCTTTGCGGCTTTGCCGCTCGGACTGCGCTATTCCAAAGCTCAGGCGGGTCTAAAGGAAGAGCGGCGGGGCTTGCACGACAGCGGCATTGGATCTAATGATGCGGCATGTTGACACGACGCCAAGCCCTCAAACAGACCACTCTGGCGGTGCTCGGGTTGGCCGCGGTCCACCGGACTGCTTCGCAGCCTGGGCCGGCCCCAGCGGAACCTTTTGCTCTGCCGCCGCTGCCGTATCCCGTGGACGCGCTGGAACCGCACATTGACGCGCGCACCATGGAGATCCATCACCAGCGCCATCACGGCGGTTACGTGGCCAACCTGAACAAGGCCGTGCTGGCCAGTCCGGCACTCACAGGACGATCTTTGGAAGACATGCTGAGCCGGCTGGACACTGTGCCGGAGGCCGTTCGCACCACGGTGCGCAACCATGGAGGCGGCCATTACAATCATATGTTGTTCTGGCAGATGATGACCCCGCGTAGTGGCGCCCCTGCAGGTGAGCTGGCTCGTGCGCTGGAGTCGGCCTTTGGCAGCGTTCGAGCATTCCAAGACCAGTTTACGGCAGCGGCCCTGCGCGTGTTTGGCAGCGGCTGGGCCTGGCTGGTGTGGCAGGCCGGTCAACTGCGGATCATGACCACCCCGAATCAGGACACCCCGCTGGCCGAGCAAGCGCATCCGCTGCTAGGTCTGGATGTTTGGGAACACGCTTACTATCTGAAGTACCAGAACCGGCGGGCGGACTATGTGAGCGCCTGGTGGAACGTGGTGAACTGGGAATTTGTGGCGGAACGTTACACTCGCCGACCGGCTTGAGGCCTCGTTCCCTGGGCCTAACCGGAACCGCGTGCGCCGAGAATCCCGGGGCTCTGACGATCTGAGTGCCCGCCCACTGGCCTGCCTTTGGGGGCGGAGCCTTGACGCAAGAAAGCTGCAGCGGCCCGAGGAAGGCCCGCTTGCACATAGGTGGGGTGTATGGACGGCCCTCTGCCGGCCGGTCTTGATCTTGAGGCCGCGGGTCTGATCTCGGAGGCGCGCCTCGGCCGGAAACGCCGCGGCCCAGGGGGCCGGTGAGCTGTCGACAGCCGCGCGGTCCCGTCGCGTCGGAAGGATCGCCATTTACCAGCGTAACCGAACCAGTCAGTCCGAGTCTTGGCGTCGGAACGTGCTGCAGGTTGGGCTATGCGGTCAGGGGGGCCTCGCGTTTTCTCTTTTAAGCGCTTTCGGGCTTTTCGGCCGGGACCATCCCTGTTTAATTGGCTTTGTGTATTCCGGGCCGGGAGTATGGGGTGGTTTGATCCGCTGGACCACGCGGCTGCTAGTGGCTGCCGTGGTGATGGGGGTATTGGTCCTGGCTGCCCAATGGTATTTGCCGGTCATCCGCCAAAACGAGCGAATGCGGCGGGAGCTGATGCGTCTGGACCAGGAAATCCACCGCGAAGAGGAACAAGCACGCCAAATGAGCACGGCCATTCAGGCATTGCACGAGGATCCCAAGGTCGTCGAACGCCTGGCGCGAGAACGACTCGGATATGCCCGCCCGGGGGAAACGGTCATTCGTTTCGAACCGGCTGGCACCAACGTGGGCGCGCTTCGGTAACGCGCCGTTGCCGCCCACTCGCGGCCGATGGGGCAGGCCGCACCTCCAGTGGCGGGCCAGCATGCAGTGTGGACGCTGTCAACTCCGCCCCAGCCGGTCCATGGCCTCTGCCGAGGGGGTAGGGAGTCTTGGCGGTTGGACTTTCCCCTGGGCACTGCCCGACCCCGCGGCCGATTTTTCCATGGCTTGCCCCTATACAGCCGGCCCGGATTTTGTTAGCGTTTCGGTTGCTATGACGCTCGACGAGATCCTGCTGGAGGCCGAAGAAAAAATGTCCAAGACCGAACAGGTGGTCTTGCGTGAGTTTGCCGGGGTACGCACGGGCAAGGCCTCGCCAGCTCTGGTCGAGAATATCATGGTCGAGGCCTATGGAGGACAAATGCGGATTCGGGAGCTGGCCGGCATCACCACGCCGGAGCCGCGGGTGCTGGTGATCCAGCCGTGGGATGCCAGTCTGGTGCACGCCATTGAAAAGGCCCTGCAAAAAGCCAATCTGGGATTGACCCCCTCCATTCAGGGCAAAACGGTCCGGCTTTTTTTCCCCGAGCTGAGCCAGGAACGGCGTCAGGAGTTTGTGCGGATCGTCCGCAAGATGGCCGAGGACGCCCGTGTAGCCATTCGGCATGTGCGCCGGGATGCCATGGAAGAATTGCGCAAACACAAACACGACAGCGGCATCACGGAAGACGAGGAACGGCAGGCCGAAAAGGAGCTCCAGAAGCTCACCGACGATTATATCGCCCGCATTGACCAGCACCTGGCTCACAAGGAAAAGGAGATCATGACCGTCTGACTCCCCTGCCGCGGGGTGCGGCTGAGTTGCCCCATGCGCGTGTTGTTTTTCGCCCACTTGAAAGATGTGACCGGCTGTGCCGCCACGGAACTGGATTGCGGCGAGGTGGACGCGGAGGGGTTGTGGGCCGCCTTGCTGCGCCGGTATCCCGGCTTGCAGCCGTATCGGGCTACAGTGCGCTTGGCCTGTAATGCCCGCTATGCGGGCCCCCAAACGCGGTTCGGGCCCTCCGACGAAGTGGCGCTCATCCCGCCCGTTTCAGGAGGGTGAGTCACCCGGTCCATGCAGATCCACGTGCATTTGACCCACGAACGGCTGGAAGGCCTGCCCACACTCTCCAGTCCTTCGGGTCCGGTGGGGGCCCGCGTGGAGTTTGTCGGCATCGTCCGTGATCAAGAGGACGGACGCACCATCGCCGCCCTGGAATATGAAGCCTACCAGCCGATGGCCGAGCGTGAAATCGAACGACTGCTGAGCGAACTGCAGCCCCGCCATCCCTGCCTGAGTGTACAGGTGCTGCATCGGTTAGGGGTGGTGCCGGTGGGCGAGGCCGCCATCATCGTCCGCATCTTTGCTGCCCATCGCCGGGAAGCATTCGAGTTGTTGGCGCGGTTCATGGACCGCTTGAAGGAAGACGTGCCCATCTGGAAACGCCGGTCCTGGACCCGCACGGAGCTGGCTGCGCAAGGGGACCACAACCAGGCCGCGCCGGGCTGATCCTTTCCCCTCTGCGAGTCCGTCCGTTTCGAGCATGGCGCCAAGGACGCCAACCAGGCATGCTGGTCGGGATGCGTGTGATGGCCCTAGATTATGGAACACGCCGGGTCGGCGTGGCAGTCAGTGACGAGCTGGGGATGCTGGCCCGGCCCCTGGGGTTTTTGCCCGCTCATCCGTTGGCCGAGCTGGTGGAGACTCTGAAGCGGCTTATCCAGGAACACAGGGTGGAACGCATCGTGGTGGGTTTACCCCGGAACATGGACGGGACCTACGGTCCGGCCGCAGCAGCCGTGCGCGACTGGGTGGCTGTGCTGGAACCCCAGTTGCCGGTGCCCCTGGTTCTTTGGGACGAACGCCTCAGCACCGTGCAGGCTCACCGGATGCTCCGCCAAGCCGGTTACTCCGAACGCCAACGGCGCCTGCGCGCCGACAGCTCCGCTGCGGCGATTCTGCTGCAGAGTTATCTGGACCGCGCACCGTGAGCTCGACCGACCCAACTGCCCGGGCAGGTTTTTCGGCGTCGCCGCCCGAGGACTGCGTGCGTCTCAAATTGATCATCGCCTACGACGGCACGCGTTATGAAGGTTGGCAGGTACAAACCATCGGCACCGGTGTCCAGCAAAAGGTGGAAGCCGCACTGGCCGCCCTCTTCCCCAGCCGCCCTCGTGTGCATAGCTCCAGTCGGACCGACACCGGAGTGCATGCCCTCGGGCTGGTGGCGCATGTGGATGTGCCTCGCACGGAATTTCGCATCCCACCACGCAAACTGGTCCTGGCACTCAACGCGCATTTGCCGGTGGACATCCGCGTGTTCAGCGTCCAGCGCGCGCCTCCGGGCTTTCACGCCCGGTTCAGTGCCCTCGGTAAACAATACCGGTATCAGGTCTGGAACCACCCGGTCATGAACCCACTGCTCCGGTTCACCGCGTGGCACGTGCCGCGGAAGTTGGATTGGACCGCCCTGCGCGCTGCTGCCGCCCACTTTGTGGGCACTCACGATTTCCAGGCCTTCACGGCCAACCCCGGCTATCCCCGGCGCTCGACCCGGCGCACCGTGCGCCGCTGCGAATGGCGCCGGCAGGGTCACCTGCTGACCTGCATCATTGAAGCCGATGGTTTCCTGTACAAGATGTGCCGCGGCATGGTCGGCACGATGGTCCAGGTGGGCCTCGGCAAGTATCATCCGGACGACATCCCACGCATGTTGGCCTCGGGAGACCGGCGCATGGCCGGCATGACTGCCCCCGCGCACGGTTTGATCCTTTGGAAGGTCTTTTATCCATCGGGCCGGCCAGTGCCCGTGGCGCCGGCTGGGCCCGAGGTCGAAGAGGCTTCGGAATGAACGTGGTGCTGGTGGAACCGGAAATCCCGCCCAACACCGGCAACATTGCCCGGTTGTGCGCCGCCACGTGCACGCGTCTGCACCTGATCGAGCCGCTCGGGTTCCGACTCGACGAGCCCGCCCTGCGCCGGGCTGGACTGGACTACTGGGCGCATTTGCAGTGGCAGCGCTGGCCGGACTGGACCACCTTTGCCCGGGCCCTGCCGCCACAGGCACGGTTGTGGTTCATCGAATCGGGCGGGCCCCGACTTTACACAGAGGTTCGCTACCAGCCAGAGGATTATCTGGTGTTTGGCCGGGAAACGGCCGGATTGCCGCGGGCCCTGCTGGCCGCGTATCCCTCCTGCTGGCTTCGGCTGCCCATGTTCCATGCCCATGTGCGGTCGCTGAACCTGGCCAATTGCGTAGCTGTGGTCCTTTTCGAGGCCCTCCGCCAGCAGGGTTTCGTGGGGGAGATTCCGCCCGCCGAGCAAACACTCCGACCCGCCCCGAGCCAGCCCGGTCTCTGAGGACGGCTCAAATGTCGATCACCGGCCCGGTCTTCTTCGGTCCAGCTGAGGCACGTTCCGAGGTCAAGTCCTCCCGCACCGGCGGGGTTCGCGGGCGCCGCAAAATGACCGCCAGCACACAAGCCGTCCAGGTCGGCATGAATTCCACCACCGGCAGAACTTCCAGCACAAACGTGGGAAGCAAAAATGGATGAAATCCAAGCAAGGCGATCTCCACACCCGCCACCACCAGGTCCAACACATCGTCCAACCCGGTAAACCCGAGCGGTCCCAGCCCGACCTGCACGAAATCCGCCGCCAGGGCCACCAGGAGTGCCAGCGCCATGCGCGTCCGCGTCACCGGCCGCGCTTCCGCCCAAACCAACCAGCTCCGCATCTCTTTCACAGCCCCAAGCGACAGATCAAACGCGGTCCACCCGTTACGACGACCTTTCCGCAGCGCCGGCCGGGTCCGGATCCTCCGCGGGCGGTCGATAGCCAAACAGTCGATCCCGCCGAATCACCGCCGCTACCGGCGGGGGCACGTAGGCTTCCCAGTCCGGATCGCCCCGTTGGATCTTGGCCAGCACCTCCGCCCGCCGGATGGACACGAAGGCCTCATCCGTGGGCGTCAATCCCACCAGGTACCGGTTCTCACACAAATGCGCATACAAATGCCGCAACCGGGCAGCAATGGGGAAATTCTCCACCCGAAGGACCTGGCCGGAACGGGCCTCCAGGCTGGGATACACATACAATCGTCCCGGATTTTTGAACAACTGACCCAAACCGCCCAGCAGCCCGCCCTCCGCGCTGTTGTAAAAGCTCTCGTCAAAGATCTCGAACAACTTGGAGGCGCCCAGCGCCAACCCGATGGGCCGGTTCGTATAACGACTCAGATACCACGCCAGCCGATGAAACCGGCGAAAGTTGGAAATCAGCACCGGCTTGCCCAGCGCACGCAACATGTCGGCACGCTGGAGAAAATCCTGATGGTCCACGGCATCGCCGGTGGTCAAATGCCGCAAGGTCATTTCCAGCAACACCACCGGTTCCTGCCCTGCCAGTTCGGGCTCCCGCACAAACTGGTCGTAAGCCCGCTCCAGCACGTCCAGCGCCGCATGGGTGTAGGGTCGAAAGCTCCCCCGCTGCACCAAGACCGGCCGCTTGTACAAGACCTCGGCCCACTGGACCGGTTCGCCCGCGGCGGTGAACATGGCCGCCTCCGTAAGGTCCTGTTCCACCAACTGCAGCGCCATCAAACGATTGTCCACGTGGCGAAAGGCCGGCCCGGAAAAATGGATCAAATCCACTTCGATCCGCTCCCAGGTCAGGGAATCCAGCAACGAATGGATGAGCCGATCCGGTTGGTCGCGCTGGTAAAACGTCCCGAACAACAGATTGACCCCCAAGATGCCCAGTGCTTCCTGTTGTCGCACCGGTTCCTTGTCCAGCAGCCGCACGTGAATCACCAGATCCGACGGCGGTTGCCGGGGTGCATGTTGAAACCGCACGCCCATCCAACCGTGTCCATCTTCCGGACGGGAATAACTCCGCGTAGCCACCGTATCGGCAAACGCAAAGAAGTTCCTCTCCGCACCCCAGATCCGATCCAGTCGCTGGACGACCAGATCGAACTCGTACTGCAGCATGGCCTGCAGCCGCTGACGGCTAACATACCGCTCAGCCGGCCCGTACAACGCATCGCTCACCGCCATGTCGTAGGCGGAGATTGTTTTGGCCACCGTGCCGGAAGCGCCGCCTACCCGAAAAAACCAGCGAACCACCTCCTGCCCCGCCCCGATCTCCGCAAAGGTGCCGTACCACCGCGCATCTAAATTGATGCGCAGTGCTTTCTCGTGCGGACTGCCTGATGTTTTCCAGTTAGTTTCCATGACCGTCCCGCAATGCCGGCCCAATAAAAACCGCGCCCCTCCCCCCGCAACCCCGCAATGCTAAAAAAGGCCAGCCGATCGCGCCAGCCTCGGGCCCATGTCAACGATTGTCCGTGTGCGAGACTGCAGCCCGCCTTGATCCTCTCCTCCACCCCCAAAGCCCGTCCCATCGAAGAACAAACGCCGTGCGACACGACCACCACTCCGCAGTCCCTGCGGACTCTCGGGACCGCCGGTACCCCACACCCTTCCGAGACTTGGCTGGCAGGAGCTGCAGCTCCACACTAAACGGCCTCCATGAAAGTGATCGCGTTGGTCCAGGGCTGGGTGATGGTCAGTGCCATGGCAGGCACACTGGCTGCCGCCACGCCCGTGTTACGCGTGGTCAGCAGTGGGGCCGGAACCAACCTGCTCCGCAACGGCGATTTCGAGCAACGCAGTGGAGTCAGTTTTCTGCACTGGTCCGCCGCACCCCAGGGCTACCACGTGGCCCCGGGCGAGGGCCGCAATGGCTCAACGGCCCTGCGCTGCACCGCACCGGATGCAACCGGTTGGCGCGGCGCCAGCCAGACACTGACGCTGAATCGCCAGAGCGTCGCCCCGCTGATC
>Ga0209017_10001813_pt1 | contig 15230 bp, 10 predicted proteins | sample YNPBryunderm2012_FD_185812 | JGI IMG/M metagenome (GOLD analysis project Ga0209017, IMG submission 185812) | Anoxygenic and chlorotrophic microbial mat microbial communities from Yellowstone National Park, USA - YNP Bryant MS undermat 2012... ... | reverse complement strand
GGGGCCACCACGATGATCTTCGGTATCATTCTGCTGTTGGACAAGGAGTTCGGCGACGTCATCAGCAAACTCTCGCTGGTGCAGCCGGAGATTGTCTTGGGCTTCCTGATGGGTGGCGCGGTGATTTACTGGTTTACCGGTGCCTCCACGCAGGCGGTCGTCACCGGCGCCTACCGGGCGGTGGTCTACATCAAGGAGAACCTGGACCTGAGCGCCAAGGCCGCCTCCATCGAGGACAGCAAGGAGGTGGTGCGCATATGCACCGTGTATGCGCAGAAGGGCATGATTAACATCTTCGTGGCCATCTTCTGTTTGTCGCTGGCCCTGGCCTTCTTCAACTCCTACTTCTTCATTGGCTATCTGATCTCGATCGCCTTCTTCGGCCTCTTCCAAGCGATCTTTATGGCCAACGCGGGCGGCGCTTGGGACAACGCCAAGAAGATCGTGGAGGTGGATCTGCGGCAAAAGGGCACGGACCTGCATGCGGCCACCGTGGTGGGCGACACCGTGGGCGATCCTTTCAAGGACACCAGCTCCGTGTCCATGAACCCCATCATCAAGTTCACCACGCTGTTTGGCCTGCTGGCAGTGGAGATTGCCGTGGCAATGCAAAAGACCGGCCAGACGACCCTGAAAACTGGCATTGCCGTCGTGCTACTGTTGATTGCTCTGACCTTCGTCTACCGCTCCTTCTACGGAATGCGGATTCCCGAGGAGCGATAGTTCGTACAAGCTCAAGCTTCACCCGGGTCTTCGTTCCGGCCGGACGACCGATCGTCCGGCCGGACTGTTTTCGGCCCCGCTGGGGAGCGGCGGCGGTGTGTTCCGGAGATCGGCAGTCAGCCTGCTCAGCAAGAAGGGCTGCCCGAGAAAGTGCACTCCGTCGACCCCACCGGGTTGGCCTTTGGGGGCTGCCGAGAAAGGCCCGCGGAGGCGGTTCGAAGTTGCTGGCCAACCGCTGTGGCTTGGTTGGCCGGGGCGGAGGCCGTGCGGGGGCTCGGCTCGATTGGCTGCTTGGCCTTGCCCGGCAGGAGCCGGCCGCTTGGGTGAGCCGGTGCGAGCGCGCCAGAGAGGCGTCACCCAAACTGGCACTGGTTTGCCCCGGGTCGACGGCACGCACCGGGTTTTGGTGGATTCGGGGTTGAAGAAAATCGGGCGGTAGAGGTCCGACTCTCAGGGACTGGGGAGCAGCCGGCAACCGGTCATTTCCACGACCTGGCCCTCGAGGCCTTTGACCCGCCCCTCCAACAGGGCTGTGTCGCCAATGCGTAACAGGGGGCGGCGATGGCCAGACTCGTCAGCGAGCATGAGGACGGTGCCGGCCTGCGCGAGGTAGACGCCGCGGAGATTTTCCAGGGGTTGACCACGCAGCGGACCCGCACGGTAGGTTGATCGGTTTCAAGCAGCACGTGGTAGTTCCGTGTCAGCAACGGCTTTTCGAAACCGACCACCCGCCCGGTGACCCGAAGCGTTTGGTCTCGCAACCGGGTGGCGGCGGTGGCCGGTTCGCGCAAAAAGTAGGCCGCCAACAAAGAGGCCCGGATGGGGCCTTGGTCGGGCAGGGGAGGGAGGCTATCGAGGGCGGGGCCGGAGGCGAGCACGGCCGTTCCGGAGAGGCCCGCGCCAGAGTTGGGAGCTGGCGGCCCCGTGGGTCCGAAAGAGCCCGGCTGGCCGGGAGGCGTTTGGGCGTGCGTGCTGCGCAATCTCTCCAGTTCCTGCTCCTTACGGAGGAGCTCCTCGTAACGGGCGCGAGGAATCGTAACGGTTTGCCCGGTCTCGGCCCGGCTGCCAGGCACGGCGAGGCCCAAGACCAGGACCATGGGAAGACTCAACGGCAGCGCGCGTTTGGTCATGTTCCTCGCATACGTGGGCGAATCTGGGATGTCAAACCTGGTTTCGACTCCGTGGAGCTTGGGGGGCACTCCCTGGCTCGGTTGCGCGGGAATGGTTCCTGGAAAATGTCCGCGGTCAGGGGAAAGACGCGGGGGGTGGGGAAGGTCAGTGGTCCGGAGGCGATTCCACCTCAGCGAACAAGTCGTTCAGCCGGTTCAAGGCGGGTTCGGTGCGCGGGTTGAGCGCCTGACGCAGGTACTGGATCGCGTCCTCCAAAGTCCGAACCGACCGCGGCAGGGTGGCGGCGGCGGCGTTGGGATGACCGCCGCCTTGGAGCCGCTCGGCCACAGCCAGCGCTTGCCCGTGACGACTGCGCAGGCTGACCGCCAAGGAACCATTGCCCCGACGGACCGTGGTCAGCAATACCGAATACCGAATCTCCGGATCGTCCAGCAGCGCATGCACGATGAGGTTGGGATTGCCGACAACTGTCTCGACCAGGCCCACTGTGGGGGTGATCTCGATGACGTTGCTACGGCTCCAGGCCAGGCCGATGGGGTTCTCGACTTTGCGTTTCACGGCCATCACCTCCAGCAAGGGATGGTCCAGCAGCCGCTCAATTCGGCCTTCCAGGAGCGTCAGTAGATTCCAAAAGCCATAGATTTTGACCAGGTTCGCATAGTCAGTGGCGATCACAAAATCGGGGTCGTCGTCCCGGAACAGATCCGCCACATCGCTCAGATGCACCAAGCGGTCGAGGTCGGGCGACCCTAGCCCGGCCGCTTGACAAAGCTCGTAGCAGAGGCGTCCGGCGGATTTCTGTGGGTCATGAATGAGGAGGGCCTGGCGCGGGGGCGTTTCGAAGGGATGGTGATCGATAATGACCCAGTGGGGGCGGTCCATCCGGGGTTCGAAACTGAGATCCGCCACCCAGGCGGCGCTTTCGTGCAGAGGCCGCTGGCGCAGGCCGTGGTAGTTCCAGGCCTCCAAGCGTGGACGGACGCCAAACTCGGCTTCTGCCAGCCGTTGCAGGAGGACGCCGGAAAGCAGACCATCCAGATCGCTTTCGTGCGTCAGAATTACGTCGGGTTTGGGCAATGGCGCCATGACCCCACGTTAGGCAACCTTGCGGAGATTGGCTAGCCAGCATTGCTCAGGTTCAGGTCCGTGTGCCGGGCCTTTGTTGTGGAACAGGCGCAATGGACTGCGCCACGGCGTGGCTACAGTGTAGCGCATCTGCAGCCCAAGCGGTTCCTGAAGGCTTCGGTCCGCAGTTCACATGAATCCCTGGGGTTTGCGCCGAGAGTTGGGCGAGCCGGGTGTCCGGCGGCTGCGGCCACCCAAAGATCTCGAGAGGGCATACCAAGGGCACCGGCCCTTTCCGGCTTTCGGCAAGGCCCCGACCCGCAGCGAGGCACAGTATTGGTGATCGTCGGTCGAGGCGAGCAACTGGATGGCGTTTGGGCTGTGGACGGATCGAGCCGCCGGCGAGGTTGCAGTGGGGCGGACGAACTCGAGGCGAACGGGACAAGCGCTCAGGGTGCGGGACCGAGTCGGACGCTCAACCGGTAGTAACGCGGAGTGGGGTCGGCCGCCCAACGGTTCGTCCATGCAGCTACTCCCTCAGGCAGGTCCACTGCACCCGGCACTACGGCGAAGCCAGTGTCCAGGTCGGTCGCCTCCCACAGAGTGTACAGTCTGCCGGGCTGAGGGTTCCACCGCACTACCAGCGTTGCGGCCTGCGGATCCTGGAAGATCTGGAGGGACAGACGGCTCTCTGGGTCGGTCGGATCCAGACCGGCAATGTAGGACTGCCACAGGGGCAAGCCGTTGGCACCGACCATGTCCACGGCTGCTTCGAAGTCGTTGGTATAGCCGAAACTGGCCAGCCACCACAGAGGCGTGGGGTGATTGGTCGTCATTCGTGCCACGAACACGGCTGTGATCGAAAGGTTCTGGGTAAGGATCAGGCTCAGCGGGTTTTGCGCTTGTACGACATCTCCTGTCCACGTGAGGAAATCGAACCAGGGGCCGGGCAGGGCGTAGAGTTCGACCGAGCTGCCGTGCGGGAATTCTCCTCCCGAGGGTTCCACCCGACCCCATGCCGAGGGTTGCGCTGCCACGGTCAGGACGACCACTGTATTGCTTTGGATCTGAAGCACGGCCTGGCGTGTCGCATTGCCCTGGCCGCTGGTGGCGTTGACAAAAGTGATCGTGGCCATGTGGATGCCCGGAGGCAGGAGGGCGGCCGAGGGGCCAAGGCCAACCCGGACCTCCTGGGTTTGGCCAACGGCCAAGCTCCCTGCCGCGGGTTCCGCGACGAGCCAATCTGCACTGCTGCTGACATGAAACTGCAGGTCGGAAGTGCCTGCGTTGGTCAAAACGTACACGGTCGATTCAGGCTGGAACGGACCGCCCGCAGAGCCGCTGGTGGTCCAGTCGGCCTCGGGCCAAACGGCGAGCGTGCCGGGGGCCATCACGGGGATGTTCACCTCGAAGGTGCCCAGGACCGTCTGGGGCGTGGCGTGTCCCCAGACATCTTCCACGGCGCCCTCGGCCAGGAGGATAGTGTAGGTACCGTTGTGTTCGGACTGCCAGGCTCCGTTGGGCGGTGGAATGGCATAGGTGGCGGTGACCTGTGCAGCGTCCGTGGGTGTGTCGACCCCGACCAACTGCGCCCATGCCAGATAGTCGTTCGGACCGGTGACTATCAGATCCTCGGAGTCCAATGTGACCAGGCGCACCGCGGTCTCGTCGGTAAACTGTACTGTGCACAAGTGACTGATGGTCCCGGCCAAAGTGATAGGAGCCACGTTGAGAGTAGGCTGCGGCGGTGCGTTGTCGAACACGCCCCGGCCCAGCACCTGAACATCATCCAGGTGCCAGCCGAGGTCGGTTTGAGACGGGTTGGAGGCCAGTCCCCACCGGATGCGCAATGAGGAGCTGCCCGCTACCGCGGACGGCAGATCATATTGGACCTGGCGCCAGGAGTTGTCGGCTACCTGACTGGTGGTGGACCAAACGGTCTGCCAGTGCAGACCGTTGGTGGACACTTCGATGACAGCGGTGTCCCCACGCCGCAGCCGTAACCACCGTTGGAACCGGAGGGAAAGGCTCGTGCTGCCGGTGGTATTGATGGGCGGCGTGGTGGCATACCGAGGAGACAGGTTGTTTTCGTAAGTTCCGCTGAGATTGTAGCCGATGATGCGAATGCCCGTGGCGCCGCCGGTAGGGCCGCCGCTGGCATAGGCCGGCGTGCCATATTGCCAGAGCGGATCCAACGTCCAGCCCGGGTCCGTGTCCATCCGAGCCTCGTAGTACAGCACCGGTACGGCGACCTGGAACTGGCCGAGTCGGCCGGGGGGCACCCACTGCCCTTCGGTATCGGCGACTTCCTGGCCCACCATCCAAACTTCGTAGGTGCCGTTGTGAGCGGCTGACCAGACGGCGCCGTTGGGAGGACTGACGCCGTAGACGGCGGTCCGTGGCGTTCCGTCGGTGGGATCGCTCAGACTGACTAGGCGCGCATACTGTGCGAACCCGTTGGGCCCTGTGATCCACAGGTCCCCGTTTCCGATGGTGTTTGCCTGAATGGCCACATTATCCGAATAGGTAACCGTTAAGAGGTGTTCCGACCGGCCTACGTCCGTCAGATCGGCCACGCTGAGCTCGGCCATGGGCGGAACCGCCACGCCCTGGGGATCGGTCACCCAACCGCTGAAAAAGTACTGACCCAGGCTGCCATAGGCGGTGTAACCGGTGGGTGTGGAACTGAATGGGTCTCCTGCCCCACTGTTGCGAACGGCCACAAAGTACAAACCTGCTGCAAGCTGCGTGGCCAGCGTGGCCGCGGTGGTTTCGGGCGGATTATTGGTCAGTAGCAGGTTGCCGGCCGAGTCGTACAGTTCCAGGGCGATATCCAAGTTACCTCCGCGTGGACCGCTCGGCATAACCCAGGGCCGTACCGTCAGCCAGATCGGACCGCTGCCGGTGACAAAGGAAAACCAGTCCACGTCGCCGGCGCGTTCCAGAATACCCTTGTTGGCCCGGTTAGTGTTGGCCGGATCGTTCTCGGGCGTGGTGGAGACCACGTTGGTGCCGCCGGTGAGTACCAGGGCTGTGGCCAGGCTTGGGGATGAACCGTGATCATCCGGTCGGTAGTTGAGCTTAGAGGCCAGGATGGCCAGGTCGTCCTGGGTGTTGTTGGCCAGGTAGTACTCTCCTTTGCACCATTGGGACACATTGCGATTGTAGCCGGTACCCATGATAGGCCCCCAGGAGATGTCGCCGCTCCCATGGCCGCCATAGTATTCCATGCCATCGGTCCGACCGTCATGACTCAGGCCCAGGTTGTGCCCGGCTTCATGGGATGCAGCCTCTGCAATGTAGGATTCCACGTGGCCCAAATTGTTGGCATATACCCAGGCGGGACGATACCGGGCATAGAAGATTGTGCCGAACACGTTGACGTAACTGACGCCTCCGGAGTCGCTGGCCGGATTGGGCAGGCCGTTGGCGTCAGTGTTGCGCGTGATCAGGACCATGGCCGTACGGTTGTTGAACGTGGCCGGTCGCTCCGTGGTCACGTTCACGTCAAAGGGCGCATAATCCTCGGCCACCCGTTGCCATATTGCCCGAATGGCGGCCTGTTCGCTGCCACTATAGGTGGTGAAATCCGCATCCATGCTAAAAGGCAGAGCCGGAATCTCGGCTCGGCCCAGTTGGGTGTTCCATTCGGTGTTGGTGACGGTTTCCCCGGCGAAGTTCAGATAGATCACGTTGGGCGCACCGGGTCGGCTGTGGAATTTCAGCGAATCGGGAAACGGCGAGACGGGCAACGGGGCGGCACTGGGTTGAACCGGGGACGGGGCAGGGGAGGTTTGAGCCGTCTCCGCGCCCGGCTCGAAGTGGCACACATAGTAAATGCCGCCCTCTGAGTCGCAGCGCAGTGATGCCAAATCGTGGGCCGGGAACTGAAAACTCTGCAGCCAGCGACGCGCCCGGTCGCGCGCCGGCAAGGGCAGGGCGTCCACCTGATCCCGGAACCGACCCCCAGGCAACTCCTCCAAGCGGTTCCACTGGCCGGGCACGAACTCCATCCGGCCGGCCGCCGCAGGAGGCAACGGTGGTTGGCCAGCCAGGAATCCGGCCGACAAAAGCAACGCCCCCAGGGCCAGCAGGAGCCACCTGAGACAAGGCCGCTCCCCCCCTGTCGGCACGGCCCCGGCCCGCCCCCGTGCTGTTTCAGCCGTTCGTTGCCTTCAGGCGGTCGTGTCCACACGATGCGACTTTTCCTCATCTGCTTTACCTCATCTGCTTTATCGGCGCAACCCCGGCCGGGCTCGAGGGCCGGCATCAGGAGCGAAACTACCAGACCGGGTGGCGGAGGCCATTGGCTGCGTAAGACCCCATGGCCTAAGGTCTTCTGCGGCGGCCCTTTCTGCCGAGTGCGCGCGACCAACCCGCTCCAAGGAACTCGGGCGCGGGTTGCGCCCGAACGTGGAGGCTGAAGCCCCGGTGCGGGCCGAGGGGGTGCCCGGTCCTTGTTACGGCCGTCGGGCTGGCCTCGATCAACCGCCGGGGCCGCATTGGCCCTAATTCCGTGCGATTGCCTGGTGTTGTATCTTCGCTTCAGTGGCCCTGCAAAAAGCCGCTGCGCCGACCTCCGTATGGTGAAAGGCTGGCGTTTTGCCCGGCCGGGTGCCTGCTTCCCGTAAGCCGGCTGCATAACCTTTTTGCACAACCCTCACCGTTCCCGGGATTTTTGCCGGTCAGAGCCGCGGGAACGTTGAGGGATGATCGGTTTTCGGGGGCTTCCTGTCGCGGGCGCCCAACAAGTGAAATCCGCCCCTGTACGCCGCGGAAATCAGACTTGACGAGACAGAGAGGCTGCGGGATGTAGGACGCGGAAGATTCCTCGTCGTGAGTGCGGCATTCCCAGAGCCAGCGGAAGCGCAGACGACCGAGCAGTCCTCGGGTATCTCGGTCAGGCCGGCGGCGCAGTCCCGGCGTAAGGCGGCCGGGCGGCTCGCCATCCCCCGGGTGGCTCTCCTGATCGAATCGTCCCGGGCGGCCGGGCGAGCGCTGTTGTGTGGGATTGCCCGCTATGCCCATCACCATGGCCCTTGGTCTTTTTATTGGGAGGCGCGCGGGCTGGAAAATCCCTCCCCATCGGCCCTGGCCCTAGACGCTGATGGGGTGATCATGCGTGATACGGGACAGGTGGAGCAGGTTTTGGCGCGGGGCCTGCCCACGGTGGTGGTCTGCCACCGGCACGGGGAGATGGACGGGGTCATCAGCGTGGTCACGGACGGGGAGGTGATTGGCCGGCTGGCTGCCGAGCATCTGTTGGCCTGCGGCGTGCGGCACTTTGCCTTCTGCGGTTACAAGGACTGTACCTGGTCGGAAAGCCGCTGGGAATCGTTCCAACGAACCATCGGCGAGGCTGGATTCCAAGCGACGGTGTTTCGGGTCCAAGCCGAAGTCACCGGTGCCCCCTGGCGGGATCAACGGCCCGCCATTGCGCGCTGGTTGCAAACGCTGCCCCGCCCGATCGGCCTCATGGCCTGCAACGACGATCTTGGCCATGAAGTGGTGGCCGCCTGCAAGCTGGTGGGCTTGTCCGTGCCGGATGATGTGGCCGTGGTGGGGGCTGACAATGACGAGGTTGTCTGCGGCCTGAGTGATCCGCCGCTGTCCAGTGTGCACATCAACTTCGAGCAGGCGGGCTACGAAGCGGCCGAGGTTCTGGACCGGTTGATGCGGCGCGGCCGGCGAGCCACAGGACGCATCCTCGTGCGCGCCAGCCATATCGTCCCCAGCCGGTCCACGGATATCGTGGCGGTGGAAGACCCTGCATTGGCCCGCGGCCTGCAGTTTATCCGCGACCACGCCCGGGAACCGTTTCTGGTGGACGACGTGGCCCGGGCCGCGGGCATCTCCCGGCGTGCCCTCGAAAAGCGGTTTCGCCGGGTATTGGGACGATCCATCCTCCAGGAAATTCGTCGGGTACGGGCCGACCAGATTGCCCGCATGTTGGTGGAGACAGACCTCCCTGTGGCTGAAATCGCGCAGCGGCTTGGGTTCACGGACGTGCAACACGTGGCCCGGTACTTTCGAGCGGCCAAGCAAATGAGCCCCCTGGCATGGCGGAAACTCTACGGGGGCAAACCCTCCTAAAGCCGCCCGGCTGAGCTTGTACCTCCCTTGGAGGCTGCCATTGACCCGCCCGCGGAGGGCTGGCCTTCCCAAAGCCCGGCAGAAAAGACCTCGTCCACGGGGGCGGTGCGATTGAATTCCGGCTGCCCCCTCTGCGAATCGGCGCCCAAGGCCGGCGCTCGGCTGGCGAGCCATGCACACGCCAAAACCCGGCCCCCACCAAGGGCGCGATGAGCCGTTGAAAGCCCCACCAGCGAGCCCAACGGAGTGGACGGAAGGCGGAAAGAATGAGCCCCACGAGGGATGCCCGTGAAGTGGCCGACCCGGCTGGGCCAGAAGAGTGATTTGTGGACCACAGCCAGCGCAAACTCCCACAACTCCTTCCGCGCCGGGCAGGGATGGGTTTGCCCCATCCACGAATGGCGGGGAAGTGCGGCCGATTCCTTTCGCTGTAAGGGTGCGCCCAAGGGGAGGTTTGCCGTCGGCAGGCTGCGAAGCTGTTTCATGCCCAGGCAAACGGGCTACGGAGTGCCGGTGTGCCATACGATTCCCCCGGACCCCCGTCTCCGCTTCGCGTTTTGCGAGCTCCGACTCGTCTGCCCGACCCCCAGCCAGGGGCGTTGGGATCGCCCGCGGTCCTCAACCCCCGGGAAGGTCGCGAGGTCGGTTCCTTCGTTTTTGGTTTTTGCCGGCGACTTCCGACCCAGGGACGCTTCCGAAGTGGGACTTTTCGACTCTTTAGGCCCTCCCGGGGCGACCTACCTTGCATCCCAAACGTCCCTACCGATCTCTGAAGCAGGCATCGCCTCGGCTGCGCTGCCGACCTTGTTCAATCCTACTGAGGGCGTCCGCCGGCACCGGGCCATCCGGGCCTTGCCCAGGTGTTCGCAAAATGGCGAATTCTTTCCGCAAAATGGCGTTGTCCCGACCCGGGTTCGTACCTAGTTTGATCTACGCTCCGGGTGGGTCCCCAACCCCGCCCGGCCCAGCAAGCAAGTGTTTTATGAGACCGTTGTTCCGAGTCATACCAGTGAACCGCTCTGCCAACCGCCGAACCTTGCATTCCTTTACCCTGATCGAGCTGTTGGTGGTCATCGCCATCATTGCCATTCTGGCCGGCCTTTTGTTGCCGGCACTTTCCCGAGCCAAGGAGCGGGCCAAACGTGTCCACTGCCTGAACAATATCAAACAGCAGATCACGGCTCTGGTGATGTACGCCAACGACAACAACGACCGTTTGCCCTACTGGCGGACCAATGGCAACTGGCTCTTGGACATCCCTCAAGCGGTCACGGATCGAATGGGCAACGAAGGCGCCATTCGGGACGTGTGGTACGACCCGGGCTTTCCGGAGCAGAACGATAACGAACTATGGGGCTTCGCCACTAATGCCGCCGGAACGGGTTTCCGTGTGGTGGGTTATGCCTTCACGTTTGACGGGACCGGCTTCTCAGGTCAGCCCATCCTGCATCCGACCAACGTGAACAGGCGGCTGACGCCCGAGCCTATCACGGTGGGAGCTTTGACGCTGCCGCCTCCTCCTGCGTCCGAGCGGGTCTTGCTGGCCTGTGCCACCATTTCCACGGGTAACAATGAGGCCAATCGCAGCATGAACAACTATACGCGCATCATGGGCGGCTGGAGAAACCCGCACCGTTCGCCGCATCTGAACGGGCCTCTGCCCAGTGGCGGGAATCTTGGGATGCTGGACGGCCACGGCGAGTGGCGTAAGTTCGCGCCCATGCGCGTCCGGACCCTTTCAGGGTCGTATTTCTGGTGGTGAGCTGGCGCATGCCATGAACCTGACCAGGCAGTTTGAACGACCGTCTTCCCGGACCGTGCACCCGTGCGGCCGTGGGGGCGATTGGCCCGAGGGCCGCATCGTCTCGGCGGGCGTTTACTGCCCTTGGTGTCCCTTGCTCTTTCCCATCCTCTCGTTTGTAAACCCGAAACCCTGAACCTCTGGTGACAACTATGCGCAGAACCAGTTCGTGCACTCGAGTCATCCTCCTGGGCAGCGTCCTGCTGCTCGGTCTCCAAGGGGCCGCCTGGGGCGCCACGCTGAAGCACCGTTACAGCTTCAACGAGCCCACCGGCCAAACCATCGCCACCGACTCGGTCGGTGGCCAGCACGCCACTCTGATGAACGGCGCCGCTTTCGATGGTGCCGGATCGGTGTGGCTGAATAGCACCCTCCCCTCCAGCGATCCTTCCGGGGATTATGTGGCTCTTCCGGCCAACATCCTGGCCGGCTACAGCGCCATCACCATCGAGGTTTGGTACACTCCCTATGCCTCGGCTCTCTGGAGCCGGGTGTGGGATTTCGGAAACAGCCTGAACAATAGCGGGGCTCAAACCGCCTATTTCTTCATGCGGTCGGGTGACAGCGCTTCAGGGGTGCTCGGAGACATCACCATCATGCAGCCGGCGCGAAACACCCAGCAGGTAGGAGGTCCCACTGTGCCGTTGGGTACGGAGACTCATCTGGTTTGGACGTCCGACGGAGCCAGTGGCGTGGCGCGCATCTACGTCAACGGCGTACTGGTCGGCGAGACCCTTGGGTTTACAAACACCCCTGCCATGATGGGCTCCACGACCAACAACTGGCTGGGACGTTCGCAATGGGGCGCGGATCCATACCTGAGCGCTAGTTACAACGAATTTCGGATCTGGGACGGTGCCCTGACTCCGTTGGAGGTCGCCGGTAGCTATGTCTCCGGGCCGAACACGGTCAACCTCGACTACGGGAGCATTACCGCCGTGCAGTTGGACTTGCCCGCGACCTTGTCCAAAGGCTCCGGGGCCACGGCCCGCGTCCGGGCCAGTGCCTCCCGCTTGGTCCAACCGGTAGACGTGACCGGTATGCCCGGCCTTACCTATGCGTCTTCGGACACGAGCGTCCTGACCGTGGATGCGAATGGCCGTGTGGTGGCCGTTGGTTTGGGCACAGCAACCATCACGGTGACCTTCGATCATGGCGGGGTCCAACGCTCCGATCAACGGACCATTACCGTGTTGAACCTGCCACCGCGCCTCATCCACCGTTACAGCTTCAATGACGACGGAAGCATGACCGCCTTCGACAGTGTCGGCGGCGCCCATGGCTCCCTCGACCTTCTGGCTGAGCAACGGGACGGGCAAGTCTGGTTCAACGGCCAGGCATTGTCGTATGTGAACCTGCCGCCCAACCTGATCACGGTGGACACCATCACCCGCAACGCTATCACTTTCGAGGCATGGGCCAGCTTCGGCGTTAATGCCGGCTGGGCGCGACTTTTCGATTTTGGGAACTCTGTGGGAGGCGCGGGTGGTAACTATGTTTTCTTCTCCCATCGCTCGGGCCCAGGGGACACCCGCTTCATCATTTCCAACACCCAGCCGGGCTGGAGCGGTGGTGGGGAGCAGGGCGTCTTCATCCCGGGCGTAATGGACAACCGCACCAATGTGCATATCGTGGCCATCCTTGATTTTGGCCGTGATTTGGCCGTCGTGTATACCAACGGCCGTCTGGCGGGTCTGAACACCTCCATGACCCGTGAACTCAGCGCCATCATCAACAACTACAGCTATTTGGGCCGGTCGCTCTACGGTGCAGATCCGTACATGAACGGTTCCATCGACGAATTTCGCATCTGGGACGGCGCCCTGAGCGCCCAGGAGGTGGTGGCCAGCTTCCGGGCCGGCCCGAATAGCACCAATAACGCCCCAGGCAACTTCATCAGCCTGGATATCGAGGTGCCGTCCCAAATGCCGGCCGAGTGGCAAACCCGGGTACGTGTCGTTGGCAACTGGCAGAATGCTCCCAACGTGGATCTGCTGACGGATCCCGACATGAGTTTGACTTCGGACAATCCGGCGGTACTGACTCTGGGGGCCGGCGGGCTGGTGACTGCGGTGGCACCAGGTACGGCCACCCTGCGGGCTCGATATCAGGGAATCGAGGTCACCAAACAGGTCACCGTGGTGGCACCCTCGGCCACCTTGGTGCATCGGTGGACCTTCAACGAAACTGAAGGCAACCGGGTGGCCGACGTGATGGGCGGTGCTCACGGCTACATCACCACGGGGACAACGGGTACCACCAACGCCTCCTGGACCGGTCAGGGCGAACTGGTCATCAACACCAACGCGGCACTCGGCGCCACCGACACCTACATCGATCTGCCGGACGGGATCATCTCACGCCTGAGCAACGCCACCTTCGAAGTCTGGGTGACTATTTACAATACCGAGTACTGGTCGCGGGTGTTCGACTTCGGCAGCCTGCCCGGTGGACCGGATTGGCTGGCTGAACCGAACCTCTTCTTTGCACGGGGGGCCCAGTTGAATTGGGTCAGTGGCTCCATCGGCGGTGGCGCATTGCCCACGGCCACGAAGGTTCACCTGGTAGTGCTGTGGAACCAGGACCAGCAACAGGCGAAGTACTTCGTAAACGGGGTGCTGGCGCAGCAAAGCCAGCCCGGAGCCGCCAACCTGCGGCTGAGCCAGATCAATGACACCAACAACTGGCTGGGGCGGTCGCTCTACTCCGAGCCCATGCCCACGCCGGGGCGCGATCCATACTTGCAGGCGGCCTATGATGAATTCCGGATCTACTCCGGATTGCTGAGCTCGGCACAGATCGCCGCCAACTACGCCATCGGGCCCAACCCGCCCGCAGAAGCCCCGCGGTTGAGTGCTCGTATCCAGGGCAACCAGCTCATCCTGAGCTGGCCCACCAGCGCCGCCGGCTTCGCTGCCTATGCTACCACCGTCCTGGGGCCGGGTGCCAATTGGTCGCCAGTTTCCGGCACGCCCACGGTGGTGGGAGATCGGTACGAACTGGCCGTCCCGCTGGGAGATGCGCCTCAGCGCTACTTCCGGTTGCAGCGGTAACCGGGCCGAGCTGAGAACAACGCTATGATCCGCAAGGGCTGCGTGAAGGGCGGTCGCCCCCCTTCATGCAGCCCTGCAGTTTTGGGGCTTGCGGGAGGGACCGAACACCATTGGATGGATCCCCGGCCGATTCTGCGCACCCGGGTCGGGGTCCCGCGACGGATCGCATTCGGTTGGTGGTTCGTAGCGCTGATCACGCTAGGGATAGCTGCCTCGGCAGGGGCTGGATCCGCACCTGTTCCTCTGCCGCGCAGTTCCACCCGCATCCATGACCCTTCCACCCTCGTGCGTGAGGGCGACCGGTGGTGGGTGTTCGGAACCGGACGGGGCATCGTCTCCCTTTGGTCCACGAACCGCGTGGATTGGGAGCAAGGGCCGCCGGTGCTGCGGGAACCTCCCTCGTGGGCGGCAGAGTGGGTGCCGAACCACCAGTTCCGCTATTGGGCTCCGGACATCATCCGAATCGGTGACCGGTACCTCCTGTACTACTCGGTTTCCACATGGGGCTCCCAACAGTCTGGAATCGGGCTGTTGGTCGGGCGGGCTCTGGACCCTGCTTCCCCCCTGCACGGCTGGGAAGATCGGGGCCCCGTGGTTCGGACCACGGAGCAGGACAATCATAACGCCATTGACCCGGCCCTGTTCCACGATCGCGACGGCCGACTCTGGATGGTTTACGGATCCTACTGGTCCGGCATTCAACTCGTGGAACTGGATTCCAGCACCGGGCTGCGCAGACAACCGCAGCAGCCGTTGATCCACCTGGCATGGAAGGAGGCCATCGAGGCCGCAGCCCTGTTCCGGCGTGGCGATGATTACTTCCTGTTTGTGAACTGGGGCCAGTGCTGCCGCGGGGCCAACAGCACCTACGAAATCCGCGTGGGCCGCAGCAAGCAGGTCACGGGACCTATGTGGACCGGGAAGGTCGCGACCTTCGGCACGGTGGCGGAAGTCTTCTCTTGGGAACCTCGGGCCGTTTCATCGGCCCAGGTCACGCCGCCTTTTTTGAAGCCGACGGTCAATGGTGGATGAGTTATCACTTTTACGACGGCGCCCAGGGAGGGCGGAGTGTCTTGGACATTCTTCCTCTTCAGTGGGATGAGGACGGCTGGCCCGTGGTCGAACCGCGACGGGGCGAGTGAACACAACACCGGCGAGCTGCTCCCTCTCACCGTGATCCTTCTCACCGGCATCGCCCGATGCGACAGCCCATCGGTCGCCTTGCGGCAGCGAAGGTCCATGACAGGCGTCGGCCGTGGTTCATTTTGGCGGAGCTATCCTAAGACAATCTAACAGGCTACCTGACCGCAGGCTGCCCTTCCCGGACCTGCCGAGTGGAACGGGACAAGGTGGCCGGTTGAAAA
>Ga0209017_10001809_pt1 | contig 15252 bp, 9 predicted proteins | sample YNPBryunderm2012_FD_185812 | JGI IMG/M metagenome (GOLD analysis project Ga0209017, IMG submission 185812) | Anoxygenic and chlorotrophic microbial mat microbial communities from Yellowstone National Park, USA - YNP Bryant MS undermat 2012... ... | reverse complement strand
GCCCTGAGGCTCTCTTCAGGCAAAGTCCAGAACTGCTTCTTAAACGGGCCAACCGCTTTCTTCCTACTTTTGTAGATGAACTGAGCTTCAGTGTCGGTGGGCTTTCTCTCGGAAGCAGCATTGACCTTGACCCATTCGTACATTTCCTGGCGCAGGCTCTCCGGCACGGCTTTATGCTCCATTATCATATTCTGGAAGGCCGTGGCTAAATGAACCTCGCAGGTTTGAACCTCCACAAACTTATGAAAGGCGGAATCCGGAAGAGTGCTGGCTCCATGCTGTACCACTCCACCCAGCCCGTATTTTTTCCGGGCCAGCTCACCCAGCCGCTTTAAAACATCAAAATCAATGGCCACCTGAGCCAGAGTTCCATCGGGTAAGACCACGCCGCCGTGATGTGTGCCGGTCTGAATGCTCAGCTTGCTCACGCCTTCTACCTCACCTTTAACGCGGTTGAAGCCTTTCATAAAGGCTTCCAGGTCTTCTTCTGTGCTGTTTCTTTCGCCTACTTCACCGATTTCGCCGCCGACCGAGACGGTCACCCCCGCCGGCTGTTTTTCCCGGATAAAACGGGTAAACTCAGCGCAGAGCTCGTAATTAAGTTTCTGCTGCTCGTCAAAATCGGGCCTGGAAATATCCACCAGTGTTGAAGTGTCTATGTCAATGTTGTAAAAGCCAGCGGCAATGGCTTCCTCAATCAGTTCTTTTATGGCTTTGATTTCTGAGTCCGGATCCTGTTTGAATTTTTTGGCTGAAGCCTGGAAATGGTCGCCCTGGATGAAAACCGGACCGCGATAACCTTCCTTGATGGCGGCGGCCAGCACCGCGCTCACGTACTCCGACGGTCTCTGGTCGGTGTAGCTTATCTCGCTCCGGGCAATTTCAAAAATAAAAGCGCCGGCGTCCAGCTTTCTGGCCGCTCTGAACACGGCCCTGGCTGAATCATAAGCCAGCATCCTCAGGTTCATGGCCGGCACGGTAAAATTGAGCGGCGCTTCACCTCGTCCCCTGGCCATATAAAGCTCATGAATGGAGGCCGGCCTTATGCCCAGGGCCTGGGCCGCTTCCCAGATTATCCAGCGCGCCACAGCTTTAGTGGCCTCATCGCCAAAAACTGCCTGGTAAATAAGAGCAGAAATATTGTTTTTAAGCAATTTTTCATCAATAACTTTAATCTTTTTACCCTCAACCTGAATTGCGCCTTTCAGCAATCCTAAGATTTCATGGAGGTTTGTCTGGTTCATAGTTTGCTCCTTTAATCAGTGATTGATTAAATGCAAGATACACAATACAGAAAATAAGTATACCATAACTTCCTGCAGACTCCAGAGAAAGATCTGAGGTTTTCCCTGGATCTGGCCATGATTTTAACCAGCTGGTCAAGTTGTTTGAGGTGTTAAATTATTCCGAACCTATGCTTTTCTATCCTCTCTTAGGCGCAACTTCAGGGTAAATCCATAAAGGCGACGATAAATCAGAAAATAATTAATAGACATTGAAGCCGACTCCAGGGGATAAGAAAAAATTAGTAAGATATTTAGCGCACTCTCTGTCTACCTCACAGGAGGATTGGTGGCTTTCCTCAGGCGGTAACTTTCCCAGAGGTCGTGGCGGATAAGGAGTACCATTAGCACGTCAGGCCTCAGGCTGTAATACTGAGTAACGTAGGGCTCAAGCTCTTTTTCTGACCGCCTGGAGGCTTCCTCTGCCGACATTATAACTAAAGCTGCCGGCTCCAGGCTTTCCACCTGCTCATTTGAAGTCCAGTAGCCAACCTGAGTGTATTTTCGTAAATACCAGGGCAGCGGCCAGGTTTCATCGGGCGGAGCAATCACCCGGATGAGCATATTTTTACCTTCCGCAGCCACCTGGCTCAATTCATCCACCCTGGCCACCAGCCTCAAAAAATCGGGAGAAGTCTGGGCATAGACATAAGGATTATCAGGGTAGGAATGAAAATAAAAATTTACCAGATAAGCCTGCCAGCCTGTCCAGAAAAGAAGTGCCCCGGCCAGAATAATTTTGGCCTGCCTTATTTTTATAAGCTCCAGCAAGTAGACAAAACCGAGTCCGGCCAGAATCAGAAAACCGGTATAAAAAATAAGCATGTTCCAGGGAGTTTTATAGGGGATAGCTGAATAAACCAGGGCCGTAAGAAGAGAAAACAGGGCCAAATAACCTCTGAAATTTTCCGCATTTTTCCGGCTCATCCGGGCAAAACTTAAAACCACACCAGCCAGCGCCAGCAGCAGAAAAGGAATTTCACTAAAAACTGGCGAGTGTCCACTGCCCTTATGATAAAAAAGCAGGCTGAAATAATACCAGAACCCGTGTCGGTGCCAGCCGGGATCAAAAGCTTTTTGGCCATAGTTAGAAAATGCCCTGAAAGAATCCAGAAATCCCTGTGGATGCTGAAAGAAAGAGGAATAAAAAACAAAAGAAATGGCCAGAAAAAGAAAAATAGCTAAAGCCAAAGGCAGAGCAACTTTTTTAATTTCAGTCAGAACTTTTTTCTGGCTACCTCTGGACTCGCTCTTATGGCTGCGGCGTTTTCTGCTCCTTCCCCACGACAGAAACCAGACCACAGCCAAAGAGAAAACAGAGGAGGCCAGAACAATCAGGGAAGTTTCTTTGGTAGCATAGAGCAAACCCGCCGATACTCCCAGCCAGGCAGCTTCTTTATAATCAGCCTTCTGGAAAAATCTCCAGAGAAAGATAACAAAAGCCAGGCCAGAAGCCACAAACAGACTTTCCTGAATGTAAAACCGGTTGAAGTAGATAAGAGGCGGGGAAAGGGCCAGGAAAATTGCGGCCCAAAATTTTTCGGAAGAGGAGAGATACCTGCCAGCTGCCAGAAGAACCAGCAGATTCAACAACCCAAAAAAGACCGTTACCCCGCGCAGCGTACCTTCGGTAAGCTCGGCATAAGTTTTCTGGCCGCTCAGCCAGGCAAAAGGAAGGCTGAAATAATAAAGCGTTGGGCCATGATGGTCAGCCGGGTCGTAGCGATACTGGCCTTTTTCCAGAAGCTGGCCGAACTTGTAAGCCTGGTTGGCTTCATCATGATGCATCGGCCGGAGGTTAAGCTGGTAAAGACGGACAAAAAGCGCCGCCGCCAGGACTAAAACAAAAAGATAGGTAAATGCTTTTTTCTTCATTTAACCGGCAGAGCGTAGACCTCCACTTCTACGTAGTGGTTCATATCGTTGGCAGTGTTGCCGTTGCTCCAGAGGCGGACGTAGCGGGCTCTGGTGCCTTTGCCATCTATGAGCCGGCCTTCGTTGGTCTCTATGTATTCTTTATCCCGGCCAGCACCAAGGCCTGAGGTATTGTCATGGTCATTATTGAATAAGGTCACCACGCCGTTAACAAAATCTTTATCCTCAGAAACCTGGACGACGACGTCACGATAAACTCGAGGCTGGCTGTGATAATGCCAGACAACGATGGCCTGAATCAAATACGGTGCTTTCAGGTCAATCTGAACCCACTGCGGTCCGGGTCCAAGTTCTACAAAATAGCCGTCTTCACCGGACTTTTCACCATCGGTCACGTAGCTGAGTTCACCGATGACTGGCTGAGGGTCGCTTGAAGTCACCGGCTTTTTGAGAGAAACCAGCTCAGTGCCTTTAGGCACGTAAAAGGGGCCGCGTGGTTTGCCGGTAACCGGTTCAAGATTCGGGGTCTTGATGTTCCTCGGAGTACCGATGAACATCGGCTTGGGCAGCTGAATTTTAAGCTCCACCTTCTCCTGATCCTGAGCTACAAGAGAAAAGGTTGAAGCCAGCAGAAAAAGCAAAAAGCTGCCGACGAGCAGGGCCTGAGCCGGAATTTTTGTTCTTGGTCTCATGTTCAGCTCCTTCATCTATTTTTATCTATTGTGATATTTATCAAAATTACCTTAGTATTATACATTTTTTCAGAATTTTTGATTATCCTTTAGCCCAATTTTTTCGAACATTGTTATTCAATTTACCAAACAATTCTTTCTTGATAACAGTTCAGAACCCAGGCTCTTAAATTTTTGCCTTGCCAAACATAAAAGATTTTTGCTCACGACTAAGCACCAGGGCCCAAACTTCAGGATGATTTTGGCAATAAGCCGCTATTTCATCCAGGCTCATAACCATAAAGGCCGTAGACAGGCCATCAGCCATAGTCGGTGATGGATGCAGCACCCAGACCTGAAGCTGTCTGGATTTTTTTTCTTTGGTCCGCGGGTCAAAGATGTGCTCGCCTTTAACCTCATGACCCGAGCCGCTCAAAGCCCGGTTGCGCAGGCTAATTTTCCCGCTCTTTATAAAATCAAAGCCGCGGCCCACAGCCACTGACCAGGGTCTTTTCCCGCGGGCATACACGGTGCTTCCTCCGGCGTTGACCAGAAAATCACTTATTTCCCACTCTGAGAAAATCTGTGCCGCCTTCTCCAGGGCATAGCCTTTGCCAATCGCTCCCAGGTCCAGGTCAAGCTCAGCTCCTGGTACCTTCAGCCTGACTGCCAGATACCCACCTTGAATCTTCAGAATCTCCAGCGGAAAGATTTTTTGCCAGGGTTCAACCTCTGACGGGGATAAATCATCAAGAGCTAATTTGAGCACACCTTCTTCTAAGTTGCTCTCAATCTCTCCCGAGGTCCTGACGATAGATTTAGATTCAGAAGAAGTATTTTCAGTTTGTTCTTCTGGCTTCTCTTTCTTTTTCCATTTTTCTACTGCTTCTTTTTTGATCTTATTGTGATTACTCTTGTTTTCTTTTTGGTTGGTTTCAAGTTTATTAATTCCCTTCCCTTCCACCCGAAACTTATTTTCTTCTTTTTTGTGCTCTGTATTTTTTCCCATTTTCAGAAAGTCTTGCTTTCCCGCTGCCTTCTCTTGAGCTCTGTAATTCAGGTTGAAGGCACCGCCGGTAGCAACCATCAACTCAAAACCGGCTTTCAGACACTCAAACGTTTCTACTCCTACCGGCAGGCCTTCCCCTGGAGACAGACGATTTATGATAGAGATTTCACTGCCCGGGTCAAAGCGACTCAGCAGCCGTTCCAGTCTATCAATTTCTCTGAAAAACTCATGGCCAGCGCTTCGACTGTAAGCTTCATCGTAACCGGAAATAAAAACTTCAAAGAAAGTAGACATAGCCTCGTGCTTGAAATTAAAGATTTTCTTGGCCGGCATTTATTTTTAATAAACTACTCAACAATCATAACATCAATGGCCAGGCAGGCGGCCAGCACTGAAGCTAAGGCGCTCCAGCGGTGTAGATGGAAGAAAAAGATTTGAGCCGGATAATTAAAATAAGGAAGCATAGAACCAAGAGTAGACGAAACTAACAGAAAACCAGCCAGTACAAAAACCCAGAAGGCTACGGCTTGAAAGTAAGCCCGAGGTAGGCTTTTGCCCAAAAGCAAGCAGAAGAAACCATCGCTCTCTTTAGAAGCTGCTTCAGCTATCTTTTCCGGCAAATAGACCCGGGCTTTGATAAAAAGAATGACGGTCAAACAGATAGCAAAAAGAGCTCCCGCAGCCACATGCAGGAGAAGTGGAAATCCAAAGAGTCCCCGCGGCACAAACCAGGCAAAGATAAAACCGCTTAGGGCCAGGTAGATATAGCTTAACGCCAGACCATAAAACACCCAGGCCGTCCAGCCCTGAAATTTTTTCTGACCCCAGGCAATCAGGTAATCCAGACACCTATCCCAACGCTCTAACTTCAGAAAAGACTTTTTCCAGCCCGCAATCCAGCTAATGTAACCTTTTAAGTTCTCAGAATTAATTTTCCTTTTTCCTTCTGGAAGAGTTTTGAGGTAGCGGCCAAATGTCAGCCGCAGGCTCAAAGCTACAATCAACAGGAAACTGGTTATTCCGAAAATCATCTTCTAACTCCTGCTCTCCTATTTTGGCCCGTAGTCTTTAAGCCCGGTAATTTTTCCTGTAATTCTTACCACCACAACCAGTAAAATTATGCCTGTTACGAGCAGACAGCCTGCCAGCAGCAGCTTGAAAGCTGGCCGGACCAGAAAAGTAATCCCGAAAAGAAACTGGAAAAGAGTTCCGGTTTTCATCCAGTCAGCCTGAAGTTTTGTTTCTTTGGAGGAGGTTTTAAGCGGCGAACTGGCTTCGATTTTCCCGAAGAAAAACCCGGAACCTGGACTGTGACAATCAGTGCAACCGTTTTTACCGAGGGCCTGCTGGGCCGGTCGGACAACATGGGCTAACGGCCAGGAAAAAGGCCTGGCCGCCGGGTGTTCGGTAACCTTTAGTTTTCTGTCCTTATCTAAGCTGAATACCCGGCCGGCAGTCACGTAAGCAAATTCTTTTTCTGGAAAAGATTGGGTAAGCTTCTCTAAAACCAGTGCTACCTGCTCTTCAGTTAGTATTTCCTTGCCGTCCTTGAGTTTTCCCAGAATCCCGACCTGAAAATCTGAAAACAGAGGCTGGATATTTTCCCCCTCCAGCCAGCCGATCTCTGGTTCAGGTCTCGGTTGCCCGGCTTTTTCTGCTTTATCCAGATAACCTTCAGTGATTTTATAAACAAAATTTCCTGCTTCCAGAACAGGTTCTCTTTCTCTGGACTTCGATTTCAAGGCCAGAAGTGATCTTAATATTTTATCTTCCAGCTCAGGGGAAGCTTCCTCCGGGTTAAAAGCGGTAAGCAAAGGTTTAACCTCTCCCTTTTTTACCTGAACTAAGATGAACTTTCCCTGACGGGATTTTCCCGGAAGAGGTGCTTTTTCCAGCAGCCTGACATCCAGGCTACCATCAACATTCGGTTCAAATAAATACCCTGAGATAACCACTGCCGGATAAAAACCATCTTCAGCCAGAGGCAACAGGCTATTAAGCCAGCCGGCTATATTTTCTTTGAACAGAAATACTTCCGGGGCAGTCTGCAAAATCTCCTGGCTGTTTACTGGTACCAGCTCTTTTCCTTTTTTCTCCGCCCAGAAAGCTGGCCAAATCACTCTTTCTGGATAAATTTTTTTGTCCTTTTCCCTAACAAAAACTGGTTCCAGAATGACAGGATATTCAGATGTCCAGTGTGCCTTACCAAAAACACCCAGGCGGTTAGCCCGGGAAGTGTAGACTTCCTGAACTTTTCTATCGGGAAGAGGCCCTGAATGGCAGACAGTGCAGGACAGCCGCTCAAAGTGAACTTTGGGGATGCCCTTGTGAGAAGGGCGTGGGGCTCCGAGCTTTCCGGCAAAACCAAACCCACCCTTTTCCGGCTTCTGTCCGAGATGGCAGCCTGCACAAGTGAAATCCTGCGTCTCGAGCCTAGAATTGCGCAGCTTCTGGCCCTCAAAGCCACGGACCATTTCGTGGCTTAAATCGTTTCGGTGGCAATCCACACACTTAAGGCCAGCCACAGAGTGAACATCACGTTCAAGCGCAGCTTTGGTTGGCGTCTTTCGGGATGTAACTGAATGACAGGCAAGGCAGCGGCTGTCTTCAGGTTGATGGGCTAAATCCAGGACAACATTATTTCGGCTGTCAAAAAAGCTCTGATTATACTTAACCTGAGGGACTACCGCCCATTCCCGGTCATCCGGATTGGGGCCATCAACTATACTCCAAGTTGAAGGCAGCCGCGAAGCCATTCCCCCTACTTCACCTAACCCCGAAGCCGCGGTAGCGGCCCAGCGTAAATTCTGTCGCATGACCTGCTTGACCCACTCTGAGTGGTCCTGAAGAGGAGATTTGTTATGACAACCAAGACAATTTATTTCAAGTTTGCCTGAAACATTCCAGCGAGAATCAGGAGTGTCATCTTTTTCAGATGATTCTCCCAGGCCACCTCCAGCCAGATTCCGGCCAAATAGATTAACAAACTGCCAGGAGTTCAGCCCTAATTTCTCTGGAGACCACAGCCCTGGATATTTTTGAAAAGAAACCGGTAACTGAATCCCAGCTTTTTCCTCAACCAGAACCCAGGGCTCGGTAGCTCGGTCAGTTTCCGGCCGAAGGTGAAGGCTAAAATGTGAACCACCACTGATTCTCTGATAATTGTGGCAAGGTCCGCAGGTATAGCGGGCTGAGAAAGGAAGTGAATCAGAAGCGGCCGGGACTATTTTTTGATTGAATTCATCCATCAGCGGGATTCGGTGGAGAGGAGAAATCTGACTTCCTGACCAGCTTGTCTTTTCTTCAGCTTTAAGTGTTATTTCCTGACCGGATTTTTGAGAGCTTCTGGCTTCAAGCAGCCGGGAAACGGTCAGTGTTACAAATATAAATATAGTAACACCAAGAATTAAAGCCAGGGCTGACCATAAAGATTTCCAGGAAATTTTCTGTTTATCTTTTTTCCTCTTGTTCAGGCTGTTCATCTCACTTCCTCTGGTAATCAGTCCTTTTTTTCTTTAAGCCATTTTACCTATTTTTCATATATGGTTTAATCAAAATTCATTAACTCCATCTTCCTGCTTCTCTTATCATAATCTAAAATTTCCCGATCATCCTCTACTCTCTCCTTAAATTCCTGCTTTTGTTTCCTTTTGAATGTCACAGTTTTGAGCTCTCTATTTCGCCGTTTCCGGTCTTTTCCAGAACTATCCTATCTTTTCCGGCCTTATGGGCTCCCATTCTCTGTCCTCTCCCCGAGCTATTACAGTTAAGCTTTGAAATCTTCTGGGCGGAAGCGGATCAGGGACCTGGTCCTAACTGCTTCGTTTACCCTGAGTACGGCTACAGCCGTCTCGTAAGCCAGGTCGGCCGGACAGCTAAGCGGAATCCCTTTGCGAATAGCTTCAAAAAAGTTTTCTAAATGCGGTTGATGAGCTGGCTTGGCCAACTCTACGGGCAGAGGCCAGCGCCCGGCCTCAGCAGTGACCCGAACATCAACAAAAACATTTCTGGTTTCCAGCTTCTGGATTGGCGGCGCTTCGGACATAAGCAAACCTTCCCTAACCAGGGACTCCCAGTCTGGAGCGTGGGCTTCGCGGTAAGCCCAATTTCCTTTCTGCGGAACTTCAGAAATTACCAGAGAGCCGTCCTCACCCATAAAAGTTTCATAGAAGCCACCGTGAGAAGTGGTGGTTTGAACCTGGTAGAAGGCTCTGGCTGTTCCTTCGGTAGTTTCATACTCATAGATGACCATGACGTTATCGTACCACTCTCTGTTCTGATAATAATCAACACCTCCAGAAGCTACGACTGTTTTTGGGTTGGTTTTAAATACCCAGCTAAAAAGATCAATCTGGTGAGAACCAAGGTCAACGATGGGTCCACCTCCGTATTTTTTGAACCAGCGCCAGTTGCGGAACTCTTCCATCGAGCTGTAGCCGTATTTATGGAGCGTCTGCGGGTCAATAGTGTATTTCTTGGGCCAGCTGAGCATATCAGCTTTAGCCCGGTTCCATTGAGCATAGGCAATCATCACCCGGCCGAGAAGCTTCCGGTCATGGATGAGCTTCTCAATGGCGTGGATGTAGCGCGGGTTGGAGCGCCGCTGATGACCAATCTGCAGGAGTTTTCCGGTGCGTCGAGCAGTCTCTACCATGGAACGCGCTTTTTCCAGACTGTTGGACATTTCCTTCTCGCAGTAAACGTGAAGCCCGTGGTTAAGGCAGGCATTGGTCTGCTCGGCGTGAACCCAGTCGGGCGTGGCCACAATGACCGCATCAAGGTCTTTTTCGCTGTTGAGCATCTGGCGGTAATCTTCGTAAACATTCGGGGTTTGACCATATTTTCGGACATAACCGGAAGCATAGGTCCTGCTGTATTCCCAGATATCGCAGATGGCCGCAATTTTAATCCCGGGAATTCTGAGGCAGCAATCCAGGAGAATCCGGCCCTGTTCCCCAGCTCCGATCAGGGCTACTCTCAGTTCTTCAGAGGGCATTACTGCTTTGCCCTGGCCCCGGCTGCTGATGAGAAGGGGCATTCCGAAAAGCTGGCCCGTGGCTACGGTCAGACCGGCGGCTGCGGTGGTTTTCAGGAAATCACGGCGGGAAAGCTCCGGGCCAGACTTCTCTGAGGTGGGTTTTGCCGGAAGTTGAACCGGCGGGCCGACCTTTTCCATTTTTTCTTTCTTTTCAGCCATGGTCGTCTCTCTTCTTTCTTTTTAATCAGGTATCATATTTTCTTACAAAACGCTTTCGGATTAAACACCTTTTTAGGCCTCATAAATTTCTACAATAAATTGAAGCCCAACGCAACCTCAAATCAATTGGCCCGGCCCATCGGCCTAATATCAAATGTAGAGGCGGGGCATCTTAAACTTCCCCCGATACTTTTTTATTGGAATAGCTCCCTGAGTATTGATTCTCAGCTGGCTTCGCTCTCCAGGGTAAGGACTTTAAAAAAGCGCTGGCTGGCACCAATGCTGCTTCTATAACTGGTATGGCTTAATTTCAAGTTCAGCTTCAATTGATTCTAAACTGTGCCACGCAGCGATTAGGACTTCCGCCAGTTAAACTCGGTGTCCAACCGGTCAGAAGCACAGTGATCTATGAATATTAGTTCATATACAATTGGTCTCCCATCATCCGGAGAATCTTATTTTGAAGTCTAAATTGCGTCAGCCCCATGGGCCCTGCCGAAGAAGCCGGATGTTTATTTCCTATTTTTTCATATGGCTGTCAAAGGCCACACCTGAAGGCGGAAAATCGTGGCTGCGGACAAACTCGAGGGCTTCTCTGGCGCCAAATTCCCGGTCCATGCCGTTGTCTTCCCATTCTACCGAAAGCGGGCCGTTATAACCAATAGCATTGAGTTCACGGATGATGGATTCAAAGTCTACATCACCATGTCCCAGCGAGCGGAAATTCCAGCCGCGGCGCAGGTCACCAAAAGACAAATGAGAACCGATGAGAGAAGCTTTGCCATCAAGCGTTACGGCCACATCCTTCATGTGCACGTGGAAAATCCGGTCGGGAAATTCCCGGATAAAAAGGTGCGGCACCATCCCCTGCCACAGCAGATGACTGGGGTCAAAATTGAAGCCCAGGGTTGGGCGGTAGTCAAAAACTTCAAGGAGCCTTTTGGCCGTGTAAAAATCAAAGGCTATCTCAGTCGGGTGAACCTCCAGAGCAAATTTAACGCCGCAGCGGTCAAATTCATCCAGAATGGGCGTCCAGAGCTCTTTTATTTTCTGAAAGCCCTGTTCTACCATCTCCTCGCTGGTTGGTGGAAATGAATACCAGAACTTCCAGATGGGTGACCCCATAAAACCGTTGACCACATAGCAGCCGAGGTTTTTTGCCGCCCTGGCCGTGAGCTTCATCTCTTCTATGGCCCAAGCCCGGAGCTCTTCCGGTTTGCCCTTGACTTTATCGGGGGCAAAGGTGTCCAGCCGCGAGTCGTAGAGATCGCCCACACACTGGCCAGCCAGGTGAGCACCAAGAGCCCAGCATTTCAGGTTGTGTTTGGCCAGCGTTTCTAATTTTTTCTGAACATAAGCCGGGTCTTCGGCTGCCTTTTTTACTTCCAGGTGGTCGCCCCAGCAGGCAATTTCCAAGCCGTCGTATCCCCAGGCACTCGCCTTTTCGCAGAGAATTTCAAAGGGCAGGTCAGCCCATTGACCGGTGAACAGCGTAACGGGTCTTTTCATTTTTCCCTCCTTTCAATCTGAAGATGACAGGCATAATTTTTCATTTTTTTAAGTATCTATTTTGATTTTGCCTTTTGGCTTTTTTATCTTTCTAATTAATTTTCCTTTGACCATTACTTAAAGCTCTAAAATCTTTGATTTTCAGGTTTAGCCAGATAGCTTAGCTCCACAATAACTGATTTTTATCCTCAAACCTAAAGATTTATGAACTCTAACTCCTCCAAGCTCTTCACCCCAAGCCCATCCCAAAAGCTCCCACCTGTATTCGGGCTTAAAAATTAACCCAGACCGCGCCCCGGCTTGAGCTTTCCACGCATTTCTCTATGAAGCGCACACCGCGCACCCCTTCCTCAGCGTTCGGGAAATCCAGGTCGTCAGCCGTGAGTGGCTCACCGCGGAGCTTTTTATCAAGAGCCGTGATGAAGGTAGAGTAAATGTTGGCAAAAGCTTCAAAATAGCCTTCGTTGTGGCCCGATGGAATGCGGGATAAAGCCTGGGCTCGCGGACACATCGGGTCGCGGCCGCGGGAAATAAAAGCCACTGGCCGGTCCAGATAAGCAATTTTGGCGTGGTTGGGGTCTTCCTGGTACCATTCAACCGCGCCCCTGGTGCCGTATATACGCACCCTGAAGCCGTTGTCATGGCCAATGGCAATCTGCGAGCACCAGTACAGGCCGCGTGCTCCGCCCTTAAAATTCACCATGATAGAAGCGTTGTCATCAAGCGGACGGCCTTCACCGAAATGGTCAAGGCGGGCACAGAGAGATTCTATCTCCAGACCTGTAAGGTAAGAAACCATGTGCTCAATGTGCGAGCCGATATCACCGACACAGTTAGAAATGCCAGCCCGGGCCGGGTCCGTGCGCCAGGCTGCTTGCTTCTGTCCGGTTTTCTCCAGCAAGGTGGCCAGCCATTCCTGCGGGTATTCGCCGGCCACAAAGCGAATGGTGCCTAATTCGCCGCTGGCAATAAGATGCCGCAGATGCTTGATAATGGGAAAGCCGGAGTAAGTGTAGGTAACGCAGAAAAGGAGGTCCTTCTGGCGAGCTAAATCTGCCAGCTCTTGAGCGAGCTTACTGCTGGTGGCTAAGGGTTTGTCGCAGACCACGGCAAACCCCAGGTCCAGAGCCAGGCGGGCAATCGGATAATGGGTATCGTTGGGTGTCGAGATGACGATAAAATCCGGCCGGTCCGGATGAGCAGCTTCCGCCTTGAGCATCTCCTCAAAGTTGCGGTAAAGGCGGTTTTTATCCAGGCCCAGCAGCTCACCGGTTTTCAGAGTGTTTTCATAGCTCTGAGAAAAGCAGCCAGCCACCAGCCTGGCTTTCCCGTCCATGGCGATGGCCTTGCGGTGAACATCACCGATAAAAGCACCGACGCCACCGCCAACCATGGCGTATTTTAACTGAGTAACCTTACCTAAGGTTTCCTGTCCTTCAATCATGGCTATCTCCCTTTAATTAAATTAAAATCAAAATAAGAACAAACTTTACAAATCTTATGTTATTTAAACCCGCCTGACTTTTCAAACAGAAATTCACCTGTCATCTAGGACGCGGTGCGGGTGGCGGACAAAGTAGACCGGCAAAATGTTGGGGTGATGTTCAACCTCTGCCACTGGCTGCGTGTCTCAAAGGACCGGGATTACAAGTCAAGGCTTCAGCAAGCCCTGCACCGGTTAATGGCGGTATCCATCAACGGTGCCGATGAATATGACGACCAGCCTGGCTGAACAAAACAACTTATTGCTATGGATAGAAGGGAAAAAGACGGTCGGGCCAGAGCAATTCATTTTTAATTTAAAACTAAAAATAAAATCAGGACCTGAGGCAAAAATCATAGAAAAGCCAGAATGTCTCTGGAACATTAAGGAGCAGATCTATTTGGGTTTCATTTCTGACCCAGAAAAAAAGAAGGCTGAGCCGAAAAGCCTAAAAGGTTGCAAAGGTGATATCTATTTCATCGTCCTTTTAAACGAAAGTAATTAATATTAAAAAAAGTTCAGACCTCTTTTATCATTCCCCTACGTTCCACATTAATCAAAGGGCGAGAAAATCTTAGGAGCAAATTTGTTTCTGCCACCAAGAACAGGTTATTTTCTCTTCTTCCTTCAGCATTATAATTCCTTAAAATCACCTCGGGAAAAGAGAAGGCGACTTGTACTTAATCAACAAATCTGACCTGCTGACATTTAAAGTAGCTCTTCGCATCCGGTCACCTTGATGATAAGGCCTTTGCTCCGCCATTCATATGCTTCAGTAATTCCAGGGCAAACAACATAGTTTCGACCGCGAGGATATAGCTGCCTGAAGGCCCACAATGATTCCGAATCAAAGCGCTCTGGATTTATCTTACACTCATAAGCATCAACTTCCTCTCCGCGAGGAATCACAAAGTCAATCTCTCGGCCTGATTTGTCTCGCCAGAAAAATATTCCATCCCCGCCAATGCGGGCTCGTAAACAGTCAAGGACCAAATGTTCCCATAGCCATCCGCGGTCTTCTTCCCTAACCTCATTCCATCCTCTCACATAGGTCACAAAGCCTGTATCAAAACCATAGACTTTGGGCCTTTTAAGCAGTTCTCTTCTTCCCCCACCATGAAATGGCCTTACCGGATAGATGGCAAGAGAGATGGTTAAAGCTTCAAGATAGCTCTTCACGGTAGGCCGGCTGAGGTCACATTCCCGAGACAATTGAGAATAATCTACCAGGCCTCCACTTGTCCGCAGCAAAAGTCGAAACAAGTCAAGAAAACCAGTGCGTTCCCTGACAGCAAACAATTCTTGAATGTCTCTGGCATAGAAACTATCCATCCACTCAGAAAAAAGGGAATTATCTTTTTCATTGCTGAGCAAAAATTCAGGTAGTCCTCCATGCCACAAACGACGATCCAGCTCTGGAAGCCCAAACTCTTTCTGGCATTCACTCCAGAGGACTGGAAGTAAATGAATGGATATTTTCCTTCCTGTTAGAGCATCCCTGAATTTCTTGGTGGCCGCCAGCGTTGATGAACCTGTGGCCAGAATCCGGAGATGAGGAAAAGAATCTGCCGCCACTTTTAAAATGCGGGTCGGGTCAGGTAAACGATGAATTTCGTCAAGTATGATGATGTCCTTCCTTTTCTTGGAGCGGAAAAAAAGTTCCGGGTCGTCAAGTTTACGAGCGTCAGAAGGCAAATCACAATTCAGATAAACGGCATCAGGGATCATCTTGGCCAGTGTGGTCTTCCCCACCCGCCGGACACCAGCCAGCCAGACTATCGGACGCTTCTTCCAGGCCTCGTGAATTTTTTTGAGCCAATAGGGTCTAACTATCATGTAATTATAATTACCAAATAGACGTCTATTTGTCAAATAGATTTTCATTTTGGAAAATTCGCCTATATTTTTTAAATGCTGGTCATTGCCGAGAAACCTGCCTGACTGAAATTTATAACCCTGGGTTCAAAATTAAAAAGGATATACGATTTATTTTCTTTTATCGTGAGAGAAAACCAGTCTCTTAATAACTCCGACTATTGTATACGGCGAGCCAATTAATCCAGGCGGCAAAGATAAATACGATGGCCTCAGATAAAAACTAAAAATCCGAATGAAATTCAAAGCAAAACCAGAATTGTGCCTTACAAAGGCCAGGGCTTATGTTTTGAATCCTTCTTTATTTCGGCAACGGCTCGTTGCCTTTTGACGATAATTTCTATTTTTTT
>Ga0209017_10001808_pt1 | contig 15255 bp, 13 predicted proteins | sample YNPBryunderm2012_FD_185812 | JGI IMG/M metagenome (GOLD analysis project Ga0209017, IMG submission 185812) | Anoxygenic and chlorotrophic microbial mat microbial communities from Yellowstone National Park, USA - YNP Bryant MS undermat 2012... ... | reverse complement strand
ACGGTGAGAACGCGGGCAGCAAAATGCAGAAAATCGATGATTACACGTCGTGGGGCTGACAATGCGATCGGTATTCCACGCATGTTTGCCCTCCGATTAACGAGGTTTGATGGCACGGAAAATGTAAGCTTGATCGCAATAGCTTAAGCGGTGAGTGATTGCTCGGAAGCCGGCATGAGTCAGACGCTGTTCGACTTCCTCGGCGGGCAAGTAGTGAAATCGCCCGATTCTGGCCTGTTGCTTCAGCCAGCGACCGTAGCGGAGCATCCGCTGTGATCGTTTCAGCGACTGCAAGAGATGCCCAGACCGTAACAATCCGGGTAACGATCGGATCGCCACTCTCGTCCAGGACGGATTTGGGACATTCACGGAAAACACGAGCCGCCCGCCGGGGCGAATGACACGATAAAGTTCTTGAAGCAGTCGATCATACGCGGCAGTCGTCCAACATCCAGATGATTTATCATATGACTCTGCATAGGATATTGAGAGCCCTGAAACAGCGTGATCGAACGCATCATCATCGAAAAGATCGAGACCTGAACTGAAGTTGTGATGGATAAATTGAATTCTTGACTCTGGTACTGGTTTTAACTGCTCGCGCAAACGCTGGTACGCTTCAGCATTAGCAGCGGCACAATCTAAGCCGACCACGGCAGCGATGGTGCCGTTTGTCCGTTCCCAGAGTCCGCGAGAAATGGCTCCGCCGCCACAGCCCAGATCGAGCCAGCGTTCACCGCTCGCGGGGGCGGCCCAATCAAGAGTGTCGCGCAACAGGGCCTGATACGGCGTGCAATCTTGCTGGCCCCAGAAGGCCTTCGCACATTTGCTGGTGGGCCACCAGTTGATGGTGTTAGCAGCAGGCATCGCAAAATCCCACGTTCAGGACAACTTCGTGTATTGCGTTTATCGGTTATGCGAAGGTTGCTGATGAACAAATCGGGCGAGAACTCCACCGTCTCTACGGATTAGAAACACCGATGAAGTCCGAACTGGCTTTTGCTCTTATGTCCGACAGTTTTCCTGACACGACTCGTTAGCCAATCGGTGTTGACGCAAGGCATCGGCTCGGCAAATAATCGTCGATCTCCCGGGCAGATGGTCCGGATGACCCTGGTAGTGGATGGATTTCGATTATGAAGCTCTCGGTTCTGACCGTACTGGTCATTTCCGTTCTGTTGCTTAGCGGTCTGATCACGATCGGCCACAGTCAACCACCCGCCGCCGGTGCAGACTCGGGGCTTTATGGCAGCTGGCAAATTGTGACGCTGATTGATGATGGTGTACTGATTCCTCCGAGTGCCATCAGTGAACAGTTCGTCAAGGATTCTCGTTTGACGATATCAGGGAGCACGATTACGATTATACGCCCCGGTCAGTCAGAGCCACGACAACTACCTTACGTTGTGGAGAATACAACCACGCCGAAGAGCCTGGACATCGCAGGCACGACAAAAATCGGATCGAAAGGAATTTATCTGTATGACAAGGAGACCTTGATTGTTTGTCTGAGCGGACCGAACTCGATGGAACGACCGCGAGAATTTGCCTCGGTTCCGGGCAGCGGCCAAGTGTTGATGATCCTGCGTCGCGTGAATGATAAGCCCCCGGCGGCGAATGACACGGCGACGATTCCGCTGTCGAATCCGATTCCACCGACCGCGGTTCCACCGTCTAGCCCGAATCAGGATCGTCTCTACCAGGAATTGCTGGTGGGGACCTGGGGTTATCAAACCGACGATGTCGTAGTGTACAGCACGCTCAATTCGGACGGCACATTCGCTTCGATGCAGACCTGGAAGAAAGGGTTTCGCCGCATGTTTCATGAAGATGTTCGCAACAGCGGCACCTGGAAAGTGGAAGACGGCTCGCTCGTCGTTCGTGTCACGGCATCGACCGACCCCCGACAACGAAACCAGTTGTTTGTGACGAAAATCGCCTCGTTGGATGGCCGAGAAGCGGTTTTCATCGACCCGGATGGCCGGACACGGCGTGAATGGAAAGTGCGATAAGTCGTGGGGGATGTCTCAGCGATGCCATGATGCTGGCTGAGCACGTCGATTCTGGCCGAAGGATCCCGGTCGTCTCGGGCGGCTGTCTTGTCATGGCAGAAAGGCGTTCGTAAACCGCAGAATGCTGAGTCAACTGCATTCAAGGAGTAGCCGACGATGATCCCGATCGATTTCCGCGACAAGGTGGCACTGGTGACCGGGGTGGGAGATAATGAGAGTTTCGCCTGGTTTATCGCGAAGGCATTGAATGCCGCCGGGGCAAAAATCGTGCTTGCATGTCATCCGCGGATGGTCGGGATTGTTGAGAGTATTCTGACGCGGGAACAAGATCGGGAATCGCGGCTGTTGCCGTACGTCGGCGGGGAACTGAAAGTCGAAAAAATTTTGCCATGTGATGTCAGTTACGACACGATGGATGATGTCCCGGAGGAGGTGCGGAACGACCGGCGGTATGCCAAGTTTCCGGAATACAGCATTCAAGGAACGGTGACTGCGGTCGGCCAGGAGTTTGGCGGCATCGACATTTTGATTCACTCGGTGGCTTTCAGCCGTGAGATCACGAAGATCCATAAAGAGACGAGCCGCAAGGCATATTACGAGGCGATCGGAATCTCGGCGTATTCCCTGACTAGCCTGGTGCGAGCGGCCGAGCCGTACATGACCGGGCGACCCGACGGGGCCTCGGTTGTCGGGCTGACTTACCTCGGCGGCGAGCGGGTCGTGCCCTATTATGGCGGTGGCATGAGCACGGCGAAGGCCGCTCTTCAAATCGACGCGAAGCAACTGGCAAGCAACGTGGGCGGGAAAAATATCCGAGTGAACCTGATCTCGGCGGGACCGTATGCTAGCCGGGCGGCGCGGAGCATTCGCCCCGGGGAATTTGAGAAATCGATTGCGTATGCCGCCGAGCGTTCACCGTTGCCTCGGCCAATTAAGCCGGAGGAAGTGGCGAATGCCACAGTCTTCTTATGCAGTCCGCTGGCTAGCGCCGTAACCGGCCAGATTTTATATGTCGATTGTGGCTATAATATCATGGGTGTCTGAGTCTTCCGAATTCTTCCGGCTGAGAGCGTGTCTGTCTTTGCGGAGTTCGCCGCCCTGGCCATGTCCGGCGGCGTCAATCCACAAGCCAGCGTTTCAGTTTGACGGCGCAACCTCGGGATTGGCCAGCCACGGTTTCGGGGCAGCGGCAGCGACTGCCTGCAAATCACGCACGGCTGCCGCTGGGCCTTCAGGGGCGGCGAAGATCGACGTTCCCGCGACCAGCACATTCGCACCCGCGGTAACGACCCGGGGCGTGGTCTGGCGGTCGATGCCACCGTCCACTTCCAGTTCGCAATTCGGGTTCAAATCGCGAATCATCCGCCGCAGCAGGGCAACGCGATCGTAGCTCGATTCGATGAATGCCTGCCCCCCGAAGCCGGGGAAAACGGTCATACACAGGGCCAAATCGCATTCTGCCAGATACGGCTTGATCCGTTCGACGGGCTGATCCGGATTGAAAGCGAGCCCCGCTTTCTTTCCCAGCGAACGAATGTGCCGGAGTATCATCAGCGGATCGGCAACGACTTCCAGATGCACGATCAACGTATCTGAGCCTGCTTTGATGAAGCCGTCGAAAAATTTGGCCGGGTCTTCGACCATCAAATGGACTTCCAGGGGTTTGCGGGTGACCGGCCGGAGGCCCTTGCACACGACCGCCCCCATGCTCAGGTTCGGAACAAAATGACCGTCCATCACATCCACATGAATCCGATCTGCCCCGGCTTCATCGACCTGGCGAACTTGTTCACCGAGTCGGGAAAAATCGGCGGCGAGGATGGAGGGTGCGATAGCGATCATCAAAAACACTCGCAAGCTACAACAAGCAATCGCTGACTAGCCAACAACATTTCTGTTTTATCCGGAAAGAGGGTTTCTGGAAATGCAGATTGCTCCTCGAGCCTGGAGAATGGCATTCAGAGACTTCAGGCGAGGCACAGTCTCGGCTTGAGGTCGGCGCTTCATCCGGAAGCAGTTCAAGAGCCGTTGTTCCGGGACAATCACCTCGGAATCATCGGCTCTGGTTCCTCCGGGGAACGAAGAGGATTTCCAGCAGTCCGTGGCAGAGCGATCGTGAATCGGCCAAGGGTTGGCCGATTCGCACAGATTCGCCAGCAAGTCGCAATCTTTGGATTTGTCCGACCGCGGTCACGATCCGCTTGACAGCGAGAGGTATTCCTCGGCATATACCCCCACCGCGAATCAGAGCCGCCGTCTGAGATTGATGGGGAGAGGGAGGAGTGCCGAGGCATGGATGAACCGGGCATCCCCGAATCGGGTCAGCCAGAATCTGGGGGCAAAGCCGATCCGGAACCCCAGCTTGCCTATCGTACCGCCGCGGGGGAGATGTACATCGGTGTTTCGGAAGAAGTGCTGCAAACTCCGCATTTCCTGGGGTTTCAAGGGAAGGTTCAACTGGTTTTTACCTCACCACCGTTCCCCCTGCGACGCAAGAAAAAGTATGGCAATCTCTGTGGTGAGGAATATTCCCGCTGGCTTGCCAGTTATGCCAAGCCTTTGAGTCGTTTGCTGACATCGGACGGCTCCATCGTGATCGAGCTGGGGAATGGCTGGAATCCGGGGATGCCGACCGTCTCCACGGCGGGAATCAAAGCCCTTCTTGCCTTTCAAGAAGCAGCGGAATTGCATCTGTGTCAGGAATTCATCTGTTTTAATCCGGCGCGATTGCCGACGCCAGCGGAGTGGGTGAGCGTACGCCGGCAGCGTGTGAAAGATTCATTCACGCGGGTCTGGTGGCTGTCGCCGAATCCGATGCCAAAAGCCGACAATCGCCGAGTGTTAACCGAATACAGCGACGCCATGCGGAAGTTGTTGCAGCGGGGAACATACACCGGTGGGCAACGTCCGAGCGAGCATCGCATCGGGACCCGCTCATTTCTCAAGGATAATGGAGGAGCAATTCCCGCCAATGTCCTTGTTCCGCCAGGAAGTGATCGCTGGCCCGAGGTGGAAGCCGTTTTGCCGATCCCGAACACGGCGAATCAAAGCGTTTATCACCGTCGCTGCCGGGAACAGAATGTGCTTCGACACCCCGCCGCGATGCCCGAGCCACTGGTGCGATTCTTCGTGAAATTTCTGACCGAGCCGGGAGATCTTGTCCTCGATCCGTTTGCGGGGAGCAATACCACGGGTGCCATCGCCGAGGAACTCGGCCGCCGCTGGCTGGGGATCGAGGCGAATCCGGAATATGCGGAATTGTCCCGAATCCGGTTTTATCCGCCGCAAGCCCACGCAGCTTAACAGAGGCAGAGAACCGGGGGGTGCCGAACACGTCAGCCACTTGAAGTTCGAGCGGGGGCAGGCAAAAAGCTCGGCTGCCGAGAATGCAAGACTGTTTCCTGAACTTGGCAGGCAGCCACATTGACGCTCCGCCCATCAGCGGCACAAATTGTGAGGAGCGGACAGTCGCTGCGAACACTGACCGTCCGAGAACACTCACCGCGGGTGCTTAGCGACGGCGAGCTTTTACAGAATTTTTGTCGAGGTAATCGGGGAAACGGTAGGCGAGGGCCTGGAGAAAATCGAGCAATTCTGACAAATCCCGGACATGAATCGGTGTGCCGCCCTGACCCGAGCCCCGGGTCAGATAAACAGCTTCTTGAACATTACACCAGTCGATGGCCGACTTCACTGCGTCTCGGATTTCCGCCAAACGTTCCACAGGTTCGAGTTCCGTTTCACTGAGCCCGAGAAACCGGGCAGCCCCGGTCCATTCCCGTGGCTCCGCGGGGTTATCCCGCCAGCGGCGAAACTCGGGCTTGGCAATAAAAGTCGAAACAATGTCGTAAAGATCTTTGACGCTGACTGGTTTCTCGGCAGGTTTTGCTGAATCACCTTGAATCAGTCGCATCGCTGCCGACTTTCCCAGCGGTGTCAGCCGGTAATAATTCGGTCGGACCTTCTCAATAAACTTTTGTTGTACGGGGCTATGTGGCTTCTGCCCCATGATTTCCATCATGACGCGTTTATGATCCGGATACGTTTGTGCATAACCGCGAAGCCCGAAGCGGAAACGGTCACGTGCCCAGGCTGCCACGGTCAAATCCCACTCACTAAATTCTTGATTGCCCCCCTCAGCCAAGTCTGCAGCGGCGAGAAGGATAATTTGTGATGCCGTCAAGCGACGTTCTGCGACCATAAATGGGACTCCCAACCCCCGGCGTCCTCTCGAGGTCGTATCAAGGTCAGTAGCGTGAAAAGTTGAGATGTCCTTCTCGTTAGATGTAATTTGATTCCGAAAATGCCGGAAGTTGAAGGGAAGTTCGCCAAACATCCGCTAACTTCCGCCGAGAATCGTGGCAGAATCGGCATACCCGGCGTGGTTATCAGCGAGCTCACCCCGAGCTCAACGACATCTGAGCTCAATAGCCCTGATCTGGCTTCAGCTGATGATCCTCGGCGGCGGTCGGTTCCCGAACATAAGTGGGGGCGAGCGCCGACGAAATCCGGATATTCCGCAGTTTCTCACAGTTTCCGGGCTTCACAAACCGCGAGGCGATGGTAAAACCGCCGCGGGGGGTGTTTCCGGAGCTGCTGCCGACGGCTTGGCAGCGAGCTCGGCTTGCCCGAGTAAGTCTCGCAATGATTTCCGGAACGATTCATACTGCACCTGCAAGGCATCGCGTTCCGCTGTCCGAGTCTCGGCCAGACGCTGAGCCTCATCGTGGGCCTGTTCCAACGAGCGAACCCGAGCCTCGGCCACTTGCAGCTTTTGCTGCGTCGCCAGCAGCTTCGTGGTGGCCTCAACAAGGGCTTGTTCGGATGTTTCGAGACGGGCCTGGAGCTCGGCTCGGGCCGACGCCGACGCTTTGAGCTCGGCTTCAAGCCGGGCGACCCGGGCTTCCAACGCTTTCAATTTCGCCGTGGATTCCGCTGCCAACCCGGCCGCGGATGGAGGTTTCGAACAGCCCGGCAGCAGGGCCAGCATCGCCAACGAAGCCACAACCATCGACAAAAAATACGTTTTCATGTGCAAACTCTCCGGGTGTGAGACTGGGCCACCCGTTATGACCGTTCAGGTGGACCTAGGTGTTTGATGCAAGAGGTGAAGTTCGCCCAGACAGGAGCGGCTTCGCATTTTCACTCGGCATTTGCATCTTAAGCAAACCACTCAGATTCGCGAATTTCTCAAGCCACTCAGAACTCCTGATTCCGATTCCACCTATCATTCCGCGTCTTGTGATTTTTCAGGACGGACTTTCTTGGACAGCTTGACTACAATCCACCCTCATAATCCCGGAAGTTCTCCTGGAATCCGCGATTCTCTCCCGTGAACCGTGTACTCTCCCATGCTCGTCGCAGTTGCCTACGTTCAAGATTTGAACCCACTTGGAAATCGACTGGCTTCGACACTGGTCGCGGCACTGCCGGTGCTTGTGCTTTTTTATCTGCTGGTGGGTCGACGCTGGCTGGCCAGCTGGGCGGGTGCCGCCGGAGCGGCGACGGCGATTCTGGTCGCCTGGCTTGTTTATCAAATGCCCTTCGAAATGGCGGGCTGGGCTTTCCTCCATGGGGCTTTTTTCGGACTCTTACCGATCGGCTGGACCGTCTTTGCCGCGATGCTGCTGTACAACTTGACCGTCGAAACCGGTAAGTTTGCGATCATCCGCCGATCGATTGGCGGCTTATCCGGTGATGCTCGGGTTCAGTCGGTCATGATCGGCTTTTGTTTCGGGGCGTTCATGGAGGGGGCCGCGGGTGCCGGTTCCCCCGTGGCAATCTGCGGAGCAATGCTAGTCGGACTTGGCGTACCCCCGATGCGAGCCGCGGTCATCTGTCTGATCGCGAACACGTCCCCGGTTGCTTACGGTGGTCTGGGCGTGCCGATTTTGACGTTAGCCACGGCCGCTGATCTCAATCCTGCAGTCATCAGTGTGATGGCGGGCCATCAATTACCGCTGCTGTCCTGTCTGATACCGTTGTACATGGTCAAGTGCATGTGTAGTTGGCGGCAAACCCTGGCGATTTGGCCAGCACTCACGGTCGGGGGGGGCTCATTTGCTCTGTTTCAATTTACCTTTGCCACGCTGCATTCTTGGCAACCGGGGTTGCCGGAAGTCTGGCCGCTGACCGACATCGGTGGTGGCATTTTTTCTCTGGTCACCCTGGCCCTGTTCCTGAAATATTGCTGGAAGCCCCGCGAGGAATTCAAATTTACCGAGGATTTGCCCGCGGGGCGTGGCCAAACAGCAGTGCCGGTGACGACCGACGACCCGCATGTGGCCGCCGCCGAGGAAGAAGTCGCCAGCCTGTTTCAATCCGGGGTGGGCATGGCCGAACGCCAGGAACCGCTGACTGCCCGTCACATCGCCCTAGCTTGGTCGCCGTTCGTGATCATGGCGTTCTGCTTAGCCGGGGCGGGGGCCATCCGTCAGGCAGAATCGTCGAATCATGGCCCACTGACAATCGGACCGTTGCAAACATATTACACCGAGCCTGTGCCGACTTTGCATAAGGAGGTCGAACGAGCGGAACGGCTCCAGAAACCGAACGCCACGGAGGATGAGAAGAAAGAATCGGCTGAGTTTAAGATTACCTGGGTCACCGCACCTGGGACACCCGTTTTTGTCGCCGTGCTGATTTCCGCCGTGGTTCTCCGAGCATCGCCGCGAACGCTGCTGACCGTGCTTCGACGGACTGTCATTCAAATGAAGATTCCGATCCCGACCATCGGGTTCATGCTCGGGCTCAGTTATGTGACAAAATACGCCGGGATTGACGCCACACTGGGAGTCGCATTTGCCGAAACCGGAGTTTTCTACCCGTTCTTTGCCGCCATGCTTGGCTGGTTAGGCGTTTTTCTGACCGGAACCGATGCCGGCAGCAACGCCTTGTTTGGCAGCTTGCAACGCATTACTGCCGGTCAGGTCTTTCAATCCGGTGCCATCACAAATCTGACAGCCGGCCAGACGGATGTGCTGATTTGTACGGCAAACAGCACCGGCGGCGTCATGGGAAAGATGATCGATGCTCAGAGTATTTGCGTTGCCACGGCGGGAACAAATCAGATTGGCCGGGAAGCTGACATCTTTAAGGCGGTTGTCTGGCACAGCGTTTTCCTTGCCAGTATCGTCGGTGTTCTGGTCGTGCTTCAGGCGTATGTCGTCCCATTCACGTACATGGTTCCTCAACCGTGATCAGAAACGAGATCAGGAACCACGACATCTCGCCAAGAACTGAAGTCTCGGTGACAAGCCATTGATTTGCCGGCTCAAATTTCGTTGAGCCGCCCGAGATTAGTCAAGTGATGGCATTTTCAGCCGGCAATGCGTGACGAGGCTGTCGAATGTTAACAACAGATCGCTTCTCACGAGTGCAGGCACTTTGGTGCGACCGTGATGGAATTCCCGCCGCGATGAACGCTTGATCATTTCGCTCAAGCCGAGAGGAATCGGCAAAAAAACGGAGCCCGGAATGAATCCGAGCTCCGCTGTCGATGCTTGCTTGGCAAGCGAGTCGGAATACTTAGTGATTCAGGATGAACTCGTTGGTATTGAGCAACGCCCAGAAGAGATCTTGGTAGAAGCCGAGATCATTTGGGCCGGCGGGTGTAATCCAGCCGGGCACGGTGGCAGTCGTGGGAGCGGGGGCTGGTGCCGGGGCTGTGGCAGGGCGATTTGGTCGGCCGGGCTGCGGTTTTTGGTTGCCGGCCGGCCGCGGTTGTGCCGTTGGCGGGACGCTAACCTCCACGGAGACTTTCCGACCCTTCATTTGCAATTCGAGCAAGGTGTCGAGTTCGACCTTGCTGGGGTGGCGAGCAAGTGCAGCTAAAAAGAGTTCGTCAATCACTTTGGCGGCGTTGGTCATCCCCCGGCGATCGGTATGTTTCGCGGCAATCGCTCGGACGATCCCCATTTCTTTCGGGTCTTTACCGGCTCCACGATTGATTTCGCTATTCAATTCACTGCCGTTGAGCATAAGCAGCGCCTGGATCACCGTACCGTTGAAGCTGAGTTCATTTCCTTCGTCGTCCCCGAAATTTTGCACAAGTTTGCGAAGCCAGTTTTCCCGTGCTTGCTCAATCCGTTCGTTGCCACTGCCGAGGAGTTCCGCTCGAGTCGCCACCATGAGCGACTCGAAAAGAACCTCGGGCGACATGGCTTTTAAGGGCATCCGGGCAAAGTACGGATTGTACTGAGGATCAGCGTAGGCGGGATTGGCTTCGTGACTGAGGTTGTAAACATCGCTGCTGCAGATCCATTCGAGGAGCATTTTCGAGTCGAAACCGACGTTGAAAAATTCACTCGCGAGCTTGTCAAGTAATTCGGGGTGGACCACTTCATTGTGGCTGCCGAAGTCGTCAAAGCTGGGCTCTTTATTTAAGCCGCGTCCGAACAAGTGTGCCCAGATCCGGTTGACGTAGGCTTTTGCGAAGTTGTCGTGAGTGATGATGTATTCAGCCAGGATCTGGCGGCGGGTTTTCCCGCGAGAATTCGACAGGGAGGTCAAAGTTTTGTTCGGGAGTTCGCCGGCCATCGCCTGGGCATAATCTTTCAAGAAGTTTGGCTTGGCGGCCATCAATTTGCCATCGCGGCGTTCATAAAAGACAATTCCCGAACTGTTCAATGACGGATCATCAGAGAGCGTAACTTGCACGGGATTGTCGGTGATTTGGCGATTGCCGTTGTTCGGTGTCGGGCTGCGATCTCGAGTCGTTTGTCGGAAGAAGGCATTCACACCCCAGAAATCGGATTGCACCCACTCTTTATTGAAAGGGTGATCGTGGCACTGGATGCATTGGGTTTGCAACCCGAGGAAGAGGCGTGTGACTCGGGAGGTGATGGGCACACCGTCGAATCGGCCGAGTTCGGCGCGCTTATCTTGGGGGATGCTTTCACCGATGTGGTGGATGACGAAATTGACGGCCCCATTTTCGTTCGTGGCCCCGGTGGCGGTGATGAGATCCACGACAAGGTCGCGGTAGGGAACATTTTTCTCGAACTGGCGTTCAAGCCAATAACGCATTTGTTCCCGATAGAGCGGATGGCTTGAACGAGTCATCAGCCAAACTGTCCAAATATTGGACCAGTGGCGAGCATATTCGGCGGTGTAATCGAAGCTCACGAATTCATTGCGGCCACCACCCGGTTTGGGTACGAATTGACCACCGATTTTCGGTTTGTAGTTGTCGGAATAAAGCAATCGTTTGACGAGTTTGATCCGCTTATCGGGAGAGCGATCCTGTTCATAATCGAGAACTTCTTCGGGGTAAGGGATCCGGCCGATCAGGTCGATAAAGACGCGGCGGATAAATTCGTGGTCGGTGGCCCGCTTCGCCGGCTGCTTAATTTCCGCCTCTTTCCACTTCGCCGCGATCAACTCGTTAATCGCTGCGGTCATTGGTGAAACCGAGGGCGTTTGTGCCCGTCCGGTCGAGGTGGATACGAATATCACCCCGATCGCAATCCCGTAAATGCTCAGGCGAAACATCCTTCACCCCCTGCGGAGATCTTGAAATGGACAACCCGCCGGCTGGACGGCGGATGGGGCCAATCACGCGATATGGTCCTGCGTCACGATCTTTATGTGACTCTTTCACCGTTTGGTGGAATCTCTCAATCAGTGGAATCTCTTCTCCCAGTGTAAACTCTTCACCCGTTCGCGCCGAGAGAAACTTCAAAATTGTTTTGGTTGCTGATTTTTCTTAATCGCTTCAAACTCTTGATATAGATTAGACCACGACTCGGGAAAAAAGTTCCGAAACTTGACGGAAATGCCGGGATGAGACTCGATCTTGAGGCGGTGGCCGAGAATATCCGTCGCGCAGAAACAGAGGATTTGCTGGATCGACTGACCGTTTATTCGGCTGAGATGGAACCTGAGGTATTACCCATGATCGCGGAGGAACTGGTATCTCGGGGCGTCCGCGCGGAGACTGTCGCCGAGCATCATCGCCTTCGCGCGAAGACGGTCCTAGTGCTGCCCGGGGGGATTCCGGCTCGCTGTACGTATTGCCAGCGCCCCGCGGTATTTCAGCAGCTTGATTGGCACCGGCTCTGGGGCCAGTGCCCACTCTTCCGCCGTCGATTCTTCTATTGTGATCAGCATGATCCACGTCCTCGACTGGCGGACTCGGCGAAATCAGCCGTCGCTACGGTTGAACATTGAATTCAGGAATTCAGGAGTGACTGGATATCCTCGGCGGTGACCCGGGAGGCTGGCTTGCCGAGTTGAACACTCACCCAGCTCATGATTGCCGGGGTGTACGGAAGCGTACCTTTTTTCAGCAGTTCCTTCATCCGGATGTCCCGGTTGGCACGCTCTTTCCGCTTGATCACCCCCTTTTTGCGGCGTGTGATGGCGGCATTATCACGCATCCGGTCCATCCGGGTGGCGGTCGACATTCGCTTGGCCATAACCAATTCCCTCACAAGTTCATCATAAGATAAAATGCTATTTTAGCGGCTCACAGAGAACTGGAAAGGCCGCTAGGGGAATTGTCCATAGTGCTATTCTGACGATCGGTGGAGGTGGAGATTCTCGCGCCAAAGTGATAAGAACAAACAACGTAGAACGGCATCAAGGTTCCGACTTGGCCGGATCCGCGGCGGCAGCCGTGTCTGTCTCGCTTGGATGATTCGGGCTCCGCGGTTCATCCCCCCGCAACAAGTAGCCTTCGCCCCACTTTGTCAGAATCAGCGGAGGATCAAATCCTTTATCAACTTTGTTTCTCAGATAGCGAATATAAACATCGACCACATTCGATGTATTTTCGTCATACTCATCGTAGAGATGCTCCCAGATCATGGTCCGCGTGACCACTTTCCCTTTATGAAACGCGAGATATTCCAGGAGTGCATATTCTCGCGGTGTCAGGTGCAGGCGTTGTCCGGCCCGCTCGACATGTCGGGAGGTGGTGTCAATCACCAGGTCGTGGGATCGCAGTAGCGGGGTTTTGACATGATGCCGCCGGCGGATCAGGGCACGAACTCGAGCCAGGAGTTCATCGAGTTCGAACGGTTTTGTCATATAATCGTCGGCACCGCTATCTAAGCCGGCAACTTTATCGTCCGTGGTGCCCCGAGCAGTGAGCATCAGGACGTGGGTGCTTATGCCGGACGATCGCCAGTTCCGAAGCAATGTGAGGCCGTCAATTTTCGGCAACATAATGTCCAGAACGATCGCGTCGTATTCGGTGCTCCGCGCTTTAGCGTCCGCCTCTTCGCCGTCCGCGGCGGTATCCACGGCGTAACCTTCTTCCTCCATCCCTTGACGCAGGGCTTTCAACAAGCTGACCTGATCTTCGACCAGCAGCACACGCACGGCATACAACCTCAAAACGAAAGGGGGGTGTCCTGCGGAGTTAAGAATCCATTCAGTATCAATTTAATTATATAAAGTCAGGCACCGGATGGCTCGGTAATTTATGAAGCTTAAGTGAACTCATGGCCGATGCAAATGTTCCCAGCGAGACGTCGGTTAACGGGATGAAGACGGAAGCCGACCATGGATCAGGTCAGCACGGCCCCGGACATGCGAGAGCTGGCTCGAGAACCCGGCCATCACGGAGGCGAATGACCCGGTCGGCCCGCTCAGCGACGTCGGCGCTGTGGGTGACGATCACCAGAGTGAGTTGCTGTTCGTGCCGCAAGCGAGTGAGCAGGTCGAGGACCAGGGTGGCGTTTTCTGAATCGAGGTTGCCCGTCGGTTCATCGGCCAAAAGCAACCGCGGATCATTGGCCAGCGCCCGGGCCAGCGCGACCCGCTGGCGTTCCCCCACCGACAGTTGCGAGGAACGATGCCGGGCCCGATGTCGCATCCCGACCAGATCGAGCAATTCTTCCGCACGCCGGGTTCGTTCCCGTGCCGATCGCGGCGGCCCTTCGAACATCGGGATCTGGACATTTTCCCGCGCCGTCAAGGTTGGCAGCAGATAAAAGGACTGAAAGACAAAACCGATTTGCCGGGCCCGCAACGTATCAAGTTCCCGATTCGATCGCTGCGAGAGTGCCTGTCCACGAAAGTAGACATCTCCCGAGTCGGGGCGATCCAGCGCCCCAAGCAGATTCAGCAGCGTGGACTTTCCGCAGCCGGACGGGCCAGTGATCGCCACATACTCGGCATCGCGGATACCGAGGGTCACCTCGTTGAGGGCGTGAACGCCGCCATCGGGGTAGGTCTTGCAAATTCGCTCGGCGTAGAGGAGAAAATTCTCCGCCGCTTGTGCCGGTCGGGGCAACGACTTGATTGTCTCAGAAAGCAATGGTTCAGTCATGGCGGATGGCCTCCGTGGGCAGCAGCCGAGCTGCCCGATAAGCCGGATACGCTCCGCCGAGCAAGCCGATCAGCACGGTGATCGCAACCCCCTGAGCAATAATCATCGGTGCAATTCCAGGTTCGATAAAGCCACGGACTTTCGGCGACATGCTCAGGACGTAGGTTAAGGCCGTCGCAGCGATCGTGCCGAGAACCGCCGCGGCCACCCCGAGTAAGATCGCTTCGCCAAGGATCATGCGAACAATCCGTGACGGCGGCCAGCCGACTGCACGCAAGATTCCGATCTCTTGCGTGCGTTCGAGGACCGACATCACCATGGTGTTCAGCATGGAGATCACGCCGATGAGGATGGCGACGGCGGAAACCATCCAGGCCATGGCTTTTGTCACCTTGAGATGCGAAGCGGATTGCAGGTAATTTTGCCGCGGTTGTGCCGTCAGCTTGATTCCTTCACTGCCGCGGAAGGCTTCGATTTGCTGGCGAATCGCCTCGACCCGGGGCCCGGGATCATCAGTCCCCGACTTATCGACGCGGACGCCGAAGGCCGTGATTCGCCCGGGCCGACCCGCCAGCCGTTGCATTTGCCGCAACGGGATGACCACGGCCCCGTTTTCAAAAACATCGAGACTGCGGTAAACGCCGACGACTGCAAACGGTTCCCCTTGCAACTCAATGGTGTCGCCGACTGTCTTCCCGAGGCTGTCCGCGAGATTGACCCCCAGAATCGCCTGGTGATCGTCGCCGGCCAACAAGCGGCGACCTGCCAGAATTTCGAGATCGTCAAAGGCGAAATTATTCCAATTCCAGCCTTGAGCAATCACACTGATGCTGCTCCGACCCCGAGGGATTTCAATCAGATCCAGCAACGTCGATGAGACGCCGAGAACGCCGGGGATTCGGGCGACCTGTTCAGGAATGGATTCGCTAATATCGCTCGAAAGCTGGTCGGTTTTACCTGCAGCAA
>Ga0209017_10001806_pt1 | contig 15277 bp, 12 predicted proteins | sample YNPBryunderm2012_FD_185812 | JGI IMG/M metagenome (GOLD analysis project Ga0209017, IMG submission 185812) | Anoxygenic and chlorotrophic microbial mat microbial communities from Yellowstone National Park, USA - YNP Bryant MS undermat 2012... ... | reverse complement strand
AATTGAACGTCGCTGGCTGCTGAATTGTCGGCATCGGTTGGCGGGAACGCCTGTGAATACTTCTGAAACATCCACCGCAACCGTTCAGATAACCCGGCGCAGCGTGGCCCATAACCGCCAAGGTGCGCCGTACAACAACCGGCGAAGTGTGCGTAATTGCATCTCGGATGCTTCCCCGGCGGCAGCAAGGGCGATTCATCAGTAAATTAGTCAGGATATGTCCGGGCTGCCTATCATTTATGTATTCTTCCTGCCATTCTCCGTTTGTGTGTCTTGCGCATCTTACCCGTAATTCGCACAACAAACAGGCAATCGTGAACGATTGGTCGGCGTAATCGACACTAATTACTATAGCGAGCAGAACTAAACCCACTGGGCAGTAAGGGTACGACTATGCGACTAACCTTACGAACCATGTTGGCTTATATGAACGGCATCCTGGCGCCCGAAGACGCTCAGGAGATCGCCAAGAAGATACAAGAAAGCCCTGCCGCTGCCGAGTTGCTCAATCGAACGCGGGATGTGGTTCGCCGGTTGCGTTTGGCGGCGCCGGGACTTGCTGGGCCTGGTTCGGGCCTGGACCCCAACACGGTCGCCGAGTATCTGGACCACCAACTGCCAGACGATCGCGTGGCCGATTTTGAAAAAGTGTGCCTGGAATCCGACGTCCAGCTTGCCGAAGTTGCCGCTTGCCACCAGATATTGACGTTAGTATTGGGCGAGCCGGCGGAAGTCGATCCGGCCTCGCGCGATCGGATGTACCAGTTGGGCAGCCGTTTCGGCGCAACGGCGTCCCCGACGCCGTCCCCCTCCGCGGCGGCCCAAACCGGGGCCGTACAAACCCTCTCAGCGGCCGAGGGTCAATTGACGAGTGCCGCTGAGCCTGCAAAAGCGGCGGATGCCGAGCCGGCAGTCAAGACGCGAACCAAGCCGACCATTCCCGACTACCTCCGCGACCCGCCTGCCAGGAACAAACTTTTCCCCATTGCTCTGGGCGCTGCGGTCGTCGTGGTGTTTGTACTGGTAGTGTTAGCAGTCTTCGGGCAGTTCGCCCCGGGTACTCCGCTGGGGCGGATTCTCGGATATGTGATGCCTGCCGAAGAAGACAACCAGCCAGTGGAGCCGGTGATTCCTGCGTCGCCGAAACAGCCGGGCGCCGTCAAGCCGTCGGACAGCGACATTGCGGAAAAAGGCAAACTGTTACAGCAGCCGGCCGTGGCCGATCCTTCGAGCAAACTGGCCCGGCCCGGGGAAGAGCCGGCGCCTATGCCACCGGGAGAAGCGGGGGAACCGAAGCCGCCGGAGCCTTCAGCGCCGCTGCCTCCAGGGCCGGAGCAACCGGCCGAAAAGCCAGATGCGCCAGAAAAACCGGGCGAAGGGAAGCCGCAAGAGCCAGGCGAGCCGAAGCCGCCCGAGCCGCCGACGGAGGTGGCCGTCCGCCCGCCGATTGCCATCGAGCCTGTGCCTGTACCTAAGGCCGACGTGCCGCAGCAGGCCGGCCGATTGATGTCGGACGACAGGCAGGTTCTGCTCCGTTACGACGCCCAGAGTGAGGAATGGTATCGCGTACCCAGCAAAGGGATTCTCGACGCCCAAACCTGGCTGTTGACCTTGCCAGCTTACCGGACTCAGCTTGCGCTGAGCACGGCTGGCGTGGCGGTGGAGATGCTCGGCGGGGCAAAGATCCAGTTGCTGCCGAAGCAGCCGCAGCACCCGGCAGGGTTCAATGTGGCCTATGGACGGCTTGTAGTGATGCCGTTGGCCAACGCGGGCACTACGATTCGGCTGACGGCCGGAGAGGTAAGCGGCTCGTTGTGCTTCTTGCAGGCCGAATCGAAGAGCGCCATCGAGGTAATACCTCGACGCAACCCAGGCGCCGATCCGGAAAAGCATCCCCGCGCTTACACGGTTACGATTTACGGGTGCCACGGGGGATTAACCTGGCAAGAAGATGGCTCAGCCGAAGTAATCGAACTGACCGCCCCATGCCGGTTTACACTCGGCAGCAAACCAGTGGCCGAGGACGTGCCGAAATGGGTTGTCGGCGACACGGCAGGATTGCTCGACGCCAGGGCGGCGGCGATCATGGCCCCGGCGATACAACCGACCCAACCAGCCCGCTTGAAGCTGCTGGAGTTCGCCGACGATCCGCAGCGTCGCGAAGTGCGCTGGTTGGCGCGACGATGTCTGGCTTATTTGGACACGGTCGAGCCGCTCGTCGCACCGCTTGCTCAACTGGACGCCCAGCGCGAATGGTCCGACTACCTTGCCCAGCTTGCCGAGGCAATCGACCGCAGCCCGCAAAGCGCCGCGGCGATAAGGCTATCGTTGGAGAAGCTTTGGCCCCGAGAGGCATCCACAGCGTACCGTATGTTGTGGGGATACACCGATAAGGACTTGGAAGCCGGCGAGGATGCTGCATTGGTCCGCGCGCTGGAGCACGACTCGCTTGTGGTGCGCGTGCTGGCCTGGTGGACGCTCAAAGAGATCACCGGCTTGACGTTCGCTTACCGGCCCGAGTTGCCTCCTGCCAAACGCGATGCGGCGGTCAAGAAGTGGCGAGAACGGCAAGCTGCCGGACAGATTCGCCACGCCCAGCCTGGCGTCAAACCGGTCGAGCCTCCAGGCGAAGGCGATTTGCCGGGCCGTGGCGCCGAGCTTTGAGTCAGCAAACGTCTGTTTTACGATCTGACTGGTAGCAGGCGGCACCTCTCGAATCGCCAGCCGCCGGCTGCTCTGGCGGAATGGTTGCGCAACTGTTTTTGCCGCAAACACTTGCGGCGTCGACCGCATTCGTGCGGCCGGCGATCTGCCCACGGCCAGCACCACTACGCCCCCGCCGTTTATTCCATCCCGTTTCCGGTGGGGTTCAAAGTCGTTTATCTGGACCCTCTTACCTGAGGCCGCCAAAAGGCTACACTAATATATCGGGCTGGGTAGTGGAGCCTGGCGGCCACAGCTTCGCAACAATGCGGCTGGACGCGCAGCTAAGTGTGTCTGCCCGTTGCGCTTTTTGCAGGGCAGCGTTGGTCCCGTGGCACGTTGACGCGACGGCCAGTAGTCGTCTCGCATTCATCCCGGATTGCCCGGCTTTCCAGTTTTGCACCACTGGCTGCATTGCGGTATTCGAGCGTTGTGGCAGGCCTTGCGCTGGTTGCCAAATGCAGTTTGCGCAAGGGACTTGCCGGCATTGCGTAGTAATATTGTCGGAATTGGCTGGGTTGCCGACGGCTTTTGCGATCGCAAATTCGGTTCCGGTGGAGACTTGGGCCAGGGCACGCTGGACGCGGTTTGGGTCTATTTGGCGCGCCGTTTTTGGCTGCGCAAACGGGGGTACGTTTGTAACAAGCGGTTAATGAAGGTAGAATAACGGCTTCCGCTATCTGGATGGCCGGATTTGTTGACATGCGCATCAAGGAGTTCGGGCGTGCTAATTAGCATATCTACGCGGCACGGGCAGGTCAGCGACGAGACTCAGGAACGAATCAAACAGAAGCTACAGAAGTTGCCGCGCTGGTACGATCGCGTCACTGCGATCGAGCTTACCATTGATTTGGAACGCCGGGATGCTCCCAGCGTGGACCTTCGCGTCTCGGCCAAGAAACGCGAGTTCGTCGCCACTGGCCAGGCAACCGAGCTGTTCGCGGCGATCGACGCCGTGATGGAAAAGATGGAACAGCAGTTGCGCAAACATAAAGAAAAACTGGAAGACCGCCATCGGGGTAGCGGGAATCGCTGAGATTTCGCACTGCCAAGTCCCTTGAGGGAGAGGATGTTAATGAAGTTTGCTGATTTCATATGTCGGGAGGCGGTTCGCGCCGAGATGCAGGCCGTCGACAAAGAAAGCGCTGTGCGCGAAATGGTGCAGGCGCTTATGGAGGCCGGCCAATTTCCCCCCGACCAAACCGAGAGCATCGTCAAGGCTATCTTGAAACGCGAGGAGTTGGGCAGCACCGGCATCGGGCGCGGCGTTGCTGTGCCCCACACCAAGCATCCAAGTGCCACACGCCTGGTCGGTACAGTGTTCGTCAGCCGATATGGGGTTGATTTTAACAGCCTCGACGGCGAAGTGGTGCACCTGTTCTTTTTGTTGATTTCGCCCTTGGACAGGCCGGGCGACCATCTGCGAGCCTTGGAAAACATCGCCCGGCATCTGCGAAACGATACCTTCTGCCGCTTCCTGAAACAGGCGAAAGACGCAAACGAAATCCTGCAAATCCTCGACGAGGCCGACAATTCCCAGTTCTGATAGGAGTCATTCGCGTTATTAGGAAGGGCTTCGCGGGAGAAGTTGCGATGACAGGGGAAACTGCTCGGCTGGATGCCGAATCCTTGTTCGCCAGCCCGGTGCGTTGGCGTCGTTCCCCTTTTTCGGAAAACCAGTTATGGCCAAGAAACTGAGGCGGACTTTGAAGGTACAAAACAGCGAGGGGATACACGCGCGGGCAGCTATCGCCATAGCCGGGCTGCTGCGGCGGTATCAAGTGGCGGTCAACGTGCGCAAACAGGCGGAAGTCGTCGACGGAACCGAGGTATTGCAACTGCTTCTGCTGGGGGCGAAGCCTGGCGACCAACTGATCTTCGAGGTTGCTGGCGAGCAGGCCCAGGAAGCCCTGGACGCACTGGAACGGCTGTTCGCCAACGATTTCGAGGAGGCCGTACAGCAAGAAAAGTAGCCGGCCGCCGTATTGCAAGGCAGTACAATGCCTTGCGCGGGGGGAAGAAAGAGTTTTTTAGTCCTAAGGCGGCCCGCGGCCATTACCAAAAAATGCAGGTTATGGACAGATGCGCTGCGATCGCGTTTGTTGTGATTTCACCGATGTGATTTCACCCATGTAGGCCAACGACCAGCGCCAAGTGCGGCCACGACGGAGCGTGGCCCTCCAGATTACTGGAAAACACACGCGCAATTGCTCGAAAACACACGCGCAAAAAGCGCACAAGTTACGCCGAAAGGGACAAAAAGGGTTCTAACGCTGCCGGATGAAAGCTGTTAATCGTGGTCATCAGGGGGTGCGCTCAACGGCGTCCAGTATTTCAGCAGAAATGCTTCGCGCGGGATGGAACAACATGTTTTTGCGACGAAAGCCCTACATTTCTGACCGCGCGGAGTTCAAATAACCCAGGGCTGTGAGCGTGTCGTGCACACGCGGGGGCACGCCCGGTATGTGACGGATATGCAAAAGTTGCAAGGGATAGCCGTATCGCCAGGCGTGGCCATTGGCGAGGCGATGGTGATGGACAACGAGGGGTTTCGCATCCCTCGGCAGTTCGTCATGCGCGATGCCATAGACGACGAGCTTGAGCGGCTCGACAAAGCCATTGCCGATGCCTCGGCCGAGATCGCCCGAAGCCGCGACGCCATCTCGCAGGAGTTGGGCCAGCAATACGGGGCGATATTCGAGGCCCATCTGCAAATGCTCCAGGATTCGCGCCTGCGCGCAGAACTGGAGGAGGCGATCCGCCAGCGCCATTATTCACCCGAATATGCCGTCAGCCGTACACTGCGCCGTTACGCCCAGGCGTTCCAACGGCTGGAAAGCGCGTATCTGGCCGAGCGGGCGGCCGACATTTTCGATATCGAGAAGCGCCTGTTGCGGCATCTGTTGGGTTACCGGCGCGAGGTCTTCTCCCACCTCAGCTCGCCGGTGCTCGTGCTGGCCCATAACCTGACCCCCAGCGAAACGGCAAGCCTCGATCGGCAATTCGTATTGGGTTTCGCTACGGAGGTCGGCGGCCCGGGCAGCCACACGGCCATCGTCGCCCAGGCCTTGGAGATTCCCGCCGTAGTAGGCATAGGCTCGTTCCTGTCGGCTGTTTCCGGCGGCGACACGGTAATCATCGACGGGAACAAAGGGCTGGTGATCCTACAGCCCGACGAAGATACTTTGGCCGAATACCAGCGCGAGCTGGAGCACGGCCGCGCCCAGGCCGCCCGACTGGAATCGCTCCGCGAGTTGCCGGCCGAGACGCTCGACGGCACGCGCATCGAGATTCTGGGCAATATCGAGTTTCCTTACGAAGTCGATCATTGTCTGGAGCACGGGGCCGACGGCATCGGTCTGTATCGCACCGAGTTTCTGTATTTGGGGGCCGAAACCGAGCCGACCGAAGAGGTGCATTACCAGGCATACGTGCGCGTGGCGGAGGCCATGGCAGGCAAGCCGGTTACCATTCGCACCTTCGACATGGGCGCCGACAAAGTCCCCCACTTGCCGCCGCCGGAGGACGAGCGCAATCCGTTCCTGGGGCTGCGCAGCATCCGGCTGGCACTGCGGAACCTGCCCATGTTCCGCACCCAGTTGCGGGCCATATTGCGAGCCTCGGTGCTGGGGAACATCCAGGTGATGTTCCCGTTGATCTGCACACTGATGGAGTTGCGCCAAGCCAAACTGGTGCTGGCCGATGTGATGGAAGAACTGGCCGAACAGAAGATCGAGTTCAACCGGAACATCCCGGTGGGCATGATGGTGGAAGTGCCCGCAGCGGTGATAATGCTGGAGCACTTCGTCGAAGAGGTGGATTTCCTCAGCATCGGCACCAACGATCTGATTCAATACACTTTGGCGGTCGATCGCAGCAACAAGGATGTGGTCAACTTGTACAATCCTGCCGACCCGGCAGTGCTGCGGCTGATCCGCATGTCGATCGAGATAGCCGGTCGGCGTGGCAAGCCGATCAGCATGTGCGGGCAGATGTGCGGCAACCCCGTTTATACCATGTTGCTGCTAGGGATGGGATTGCGCAGTCTGAGCGTAACCCCGGGCGCTATCCCCGAAATCAAGAACATTTGCCGGCAAGTGTCGTTGGACGATTGCCGCGCTGTGGCCGAACGAGTAATGATTATGGAGAATGCCCGCGATATCAAGGCATACCTGAACGAGGAACTGAAGAAACGGGTGCCGGAAGTCGTCATGTAACCGGCACATGGCAGATAAAGGTTTTTGGGTCTTAGAAGGCTCCGCCCACATCGGCAGTGGCGGAGATATGCGAACCGGAATGGTTCGACACCGGGTGCGCATTCGGTTTTGCAAGCAGGGCGACCTGCGCTGGATCGGGCACTTGGATTTGATGCGGTGCCTGGAACGCGTATTCCGCCGCGCTGGCCTGCCCCTGGCCTTCAGCGAAGGCTTCCATCCCAAGCCGCGGATCAGCTTCCCGCTGCCTCTGGCGCTGGGAATCGCCGGCAGCCACGAGCTTCTGGAAGTGGAACTGACCGAACCGCTTTCGGCAAGCGAGATTCGCAGCCGGCTCGAGCCGTACTGTTTGCCAGGGCTTTGTTTTTCGGCGGTGGATGTACTTCCATCCGGCGCTGCGAAGGCCCGCCCACGGAGCGTCGAGTACCGGATCGCCGTCCCCCCGGCTTTGCAGCCTGGCACCAGCGAGCGTATCGCCGCGTTGATGTCATCCGAGCGTTGCCTGGTGACGCGACCAGGGCGCGCGGGACAATTGGACATCCGCCCGCAGTTGATCACGCTGGAACTGGCAGGGGGCCAGTTGCAAATGCGATTGGGCGTCGGCGCGGGGCCAGGCGTCGGCCCGCGCGACGTGCTCTCGGCGCTGGGGCTGGAGTTGGAGCAACTGCGGCAACATGGCGCTGTGCTGGAGCGAACCGCAGTGGAGCTGTAGCAATGACCGGCGTCCGAACGAACTTGCTGTGCCATCACGTGTCGCTGCCGCCGTCGCTCTTGCCGGCCGCTGGCGACTGGCCGATGCGGTTCGGCATGGCAGGGTGGGCGCTTCCGGTGCGTACCCTACAGACTTGCCGACAGAGAAAGTTCTGGAATGAAACAGGAAATGCTGATCAACGTCGCGCAGCCGGAAGAATGCCGCATCGCGATCGTTGAAGACGGTGTGTTGGAAGAACTGTACATCGAGCGGACCGGAAGCACTAATTACGTTGGCAACATTTACAAGGGCATAGTCGTCAATCTGGAGCCGAGCATCCAGGCGGCGTTTGTCGATTTCGGCGTGGGCCGCAACGGCTTCCTGCACATCAGCGACGTCGAGCCTCAGTACTTCAGACAGGGCGGCTACGACCCGGAACGCATCGGCGGCAACCGCGCGGCCAGCCGGCGCTGCGACGACGCCGGGGAACTGGATTTCGACGACGAACCGGAGCGGCCCTCGCGGCGGACGTACCGTTCCAGCGGGCGGCCGCGCTTCCGCCCGCCCATCCAGGAAATCTTCCGCCGCGGCGACGAGGTGCTGGTGCAGGTCATCAAGGAAGGCATTGGCAGCAAAGGGCCTACCCTTTCCACGTATATCAGCATTCCCGGCCGCTACCTGGTGCTCATGCCTGCCCTGGGGCGCATCGGCGTGTCGCGGAAGATCGAAGACGAGGCCCAACGACGCCGGTTGCGCGAAATCATGCACGAGCTGAATCCGCCCAAGGGGTTGGGGTTCATCGTGCGCACCGCCGGCGCCGACCGTACCAAGCGGGAACTTTCCCGCGATCTGGCCTACCTGCTGCGGCTGTGGAAAGTGATCGTCCGCCGCATCCGCAAATTGCCGGCTCCGGTAGACATCTACGAAGAATCGGACATGATCATCCGCACCATTCGCGACGTTTTCACCGCCGACGTGGATACCATACTGATCGACGAGCCGCAGGCCTACCAGCGTGCACGCGAGTTCTTCCAGCTTGTAATGCCCCGTTACGTCAACCGCCTGCGGCTGTATGAAGGCAAAGAGCCCCTGTTTTTCCGGTACGGTCTGGAGGACGAAATCGCCAAGATTCATCGCCGCCAGGTGCCCTTGCCGGGCGGCGGATCGATCGTCATCGACCAGACCGAAGCCCTGGTGGCCATCGACGTCAACAGCGGAAGTTTTCGGGCCGACGATTCCGCCGAAGAAACAGCCTACCGCTTGAACCTCATCGCCGCCAAGGAAATCGCCCGGCAAATCCGGCTGCGCGACCTGGGCGGGGTGATCGTCAATGATTTCGTAGACATGCGCCGGGAAAAGCATCGCCGCGACGTGGAACGCGCCCTGCGCGACGCGGTGAAGCGCGACCGGGCACGAACGCGAATACTACGCACCAGCCCCTTCGGACTGATCGAAATGACCCGGCAACGCGTCCGTCCCAGCCTGAAGACGAGCGTGTTCATGCCTTGCCCGTGCTGTAGCGGCACGGGCGTTGTCAAAACGCCGGAGAGCATGTCGATCGAAGTGATGCGATTGCTGCTATTGGCCTCGCGGCGTTCTCAGATCGCGCGGATAAGCGTTACCGTAGCGCCAGAAGTAGCCGAGTTCCTCAACAACCGCAAGCGGCACGAGCTTGCCCGCCTGGAAAAAGAAGGCAACATGACCATTCAGGTCGGCGCTCAGGAACACGCCTCGCCGGAACACATGGCCATCACATGTTACGATGCCGACGGCCGCGAGGTACGGTTCCCATAGGAAATTGCCATCAGAAGCAGCAGCCTGGAAGCATGCCTGGCTGTTGCTACTGTGCGTGCATTGCAATCCGCAGCGCACGGGCCGGCAAACAGCCCTGCACGGCCGGATATTGCACACCGGCCTTGACACCCGCGGACCGCACAAAGAGCGTCCGGTGGGCAGGACTCAATTGTTGCTGAAGCCGTACGTCGCCCTGGCAGCCTCGCGCCTGGACAGCAGCAGTTTGAGGAACTGTCGCCGGCACTCGGGGCAGAGGTCAAGGCGAACTTGCTGGTAAACTTCTTCGCCGATCTGACTGTCGTCGGCGCTGGCCAATCGCTCCAGCATTTCTTGGATCTCTTGCAAGTGGTCGCGGTCGCCTTCTTCGTCTATTCCCGAGGGAGGATCGAAGGCTGCAAAAACCTCGATCTTCACCACATAACGCAGGTCGCTTTCCGGATCGAGCTCTCGCTTGCACAAGTCGCATGTGTAACGAATCATTTTCGCGCTCCCGATCGATCAGCGGCGTCCCCCGAAGCCCGACGTCTTTCAATCCAATCGGCGCTGTGGCATTTCTGCTGTCAACGGCGCGGCCAGGCTCCGAACACCTTCATACTAGCGGCAGTGCCCACGAAACTGCAAGACGTGTTGCAGAGTTTTTTATTCTTTCTTCCGCCAGCGGCGATAGCAGCGCAGCGGTTCATGTGCAAAACTGGCCAAGTCGCCTTCGCGGCGCGGTAAAATGAACTTTTGCGCGAGGTGAACTCATGCTTTGCGCGCAGTGAACTGAAACGTTTCTTGCGGCAAATACGCTTCACTGCTGGCCGCGCAGAATAGTAAGCCCCGCCAACCATACCTGCACGATGAATACGGCACACAACATGGTTGTACCGACCATGGGGTGCTGCCGTTGCAGCGCTGCCGCCAACAGCCAACGCTGCTTCACACTCGGCCGATCAATACCGCACTGGCCTGGGCTTGCGGTGTGACACTAAGATTGATGAAGTTATCGCCGGCTGGCGTCGATGAGTCCGTGACTGCCGCAATGGGACATTCCGGGTCGGCAGTGGTGTAGTTGAGAATGGGAAACAGTCGGCCCTCTTCCAGCGCAAGCAGGCTGGCGATCAACTCCACCATGCCGCTGCCGGCGCCAAGGTTGCCGAAGTAGCTCTTGGCCGCTACTACCGGCACAGGCTCGCTTCTGCCTGCGAACACCCGAGCGATGGCTTGTGCTTCGGCGGCGTCGCAACTGCGGGTGCTCAGCCCGTGGGCGTGTATGTGCCCAATATCCTCCGGCCTCAGTCCGGCGGCTCTCAACACGCCGATCAATACGCGCTGGAAGGCACGATCGCGGTGAGCGGCCATTTTCCGCCGGATCACCGCGCTGGATGCGCTGGACAGCACTTCGCCATAGATTCTGGCATTACGGGCTTGGGCGTGCGCCAGTTCTTCCAACACCACGGCAGCCGCCCCCTCGCCCAGCACCATGCCAGTCCGATAGAGGTCGAACGGGCGGCTGGCAGCAGCAGGATCGCCGTCGCCGTCGGCCAGCTCCTCCTGTTGCATGGCGTGAATGGTCTTCATCGGATGCAATCTGGTCCCGGTGGCGCCGGCCAGCATCACGTCGGCACTGCCGCGGATAATTATCTGCGCCGCTTCGCCCACGCACATGTTGGCCGACGCCTCGCGGTGGGTCAGCGAATTGTTCGGCCCGCGCAAATCGTTGTATATGGCGATGTGGCTGGCTGGCATGTTCGGCAGATACTTCAGCAGCCACAAAGGGGTCATCTTCGACATGCCTTCAGTACCCCAGCGGGAAAAGTCGAACCGACCCTGGCAGTCCAGGCATTGCCGCACCCCTTCGATGAACTCCTGCGGCACCGAAAGCATGTAATCACTGCCGAACGAGACGCCGATCCGCTCCGGATCGACCGATGCCTGGTCCAGTGCCGCATCGGCCAAAGCCAGTTGAGCGGCTGCCACGCCCATCTGGCTTTCCCGGCACATCAGCTTGATCCCCTTGCGGATCGCTTTCTTTCGTTCTTTATCCAGCGGGCCGAAGCACTCCACATCGTCGTCGCGGAATTGGCGTGCCGGGGCGGCAAACCGCAACGGAAGACCGTCGCTGACGGTCTGATCCAGCAGACATACCCCGCTGCGTCGGGTTGTAAGTGCCTCCCACAGTTCGCGTTTGGAGCTTCCCAGCGGGCAAATCAAGCCCACCCCGGTGATTACAACTCGCCTTCGCTTTTCGGACATAGACTACCCTGAAGCCCAGATCAGCAGCCGAGCGCCTACGGCGCGACAAAAACGCACCGACGCGCAGGGTTTACACGATACGCAAGAACCGCCATTTTAACCCTCTGCCCAGCCTGCGTCGAGGGCGGCAGAGCAATCCAGCCGCGTTCGTGTGTGCATCTGGATTGCAGGTGGAAAACTTGCTCGGATCAGCCTGAGCTAGAGGGATTGCCCATTTTCCATCACAGAATCAGTACTTCGGCGGCGCTGGTGGGGCAGTACATTGCTTTCGGCCAACGGGTAAATGGCGTTGATGTGGGTCTGGAGGTCGATGGTACGGGCGATGGCCGTGGCGATATGAATGTAGCGCACCGGGTCGTCCATGCGTCGGCCCTTGCGGTCCTTGAGGTACTTGGCCAGCACCTGATACCCACCGATCTGATAGTTCCACATTTCCGGGCCGACGCCCTCGAAGTACTTGTCGGAGTTGATGTACACTCGCTGCTGGGCTTCGTCGTACCTGAGGCGCTCGATGCCATCGTTGGTTCCGGCCCCCTGATATTTTGCCACCGGCGGGTCCAGTTCGGAGCTATCTAGCAGGTGCAGAGCGATTAGCCTCCGTCCCAGCTCGGCCATCTGACGAAACACATCGGCATCCGCGGTCAGCGGCACACGAGGAAAGTCGACGCGCAACTCTTGGGTATATTTCTGGCGATAAGTGGGGCTATACAGTACCGCATAGATGTACGCCAGCACCTGTTCCGGCGAAGGCCGAAAACCATAGGCGGCCCGCAATTTCGGCAAAAGCCAATCGGCCAGGTTCGGCTTGCGCTGCGGTCGTAACTCCTGCTTCGTGCCGTCCTGGTAAAGGTAAACAGGGAAGTGATAGTTCGTGGTTTTGGACGATGTTACTCCATGCTCTGTTATAAGATTCGTCACAAGAGCGTGCGCCCAGGCAACATCTAGTTCTTCCCGTTTATGGGTAATCAGCGCCAGGTTTTCCCCGGCCAGCATGTGGTGCATGACTTCCGCCCGGGGGCGTTCAATGACGGCTTCGTGGTAGAAAACATAGCGCACGTCGAACGGGCGATACAGGATGGGGTGAATTCTCCTTTGGGCTTCGGTTTCCCGTTGGACAGTTTGTCGAGCTTTAGCCAGCGACCAGCCGGGTTTGTCTTTCAGGCCATAAGCCTGCTTCAGCACGTCATCGGGAAGACGCTCGATATTTTGGAATTGCAGGATGCGATTGTGCAACTCCCTTTTTTCAAAAGCAATCGCGAATCCATCTCTCGCGGTGACGACGCCCACGCTGTGGATCGGGAAAATCTCGGCGATTTGCGGCCACGAGAGGTAAGCTCGCGCGTTGTGGGTATCCCGTGGGATAAAAAAGTGGAAGGGCGACTGGGGGCGGATAGTCCGGTAGCGGGCCGTTTTCAGCGTGCGGCTTTTCAGCCAGGCGTATTTTTCCTCTCGTCGGCCATACAGGTCCGCGTGATACACCCGGCGGTGTTTGGCTTTGCCGTGCTTGACGAAGATGCCGATGGCCACGCCCTGGCGGATGTCGAAGACGTTTTCGTCCGGTCCGCCGTCGGGGGCGGTTTCTCGTTTGAGGCTGTTGCCGTGCAGGTCCAGCAAGTAAATCTCGTCAAACGTTTTGAGCAGACTCTGGCGCATGCCGCGGAAGGTGGGATTGTCCAGGTAGCTGTGGTTGGTGATCATTGCCACAATGCCGCGGCCAGCCCGGTGGATTTTCCACTGGGCAAAGCGAAGGAACTTCACGTAATCATCCTGAAGCCATTTGGGGTTTTTCTCGCCTAACGACTGCTCGTCCACGGTGTAATAGCTTTGGAGGCCGTTATGTTCGCTTTTCAGTAGCCATTCTGTCCACCGGTTGGTGTTGGCCGAGATGCCCGAATATGGCGGGTTGCCGAGGATGACCAGGATCGGCTCGATTTTCTTGACGCGGGCGGCCTGATGGCTTTCCTCGCTTAGCGAACTTAGCCCGGGGATGGTAATCTGCTCGAGGTCTTCCATCTCCAGAGTGTTGGTCAGGTAGAACTGGAAGCGTTCGCCGTTTGCCAGCGGGGCGCCCAGTGCTTCCAGCAGGAAGCCGATTTTGATATGTCCGATGGCGTAGGGGGCCATCAGCAGTTCAAAGGCGTAGAAGTGGGGCAGGATGTGCTGGCGCAAAAAGTTCGCCCCGCCCCCTTTGCCGTACTTCTGCGTGTAGGTCTCGAACGCCACGCGGATGGCCTCGGCGGGGAAGGTCAGCGTGCCGGCGGCCGGGTCCAGCAGCGTCACCTGGGGGTCGGCCAGTCCGTCGGCCAGGTCAAAGCGGCTCTGGAGCAGTTCGTGCACAGCGCGGACTATGTAGCTGACCACTGGCACCGGGGTGTAATACACGCCTCGCCGTTCCCGTGTTTCCGGGTCGTATTCGGCCAGAAAGGTCTCGTAAAAGTGCAGGATAGGATCATCGCCTTTGCCCTGGCGGTAGTACTGCTCCAGGATGGCCTGGACATCGGCGACGTTCAGCACGGCCGCAATATCATCGACGATCACCTCCATCTGCTTGGACGGCTTGCCCAACGAAATGAACTGAAAGATGTCGCGCAAGATGCCAATCGTCGAAGGGATCAGATCGTGGGCCATCCGGCGATGGAACGTGTTCTTCGCCCGGGTGCGGGCGGCAAACAGGCCGTAAGCGATGGTCTGGGCGTACAGATCGGCAAACTGCTCTTCGCTCAGCCCAGCGATCAAGTACTTCTCGAACGCCTCGTAAAAACCGTAGATATCCTTTTGCTTCTGGGCCAGTTCGGGACGAATGACCTCGTCGCGCAGGAAGCGCGTACGCCGGGCCAGGTCCACGGAAAGCGCTTCGGGCGTCAGCCTGGGCGGATGCGAAAAGTCAAAGAAGCTCTCCAGCAGCTCCTTCAGGGCATCCACCTGCTCTGCCGGCGGCTTCAGCTTGAGCGTTTGGGCAACGTACGCCCGGGCCAACACAGCAGACTTCAACAGCACGCCATCGCGATACAACCGGAACTCGTAGAAATCGGTCAGAATGACATTCGGAAAGGTGTGCAGGTAACGCTGGAGTTGCTGGGAGGTCTCGATCAAGTCGAGCTTTGCGCCGGGCGTCTTGGCTTCGATGTAGCCGATCACCTGATGCGAACCGTCCCAGATGCGGAAATCGGGGTTGCCAGCCTCGGTGGGCTTGGGCAGCACCGTCACTTGAACGCTCCGGCCCTGAGCCGCGGCGAAATCCGTCAACAACTGCTCCAGCGCGGAATAATAGCTCTCTTCGCGGGCATCGCCCCGCGCGGTCAGTTCGCCAATAGCGTCAAGATATGATTGAAACAGATTTTCCATCGTGGCTTTGGCCTGTTGGCAGTCCGCATGCAGGCGCCGGCCGTAAAGCTTTAGGCGTCGCAGTTGTGCGTATTATCGTGTGGTTTCCGGCGGTCGGGCAAGCGGTAGGCCTTTATGGCGAAACTTGTGCGCGTATTGCGCGCATGTTGTGAGGCGAACTGGAGGGCCACGCTCCGTCGTGGCCGTCTGCCCAAGTGCTTACGGACGCGACCGCAGCGCGTCCCTCCAATACCGCTGTTTGGTTGCGGCGCAGCCCGCGTTAGGCCATTTCGGCGTAAGTTGTGCGCCTTGT
>Ga0209017_10001798_pt1 | contig 15334 bp, 13 predicted proteins | sample YNPBryunderm2012_FD_185812 | JGI IMG/M metagenome (GOLD analysis project Ga0209017, IMG submission 185812) | Anoxygenic and chlorotrophic microbial mat microbial communities from Yellowstone National Park, USA - YNP Bryant MS undermat 2012... ... | reverse complement strand
GAGACACGCGAAAGGTGAAAACCGGATGGAACACGATGCGGATCAACAAACGCATCAGTCACCAGTCTGGAGGGAACAGGATTCCTCCTCGACAACCGCTCCTCCCTCAAGGTCATTCCAACCCAACTTCCTTTTTGACCCTGTTGAACCAGTTGCTCAAGAATCCCTTTTTGATGGGAGCCTCGCCATCCTCGATCATTCGAGCCACGAGGCGCTTACAATAGATTTCATCCTGAAGATTCTTGCAGGCGGTCATAGCGACACGCACCGCCTGGATGAACTCCTCCTCGTCGATTTTGCCATCGTTGCTGAGCGACGCCTTGAGCGTCATATTAACCTTGGCTTTGATGTCCGTCTCCAGCAAATGCCCCTGTTCGTGGCAGACTTCACGAAGCACGGCTTGCGCGCTTTCCAGAGGGATTCCCTCGTTCACGCAATCGCGGAGGATGTCGGCTTCCTCGCGGCTGTCGATGTACTTGTCGGAGCCGTAACCCCGGCGCTGAATGATCCGCTTGAACTGCGTTTTGTATTCCTCGACCGCCATGAACGGTGTCTCCGTAACGGGGATTTTGGACTGGATTCACAGAACGGGCTTGGAAACGGGATAGGCCGGGGGAACGCGGGCATCAGGGAATGAACCAGACGGGCGAAGCCAAGGGTGGAGTTAGATCCCAAAGACGACCAGGGGCAAACGCCATTGGAACGGCATCGTGGGGACAAATCCGCCGACCCGACCAACCGCTCTCCTTGATCGCAATGCGGCTCCAACCACGGCCCCAGCGCGAGGATACGAACCGGATGGACGTCGGACTAGACCCAAGTGGCGGAGATGAGATGAGTTTCAACACCAGACGGGTTCGGGGAAAAAACTCGTCTCTTCGGAATGGCCCTTTTTTTTTAGAATGGGACAACGCGGGCGCGTCGGAAACAGGGTGGGAAGCCCTGCCGCCACCGCGTCCCATGCCACAATGGATCGTCGAATCGCCGCATCGACCACGCACGCTCCGCCCCGCATCCTTTGCCGCCCCTCCGGCGGCGAGGTCCTCCACTGCGTTCGTCACGGGGAGAGCCTCTTTTGATGGAATGAAACGGCTTCGACTCCTCAGGGAGGTGACAGAATCCCATGCTTGCTCTGCATTTCCGCCGCCTTAGTCGCTCCGCGCCAGTTTGGGTTCCGGCGCTGGTCATGCTGCTGACCTTGCTCCCGGCCCGCTCGGGTTTTTCACCGTTCGGCGCTCCCGCCCATGCTCAACCCCCCGCTCCGCCCGCCGCGGCGGCTCAACCCCCCGCCGATCCCAAAGCTGACCAACCCCTCGCCGTCGTCAACGCCACCCCAATCACCCGCCGCGATGTGCAACGGATCATGGCCCAAATCGAGTTGGCCCCCGGCGCGGAGATTCAAGACGCCTACAACATGGCGGTCGAAATGCTGGTCAACACCGAACTGTTGTTCCAGTTCCTCAATAGGCAGGGGATCACCGTCACCAAAAAGGACCTTGACGATGAACTCGCCCGGCTCAGCGAGTCGCTCAAGGCCCAGAACCTCACCCTGGAACAAGCTCTCGCCGCCAACGGCGCGACCATGCAGGAACTTCAGAAGGATCTCACCCGCGCTAAGCTTTGGGAGAAATACGTCACCCGGGTTGCGACCGAGGAGCGTCTGAAAAAGTATGTCGCCGACAACCAAGACTTATTCAACGGCGTTAAGGTGACGGCGCGTCACATCCTGCTGAAAGTTCCCGAGGGGGCTTCCGAAGAGGTCAAGGCCTCGATCAAGGCCAAACTGTTGGCGATCAAAGCCGAGATCGAGTCAGGCAAGATTGAGTTCGCCGAAGCGGCTGATAAGTACTCCGAGGACGACGGCAACAAGCAGCAACCTTCCGGCGGTTTCCTAGGGGAATTTTATCGTCGCGGCCAACTGATCGAGGAGTTTGCCGAAGCCGCGTTCAAGTGTAAACCAGGGGTGATCTCCGACCCGGTTGAAACCGAGTTCGGCTACCATCTCATCCTGGTCACCAACCGAGACGAAGGCCAGCCGTTCGATTTTGAGAAGGGCCGCGACATCGCCTTTCAACAGTTCGAGAGCGAACTGCGCGAGGAAGTCATCCTCGCCGAGAAAGCCAAGGCCAAGATTGAAAAGCAGCCAATGCCAAGCGACCTTGTGCCCCCCGCGACCAGCCCCGAGACAGCTCCCTCCCCCACTCCCGCCTCGGCCACGCCGGCTTCCGGTTCATAAGTCGTTCCTATGGGCAGAGACCCGCTCGCGTCCACTCAGACGTTGACATTGAACGCGTTTCTCACGCCGTTGCTCTTCTCTTCTCACTCAAACTCCCTCGCGTCGTGAAGCCCGGGGTCTGCGAACATGGACCTGCTGGCGAAGCGAGGGAGTACTTTCCGCCACGCGGTCCGTTTCACCACCCCGATCCATGGATCATGCCCCTCGAACCCGCCGCCTCACCACCGCCTCAACGCGGGCCTTGGCCCGATCAGCCCCTTGACATTCTGGTGGTCGGCACCCATCCCGACGACGCCGAAATCGGTCTGGGGGGATCGATCGCCCGCTGGATCGCTCAACAATACCGGGTGGGCATCCTCGATCTCACCAGCGGCGAGCCGACCCCATTAGGTACCCCAGAACGCCGCCGCGCGGAAACTCAAAAGGCCAACCACGCCCTAGGAAACCCCTGGCGAATCAACCTCGGCCTCCCCAACCGCAACCTGGAACCCACACTGATCCATCGTCGCGTTGTCGCCGAAGCCCTTCGACGCGCCCGCCCGCGAATTGTGTTCGCTCCCTACGAGCGCGATGCCCACCCCGACCACGTCGCCGCCTCCCTGCTGGTCCAGGCGGCCCGTTTCTGGGCCAAGCTCACCAAGTCCGACCTCGACGGCGAGCCTCTGCCGCTACCCCGGCTACTCTTCTACTTCTCCCTCCACCTCCGCGCTCCCGAACCGGCTCAGCTGGCCCTCGACATCTCGTCCCACCTCGACGTCAAACTCCAAGCCCTCCAAGCCTATCGCTCGCAATTAGTGGACAATCAACCCCACGGTCAACCCACCGTCATCGAACGCATCCTCACCCGCGACCGCTACTGGGGACACCTTATCGGTGTCCACGCCGCCGAACCAATCGCCTCCGCCGAACTCCTCGGCCTCGCCTCGCTCCACGACTTGACCCTCTCCTAAACCACTACCACAACGGTTTTAATCAATCGCAACTCATTTCCCAATCATGCTTAACGAAAAGCGTAACAGGAACCTGGAAAATTTTTCTTGACGAACCAGGTCAACTCACGCATAATCCACATGGAAACGCAAGGCGACACGACATTGAACGGTTATCTTGATATTGAGTGCCTCCGTTGGTTTCCACGGCCTCTTCTCTGTTCCGGCCTCGGTGGCTCGGTCTTCGGATCAAGCCATCGAGGTTTTTTTGATTTAGTGACAACCAGTCAGATCGTTTCAAGCGTGGACCGCCAGTTGAAGAAAAGCAACACGCTCCTCATTGACCCCTTGGTCTCGACCGAGCCGGGTCGTATGGCTGACTGTATTGCCCGGGGCTTAGACCCTCGACTTGAAGAGCGACTCCAGCGGGGTCGGGGAAACACGGGGAAGAGAGAAGACGAGTCACTTCCGCAAGAGCAATCCTTGCTGAGAATAACCCATCTGATTGTCGATACAGCCGAGCCTGACCAAAACCCGACGGACCTTCTGCTAACTCACCACCACTGGTCGGTCACCACTGCGTCCAAACCCGACGCAAACGCGACCTGTGCATAAACGGGCCGAGCGAGGTAACAAACCACGCCTCCAGATTAGGATGAGGGAAGGATGGATTGGTATATTGCAGATTGGAAACAAGTTCACTTATCGTCGATTTTGAGACCGGAGAGGAAATCTGCGACCGCGTCGTCCACATCGGTGCCTGAAGATTCGGGTTCGGCGGGAGTGGGCGGGGGTGGTGGTTGAGCTGCGGGGGATGCCTCTTTCGAGGCGCGAGGAGAAGCGGGACGTTGTTCGGGGAGCGTGGTGGTTCGGGCGGTGTCGTTGATCTCGCCCAGCCCCAAATCCAGCACGAACTCGTCCTCGTCGGCGGATTTCGCGGCGGCCGGGGGCGTGGGCGCGGCGGCTGGTTCGGGAATCAACTTCGACGGTCTTAAGGTGGTGGGAGCCGGCGCGGCTTGGGCTGGCGTTTTTTCAGCGGGCGTGTCGTCGAAAAGCATGTCGAAGGCATCGTCCTCGGCACTCTTGGCGGAGGCGGGGGCGGATGCGGGTGAGACGGCCGAAACGGGGACAGGAGCCGGCGCGGCTGGAGACGGGACGGGAGCGGCCATCCCAGGCGCGGTATCGCCCGGACCGGCCTTGGCTGGAGAAGCGGCCGGGGCGGCAGATGTCGAAGTGTCCGGCATCAGGGCGACCTGAAACACCAAGGGCCCGATCACGAGCGTGTCGCCGGGACTCAGCATGGTTGGCGCTTGGATTCTGAGTCCATTGACAAAAGTTCCATTACTACTTTTCAAATCAATCACATAAAGATTCCCGTTCTTGACGATCAGTTGGCAATGTTGCCGGGAGACTTCGGAAGAAACGATGCGGATCTGGCAATCCTCGCGACGGCCGATGAAGGTCACATCCTCTCGAATCGGCAGGGGGCGGGGGGCACCCGGTCCCTTGATCATAATCAGTTTGAACGACATGGTCTTCGCGTCCCTCGCCCTAGGTTGGTTCGCCTCGTCCGACCCCTCTGCGTCCCAACCACCTGCCCAACGAACCGACAAGACAAGAGGAATCACAGGTCGGATCGCCTTATTCGACGGTCCGAAGAGACTCCGACCACCGTGAGGGAAGTCGCGGCGAACCCGACCGCACCCCAGTTGAAACTATCCGAGATGATCGTCGAATGCAACTCAGCGACCCCAATGAAACGTCTTGGGTGAAACGATCGCGCGGGGATTCCCGGACGCGCGCCTCGTCGTTGGAGGTTCAGGTGGTTACACTCAAGTCGCTCCGCTTTGACTCGTTGCCGCGCCAAGTCGGGCAGGATTTAGAATGAGGGAGACCCTGCGACAATGTCCGCTTCACTTTTGGAAACCTTTCCCAACCAGTTCCCCAACCGCGAGTACGAGGTCGAAATTACCTGCCCGGAGTTCACGGCGGTTTGTCCCAAAACCGGTCAGCCCGACTTTGGCACCATCATCATCCGCTATGTCCCCGGCGATAAGGTTCTGGAACTGAAAAGTCTCAAGCTTTACCTGTTCTCCTACCGTGATCGGGGGATTTTCTACGAACATTCAATCAACACGATCCTGGACGATCTGGTTCGGGTGGTTCAGCCACGTCGTATGACCGTTGTGGGCGATTTCCGCCCTCGCGGGGGCATCACCTCCAAAATCACCGCCCAGCACCAGGCTCAGGCTGGTTGATCGTCGTGGGCGCTTCGCCGCTACTGGCCGGCCCCACCCCCCCCAGAAAGCTGCGGCGTCACGCCGCTCCACTTTGCTTTTGTGTTGTCCCCCAAAACAAACCTGGAATCGAATCCGCCATGCGCTTCGATGCTGCCAACCCACTTCCACCACCGGACTTGGTGACCCTGACCACTGACTTCGGCCTGGTCGGTTCGTATGTTGGCGAACTCAAAGGGGCGATCCTCAGTCGGTCGCGGCGGGCGGTGCTGGTGGATGTCTGTCACACGGTGGATCCCCAGGACATTCGCCAAGGGGCGTGGATTCTCGAGTCAGCGGCCCGCGCCTTTGGTTCCGGCGTGGTTCATCTGGCGGTGGTGGATCCCGGCGTGGGCACCACGCGCAAAGTCGTGGCCCTTCGCCCACGCAGCCGCTCGGTCTGGTTGGTGGGTCCCGACAATGGCCTGCTCATTCCCGCCCTCGATGCCCTCGGTGGCTGTGCCGAGGCCTGGACCGTTGAACCTCACGCCCCCGCGATTCGCGCCGGCTCGGTCGATCCAACCTTCCACGGCCGCGATCTCATGGCCCCGGCGGTGGCCCACCTCGTGGAAGGCGGCCCCGCCGAAGCCCTGGGACCTCGCCACGACCCCGACCAACTGGTCAGGGCCGATCATTGGGAAGCCCAGTTCGTCGAACATCCCCGTCCCAGCTTCCGTGCGGAAATCGCCGTCATCGATCGCTTCGGCAACCTCACCCTCAACCTTCGCGCCGCCCGCCTTGTCGAACGTCTCGGACCACGCTACCACCCCCGCGCCGTTCGCGTCGTCCTGGACGCGCCGGCTTGCGGCGGACCAGTCGAGGTTGTCGGTCTCAACCGCACCTACGGCGATCACGCTCCCGACGCGCTGATCGCGCTGACCGGCTCGTCCGGCCGTCTGGAACTGGCCGTCGTCAACGGCTCGGCGGCCCGACGTCTGGGAGTCCAGGTCGGTCACCCTGTTCAAGTCGATTTGGTTGAGTAGCTCAGGGGGTTGGGTTGGTCCCCACGCTGGGTTCAACCGCCGCGAACCTTTCGTCCGGTCGCACGCTCTTTCCGGTCAGGCGGCGGACGCTTGACAGTCGCCCCCCTCGACTGATAAAGTTCATCCATAGACCACACGTCAGGGCAGATAGCTCAGCTGGTAGAGCACAGGACTGAAAATCCTGGTGTCGCCGGTTCGATCCCGGCTCTGCCCACTTGTCAAAAGTCTCGACTCTCCGCCCCGCTGGATACCTCGTCTCTCATGCATGGCGGACAGCTCAGCTGGGGAAGCGTCGGCTGTTGCCAATTCGATCCCAGCTCCGCCCACTGATCAGCATTCCTTTTGGAACACAGATCAACGTCAGTGGGTCGCGCTTCTCCGAATGATCAAGGTGAGGCAACACGAGCTCTTGGTTCTCTCCGCAGATCGCGTTCTCGATTCTTAGAAACTCGCCGCGACCTAACCCAATATTGTATCATGATTAGAGTCGATCAAATTGTCAGCGTAGAATGGCGGACCAAGCGGTAACGATCTCAAGAGGTCGCAACTCGATTCACCTTGACCACCCGGAATGCGGATTTCCCGCCGCGACTCGCCGGAGGCGACGAGTCGGGCGGGGTGGTGAGAGCCGAGATGAACCAGGGGTCTAGAAATGGATCAATAGGGGTTCTGAACCGGTGCGTTCAAGGTATTCTCGACCGGCGGGCGGGTCACGTTCTCGGGACCGGCGACGCGACGTAGGAAGTCCTTATCGATGTAGATCACTTCAACCTTGTGATCAACGTGGTTGAAGGGGATCGGATAGTCCGACCAGTACAGGGCGTCGTAGTAGACGGTACACTTGTAGTGGCAGGAAACCTTCTGGCAGGGACCGGCCAGAGGATAAATCTTGGGGGGATCGATCTGCTCGCCGATCTTTTCGATCAGGATGCGGACGTTGTTGTATTGGACCTCGTAGAGTCCCGAGATGCCGTGGCGAATCTTGGGAACGCGATCCCACACCTCTTTCTCGCTGGGAGGATCGAGGCAAAGTGGCGCGGTGGAGTTGGGCGGGATCGGGTCGAGGATCGGCACCCGATCGTCGAACTCCTCGCGTTGAATATCGTCTTCGAGTTGCTGTTGCACCGAGGCGAAGATCGGGTAGGGGAAGCCCCAGCCCGAGGGGTGCAGCGGCGAGATGCTTCGGCCCCAATACGGCAGGGCACAGCCCGTGGTCCCCATCGAGAAGACCGCGAGCAATCCGACGGCCGCCAGGGCGTGGACCCAGCGCTTGGGCGAAGCGAACGGGCCCCGGTCGAGCGCGGTTCGAGACATGGATACTCCCCTCCTGGGAAAAACGCCGGTCGGACGGCGCGCGGATCCTGACGAAATGACCGGGGTTGGAGATTGAGGAGTTCGACGCAGCGTCGGCCTGATCGAAGCGACCCGCCACCACGCGACTCCACCCACCCGCCCGGTCTCGCGGACGCGGGGACCGGTTCCAACTCGGTTCGCTCGGTTCGACCGTCCCACGGGCCGGCGAACCTGTCCTTGCTGGTCGAGGTCGTGGACCGACCAACCCACCGAGTCGCTCGCGGGCGTCGAATCCGATGACTCACCGCCGCGGCTCCGCGGCCGTGTCGCCCGATTCCATCGGGCGAGGGGTTCGACTAAACGACCCGATTGGGTTTGTTGCTTTTGGTATCGAACCGAAGCGGGCGGAAACTGAGGAATTTCCCCAACGAGCGGTCTTGACGGAGTTCCTCGGGTTACTCATCTCACGGATTCAACCCCTCCAACCCACCAAGGTCCGTCGCTTCGATCGACCGGAAGCCAGCTGGTCCATCAGCCGAAATTCCGCCTCCACCGCCTCGACCGTCGCATGGGGAGAACACCGCGTTTCGAGCAGACGACGGCCAGCTCGGGCCCGCGAGGCGGCGAGGGTCGGGTCGTCCAAAAGCTCCACAATCCGATCGACCAACGCCGCGTCATCATCGTTTTCTGCCAACCCAACCTCCACCCTGTCCGAAGCTCCCAACCCTTCGATCCCCTCGGAGTTGGTGACGACCGGAATCCCCATCGCCAACGCCTCTTGAATCTTGACCTTCATGCCGGTCCCGACCGGTGGGGCGTACACCAGCACGTCGAGCCGGGCGAATTCGGGACGGGGATCCGGCACATTCTCGACAATCTCTAACCCCGGACGATCCACCAGGTCGCTCAGCACCGAACGCGCTGACCAACCGACGATCCGTACCACTGTGCCTGGACGACGCGCCTGCACCAACGGCCCCAACCGGGTCGCCAACCGCAACGCGGCGGCTCGGCTGGGCCACCAAAACAACGAGCCGATCATCCCAATCGTGGCGGGACGGTCCAACGAACGCCGACGATCCCCCTGCCACTCGTAACGACCCGGATCGATTCCCAAAGGAACCGTCGTAACCCGGGCCCCGGGATTGACGCGGCCCACCACCTCCGCGAGACGGTCGCTGCAAACCCTCAGCCATCGGAACCGCTTCACCAGATTCTGTTCACTCCGCAGAATGGAACGTCTGATCAAGCGATCCTTCCAGGAACCTAATGGCGCGTTCTTCAGGTCGAGCCCATTCCAGGACAGGATTGAAAGAACCGTCCGCGCGGGGTTCCATCCCTCTAACCACCCCGTCCAGGTCGCTTCCAGATCGACAATGTCGGGTGGCTCGGTCATCAGATCGGCGAACTCGGCTCGCAACGCCGGTCCAAAGCGATAGGCGACCGGACGCCGCCAGGTTCGCCAACGTGCGGCCAACCCGCGCCGCCGATCCGGCTCGAAGCACCGCAAATCCAGCCCGGATCCAGCAAACTCCGCCTGGGCTCGCTCGACCGTCGTCGGATCGCCGCCAGCAGCGAGCACCGTCAAACGATGGCCCCGCTCCACCAAACCCCGACACAACACCGAATACCATCGTGAAGCCGCGGACCCTAACGAAAATGGCGGATCGTCCAGCACCATCACAATCCGCAACGACCTGCCCGCGATCGGCATTTCCCCCCCGTCCTCATGCTGAACAACCGCAGCGAACCCCCGCCCCCGGCAGGCACCCCGGGTTCAGTCACGTTCAACGGCAGGTCGCACGCCGCGGCCTGGAACCAATTTCCAACCCGCTGGTCAGAACCCTAGCCTCATCGTATCATCAAATCTCCCGCGCGGCGGTGGCGACCTCTCGCTCCACCATCCTCCCCGCCGTTGTTCCAATCCCCCGGGCCCATCGTGGAACCCCTTGAAAGCTCATGCGTTGGGCCGTCTTGTTTCAACGTCAACCCAACAGGCTCGGAGTGGTTGGAATCGCTTGCCCCCGCCGTTGATTTGAAGAACTTGATTCATTACCCCATCACCCAAGAACCGCACGGAGTCCCACCTATGTTCAACCTCGTTCATCCCGCGACGCGCCCGGCGGCTTATCGACTCTCCGCTGCGCTCACTAGCCTCACCACCCTGACGATCGTTTTAGCCGCTCCGGCTTGCGGACGGGCTCAGAGCGAGCGCGGCGAATGGGTCGCCCTGTTCGACGGTCAAACCCTTCAAGGCTGGGAGTCGTGGGACGCCAAAGGCAAAGCCGATCCCGCCAAGAACTGGAAGGTCGAGGAGGGCGCGATCCACGGCTTCGGCGAGGTCGCCCACCTCTTCAGCGAGCGGGGCGACTACGAGAACTTCCACCTCCGCGCGGAAATCAAGATCGCCGATAAGGGCAATTCCGGCATGTATTTTCGGACTCAGAAAGGTCCAGGCTTCCCCGAGGGCTACGAGGCCCAAATTAACTCCACCGGACGCGACCCGGTTAAAACCGGCTCGCTCTACAATCGTGTGCTGATCAAAGAGATCCTGGTGCCGGCCGACGAGTGGTTCACGTATGAAGTCATCGCTAAAGGGAACCACTTCACTGTGATCCTCAACGGCAAGACCCTTTATGAATACGTTGACCGAGCCAATCAATACCCGAAAGGCCACATCGCCTTCCAGCAGCACGACCCCGGTAGCCATGTTTGGATTCGTAAGGTGGAAATCATGGAGTTTCCTCAGTAACAACCCCGTCTTCCCCACCCGTTTCTCACCCTCCTATCGAACCAACGACCTTGACACGCGACGGACGCAAACCTCCGCGGGCGTCTGCCGCAATTGAGCGCGAGGCGGCTCAACCGAATTCAGCCTCGTTCGACCGCCCCTGTGAACCCGCCTAACAAGGACGCTTGAACCATTATGAACGAACTCCGCCCGATTGAAACCCTCAGAGAGCCTTCCGCCTCTCCAACGATCCCCCGCAACTTCTGGTTGCGCAAACCGATGAGGGTTCTTGTGGCCGAAGCCAACGCCGATCAAGGCGAACACGCGATGAAGCGCTCGCTTACGGCGTTCAATCTGACCATGTTGGGCGTCGGCGCGATCATCGGTGCGGGGATCTTCGTGTTGATCGGCCAGGCCGCCGCCGTCCACGCCGGGCCGGCGGTGACCCTTTCGTTCGTGCTGGGCGGCATGGCCTGCGCCTTCGCTGGGATGTGCTACGCCGAAATGGCCTCCACCGTGCCAATCTCCGGCTCGGCTTACACCTATTCCTACGCCACGATGGGCGAACTAGTCGCCTGGCTCATCGGCTGGAACCTCATTCTGGAATACTCCCTCGGCGCGACCGCTGTGTCGATCGGCTGGTCGGGCTATCTGGTGAGCATTCTCTATGATTTTGGCATCAACATCCCCCCGGAAATTATCGCCTCACCCGGCACCGCGTTGGCCCAGATCGGGCCCGAACTCTCTGAACAACTCGGGATGAGAACCGGTTGGCACAACTTCGAGGCCGTGGCCTCGCGGATCGAGCAAGCCAAACTCTCGATCGACCCGGCCTCCCTGCCCCAGGCCACCGCCTGGATCAACGTCCCAGCGATGTTCATCGTCGGGTTCTCTAGCCTGCTGCTGATTCTGGGAATCGAAGAGTCGGCCAAGGTCAATAACGTCATCGTTGTTCTCAAGGTATCCGTAATTCTGCTGTTCATCTTCGCGGGGATCGGCTACTTCTCCACCGCCAACTGGGGTCCCCGGGGCGTCCAAGACTTCCTCCCGCCCAACACCGGTGTCTTCGGTGAGTTCGGCTGGTCGGGGGTCTGGAGAGCCGCCGGTCTGGTCTTCTTCGCCTACATCGGCTTCGACGCCGTTTCTACCGCTGCCCAGGAAACCAAGAATCCGCAGCGTGATTTACCCATCGGCATTCTTGGCTCTCTCTTCATCTGTACCCTCCTTTATGTTGCATTGGCGTTCGTGCTGACCGGCGTGGTCAACTACAAAGCGCTGGCGGTGCCCGATCCGATCGCCGTGGGGATCGACGCCATCGGCCTGCCTTGGCTCAAGCCGTTGGTGAAACTCGGCGCGTTGGCAGGAATCAGTTCGGTGGTGCTGGTGATGCTCATGGCTCAAAGCCGCATCTTTATGACCATGTCACGCGACGGCCTGCTGCCCCGCTGGGTCGGCCGCCTGCATCCGCGATACCGCACACCCCACCTCTCCACCATGGCGATCGGGGCGCTGGTGATGGCCGGCGCAGGGGTGTTGACCATTTCCGACGCCGGCGAACTCGTCTCGATTGGCACCTTGTTCGCGTTCGCTCTGGTTTGTGTCGGCGTGTTGATTCTCAGGGTCAATCACCCCGAACTGCCTCGGGGCTTCCGGGTTCCCTTCGTTTGGTTGTTCGCTCCGCTTGGGACGCTCATGTGCGTGGGACTCATGGCGGGACTACCCTACGCGACTTGGGTTCGTCTGAGCCTCTGGACCAATCTTGGTCTGCTCATTTATGCGTCCTATGGCTCGCGCAATAGCAAAGTGGTCCAATCCTGGTGGAGCGGCAAGCTTGGCAACGACCCTGAACGGATCGACCCGCCACCCGATTTGGACAGTCTCCCCACCACCGACGGCCAATCAAAATCCTCGCCGGAGGCAGACCGCTTCCCGTCCTGAACCTGAGTCTGAGCCTGAACCCACCACGAATGTCTCAACCCCCGCCCGTTCGGCGCTAGGATCGAGGAGTCTCGGTATGAAAAGGAAAGAGACCGAGCGCTCGGCCCCAACCCAACGCCGGGCCGGACCGCTCGATGGCGACATCGACGCGGCCCTAGGGCCGGGGGGGCCAATCCAACGGGCGATGGGCCAGTACGAAGCCCGCTCTCAACAACTCGAAATGGCCCGCGCCGTGGCTCGGGCCATCCGCGACCGCCGCCACCTCCTCGTCGAAGCCGGAACCGGCGTCGGCAAGAGCTTTGCCTATCTGGTCCCTTCGATCCTGGCCGCCGTGGAACGTGGGCTCAAAGTGGTCGTCTCGACCCACACCATCGCACTTCAGGAACAACTGATCCACAAGGATCTTCCCTTCCTGCGCGACGCTTTAGGACGCGACTTCTCCGCTGCGCTGGTCAAGGGACGCTCCAACTACCTGAGTTTACGCCGTCTTCAGGTCGCCCGCGCCAGAAGCTTTGGGATGCTGACCCGTCCTGACGAGTTCACCGCGTTGCGTTCGCTGGAGGAATGGGTGAAGCGGACCCCGGAAGGCAGCCGCTCCGACCTGGATTTTCCCATGCCACCTTCGGTTTGGGACGAGGTTCAATCGGAGGACGGCAACTGTCTGGGCCGCCGCTGCCCGACTCACGCCGACTGCTTTTTCTTCGCGGCCCGCAAGGCGATGTTCTCGGCTCAACTTCTTATCGTCAATCACGCCCTTTACATCATCGACTTAAGCTTGCGGTCTCAGGGACTTTCGTTTCTACCCGATCACCAGGTCGTCGTCTTCGACGAAGCGCACACCTTGGAGTCGGTGGCCTCAGACCACCTGGGGCCCCGAGTCTCCTCGACAGCCGTTGATCGTCTGCTCACTCGTTTGTTCAACGAGCGCACCGGCAAGGGACTGCTTCCCGCCTACGCCCGCGAGCATCCCGACCTGCTCGACGCGGTCTTCGTGACTCGTCGCGCAGCGCATCAATTCTTCGACTTCGTCCGCGACGCCTCCCAGGACCCGCGCGGCCCTATTGCTCCCAACGGTCGAGTCCGCCGCGCGACGGGTTGGCGTGACACCCTGGGCGAGGAACTCCGCAAACTGGCCACTCAGATCCACCTAGCCGCGCAACGCATCGACCGCGAGGAGGAACGGGTGGAACTCGAAGCGGCCCGCGACCGCTGCGAGTCCTTGGCCGCCTCCCTTCACGCCTGGCTCGAACTCGGACCCGACCGCGGGGATTGGGTGGACTGGGTCGAGATCGAGGCCGGTCCTCGACCACGAGTCACCTTGGCCTCCTCCCCTTTGGAAATCGGTCCCATCCTGCGCGATCAACTCTTCCGCCGCGTTCCCACCGTGATCCTCGCCTCGGCAACTCTGGCCGTGGGCAAGCCTCCATCGTTTCGCTTTGCCAGCACCCGTTTGGGTCTGGACGACTCCACGCCCTTCGACACTTGCTTGTTGGGAAGCCCCTTCGATTATCGCAACCAAGCCCGCGTCGTGATCGTCAAAGACTTGCCGGACCCATCCACAGCCCCTGGCGACTTCGAACAACGCGCCATCGCGGTTTTGCCATCGTTGATCGAACTCACCCAAGGCAAAGCGTTCGTTCTGTTCACGTCGCTGGCAATGCTCGAACGCGCCGCACGCCAGCTGCGTCCTTGGTTCGACCAACGAGGACTCCGCCTGCTGGCTCAAAACGATGGCCTCTCACGAACAAGGATGCTGGAACTTTTCCGCGCAGATATTCACAGTGTCCTTTTCGGCGCGGAGAGTTTCTGGCAGGGGGTGGACGTGCCGGGCGAAACCCTCTCCCAGGTTATTGTGGTGCGTTTGCCGTTCAGCGTCCCCGACCGCCCTTTGCTCGAAGCTCGTTTAGAGGCGATCAAGACGCGGGGCGGCAATCCGTTCCTGGAGTTCCAGGTTCCCGAAACCGCGATCAAACTCAAACAAGGGTTTGGTCGGCTGATCCGCTCTCGATCTGACCAAGGGATTGTTTCGCTGCTCGATCCCCGCGTCCTCACCAAACCCTACGGTCGAATCCTACTCGACTCCCTGCCGAACTGTCCCCGTGAGCAAATCGCGCCAACCTCGTTGTTGGGCGGTTCCGAAACATCCATGTCCTCCTAAAAACGAGTTACTCTAAACAACGGTGCGACCAAACGCGAGCAACGACGCCAATCGTCCCCGAATCATCGAGGTGGTGTCAGCGTGACCCACGCCGAAACGACGAATTGCCCAACGGTCAAGCGTTTGGGGTCGATTCACTCCTCCCTCGAACGCAAACGCCGCCTGATAGCCACACGCCCTCGCCATTGCTTTGGTTGGTTCGTCCACCGCGTCAGAGGTTCCAAACGGATATGCCAAGGTAGGAATCGGCGTGCCGAGGACACGGGCCAACCATCGTTGGGACTCGATCAATTCCCAGTGTCGTTGCTGGGGTTCCAGGTCGGTCAGGCGTGGGTGATGATAGGTGTGTGAGCCGACGGCAAGGCCCGCGTCTACCCACCCGCGCAGATGATCTACTCTCATAAACAAGCGTTCGACAATCGCGCTGGGTTGAGGATCGACCTGAGTTTGTCGCTCCAGCTCGTCGTTGAGGCGGTCCTCATCGAAGGGGCGGGCGGCCAACAACCGGGCGATCCAGACGGGGATCGCCGCCTCGTATCCGCACGCGGGATCGGCCTGGAACCCAATCGCAACCGGGTAGGTGAACTCTAGTCGATCTTTTCGTGTTTGACGAAGACACCATGACACCGCGTCCCACCAAGGCAAACGAGGACGTTCCAGGAAGCCGGTGGGAACGAAGAGGATGGCCGGAATGCCTAACCGCCGCAACACCGGCGCAGCGTGTTCGAATTGATCGAAATAGGCGTCGTCGAAGGTGATCAGAATCCGAGGTCGCTTAACCCGAACTCCC
>Ga0209017_10001795_pt1 | contig 15347 bp, 17 predicted proteins | sample YNPBryunderm2012_FD_185812 | JGI IMG/M metagenome (GOLD analysis project Ga0209017, IMG submission 185812) | Anoxygenic and chlorotrophic microbial mat microbial communities from Yellowstone National Park, USA - YNP Bryant MS undermat 2012... ... | reverse complement strand
CTCAAGCCGGTCCAGAGGCGCATCCTCTTCGCCGCCTACCAGGAGGGGGTCCTCCCGGGGCGCAAGCACGTGAAGAGCGCCAAGGTCGTGGGCGAGGTCATGGGCAAGTACCACCCCCACGGGGACGCGGCCATCTACGACGCCCTGGCCCGCCTGGCCCAGCCCTGGAACCTGCGCTACCCCCTCATTGACGGCCAGGGCAACTTCGGCTCCATAGACGGGGACCCCCCGGCGGCCCAGCGCTACACCGAGGCCAGGCTGTCGCCTATCGGGGCGGAGATGCTCCAGGACATTGACAAGGAGACGGTGGACTTCCGCCCCAACTACGATGGCTCCTTAAAAGAGCCCGAGGTCCTGCCCGCCGCCATCCCCAACCTCCTGGTGAACGGCGCAAGCGGCATCGCCGTGGGCATGGCCACGAGCCTCCCGCCCCACAACCTCGCCGAGGTGGTGGACGCCCTGGTGGCCATGATCGATAAGCCCGGGATCACCCTCGAGGAGGTCCTGCGCCACCTCCCGGGTCCCGACTTCCCCACGGGGGGGAAGCTTTCCAAAAAGGGCATCAAGGAGGCCTACGCCACGGGCCGGGGAAGCCTCAAGGTCCGGGCCAAGGTCCGGGTGGAGGAGAAGGGCTCTAGGCCCATGCTGGTGGTCACCGAGATCCCCTACCAGGTGAACAAGGCGGGCCTCATCGCCCAGATCGCCGCCCTGGTCAAGGCCAAGAAGATTGAGGACATCGTGGCCCTCCGGGACGAGTCCGACCGCCAGGGCCTCCGCATCGCCATTGAGCTCAAGCGGGGGGCCAACCCCCAGGTGGTCCTCAACCAGCTCTACAAGCACACCGCCCTCCAGTCCTCCTTCACCGTGAACCTCCTGGCCATCGTGGAGGGCGAGCCCCGGGTCCTCTCCCTCCTAGACCTCATGCGCCACTACCTGGACCACCGCAAGGAGGTGGTCCGGCGCCGGAGCCTCTTTGACCTTAAGAAGGCCGAGGAGAGGGCCCACATCCTGGAGGGCCTCCTCATCGCCCTGGACCACATTGACGAGGTCATCGCCCTGATCCGGGCCTCCGAGGACGCCCCCGCCGCCAGGCGGGGCCTCATGGAGCGCTTCGGCCTCTCCGAGGCCCAGGCCCAGGCCATCCTGGACATGCGCCTCCAGCGCCTGGTGGCCCTGGAAAGGGAGAAGCTTTTGGAGGAGTACCGGGAGCTCATGGAGGAGATCGCCCGCCTCAAGGCCATCCTGGAGGACGAAGGCCGCCTCTGGGGGGAGGTGAAGCAGGAGCTCCTCAGGGTCAAGGAAAAGTACGGGGACGCAAGGCGCACCCTCCTCACCGAGTTTGAGGAGAGCTTCAACCCCGAGGACCTCATTGAGGACGAGCCCATGGTCATCACCCTCACCGCCCAGGGCTTCCTGAAGCGCCTTCCCCTGGAGACCTATAGGGCCCAGGGGCGGGGCGGCAAGGGCCTCATGGCGGGCAAGACCAAGGAGGAGGACGAGGCCACCCACGTCTTCGTGGCCGACGCCCACGACGACCTCCTCGTCTTCAGCAACCGGGGCCGGGTCTACCGCCTCAAGGTCTACGACCTGCCGGAGATGGGCCGCCAGGCCCGGGGAGTCCACGTGAAGACCCTCCTGCCCCTCGCCGAGGAGGAGGAGGTGGCGGCTCTTTTGGCCGTGCGGGGCCTCGAGGGGGAGGGCTACCTGGTCTTCGCCACCGAGCGGGGCCTGGTCAAGCGCACCGCCCTCAAGGAGTACGCCAACCTGGGGACGGGCGGCCTCATCGCCATCCGGCTTCTGGAGGGGGACCGCCTGGTGGGCGTGGCCCTCTCCGACCCCGAGGACGAGGCCATCCTGGCCACAGAGGAGGGCCAGGCCATCCGCTTCCCCCTGGAGGAGGTGCGGGCCACGGGCCGGGACACCCAAGGCGTGGTGGGCATTCGCTTTAAGAAGCCCCAGGACCGGGTGGTCTCCCTGGTCACGGTGAAACCCGGGGAGATGGTGGACCTCCTTTCGGTGAGCACCCGGGGCTACGGCAAGCGCACCCCCCTCAGCGAGTACCCCCTAAAGGGCCGGGGAGGGATGGGGGTCATCACCTACGCCGTCTCCGCTAAGGTGGGCCGCCTGGCCGCCCTCCTCAAGGTGCGGGGCACGGAAGACCTTCTGGTCCTCTCCAAAAAGGGCCTCGCCCTCCGCACCCCTGTGGCCGAGATCCGCCAGTACTCCCGGGCCACGGCGGGGGTCAAGATCATGAACCTTCCCGAGGACGACGAGATCGCCAGCGCCTTCGTGGTGGAGGAGGAAAAGTAATGGAGGAAGTGGTCCTCATCACCGTGCCCAGCGAGGAGGTGGCCCGCTCCATCGCCCGGGCCCTGGTGGAGGAGCGCCTGGCGGCCTGCGTGAACCTGGTCCCCGGCCTCACCTCCATCTACCGCTGGCAGGGGGAGGTGGCGGAGGACCAGGAGGTGCTCCTCATCGTCAAGACCACCACCTTCGCCTTCCCCAGGCTTAAAGAGCGGGTCCTCGCCCTCCACCCCTACACCGTGCCCGAGATCATCGCCCTCCCCATCGCCGAGGGGCACGGGGCCTACCTGGACTGGCTCAGGGAGAGCGTGGGATGACCGAGGACATGCTGGACTTCCTCCGGGCCCTGAAGCGGGCCTTCGGCAGGCCCGTGGACCTGAGGGACCTGGAGGAACTATGAGGGCGATTAAACCGGTGGCCCGGAGGTTCTCCCTGGAAGAGAGGCCGGACGACCTTTCCGAGTGGCGGGCCCTCCCCGTGGAGGAAAGGCTAAAGGCGGTGTGGGAGATGGCTCTATTCTGGGCCAGGCTGGAGCTGGAAGAGGCCAGGAAGCGGGGCGAGGCCCCGGAGATCGCCCTGGACCGCCTCCTCCCCGTGGCCCGGAAGCGCCCCCTTCGGTAGCCCGGGCTTCATTTTTTCAACCTCTCCGTTTACAAAATCCCTGGGGCGTGCTAGCCTGGGGACAAGGAGGCAGCCATGACCCAGGCCCGCGAAACCCAGAGCTTCAAGCCCGGCGAGGTCATCCTCTACCCGGGGCCCCTTGGGCCCCGGGACCGGGCCTTTAGGGTGCTTTCCGGCCTCGTCCGCCTCGAGGCCGTGGACGAGGAGGGGAACGCCCTCACCCTGCGCCTGGTCCGCCCCGGGGGCTACTTCGGGGAGGAGGCCCTCTTCGGGACTGAGCGGGGCTACTTCGCCGAGGCGGTGACGGAGGTGGTCCTGGAAACCCTGCCCAAGGAACCCTCCCCCGAGGAGCTCAAGGCGCTGGCCCAGCACCTGGCCCAGGCCCTCTCCGAGTCCTACCGCCGCATTGAGCGCATGGCCACCCAGCGCCTCAAGAACCGCATGGCGGCGGCCCTTCTGGAACTGGCGGAAACTCCCTTGGCCCAGGAGGAGGAAGGCATCCTGGTCCTCCACGCCACCCACGACGAGCTGGCCGCCGCCGTGGGGAGCGTGCGGGAAACCGTGACCAAGGTGATCGGGGAGCTCGCCCGGGAGGGCTACATCCGCTCGGGGTACGGTAAGATCCTCCTCAAGGACCTAAAGGGCCTGAAGGCCCTGGCGCAAAGCCGGGGGGACGGGCGCTAACCCCGGTATCCCCTGGTCTTTGGTTGGGGCGGGCCCGGGTTTTTCCCCTCTGGTAAACTAGAGACCATGCGGCTCCGGCAACGCCTCATCACCGGGCTGGTCACCCTCCTTCCCCTCCTCGTCACCCTCTACTTCCTGGGCTGGGTCTACACCTACTCCGGAAACTACATCCAGACCATCTTGCGCCTGGTAAACCTTGAGGTGCCCCCGGCCTACCAGCCCGCCCTCCCCTTCGTGGGCCTTTTCCTGGCCGGGGTTCTCATCTACCTGGTGGGGACCCTTACGGAGAACTACCTGGGAAGGCGGCTCATTGTCTCCCTGGAGCGCTCCCTCCTTCTCCTGCCCATCGTGCGGGACATCTACAAGGCGGTGCAGCAGATCGCCCACACCCTCTTCGGCCAAAAAGAGGTCAAGTTCAGCCGGGCGGCGGTCATTGAGTACCCCAGGCGGGGCCTTTACACCCTCTGCTTCGTGGTCCAGCCGGTGGAAGGCCGCCTTCCCCCTCTGCCCGAGGGGTACACCGCCGTCTTGGTCCCCACGAGCCCCGTCCCCGCCAGCGGCATGGTGATCCTGGTGCCCTCCGAGGAGGTCATCCCCCTGGAGATCAGCGTGGAGGACGCCCTTAAGTACGTGGTCTCCGCCGGCTTCCTCCTGCCCGAAAAACCTTCAAAGGCCTTTAGCGCCCTCCAACAAAACCCCACGCCCCCCGCCTAGAATGGGGATAGATGCGGCGGCTTCTTCCCCTCTTCCTGCTTCTTTCCCTGGCCCTGGCGGCCCTCCCCCCGCTCCTGGGGCCCGCCCTGCCCCCGGGGACGGAGCTCAGGCTCCTCTCCCAGGACCTCCGCACCCTCCACGGGGCCTGGCGGGTGGAGGGGAAGACCCTGAAGCCCCTCTCCCCGCCCCTTCCCCCCAAGCCCGGGCAGGAGGTCCAGCTCCTCCTCTTCCTCCCCGGCGAAAGGCCCCGGGCCTTCCCCGCCCTGGCGGACCGGGGGGATGTGCTCCTTCTGGAAAAGGAGCGGGTGAGCCTCCTAAAGCTCCTCAAGGAGGTCTACGGCCTCACCCCTCCGGAAAGGCTCTGGCCATGAAGCGCATCCTCCTCATTGAAGACGATCCCGAGGTGGCCCGGCTTTTGGAGCTGGAGCTCAAGGAGGGGGGCTTCGCCGTGGAATGGGCCAAAAGCGGAGTGGAGGGCCTAATCCGCCACCGGGAGAAGCGGCCCGACCTGGTGGTCCTGGACCTGGGCCTCCCCGACCTGGACGGCGGCGAGGTGGCCCGGAGGATCCGCGCCACCGATGACACCCCCATCCTGGTCCTCACCGCCCAGGACGCCGTGGAGCGCAAGGTCTCCCTCCTCTCCGAGGGGGCGGACGACTACCTGGTCAAGCCCTTCCACCCCGCCGAGCTTCTGGCCCGCATCCAGGTGCAGCTTCGGCACCGGGAGGGGAGCGAGGTCCTCTCGGTGGGGGAGCTTACCCTTTACCCCAAGCGGCGGCAGGTCTTCTTCCGGGAGCAGGAGGTGCGGCTTTCCCCCAAGGAGTTTGACCTCCTCGCCCTCCTCATGGGCCGCCCGGGGCGGGTCTTCCCCCGGCAGGAGATGGAGGAGAAGGTCTGGGGCCACCCCCTGGGCAAGGACTCCAACGTCCTGGACGTGCACATGGCCAACCTCCGGGCCAAGCTCCGGGAGGCGGGGGCCTACGGGTACCTGCGCACGGTGCGGGGCCTGGGCTACGCCCTCCGCCCCAAGGGGGAAGGGTAGGTGCTCCCCTTCCGCACCCGTCTTTTCCTGGCCTTCAGCCTCCTCTGGCTCCTCTTCCTGGCCGGGGCCCTGTACCTGGCGGGCCGGGGGGTGGAAGGAGCCCTCCGGGGCCACCTCGAGGCCACCCTCCTCCAGGACGCCCAGAGGGCGGCGGAGGCCTACCGGAAGGGCCAGGCGGGCACCCTCCTCACCACCGGTGGGGTCTACCTCCACCTCTACACCGCGGACGGGGAGGCCCTGGTCCTCACCCGGGAGGACCACCGCCTCCCCCGGGAGGCCCTGGAGGCGCTGGGGGATACCCCCAGGGTCCTTTGGGCGGAGGGTTTCGCCTGGATCGCGGTCCGCACCCCCTTGGGCCTTCTGGTCCTCACCGCCGAGGCCGAGCCCATAGAAAGGGCCCTTCTGGCCCTGCGCCGGGCCCTTCTGGAAGCCTTCTTCCTCCTCTTCCCCTTAGGGACCCTCCTGGTCTACCTGACCGCCCGCCTGGCCACCAGGCCCCTGGAAGGGGCGGCCCGGGAGATCGCCCTCCGCAGCCCCGAGCGCCTCACCCCCATCGCCCTGGCCCTGCCCAAGGACGAGCTGGGCCGCATGGTGGAGGCGGTGAACGCCCTCCTTTTGGCCCTCAAGGAGGCCAAGGAGCGGGAACGCACCTTCCTGGCCGAGGTGGGCCACGAGCTCCGCACCCCCCTCACCGTCCTCCTGGGCCACCTGGACCGCCTGGAGCGGAACCCCTTGGACCTCGAGGGCCTCAAGACCGCCCGGGCCACGGCCGAGCGGATGCGCCGCCTGGTGGAGGACCTCCTGGACCTGGCCCGGGGCGAGGTGGGCTTCTCCCTGAACCCCCACATCCTGGACCTGAAGGCCCTGGCCGAGGAGGCCGCCCGGGAGCAGGGGGTGGCCTGCGAGGGGGAGACGGCCGAGGTCCTGGGAGACCCGGACCGCCTGCTGCAGATGCTCCGCAACCTCATCGCCAACGCCGTCCGGGCCGCCGGGAAGGAGAAGGTCCGGGTGCGGGTGAAGAAAAGCCCTCCCTTCGGCCTGGTGGAGGTGGAGGACGAGGGGCCGGGCATCCCGGAAGACCTCCTCCCCCACGTCTTTGAGCGCTTCCGCAAGGGCCCTGGCGGGGGCACCGGCTTAGGCCTCGCCGTGGCCCAGGCCATCGCCCGGGCTCACGGGGGGCAAATAGAGGTGGAAAGCGCCCCCGGAAGGACCCTTTTCCGGGTGCGGCTTCCTCTTCTAGAGGAAGACTAAGCGCCCGCGCTTTGGTTGCGCAACGTGAGGTGCCCAAGTCGGGGCTAAGGGCTTTTCGCGGCGAAAACCGCGGTGGGCGAAAGCCGCGGTGGGGTACTTAAGGATCGCCATAGGCCTTCCCCTCGGGGTGGAAGCCATAGAATGGGGGAAATGCGGGTAGCCCTCTTCATCACCTGCCTAGCGGACCAGTTCTACGCCGAGGCCGGGGTGGCGGCGGTGCGCCTCCTAAGGGCCCTGGGGGTGGAGGTGGACTTCCCCGAGGGCCAGACCTGTTGCGGCCAGCCCGCTTTCAACGCCGGGCACTGGGAGGAGGCCAGGACCCTGGCCAGGCGCACCCTGCGGGTCTTCCAGGAGGCGGAGTACGTGGTCCTGCCCTCGGGAAGCTGCGCCAGCATGCTGAGGAACCACTACCCCGAGCTCCTGCCCGGGAGCCGGGAGGCCCTGGCCTTTTCGGAAAAGGTCTATGAGCTTTCCCAGTTCCTGGTGCGGGTCCTGGGGGTGGAGAGGCTGGGGGAGGGCCTAAAGGGGGTAAGGGTGGCCTACCACCACGGCTGCCACGCCCTAAGGGAACTCGGGGTGCGGGAGGAGCCCCTCACCCTCCTCACGAACGCCGGGGCCGAGATCCTCCCCTGGGAGGCCGCCGAGGAGTGCTGCGGCTTCGGCGGGCTTTTCAGCGTCAAGCTCCCCGAGGTCTCCTTAGCTATGGCGGACCGGAAGCTCTCCACCCTGCCCGAGGCCCAGGTCCTCACCTCCACCGACGCTGGCTGCCTCCTCCACCTCTCGGGCCGGATGGCCAAAAGGGGCGCGAACCTGAGGGTGGCCCCCCTGGCCACCCTCCTCTGGGAGGCGTATGCGGGCTAAGGCCAGGTTCTACCCCAAGGAGGCGGCGAGGCTTCTCCAGGAGAGGCCCGGGGTGCGGGAGGCGGTCACCGGGGCCACGCTGCACTTTGAGCGGAACCGCCTCCGGGCCTACGCCGAGGTGCCCATAGAGGAGTGGCGGGAGCGGGCCAAGGCGGTCAAGGACCACGTCTTAAGCCACCTGGACCGCTACCTGGAGGAGGCGGAAAGGCGCCTCTTGGAAAAGGGGGTGCGGGTCCACTGGGCGGAAGGGCCGGAGGAGGCCCACCAGGTGCTCCTGGAGATCGTAAGGAGGCGAGGGGTCCGGCGGGCGGTGAAGGCCAAGAGCATGCTGACGGAGGAGCTCGGGGTGAACCCCTTCCTGGAGTCCTTGGGGGTGGAGGTCTTTGAGACCGACCTGGGAGAGTACCTGATCCAGCTCCTGGGGGAGCCTCCGAGCCACATCGTGGGCCCCGCCATCCACCTCTCCCTCGAGGAGATCCGGAGGCTCTTCCACGAGCGCTTCGGCACCCCCCTGGAGGCGAGCCCCGAGGCGCTGGCGGGCGTGGCCCGGAAGGTCCTGAGGGAGGCCTTCCTCACCGCCGACCTGGGCATCAGCGGGGCCAACTTCCTGGTGGCGGAGACGGGCACCCTGGCCCTCATGGAAAACGAGGGCAACATAAGGCTCTCCACCAGCCTCCCCAGGGTCCACGTGGCCTTCGTGGGGCTGGAGAAGCTCCTACCCCGCCTTTCTGACCTCGCCCTCTTCCTCCCCCTCACCGCCCGGGCGGCCACGGGGCAGAGGCTTTCCACCTACGTCTCCCTCCTAGGGGGCCCGGCCAAGGAAGGGGAGGAGGGCCCCGAGGAGGTCCACGTGGTCCTGGTGGACCACGGCCGCACCGCCCTCCTGGCCGATCCCGAGGCCTGGGAGACCCTGAGGTGCCTCCGGTGCGGGGCCTGCCTCAACGCCTGCCCCGTCTACCGCCAGACCGGGGGGCACCCCTACGGCTACGTCTACTCGGGGCCCATCGGGGCGGTCCTGGACCCGGGCCTCCTCTCCCTGGAGGAGGCCTACCCCCTCCCCTACGCCTCCACCCTCTGCGGGGCCTGTTATGAAGCCTGCCCGGTGAAGATCCCCATCCCCAGCCTCCTCCTCACCTGGCGCCACCGGGCGGTGGCCCAAGGCCTCAGCCCCACCTGGGAGAAGGCCGCCCTCAAGGCTTACCGGAAGGTCATGGAAAGCCCCGCCCTCTACCGCCTCTTCTCCAAGGCCTTAAGGGGCCTCCCCCTTCCCCAGGACCTCCTCCCCCTCCTCCGGGCCTGGACCGAGGGGCGGGGGTCCCTGAGGCCCAGCCCCAGGCCCTTCCACGAGCTTTGGTGGGAACTGGAGGAGAAAGATGGACGCTAGAAGCCGCATCCTCTCCCGGGTGAAGCGGGCCTTGAAGGGGAGGCCCAAGGCGGAGCTCCCGGGCCCCCTTCATCCCGCTCCCCTTCCCGACCCCCTGGAGCTTTTCCTCAGGCGGCTTGAGGAAAACGGCGGGGAAGGCCGCCTCATGCGGCGGGAGGAGGTGAGAAGCTTCCTGGAAGCCCTGGCCCAGGGCTTCTCCGGGGCCGCCTTGGGCAGGACCCTGCCCCTGGACCTCAGGCCCCCCCTCCCCGAGCTTCCCCCGGAGGAGGCCCCTCTGGGCGTGTCCTACGCCCTCTTCGCCGTGGCGGAGACGGGGAGCGTGGCCCTGGCCTCCGAGGAGGGGCGGAAGGTCCACCTCCTTCCCCCCACCCACCTGGTTTTGGTGGAGGCGGAGAGGGTCTACGGGACCTTGGCGGAAGCCCTGGCCTCCCTGGAGGACCTCCCCACCGCCCTCGGCCTCCACTCCGGCCCCTCCAAGAGCGCGGACATCGGCCAGGTGATGGTGAAGGGGGTCCACGGACCGGGGAGGCTTTTGGTGGCCGTCCTCACCTAAGCTCGTACACCTCGGGCGGGTCAAGCCGCCTCAGGTTCAGGCGGAGGCCCTTTTCGTCCCGCACGAAGACGGGCCACCAGACGAAGCTGGCCCGCCCGGCGATGGCCTCCACGGGCACGGGCCCGAAGGTGCGGGAGTCCTCGGAGCCTCCCAGGGTGCGGTTATCCCCCATGACGAAGTAGTAGCCCTTCTTCAGACGGATCCGCCCCACCTCACAAGCCTCCTCCAGCCGGCTCCGGGCCAGGACCCCTTCCGAAGGGGGGAGGAGCATCTCCTTGAGGGGCCGCAGGTAGGTGGGGAGGAGGTCCACGGGGAAGTCCCCCTGCTGGGTGATGATCCGGGTCATGCGCCCATCCCGGTAGCAGACCCCGGGGAAGGAGTCGGGCCAGGGGGTGAGGTGGTCGGTGATGTGGGCTTCCATGAGGGGCACCCCGTTCACGTGGACCACCCCCCGCTCCACGTAGACCTCGTCCCCAGGAACGGCCACGATGCGCTTGATGAAGAAGGCCCGGAAGGAAAAGCCCAGCACGGGAAAGCGGGCGGTGGCGTAAGGGGTGCCCTCAGGGGGCTTGAGGATGGCGATCTCCCCCCGACGCCACTCCTTGAGGCCGAAGCGCACCAGCCAGGTCTCCCACTTGGGCACCAGGACCCGCTCGCCGTTTTTCAGGGTGGGGAACATGCTCTGCCCCACCACGCCCACAGTGGTGAAGACGAAGGTGGTGACCAGAAAGGCCACCAGCAGGGCCTCCCCCACCTGGCGAAACCACTCTTTGAACAGATAGTCCCAGAACGCCTTCATACCCCTCCTACTCTACCCGCTAGGACCGCTCTTGCCGCCTGGCGGCCCGCCTCGGCGATCTCCTCCAGGCGGCGGAAGTCCTCGAGGCCCACCCCCCGAAGGGCGGGGCGCACGTACACCTCGGGAGCGTAGAGGGTGAGGCGCACGGAGGTGAGGTGGAGCTGCATCAGGTCCACCGCCCGCCGGGCCAGGGAGAGGAGCCCCGTGGGGGCCGCTTCCACCCCCCGCTCTGGGGTCACGTCCACCGCGTAGACCTCCAGGGCCCCCAGGAAGCGGGCCGCATCCACGGGCAGGTTGTCCAAAACCCCTCCGTCAAAGAGGAGCCGCCCCTCCCGTTCCACCGGGGCCAGGAGGCCTGGGTAGGCGGCCGAGGCCAGGACGGCGCTGGGCAGGTCCCCATGGGTGAGGAAGACCAGCCTCCCCGTCATCACGTCCACTGCGGTCACCGCCAGGGGGCGCTCCAGATCCTCAAAGCGGGGGGGAAGGTGCTCCGCCAGGAAGTCCCGGAGCTTCCTGCGGGAGAAGAGCCCCTCCCGCGGGGAAAAGCCCAAAAGCCCCAGCCACGGGGTCTTACGGGCCATGGCCAGCATCTCCTCCGGGGTCTTCCCCGCGGCGAAGAGGGCCCCCACGATGGCCCCCATGCTGGTGCCCGCCACCACCTGGAAGTCCAGCCCCGCCTCCAGGAAGACCTCCAGAACCCCGATGTGGGCAAGCCCCCTGGCCCCGCCTCCGGAAAGCGCCAAGCCCCGCACGGGAAAATCCTACCGGCTTTCAGGTGAAAGGCGTGAGGAAGGGTATAGTGGGGGCGGTGAGCCTGGCGGGGAAGACCCTTCTTAAGCGCTACCGGGTGGTGCGCCCCCTGGGCCAGGGGGCCCTGGCCACGGTCTACCTGGCCTTTGACCGCTTCGGGGCCCCCCACGCCCTCAAGGTCTTCCCCCAGGGAGCCGAGCCCAGGCGGGACCGGGAGTTCTGGGTGGGAAGGAGGCTTTCCCACCCCAACCTCAACCCCGTTTTGGAAAAGCTGGACCTCGAGGAGGGCCCCGCTTTGCTCCTGGCCTACGCCCCCGGGGAGGAGATGGGGCGGTGGATGGCCCGGAAGCCAGAGAGGGAGCGGACCCTCTTCGTCTTCCGCCAGCTCCTTCTGGCCCTGGCCCACATGCACGAGAAGGGCCTGGTCCACCGGGACGTGAAGCCGGAGAACATCATCGTGGCGGGTACGGACGAGGCCCGGCTGGTGGACTTTGACCTTTCCGGGCCGGTGGCGGAGGCCTTCAGAAAGCCCCTGCGGGTGGGCACCCTGCCCTACCTGGCCCCCGAGCAGGTCCTGGGGAAAAGCCCCGGCCCCGAGGCCGACGTCTACGCGGCCGGGGTCATCCTCTACTGGATCCTCGCCGGGGAGCACCCCTTCGTGGGGGCCCCGGAGGAGGTCCTCCTGGGCCACCTCCAGGGGGAGGTGCCCCCCCTCCCCGGGCTCAAGGAGGGGGCGCACCTCTACCTGGAGCGCCTCCTGGCCAAGCGCCCGGAGGAGCGCTTCCCTAGCGCCAAAGAGGCCCTCGAGGCCTTCCCCTTCTAGCGGGCGAAGGCCCCGTTCCCCAGGAAGGTGAGGATGCCGGCGAGGAGCCCCTGGGCCACCTTCTCCCGGTAGTCCGGGTCCGCCAGGTTCCGCCCCTCCACCGGGTGGTCCCCGAAGCCGATCTCCACCAGCACGGCGGGCACCCTGGCGTAGCGGAGGACGAAGAAGTCCCCGGGGAAGCTCCCCCTGTAGGGGCTTCCCGTGGCCTGGGAAAGGTGCCGCCCCAGGGTCTCCGCCAGGCGCTGGCTGAAGCGCTGGTTGGCCTGGGCCACGACGTCCGAGAGGATTCTCTCTGTAACACTCCTGGCCTCCTCGGTGAGGCGTCTACCCACCTCTCCCCCGCCGTTTTCCCGGATCACCTGGGCCAGAACCCTGGGGTCCTGGGCCCGGCCGAAGTAGAAGACCTCCACCCCTTGCGCGGTGCGGGTGGGGGAGGCGTTCACGTGGATGGAGACGAAAAGGTTCACCTGGGAGCTGTCGGCCATGCTGGCCCGCATGGAGAGGTCCGTGCGCTTGTCCGGAGAGAGGTGCGTGTCCTTTTCCCGGGTCAGGCGGACCTCTATCCCCTCCCGCAAGAGGAGGCGCTTGAGGCGGAGGGCCACGTCCAAGACCGCCTCCTTCTCCACCACGTACCCCACCATCCCCGGGTCAATCCCCCCGTGGCCGGGGTCCAAGAGGACCACGGGCCTAGGAGGCTTGGGGGCCTGGGCCTTGGGGGGGTCCGGGGCCTGGGGCTTGAGGGGGGTCTCCCCCTTCTTCAGGGCGATGTCCAGCACCAGGCGCTCGGGGTCTCCGTAGCGGCTCGCCTTCACCTCCACCGGCCCCCTGGTGCGCACCAGGACCCTCACCTCCCCCTTGCCCGGCACCACCTGGACCGAGGCCACCTCGGGGGAGTTCACCACCAGGTCCGCCGCCGGGGCAGAAAGGCCCGGAAAGATGAGGGTGAGAAGGTTTTCCCTCTCCTCCATGCGGTAGTCCACCTGGGCCGAGGGCAGGTCAAAGACCAGGCGGGTGAAGCCCTCGTGCACGCCCACCCGGGGAAAGGCCAGGCTCAAGCTCCATATCCAGACCAGGAATAAAGCCCACCGCATCTACGCCCATTCTAGCGGGCACGGTGAGAGCCTGGTAAAATCCGGCCCATGACGAAGAAGGTCGTGGTCTACAACCTGGTGGGGCACCGCTTCTTGGGGATGAACGAGCAGGGGGACAAGGTCATGATTGACGGGGATAAGCCCGCCACCGGGCCCCGCCCCATGGAGCTCCTCCTCATGGCCCTGGGAGCCTGCACCGCCTACGACGTGGTGGACATCATGAAGAAGAAGAAGCAGCCCCTGGCCCGCTACCGGGTGGAGGTGGAGGGGGTGCGGGCGGAGACCCACCCCAGGCGCTACACCCACATCACCGTGACCCACATCGCCTCCGGGCCGGGGGTGACCCTCGAGGCCCTGGAGCGGGCCGTCCACCTCTCCCACACCAAGTACTGCTCCGTCTCCGCCAACCTCAACGCCGAGATCACCACCCGGGTGATCCTGGAGCCCTGGGAGGAAGAGGCCTGATGCTCCTGGCGGTGGACATCGGCAACACCTCCACGGCCCTGGGCCTTTTTGAGGGGGAGAGGCTCGTCGCCCGCTTCCGCATCCACACCGACCGCATGCGGATGGAAAGCGAGTATAGGGTCCTCCTAAAGAACCTCTTCGCCCTGGAGGGCCTTCCCCCGCCCAAAGCCGCCCTCCTTTCCAGCGTGGTCCCCCCGGTGGAGCGGGAGATGGCGCAGGCCATAGAGGGGCTTTTCGGGGTCAAGGCCCGCCTGGTGGACGCCGAGGCCACGGGGCTTGAGGTGGCCATAGACAACCCCAAGGAGGCCGGGGCGGATCGCCTGGTCAACGCCGTGGGGGCCCTGGGCTACCCGAGCCCCACGGGCCGCTACATCGTGGTGGACTTTGGCACGGCCACCACCTTTGACCTGGTGGAGGCCCCAAACCGCTACCTGGGCGGGGCCATCACCATCGGCCCCCAGACGGCGGCGGACGCCCTGGCCCAGCGGACGGCCAAGCTCCCCCGCATTGACCTGGTCCCGCCCCGGCAGGCCGTGGGTAAGAACACCCTCGAGGCCCTCCGCTCGGGCCTGGTTCTGGGCTACGCCGCCCTGGTGGAGGGCATGGTGCGCCGCTTCAAGGAGGAGGCGGGGGAAGCTCTGGTCATCGCCACCGGGGGCTTTGCCGAGACCCTAAGGCCCATCTGCCCCTCCTTTGACCTGGTGGACGAGGACCTGACCCTCAAGGGCCTCCTTCGCATCCACATGGCTCAAGGGTGAACCAGTAGACGTAGCGTCCCTCCTCCTCCAAAAGGGCGTACCGCCACCCCTCCACCCGGTAGCACCCCAGGTCCCGCCAGCGCCCCGGGGCCTCCCGCAGGAAGACCCTTAGAGGGGTCCCCTCCCGGTGGGCCAGGAGGAGGCGGAGGTTCCCCCCAAGGGGCTCCTGGTGCCCCCGCAGGCCTTCCCCCATGTAGAGGATTCGCCCGTCCGGCAGAAAAAGATTGCGATACCCGGACTCCCCCCGGTCCACCAGGAGGCTCTGCCTCCCGATCCCCTTCCGGGTGCGGTGGTAGGCGAAGACCTCGCTCCAGCTCAAGCTTGACACTTGCCCTTCCCCCGGCTATCATCCTAGATGCCCGGTCGGACGCCCCCGACCTGGCGACAACCCAAGGCCCCGTGGTGTAGTTGGTTAACACACCCGCCTGTCACGTGGGAGATCGCGGGTTCGAGTCCCGTCGGGGCCGCCACGCCGAGGTAGCTCAGTTGGTAGAGCATGCGACTGAAAATCGCAGTGTCGGCGGTTCGATTCCGCCCCTCGGCACCACAGTACCCGCCCTCTGGGCGGGTTGGTTTTTGTTACAATGACCCCGAAGGGGGTGGGAAGCTGAGGAGACCTTCGCCATATTGGGGTGCCATTTGAGGTAAGTATTCGCTGAGGCATTGCGGTAGGTGTTTTTTCGGTATTGCCGGTGTATTCCAGGGGCGCATTAAAGCTGGATGTTTTTGGGCCCGCGTGGGGCGCTTGACCCCCACGGGCTCGCGTATTTTTTAGGCCATTCCCCCCTCAAAACCCCGAGGCTTCCCCCCGTTGGTCTAGCCCCGCTACCCAGCCGGCACCGGGTGTGCTAAGCTGGGTAGCGTAAGTCTGACCAAATCCAAACTATTGTGGCGATATAGGCATTTTTTGCCGTGCTGATACCTATTCTTCCCCTCTTGACAGTATTGAACCGACCCCCTAAAGTGAAAGGCAAGCAAACGGGGCCGACCCCCCGGAAGCGGAGGAAAAGGAGGGATGAAGATGAAGAAGCTGATCGCTCGCGTGTTGGCGCTTCTCGGTAGCTTGATCGCGCTTGGGCTTGCGGCTGGGGCTTCTGTGTTCTGGGACTAAAGAGGTGTGGCCAGCTTGCTGGCCACCTTTTTCTTTGTTCACCCCCAGCTATGGTATGCTCGGGTCGGAATGACCCGGCAATCCTTCAGGATAGACTGGCCACCTAGAAACCTTTTTCTGCTGATAGCGAGTACCT
>Ga0209017_10001789_pt1 | contig 15380 bp, 8 predicted proteins | sample YNPBryunderm2012_FD_185812 | JGI IMG/M metagenome (GOLD analysis project Ga0209017, IMG submission 185812) | Anoxygenic and chlorotrophic microbial mat microbial communities from Yellowstone National Park, USA - YNP Bryant MS undermat 2012... ... | reverse complement strand
CCCGCCAAACCGTCGTGGGCGGTCCGCGCGGCGAAATTCTCGACCTGGCCCGCCGCCTGTGCCTGACCGATCGAACCGCCACCGCTGCGAACTCCCCGCCCCGCCGCCCGTCCGAAACCAACACCCCATCGGGGTCGCTCTCCCCAAGCCCGTCGCCAGCCTCCTGGTCCGAAGTGCCCGGCGTCTCGATCGCGCATTGTTCCATCGTAGAACTGGTCCGCGACGACTACCGCGCCATGCACCGTCTGCCCACCCGAACGGTCGAACCGACCGATCCCTTATTCATCTCGGGGGCCACCGGCCAACCCTATCGCCCCGACACCGAATCGGCCGCCCGGGCGATCGTCGATCACGCCACCCGAGGCATCAACTTCCCCCTCGCCGTGGAAACCGCCTACCGTCTCGGAGCCCGCCTGTTCGTCGAAGTCGGGCCTGGATCAGTCTGCACACGTATGATCCAAGAAATTCTTGGATCTCGCCCCCATCTTGGAATTCCTTGCCAACCTCATGGCGTCGATCCCATCGAAGCGCTTCAGCGCACTTTAGCGACTCTCCACGTGAACCACGCCTTGCCACGGCTGGATTGGCACGCCGCTCCACCGTCGGATGTCACAGCGACGCCGTCGCCCACGTCCACGCCCATCGTAATCCCCTACGACGCACCTCGCCCCGATTGGCCTGACCCGCCGCCTTGTTGTCTCCAACCCACTCGCGCCGCCATGCCTTCCTCATCGTCGAGTCCTCCCCGATCCTTCAGCCCAACTAAACTCGAAACCCATCCCACCAGCGATTCCTGGAACAACGCGGTCGCGGCTTCTCTGACCCAAGGAGGGGCCTCCCCATGCTTTTCGGAGTCGTCATCGGCCCCGCGACCAGTGGTCGTCGGGGACACTTCGAGCGACCAGGCTGACGAGTTCCCGATTCGCCTGTGGCAAGGCATGGAGGCGGCCGCCGATCAATCAGCGCGGGCTCACCACGCCTTTTTGACCTTTTGCCGCAACCTAAGCGAAACCCTGGCCGTCCAAACCAAGCGGGTGCTGGACCTGGAACGCCATGACAATAGCCCGGCCCAATCCAAGCCGCTAGAGATTTCGAGCTGCCATTGGGTGGACGGCGAACCTCGGAGCGGAGGCGATGCGTCCAGCGGAGCGTCCAAGGCCAAACCTTGGCTGGACCGCGCAGGCTGCCTCGCCTTCGCTGTCGGGCGAATCGGCGATGTGCTGGGGCCGGAATTCGCCGAGATCGACGCTCACCCCACCCGCGTTCGTCTCCCCGACGAACCCTTGATGCTAGTGGACCGGATTTTGGAGATCGAAGGGGAACCTAAGTCGCTGACGCATGGTCGCATCGTAACCGAACACGACGTGCGACCCGACGCCTGGTATCTCGATCACGGGGTCATGCCAACCTGCGTGGCAATCGAGTCGGGTCAAGCCGACCTGTTCCTTTCCAGTTGGTTGGGAATCGACTTCCGAACCAAGGGGGAGGCGGTGTATCGTCTGCTCGACGCCGAGATCGACTTCGCCCGCGGCCTGCCCCGCCCCGGCGAGACAATCCGTTACGATATCACCATCGACCATTTCTTCCGACAGGGAACAACATATCTTTTCCGGTTTCGATTCGATGGCACCATCGACGGCCAACCGCTCTGTCGGATGCGCAACGGTTGCGCGGGGTTTTTCACCCGTGAGCAGCTTCATTCTGGCCAAGGTCTCGTCTTCACTTCCCACGATCTGGCTCGTCGTCCCGGAGTCAAGCCGGCCGATTGGCGTCCCCTGGCACCCATTGAGTGCGTCGAATCCTACGACGCGGCGCAGCTCGACGCCTTGCGACAGGGCGACTACGCCGCGGCCTTCGGTCCGGCCTTCGCGGGGTTGAACCTGACGAACCCCTTGAGCCTGCCCGGCGGCCGGATGCGGACGATTCACCGGGTGGTAGAACTGGACCCAACCGGCGGACGATTCGGGCTGGGATCAATCAAGGCAGAAGCCGACATTCACCCGGACGACTGGTTTCTCACGTGTCACTTTGTTGACGACATGGTGATGCCGGGCACCCTCATGTTCGAGTGTTGCCTGCACACCCTGCGGGTCTTTTTGTTCCGTCTAGGTTGGGTGGGGGAGGCGACCCCCGAGGTTGCCTTCGAGCCGGTCCCCGGGGTCGGCAGCCGGCTCACGTGCCGTGGTCAGGTGACGCGGGAGACCCGTGTGGTCGGCTACGAGTTGACAATCAAGGAGATTGGGTATCGTCCCGAACCCTACGCGATCGCCGACGCTGTCATGACGGCCGACGGCAAGCCGATTGTTCGGGTGGAGACGATGTCGCTCCAACTCAGCGGCCTCGATCGGGCAACGTTGGAGCGTCTTTGGGACCGTACGCCAGCTGTGACCATCGAAGCGCGGCGGGCGAGCGGTTCCGACAAAACAGCTCGTCGTCCGATGTACGATCATACGTCTATCCTCGAATTTGCGGTGGGTCGTCCCTCGGCCGCCTTCGGCGAACCCTACCGCGTCTTCGATTCCGAACGCATCATCGCGCGATTGCCTGGTCCACCCTACAACTTCTTGCATCGAGTCGAGAAGGTGGATGGTCCCCCTTGGGTGTTGACGCCAGGCATCGAAGCGTGGGGAGCCTACGACGTTGATCCCAAGGACTGGTACTTCGAGGCCGAGCGCGGCTGGCCACCGCGGATGCCCTACGCAGTGCTGCTGGAGTCGGGTCTGCAGCTTTGCGGCTGGCTGGCCGCCTATCAGGGATCGGCTTTGACCAGCCCCATCGACCTGTCGTTCCGCAACCTAGGCGGGCAGGCGGTCCAACATCGACCGGTCGGCAGCGACGCGGGCACGCTCCACTTGTGGTCGCGAATGACCCGTTTCTCCCAATCCGGCGGTATGATCGTCCAATGGTTCGACTTCGCGGTGTCCGACGAACGGGGCCCGGTTCTGACCGGCGACACCTACTTCGGGTTCTTCTCCAAGGCGGCGCTGGCTCGACAGGTTGGCATTCGAGAATCTCAGCCGCTGAGCTGGACCGCAGCCCAGCGGGCCGAGGCCCGCGCCTTTGCCCGCGCGTTTCCCCGCCACGCGCCGTTTCCGGACAACCGCTTGCGCATGATCGACCAAATCGAAGGCGTGCTGCCGCGGGGAGGATCACACGGGCTGGGGTCCATTGAGGGCTCGATGTCGATTGATCCCTCGTCCTGGTATTTCCAAGCCCATTTTCATCAGGATCCCGTGATTCCCGGCTCGCTCGGGTTGGAGTCGTTGCTGCAACTGCTCAAATACCTCGCGGCCGACCGTTGGGGCGTCCCCGCTTCGGGGTTTGAATCGATGCCCCCGGGAACCCAACACGCCTGGACGTATCGAGGCCAGGCAATCCCCGCCAATCGCCGCGTGGTGACCGTCGGAGACGTGACGGCGATTGACGACCACCACCGAGTGCTCACCGGCGACGGCGCGTTGCTGGTCGATGGCTTATACATCTATCAGATGAAAGGGTTTGCGGTACGCGTCGTGGATTGATTGAGCCAAGCAGCTCGCCAAACCAGCCAACGCCGCGGTGGGAGTACGAAAGGACCCAGCCCGATTGATCCGAGATGTCATTGAGGAACGTGAATGCGCTATTCTCGTGTCTTTGTGGATGCCATTGGGTATGAATTGCCGCCGATCGTGGTCAGTTCCGACGACTTAGAGGAACGGCTGGCTCCGGTCCTCTCGGCATTGCGGATTCCTCGGGGACAGCTGAAAGCCTGGACCGGGATTGTCGAACGTCGTTGGTGGGAAGAGGGATTTCCACTCGCCCAAGGCGCCATTCAAGCGGCGCGCCGCGCGCTTGAAGCCTCGCGGGTACGTCCCCACGAGATCGAGGCGGTCATCTACGGGGGAGTGAGCCGCGAGCTATTCGAGCCGGCGACCGCCTGCCAAGTGGCGGCCGATCTGGGGGTCGCGGACCACGCGGTGGTCCATGACGTTTCAAACGCCTGTCTGGGCGTGCTGACCGGAATGGTAGAAATTGCCAACCGCATCGAACTCGGACAAATTCGCGCTGGGATTGTCGTCTCCTGCGAGTCGGCGCGGGAAATCAACGAAATCACGATCGAAGAACTGCTGGCTCATGTTCATGACCTGGAACGCTTCAAGGAGGGAGTGGCGACCCTGACCGGCGGTTCGGGAGCCGCGGCAGTGGTGCTGACCGACGGCTCGTTCGGTCCCGAGCCGGGCCGGCGGTTGCTGGGCGGGGTGACCCGGACCGCTCCCCAATTCCACGCGCTTTGTCGTTGGGGAATCGAAGCGGTGCTGACGCCCGCAGCCCGTTGCTTCCGCCAATTCATGAGCACCGACAGCCTGGCCGTCCTCAAGCATGGAGCCGATCTGGGATTCCGCACCTGGGGGGCGTTTCTACGCAAACTTGGTTGGAGCCAAGAATTAATCGATAAGATCATTTGTCATCAAGTGGGCCAAAGCCACCGCGACGCGATCCTCCGGGCCCTGGGCATCGCGCCTGAGAAGGATTTCCCAACCTACCCGTACTTAGGCAACATCGGCACTGTTTCGCTGCCCCTGACCGCCGCTTTAGCGGAAGAACGCGGCTTCCTCAAACCTGGCGACCGCGTCGGTTGGCTGGGCATCGCCAGTGGACTCAATTGCATGATGCTGGGATTGGAGTGGTGATGTCCACGACGGTTCCATCCTCCCACCGTCTTGACCGGGTCGAGGAGTTTCTCGCGGCTCATCCGGGCCGGCGCTTCGCAACCCCTTCAGGACCAGCTCTGGTCTATCGGGAGTGCGGCGATCCATCAACGCCGCCGGCGATCCTGGTCCACGGCAACCCAACCTGGAGCTATCTGTTCCGCCGTCTCATCGACCCCTTGGCCGAACGGTTTCGAGTCATCACAATGGATCATGTGGGGTGTGGCGAATCCGACCGCCCCTCGGAACAGACTTACGGATATCGTTTAGCCGACCGAGTCGCGGATTTAGAAGCCCTGATGGATCATCTGGACCCGAATCGGCCCTTCACCCTAATCGCTCACGACTGGGGAGCGCTGATTGGACTAGCCGCGGCGGTGCGCCGGCCCCATCGCTTCGGACGCCTGGCGGTGATGAACACGGCCGCCTTCCCACTGCCGGCGAATCGACCCTTCCCCCGCGAATTGGTCGTCGCGCGGTTGCCGCTGCTGGGACAGTTTCTCGTGTGTCGGCTCAATCTGTTTTGCAAGACCGCGGCCCGCCGCTGCGTTGTCCACCCCCTCTCCACTGAGGTCCGTCGCGGCTTTCTGTACCCCTACGACAGCCCCGAACGCCGTCGAGCGGTCCATCGTTTCGTGCGAGACGTTCCATTGCGGCCGGGCGATCCATCCTGGGATCTCCTGGTTCAAACGAGCGAAGGGCTACAACTCTTTCAAGATCGACCGTTTTGGATCGGATGGGGACAACGTGATTTTCTCTTCGACGCCCCCTTCCTGGAGGAATGGCGCAGGCGTGTCCCCTTCGCCGAATACGCCCTCTTCCCCAACGCGGGACATTACCTGCTGGAGGACGACTTCGAAGCCGTCGCTTCCGCGTTGATAGAGTTCGTGAATCGAACCGAGTGCATCTTCCCACCTCACCAACGACTCAACCCAATCCAAGCCTGAAACCAAGTGCCTCAGTCGAATTGACTCGGAGTGTTCCACATGACATTGATATGCTCAGACCCAATTTAATTTACATGAACATCTTGGAAACCACCAAACCGTTCTCCGCAATTTTGAGGGTAGGAGAAGTCCCCTTGTGATCCGAACGGGAATCGCGGGCCGCGTCCACGGCAGAGTGGTGGTACGGTGAATCGGTTCCACAACCGATCCAAACCCGCCTGGTCGAAACGTGTCGCGCGTTCGTCGGATCTTTCTGCACACATGGGAGGCCGCCGTTGCGGTTGAGCGTTATGATGGTCACTTAAAGTACACTCAAGAGGTGGTCGTCTTCGAGCCAAGAACACGGCAACGCTGAACCGACTTGGTGGATACGGGTGAGGTTAACGAGACACGATTCCCATGAATGTGATGATGTTAGGGCTGGATGGCGCGACCTGGGACTTGCTCGACCCTCTCATTGATCGCGGGGCCATGCCTAACCTGGCCGCGATGAGGCGTGGAGGGTGTGCCGGCACGCTGCGTTCGGTCTTTCCACCACTATCGCCGGTGGCTTGGACCACGATCATGACCGGCAAGAACCCGGGTCGTCATGGTGTCTTTGAGTTTTTAGAGTATGCCCACAACCCGTTAAAAGGGCGTGTCAACACGTCGCAGTCGATTGACTCGGAGTTGGTCTGGGAGACCGCGGCGCGTCACGGCAAAAGGGCGGTGGTTGGGGCGGTGCCGATGAGTTGGCCGCCACGTCCTTGCGACGGGTTGGCCTTCCTGGGCGATTTCCTGGCACCGGCCCGCGCGAGCGATTTCAGCAACGACCCGGCTCTCCTGGCCGATCTCCAACGGTACCTGGGCCAACCCTACCGGCCTTGGAACACGGCGGTCCATGACGGAGGCCGAGAGGCCGAAACCATCGCTGAACTGACCGTTTTTCTGGAGCATCATCTCAAAACGATCGAATTCCTGATGAACGCACGTCCTTGGAATCTGTTTTTATACAATCTCATGGCTGTGGATCGCTTCCAGCACGAGCTTTGGCATGTGTGGGACCGCACTCACCATTGCGCCAGAGGACGGGAAGCGGAGTTGGCCCGACTGGAACCGGCTTTTGTAGACTTCTGGAGACGTTTGGATGAGGGTCTCGGGCGGATTCTCGCCCGAAAACCAAACGAGACTATGGTCTTGCTCGTGAGCGATCACGGTTTCGGACCAATCGAGTGGTTCGTCAACTTTAACGTCTGGTTACTCGACCAAGGTTTCATCGCCTTGCGATCCGATTGGTATGTGCGTCAGAAAGCCTGGTTTTATCGCCGCGGCGTCACGCCCTCGTGGTTTTATAACCTCATGGTCAAAGCGGGGACGGCGCGTCAGAGGGTAGGGCGATTCCAAGGCAAGCAACGTAACTGGCTGGATCGGCTGGGCGAGTCAATGTTTCTCTCCCGCCACCATCTTGATTGGTCGCGGACGAAAGCCTACGCCCAAGGTAACTTCGGTCAGATTTTCCTCAACCTCAAAGGTCGTCAGCCTCAAGGTCGGGTTGATCCCGCCGAGGCTCCCGAATTGATCGCCGAACTCAAAGAGAAGCTCGCTGCGCTTCGTCACCCGGAAACTTGTGAGCCTCTGGTGGCACGTGTGTATGAGCGTTCGGAACTTTATCATGGGCCGCACGAGCACTTGGCTCCCGATTTGACTGTCGTGCCGGGCGACTGGCGTTGCCGCACAATTGGTCTGCACGATTTTGTCACCCGCAAGGTGGTCGCCCCCTCGTTCGGACCCACCGGAGACCACCGCATGGAAGGGATTCTGGTGGCCGAGGGTCCCGGCGTCTGCCCCGGTTCCCGGCTCGACACTCAAGCCGATCTGGCCGACCTGGCTCCCACGATGCTGGCCTTGCTGGGCATCCCTCTCCCCGACGATCTCGACGGCAAGCCCTTGATCGAGCTTCTCGAACCAACGCTCGCCGCCTCGATTCAACACCAAACCGCCCGAAAACGCGACACCAACCCCTTTCCACCCTACCCCTCCGACGCCGACGCCGAAGACGAGGCGGTCGTCAAACAACGTCTGGCGGACTTAGGTTATCTATGAGCTTCGTCCCCGTTGAACCGTGACGCCGTCGTGGAGCCGTTGGGCCACAAGCGTTTGGTTCCGGTTGTTCGCCCTCATGCCTTCAAGCCGCGAGTGTTTCAATGAGCCAAGACGTCTCAGAGAGTCGCCTCTATCGACCTCGAATCACGCGAATGCTTGTTTGGCAAATCGTCGTGGTCGTCATGTTGACGATCGGCTACTCGGGTTATTACTTTTGTCGCTCCAACTTTTCGGTTTGCCTGCCGCAAATTGGGGCGGAGTTGGTGGCGTTAGGGTTCAAGCCCGACGCGGATTCGGCCAAGGAGTTTTTGGGCATCCTGCTTTCGATGGGAACTCTCGTTTACGCGGTTGGCAAGTTCGTCAACGGGACCGTGGCCGACTTTTTGGGCGGGTCGCGGTTTTTCGTGTTGGCGATGGTGATGTCGGTCGGCTGCACGTTCTTGTTCGCCTTCGGGCAGACCTTGCCAGTCTTCACCCTGGCCTGGCTGCTCAACCGCGGGGTGCAGTCCGGGGGATGGCCGAGTTTGATGAAGGTCTCGGCGCGTTGGTTCGCGCATCGGACTTACGGAACCGTGGTTGCTGTGATCAGCATGAGTTTCCTGCTAGGCGACGCCGCTGCGCGGGCATTCATGGGGTGGTTGCTGGACGAGAAGGCGATTTGGGGGATCGGCACGATTCGAGCGTTTGACTGGCGCGAGGTTTTTCTCACGGTCGGCGCGATTTTGGCGGTGGTCGCCGTGTTGACCTTGATTCTGGTGAGGGAGTCGCCTGTCAAGCGGGGGTTGTCTGAACCGTCGGCTCATCCCGACAATGTGTACGGCGAACGGGGGGAGCAAGCGCGTCCCGACGGCCTGTGGGAACTGGTTGGCCCGATGATCACCAATCCATTCTTCTTGCTGGTATGCGGGCTCTCCATCGGCGCGACGTTGCTTCGAGAGTCCTTCATCAACTGGACGCCCACCTTCTATCAAGAAGAACTGAAGTATGACCCGGGGCAGGCTGCGCGGCTCAGTTCGTTGTTTCCTTTGGTGGGGGCGGTTTCCGTGATTCTGGCGGGGGTGGCCAGCGATCTGCTGGGGCGATCGGGGCGGGCGATGATCCTCACCGCTGGGATGACCTGTTCAGCGTTGGCTTTAACGCTTTTGGCAACCTCGAATCCCGCGTCGTTTGGGTTGGGATATGTCGGAGTCATTACATTCATCGCGTTCGCGCTTCTTGGTCCCTACTCGTTTCTGGGAGGAGCGATCGCGTTGGATTTCGGGGGCAAACGAGGCGCAGCGTTGGCCTGTGGCATGATCGACGGGATTGGTTACTTCGCCGGGGTGTTGGCCGATTTAATGGTGGCGTTCCTCTCCAGTCGTCTGGGGTGGCCGGCGGTGTTCGGCATTCTAGCCGGGGTCGCCGGCCTTTCGGCGGTGGTGGGGTTGTGCTACTGGTTGGGGATAATCCACCGTCATCGTCATGGTGTTCGTCAATCAAGCGCGACGCATCCGACAAGCTAAGCGCGGTGGATCCCCCCCTTTTTGAACCGTGGCGGATTGGGCCATGAGGGGGCGGTTTGATCCAGCGGGTTTAGGGACGATACGCACCTGGGGGCTCGACTGGCTCGACTTTGACGCGACTCCACCACTGATTGGCCTTGTCAGGGTCGTAGGCCGGGTTTCGTTGAGGCATCTGGGCGTTAACTTGGTGTCGCCAGAAGCGCAGTTCAGACAAAAGTCGCTGACGGCGTTCCGCGTGGTCGAGTTGGGCGGCCAGGTCGTGGGTTTCGCCCAGGTCGTTTGCCAGGTTGTAGAGTTCGACGGTTCCTGTCTCGAAGAATTCGATCAATTTGTATCCATCGCGCTGAATCGCGCCTGAGGGTCTCCCGGTATGGTAGTGGGGATAGTGCCAGTAAAGGGCGCGATCGGGCGGGGCGGTTTCGGGGCGGTCAATCCACGGTCTCAAGTCAAGGCCGTCGAAACGGTCGGGTGGGTGGGTATGCGTGGAGGGGTGGGCGGCGGCCAAGAGAGTGGGGGCAAGGTCGTGGGTGACGACCGGAGTCTCGACCACGGTTCCAGGTTTGGTCAGGCCGGGGATGCGGGCGATCATGGGGATGCGGATTCCTCCTTCGTAGAGGGTGCCCTTTTGGTCGCGTAAGGGGCGGTTGCTGGTACCGGGCCAGCCGCCGGATTCCCGTTCCAAACCACCGTTGTCCGAGAGGAAAACGACCCAGGTGTTGGAATCCAGGCCGCGTTGGTTCAAGGCGTTCAAAATGCGGCCAATCGACGTATCCATTTCTTCAAGAAGAGCGGCGTAGTCGGGACGAGCCGGCGGCCGTCCCTCGACCTGGGGCTTGGCGCGGTATTTGGCTTCGAGGCGAGGATCGGCTTGGAGGGGGATGTGAACGGCGAAATAATGAACTTGAAGTAAGAATGGACGATCGTCTTGGCGGTTGATGAAGTCCACGGCTTTGTCGGCAAGAACTTCGGGTCCGCGACGGCGTGGTTGGTCCGGTTTAGCCTGCTGCCCAGGCGGATAGTTATGGCTGGAGAACTCCAGCGCCTCGTCGTAGCCTTGGTCGGTGGGTCCGAACCCGTTGCCGCCCAGGTGCCACTTGCCGAAATATCCGGTGCGGTATCCGTGGGCTTTGAGACGTTCGCCCAGGGTCTCGGCCTCCAGGGGCAGAGCCTGGGCAGGCGGAGGTTCGGCGAGTTTCTCGAAGGGACGCCAATGGCCGGGGATGTGGGCGGTCAAGCCGTAACGGGCCGGGTGGCGTCCGGTTTGGATCGACGCGCGGGTGGGTGAGCAAACTGGCGCGGCGGCGTAAGCGGCGGTGAAACGGGCACCGCCAGCGGCCAAGGCGTCCAGGTTGGGGGTTTCGTGGAAAAGATGGCCGTAGCAAGCCAGGTCGGACCAACCCAGATCGTCAGCCACCAAAATCACGAAGTTGGGTGGACGATCCTCCAAATGAGGCGGGGTCCCGCCGCACAAGGCGTGCGTCGCCCCAACAAGTCCGCCCAACGCGAGCAGAACCATCGTCGCGCCAGCGCGCATCGGTTGCATTCGACACCACTGGCCTAATGGAATGATGGTAGTCATGTTCAACGTTAACTCCAACAAGCTCGGGGTATGTGCAAGTCAGTGGGCTGGTTGACGTGGTTGTGGAGTGGGCGAAACCCGCCTCCTGCGGCTTCGAGGCGGGGGGGCGTGAGATGAGACACCGAGACAGCCGGACATGAGGGTCCGAATGATCCAAACAGGCAGGGTCAATGGTGCCATATCCATCCGCTTGTGGCAACCCTTGGCTCGGTTCGGAAGGGGGGAGGTGGTTCGCGACGCCCTGACCATTCATGGCGGGACCAGATGCCAATCAAAGCGTGAAGAGACTTGAAGGCGACGGGAAGGTTGCCGGGTGGCATCTGGCTTGTTGTTTTTTCAAAACCACATCTACAAAGATTATAGTCTAATTGCATACTCCCCGCGAAGGCGTCGCGTCTTGAAGGACGCGATGGCCGCTGGGCGGTCTCTCTGACGAGTGGTGCGTCGGACGCCCTCAAAACTGACCGCGTTTGGCGGGGAGATGTCGCGTGTTTAGGAAGCTTGCGCGTTCATGGTGTCGAAAGTCGGACGAGTCCAACAAGCCGCGCATGAGCGAGGATCGCGCGTTGGGGCGTCGGGTGCGACGGATGACGCCGGAGTTGGAGGATCTGGAACCCAAAATCGCCCTTTCAGGCATGAGCGCTGATACGCCGATGGCTCAGCCCGAACCACCCACCAACCGTCCTCGCATGGTTCAACCACCCGCCAACCGTCCTCCCGCGGCGTCTAACCCGCCCACCTTTCCCCGTCCGCTGCCGCCTCATTTGCATCCCAAGATCGGTCCGGTTGACGAGGAGGAGGTCTTCACCTCCGGCCCCATCATCAACATCCTCAAGCCGCCCGCTCCTGGCGAAACCACCAACAAACTCCTCACCCCCGAGCAGCGTGAGCGGATGAACGTCTACCTGGGTGTCAACCGTTGGGGTCTGATCATCCCCAACATCGAGACCATCGACTGGTTGCAGCCCATCTGGAACGCGACGAATGGACCAATGCTCGAATATGTGATTTTACGCGATCCCGAGGATTACGAATTCTGGTTCGACCTGGACGAACTGTTCCCACACGAGCCGATCTCGCGGATCGTGCAGACGCCCGATGGTCCCAAGGAGGAACTTTTCCCCTGGATCACACATGAGCAGATTATTTATTATTTGGTGGTCCCGTCGCTGCGGAGTATCCCGTTCTGAGCGGGTCGAGGCCACAGCGGGGCTGGGATTCCCAACCTTGGCGAACCGATCCGTCTCGTAGCGGGTTGGGTCGTCGGCTATGATGGTTGGGGGCGGACGCGGTGGTCGAACCGTCCGGTCGGCGAGACGCGGGGTCAGACGGGACGAGCGATCATGGCGCGTCGGATCACACTCAGGAAGGCCGCGGGGCGGTCCGATTGGGAAGCGATGCTGGTGGGTCTCAACGAGGTCCAGCGGCTGGCCGCAGCGGCTCCCGACGGGGTCAACCTGATTTTGGCTGGCCCCGGCTCGGGCAAAACCCGGGTCATCACCCATCGGGTCGCCTGGTTGATTGGTCAGGGAGTTGCCCCCGAGTCGATTCTGCTGACCACCTTCACCCGACGCGCCGCCAGGGAAATGGTGGCGCGTCTGAGCAGTCTGGTCGGTCCGGCCGCCGACCAGGTTTGGGCCGGAACCTTTCATCAGATCGCCAACCGCCTCCTGAGACGCCGAGAGTTCGCCGAGGCGTTGGGATATCAGTCCAACTTTTCCATCCTGGACGCCGAGGACGCGCTGGACTTGGTGGCCCAGGCCATCGACGAACTGGGTCTGGGGACGCGCGGCCGTTCCTCTACGCGACGCGGCGGTTCGGAGTCAGGTTGTGGCGAGGCGGGCGGACCCTTGAAACCCTCTACGGTCCAGGCGGCCTTAAGCTTGGCTCTGAACACGCGGACCGGCTTACCGCGGATCGTGGAGGAGCGGTTCCCCGAGTTGAGTGGCCGCATCGAGCAGGTCGAGGCGATCGCCCGCACCTACGCCGCCAAAAAGCGGGCGGCCAACGCGATGGACTACGACGATCTGCTGGTCCAGTGGATGAGGCTGATGGAACAACGACCCGACGCCCGCGACCGCATGGCCCGCGAGTTCACGCATCTGCTGGTCGATGAAATGCAGGATACCAACACTCTTCAGATCGAGATCGTAGAAACCCTAGCCGCTGCCGGCGCGGGCAACCTGACCGCGGTGGGCGACGACGCCCAGTCGATCTACCGCTTCCGGGGAGCCAACTACGACAATCTGCTCAAGTTCCCCGAACGTCACCCCGGTTGCCGCGTCTTCCGGCTCGAAATCAATTATCGATCCACCCCGGAGATCGTCGCCTTCACCAACGATTCCATCCGGCACAATGTCGAGGGGTTTCCCAAAACGCTGATCTCAGCGCGTCCAGCGTCCCACCTCAAACCGCTCGCCGCAGCCACCTCCAACGCCTACGAGGAGTCGGATCTGATTTGCCAACTCATTCAGGAGGCGGTCGAAGCTGGCCGTCGCCTTGGCGAGATCGCCGTACTCTACCGCAACCACCACGATAGTATCGTGTTACAGGGGGACCTCGTCACTCGGGGCCTCAAGTACACCGTGCGCAGCGGCCTCAGGTTCTTCGAGCAAGCGCACATCAAAGACGTGCTGGCGCATCTGCGGGTCCTCTCCAACCCGCGCGACGAGACGGCTTGGAGGCGTTTGCTGCTGCTGTTGCCAGGAATCGGTCCAGCGGCCGCGAGTCGGATTCTCGAGACCATCCTGCCTACCGCCAATCCTTTGGACACGCTAGCAACTGCCGAGGCGATGGCCTCGGCACCCCCTCGCGCCCGGGGACGCTTCGCCGCCTTTGTGGCCGACCTGGCCCAAGTACGGGCCGCCGACCCCGGCAACCGCCCCGCCGAGGCCGTCCATGCCGTCCTCAAAAGTGGTTATACGGAGATTCTGAAACAAAAGTACGAACATCCCGAACAACGTCTTAAGGATATTGAACAATTGGGCGTGCTGGCCGCCCGCTACGACGCGCTAGATCGTCTGGTGGCCGACCTGCTTTTGGCCGGCGACGTTTACGGCATGGACACCCTGGAGCCGGACGAACCGGCCGAAACCCTCGTCCTCAGCACGGTGCATCAGGCCAAGGGGTTGGAGTGGTCGATGGTGTTCGTGATGCGTTTGATCGAGGAATCCTTCCCCAACGCCCGCGCGGTGATCGAACCCGGCGGGCTCGACGAAGAGCGTCGGATCTTCTACGTCGCCATCACCCGCGCCAAGGACGAGTTGATCTTGACCTACCCCCACCTGCTCTCACGCGGAGGGCGGGGGCCGGTGGTTCTGACCAAACCCAGCCGGTTCCTCCAAGAGATTGATGTTAACCTGTATGAGCGAGCCATTGTTTCTCGGGACGTTGAACCCTTCTGACGCGGCGGACGCGAGGGGTTCAGGATGGGGGGGCTTCCGCTTCCAAGTCGCCGTTGCCATCGTCGTCGGCGAGTTGTCGGAGGAACTCGAGAACCTCGTCCAGCGTCTCGACGGCCACGCCGGGCACGCGACCAGCCAAGTCGCATTCGCGCAGGAGCTTGAGGTCCTCGATCCAATGTGGGTCGGGACAGGAGCGCCGAAGCGAATCGGTCACGTTGGTGTGATGGTGGCGGATGAGCCAGGCGGAGCGCTGGGAGATCGCGCCACGAAGCGCCTCTAGACCAGCGGCGACGTGGTCGCGGGGGTCGATCGCCATGCCGACATCGTGCAGCAACGCAGCCAGGAGGAATTCCTCATCGTAGGGCAACCGCCGTCGGGCCTGGTCGAAGACTTGAAGCGCATGATAGAGCGCGTCCCCTTCAGGGTGGCGGATTGGATCCTGTTTGACCTGCTCCAAAGGCAGAAGCGTCATGCGGTAAATCTGGAAGCGGTCAAGATGAGAAGAGGGGTCGTGGTTTAGACCGTTTGGGTCTTGGTCTGGCTTCGAGTCCTCGGGTTGGGGCATGGGAGCCAAAGCGTTTGATCCAGGCCGGCGGGCCAGTTCGACCAGACGCAGCCGCACTTCGGTGTCGGCGGGAAGCTCGCCGGGACGCACCCGCACGCCCAGCACCGCCGCGGCTTTGCGTTTGGCCTCGTAGAGTGTGGCGGTATCCAAACGATCCAGATCGAGGCGGCCATCGCGTTGCGACTCGGCCGAGGCCGAGGAGTCGACCGCCTCCACAATGCGGGGGAGCAACCGTCGGGCCGCCTCGTCGGCGATCCGTTGGCGAACCCGGGCCGAATCCTCGGCGCGACGATCGGCTTGACGATATTTTTTCCGATATTTGTCGTGGAGGGCCATGACGCATCGTCGATCAAGAAACGGGGCGATGGGAAGACCGAACCACCTGGGTTGAACGCGACACGACCAAGTTCGGTTCGGTCCCTGGGGTCCGCACGAGGCCGCGATGAGTCATCAGGGAGGTTACAAGCGGGGCGGCTTGGGAGTGAACGGCGGCGCGAAGGCGTTGGCTCCTTTCACCTTGACCTTGCGACGATAGACCTTGTCGAGGCTGGTGGCATACACCACGTTGAACTCTGGTCCACCGAAGCAGAGGTTGGTAACCCGTTCACGGTTG
>Ga0209017_10001783_pt1 | contig 15417 bp, 11 predicted proteins | sample YNPBryunderm2012_FD_185812 | JGI IMG/M metagenome (GOLD analysis project Ga0209017, IMG submission 185812) | Anoxygenic and chlorotrophic microbial mat microbial communities from Yellowstone National Park, USA - YNP Bryant MS undermat 2012... ... | reverse complement strand
CAACGCCTTCATCAACCACTGCCCCCGGCCGCCCGTGCCGATGACCCCGATCCGGATCCGATCCGAAGCCCCGAGCACGCGCGCCGCCGATGCGGCGGTGGCGGAACCCAAAAAGAACCTGCGCGTGGATGACATGAGGTTGCTCCTTCGACATTCTAAAGTGGCTGAGCAATCAGCCTACCACGCCGGGAAAGCAAATCTCGTCGCAGGCCGGCCATGCCGGGGCAGGTCGGCCAACATCTGCCGCGGGATGAGCGAGAATCCTTGTGTCGGTTGGCACGACCGCCATCCGGGCGGTTGGACGGATGGGCCAGCACACGCCCAAGGATGTTCCGCCATCAAGAACCCACAGGCGTCGGCGGCGCGTTTTGAATGAAGCCCGCGGTTCACCGCTTGCCCGGCGCTTCCCACATTCCTGGCCGGCGCCCCTGATCGCGGCTTGTGTTGTTGGCTTCTCCCTTTCGCTGGCGTCGGGCCGCGTCACGGCAACGGGCCCGCTTGCGAGGCTTCCGGCCTGTGCGGCATTCCTCACGGAGGAAAGCCCGAAAACCTGAATCTTGGCGGGACGCCTCATTCTCCGGCCCGGACGTTTCCGGCGCCGGCAATTGACCAAACCCCTCTGAGCTGCGGGCGTAAGTCGTAGTTTCCCCGGGCCGCCGGCCCGGCGGCGCGCTCGGAGGTCATTTTTGCTAATCTGAGTGAGCTTCAATCTGGGGCTTGGTTGGAACCGTTGTTTTGGTATGATGCCGCGGCCTACGACCCCGAACTCCATCTCCGCGGTCGGCTGGTGCGCGACATGCTGCCCGGCGCCTTCGTCGAGCGCCGCTGCGCCTGTGGCCGGTCCGATCGCCGCTCCGCCTCGGGCCGACGCGAGGACCGGCATCCGCAGTGGGCCCTGTCGCTGGTCGTCGAGGGCAAGCCGCGCCTGATCCGCCTGCCGGCCGCCCTGGCCGAGCAAGCCCGGCGCGGCGTCCAGTTGCACCGGCGCGTCCAGGAGGTGGAGGCGCGCATTCTGGAGATCAACCTGCGCCGCCTGCGGCGCAAAAAGCAGGCCCTGCGCGGCCAGGATGCGACGGCGCTTTGAGCGCTATCTCGACAAGGTTTTCAACTGGGCGGAGCTGATCGCCCCCCTGAGCGAAGGCCGCCCACACCCGCCATCCCTGGAGCAAGGTCTTGCAGGCTCGGTTTCTGGGCGCCGCCTTCCAGATGCGCTCCCTGCGGGAGATCGAAGCCGCTTGCCGCAGCGGCTGCCTGAGCCGCTGCGTGGGACCCATCAGCCACCGTAGTTTCGTCTATGCCCGGCAGCCTCAGCATCCGGGGGAGCGGTTTGGGCTGGGCTGTGCCGTGGCCCGGCGCATCCAGCGCAACGGTCTGCTGCGCTCGCGCCTGTCGCGCGGCTATGGGCTGGTGGCGGGGGACGGCTTGGAGCTGTTCCAAATCCCATGTCCGCTGCTGTCGGGCCTGCTTGAAGCGACGCGTGCAAGTCGGTGTGGACGGCCAACGGCGATGGCGCTGCCAGTCCTACCACCGCGTGGTCTTGTCGGTGGTGGTCAGCGGCCCCTTGCCCGTGCCCCTGGCCCTGCGCTTCCGGCAGCCGGGCGAAAGCGCAGTCGCTTGGGCGGCGGCCTTGGTGGAAGAGCGGGTCCGCTCCCTGGGTCGTCGCTCCTTCGACATCGTGGTGGCCGACGCCCCCTATCTTCAGACACCCTTCACCCGGCGCTTGGAGCGCTTGGGCTTGGATTGGGTCCTTACGCTCGAGGACCAGCGGTAGGCAGGGGAGATGTACGGAGCCGCGGCCTCATTGGGTCCTCACGCTCGAGGACCATCAGCTCGATCTGGCCGACACCGTGGCACGCCTCTCAGCCGGGGCACCGCATGGCGAAGAACCGCTCGGCGAGGGCCAACGGGAGTACTGGGATTGGACCCAGTGGTACTGGCCGGCGGCGGACCGCAGCGTGAGCGTGCTCGAGACAGTCCGACGCCATCCGAGGCGGCCAGTGTTGATCCGCGAGGAGGATCCAGGCCGGCAGCGGCAACGGCAGACGGTGGAGGAAATCATCACCCACTGCTGGGCCAGCCAGCGGGAGCTGGGCTCCATTCCCCCGCTGTTTTTGTACCAGTGGGCGTGCAGCCGCCGGCAGATTGATGCGCAAGTGTTTCAGCCCCTCACCGTGGACTGCCACTTCGGGCACGCCGCGGCGCACCAAGACCCGGCCCTGGTGGTGTGGATCATGATCCGCCTGCCGGCCTACACCCCGAGTCTGCTGTCTTACTGCCGGCAGGTGCTCAGCCGTCGTGGTCTTAACACTCCGCCCAACCTGCGCGACTTCGCCCAGAGCTTGCGCGGGACGCTGCCGGGCCTGGACAGCAACTGAGATCGCGTAGCTGTCGCTGCCCGCCTGGCTGGCCACTTCTTCCCGACCTGCCTCACCGAGGCGAAGGGGGAAGTGTCACCGCCCGGCAGCTGCCAGCTCGTGGACCGCCTCATCCAACCCTCAGCAATACTCCACGACGAAGTTTCCAAAGGCGCTTCTGACTGACCTGAGCCCCCAACCGCTGCCTTTGCCTGCCCGATCCGCCCTCTGCGAGCCGGGTTTGGGAAATTGCCGGCCAGGCGGGTTGGGCGCTTGACACGGGGATCACGGTATGTAATCATTTCCATAACGGCATGGTGACAATTCGGGACGTCGCTCGAGAGGCCGGGGTCAGCACCGCGACCGTGTCGCGCGTGCTCAACGGCTCCGGTTACGTAGACAGGGCGACGGCCGACCGCGTTCGGAGTGCGGTCGCCAGACTTGGCTACCGTCCCAACGTTCACTGGAAGCGGCTGGCCCGCAACTCCTCGGAGACTGTCTGCTTCCTGCTGGGCAATCGCACGGTCATGAACTCCATGCAAATGAGGATGCTCATGGCCTGCGAACGCGCCTTGGCGCAGGCAGGCTACGATCTCGTGTTTCTGTGTTTCCGTTACAGCCAGCAGACACCGCCCGGCGTGCTGGAGTTGCCCAGGCTGCTGCGCCACGAGGGCGCCGTGGACGGAGTGATTCTGGCCGGCCTGCACCACCGTAACTTGCGCGAGGCTCTGAGAGGATTGAATCTGCCCCACGTGGTGCTCGGCAACACATTTGTGGGCGACGAACGCGACTTGGAAACGGATGCGGTCATTTACGACGACGTTGCCGGCGCCTATGAGGCTACGCAGTATTTGTTGCGGCTCGGCCACCGGCGCATCGCGTTCGTGGGCAACACCGCGTTGCCCTGGCTGGATCGCAGATACCGCGGCTACTCCGAGGCTTTGCGGCGAGCCGGGTTGCCACCGTGGGGTGTGACTGCGGCGTGGGACGTGAGCAACATCGAATACGGTCAATTGGCGGCCTGCGAGCTGCTCCGGGAAGCGGAGTGGCCGACTGCGATTTTCGGCGGCAACGATGAGATCGCCGCCGGGGTTTGGAAGGAGCTGGTCAAACGCCGCGTCAGGATTCCGGAGCAGATCAGCCTGATGGGCTTCGGAGACCGGGAGGAGTTTTCGATTCTGGAACCGCCGCTGGCCAGCGTATCGGTGTTCCAGGACAAGCTGGGCGCCGAGCTGGCACGGATGTTGTTGGAAAAACTGAGGAAGCCGGGTTTGCAGTTGCCGTCGCGCAAGCTGCCTTGCAAGGTGCTCGAGAGAGCTTCGTGCGGCCCTGCGAGCCTGCATGGACAGGAGGCACGACCATGACGCAACGGTGGGGAAAAATTTTGGCCGCTTGTGTAACCGTTTACATAATTCTGGGACTGCCGGGACCGGCTCCCGTCCGCGCCCAGGAATTCCGCGCGACCATCGTCGGACGGGTCACCGACACTACCGGCGCCGTGGTGCCGGGCGCCCGGGTCAGAGCCACCAATACCCAAACCGGCATCGTCACCCGCACGCTGACCACCGATACCGGCGACTATGTGCTGCCCAATCTGCCGCCAGGGTCATACCGCCTCGAGGTCGAACACACCGGCTTCAAAAAGCACGTCAGGGAGGGGATCGTGCTGCAAATCCTGGATCGCCCCTCGATTGACGTGGTGCTGGAGCCCGGAGAGATCACCACCGCGATTACCGTTTCCGCGGAAGCGTCCCGTCTGGAAACCGCGACCGCCTCGCGCGGCACGGTCATCCTGGGCCGGACCCTGGAGGATATGCCGCTCAATGCACGTAACGCCTTCGAACTCGCCGGGCTGGCGCCCGGGGTGCAGTTCACCGCCCGGGGCAAGGCGTCCACGCTTCTGCGCGTGACCGCCAACTTGGGCACCTCCAGCATGGCCATGGCCGGCGGCCAGCCGCGATACAACGAGGCTTTGCTCGACGGCGTTCCCATCACCGGCAGCGATGGTTTGATCCAGTATGTGCCGTCCCTGGACGCCACGCAGGAGTTCAAGGTGCAGACCAACGTCTTTGACGCCGAGTTCGGACGGTTCACAGGCGGTGTGATCAATGCCGTCGCCAAATCCGGCACCAATGAGGTCCACGGCAGCCTGTGGGAGTTTCTGAGAAACTCCGCTCTCAATGCGCGGGATCCCTTCGCGACCAGCCAGCCCCAGTTCGGCTACAACCAGTTCGGAGGGACCATCGGCGGACCGGTGTGGTTGCCCGGCCTGTACCGGGGCAAAGATCGGACATTCTTCTTCTTCAACTACGAGGGATCGCGGGAAGGCGTGCCGCGCGCTTTCGTGAGCACCGTACCGGTGGAAGCACAACGGCGCGGCGATTTCTCGGATACTTACGTGATCGCGGCGGGGCAACTGCGCCCGGTGATCATTTATGATCCTGCCACCACGCGTCAGGTAGGCGCCAGCTTTGTGCGCGATCCTTTCCCCGGCAACCTTCTCCCCGCAGACAGGATGCACCCCGTGGGCCGGAACCTGGTGGCTCTGTACCCCTCCCCCAACGCTCCGGGTGTCCCTGGGACCCAGGCGAATAACTACCTGCGATCCTTCAAAGATCCGGTCTTGGACAACGGTTACCTCATCCGCGTGGATCATCGGCTCAGTGACCGGCACCAGATCTATTGGCGATATTCCTGGCGACACTTTCGCGTAACTCGCCAGGGAGCTTTCAAAAATGAGAGTACGGGCGATGCCGAGGACCGCTGGTCCCCCGGCTTCGCCTTCGACGATACTTACACGATCAGTCCGACCCTGGTTTACAATTTGCGGCTGGGAGTGGCCCGATACGTCAGTCGCTCGGCTTCCTTCAACCTGGGATTCGATCCTGCGAAACTGGGATTTCCGGCTTCGTTCGGCGCGGAGTTGCCGGTCCGCGCCATACCGCAAATCGCCGTTTCCGGCTTCACGACGCTCAGCGGCATGAACAAGCTCCAGCGGAACGTGGAGGATTCTTACTATTTGCGCAGCGGCCTCTCCAAGGTCTTCGGACGCCACTCGTTGCGCGCAGGCGGTGAGGTGCGCGTGTTGCGCTCCTACCCCGGATCGGCAGGCGCCGCGGCCGCCGGGTCCTTTTCCTTTGACAATCTCTTCACCCGTGGCCCGAATCCGCAAGCCACGGCCGTGGACCGGGGTTATGGCCTTGCCTCCCTGTTGCTGGGACTGCCGAGTAGCGGTTCCGTGGTCAACAATGCTTTCACCGCGGAACAGGCGCCTTACTACGGCATCTATGTTCAGGACGACATTCGGCTTACCTCGCGGATGACCATCAACCTGGGGTTGCGCTACGAGTGGGAAGGGCAAAACACGGAGCGATTCAACCGTTTCAATCGTGGCTTCGCCTTCGACGTCCCCAGTCCCCTGGAGGAAAAGGCGCGGGCCAATTACGCAGCCAGCCCCATCCCCGAGGTGCCGCCTGCTCAATTCCGTGTGCGTGGCGGCCTGCTTTTTGCCGGCGTCGGAGGTGCGCCACGGGGCATCACGAACGTGGACCGCGACAACTGGGCGCCCCGCATCGGAGCGGCCTATCTGCTAACTCGGCGAACGGTCCTGCGCGGAGGCTACGGGATCTTTTACGGCGCGACGACGCTGATGACCGAAACGCGTCTAGGTTTCAGTGCCACGACACCTTTTGTGGCCAGCATTGACGGCGGCCTCACGCCCTACAACACGCTCACCAATCCTTTCCCGCAAGGCATTCTTCCGCCGCCCGGAGCCAAGGAAGGACTTCTTACTCTGGTTGGGCAGGGCATCAGCTTCGTGTATCTGGATCGGCAGCAACCGCTGGCCCACCAATACCAGTTCAGTGTGCAGCGGGAGCTACCCTGGCAGGTCCTGGTGGAGGCGGCTTACGTTGGATCGGCGGGCAGGGAGTCGCCAGTAAGTCGCCAAATTGACCCCATTCCTCTGGAGGCCGTGCTGCGAGCGCGCGAAACCTTCGTGGCTACCGGGAGAAACATCCTGAACGACTCGGTAAGCAATCCGTTCTACGGTTTGATCGCCGGCGGGGCACTCAGCGCCCGCACCACGACGCGCGGCCAGTTGCTTCGGCCCTATCCGCATTTCACCAGCATCGTGCAGGCCGACGAAAGCATTGGCTGGAGTCGCTACGATGCTTTTCAGCTCAAGGTGGAAAAGCGTTTTTCGAGCGGCGTCAGCTTCATGGTTTCCTACGCTGTGGCCAAGCAACTGGAACGCAGCCGCTTCCTGAATGACCAGGACGGCCAGCCGGTGAAAGAGCTGGCTTCCTTCGACATTCCTCAGCGTCTGGTTGTAAGCGGGACGTATGAGTTGCCGTTCGGCCCCGGGCGCAAGTGGCTTGCCACAGGATCGCGCCTGGTCCGAAAGCTCGCTGAAGGTTGGCAATTGAACGGTATTTACACAGCTCAGGGCGGAATTCCGCTGAGCGTCGGGGGCGCCGAAAGCCTGGGACGCCACGCCCGACTGCCCGCAGATCAACGGACGATCAACCGCTGGTTCGACACCACGGCGTTCCGCCAGCGGCAGACGCTCGAGCTGGTCGGTCTGTCGCGGCTCCCCGACGTGCGGTCCATGGGGAAGAACAACATGGATCTCTCGCTGTTCAAGAACGTCCGCTTGACGGAAGGCTTGCGATTGCAATTCCGCACGGAAGCATTCAATGCCTTCAACCGGCCGGAGTACTCGGAGCCGAACACCACCTTCGGCAATCCCAACTTCGGCGTGATCACCAGCACCAATACCTATACCCGGCAGATCCAGTTCGGGCTGAAACTCCTGTGGTGAAAGCAATCGGCTTGAGTGTTGCGGCGGCGGTCTTGACGGCTGCCGCCGCAACCTTTGAACTGGCCGCGGGCGATCGGCGCGCTGCGCTGTACGTCCCGCCCGGCGAACCCGAATGCGTAGTGCTGGCGGCCCGGGATCTGGCGGAGGACGTCCGGATGGTCACCGGGTTGGCTGCCCGGATCGTGTCCCGGCGGGCGGAGTGCGCACCTCACTGCGTGATCGTTGCCTCGCTGGCTCATTCGCGCACGCTGATCGAGGAACTCGATCCCGACCTGGCAGCCGGGCTGAAAGGAAAGTGGGAAGCTTTTCGGATCCGGCTGCTCGCCGGCGTGGGGTCGGCAAGGTCCACGCTTCTGATCGCCGGCAGCGATGAGCGCGGCGCCATCTTCGGCGTATATGCCTTCAGCGAACGTTACCTGGGAATTGATCCGCTGTATTTCTGGACCGGTTTCGAACCGCCACGGCGGGGAACCCTGCGATGGAAGCACGTCTCCCTCGAAGCGGACGAGCCCACGTTCCGTTATCGGGGATGGTTCATCAATGACGAGGACCTGTTGACGGAATGGCGCGACGGCGGCGGCCGGCGCTTCATTGATTACCCCTATTACCACCAGGTGATTCATCCCGAGGTGATGGAGCGGGTGCTGGAAGCTGCGCTTCGGTTGGGTTTCAACCTGATCATTCCTTCTTCCTTCAACGATATCACCAACCCTCCCGAAGAAGGCCTCATCCGTCTGGCTGTGCGGCGCGGATTGCATGTTTCGATGCACCACGTCGAGCCGGTCGGGGTCTCTGCATTCGCCTTCAGCAATTACTGGCGCCGCAAGGGCATGAGCGTACCTTTCGCATTTCACGCCCAGCGTGCTGCTTTCGAAGAGATCTGGCGCCACTTTGCTTTCCGGTGGGCGGCTTATCCGGGAGTAGTCTGGCAGCTCGGACTGCGGGGCATTGCAGACCGGCCTTTCTGGCACCACGATCCGGAGGCGCCGCGCACCGATGAGGCGCGCGCCGAACTGATTTCCGAAGCGGTGCAGCTCCAGTGGCGCATCGTTGGCGAAGCAGATTCGCGGCCGCAGCCACCGGCCACCATCACGCTATGGATGGAGGGCGCCGAATTCAACCGCCGCGGGCTGCTGCACCTGCCTGAGGCAGTTACCGTCGTTTTTGCCGACAACACGCCCGGCTGGAAGATGCAAGCGGATTTCTATCAAAGTCCGCGTCAGCCCGGTCGAACGTACGGCATTTACTACCATCACGCGCTGTGGAGCTCCGGTCCGCATCTGGTTCAGGCGGCGCCGCCGTGGAAGACTTGTGAGATTCTCGAGGAGGCGGTAAAGCGGCAAGCAAATTACTACGCGTTGTTCAACGTGGCGAACGTGCGCGAGTTTGTCCTGGGTCTGGAAGCGACCGCTCACATGGTTCGGGATCTGCGCCGCTACGAGCCTTACCAATGGTTCCGCAGGTGGGTGCAGACCCGCTTTCCCGAAGCCGCGCGTGAGGCCGAACGTGCCTATCGCGACTTTTTCGCAGCTTACGAAATTGACGAGCAAACCGGCACTCCGGCTCTCTTGGACGGGCAGACGCTCGCCGAAGGGCGGCGCTTGCTGGGCCGGATTCTGAAACCTGAGGCCTCGATCACCACGCCTCCGACCCCACGGTCCGAACCTCTGAACCGTTTCTTTCCCTCCATGCGCCCTGTGGGATCGTGGACGGTGCCGGAACTGATCGAGCGCTGCCGGCGCCAGCGCCTCCGGATGGAAAGCGCGCTGCGACTGGCAGCTTCGGCGGCGAACCGGCTGAAGGGTTACCGACGGGAGTTCCTGGAAAACAATCTGCTGGCGCAGGCCAGGATCCTCACGGGGCTCCTGGCCTGGACGGAATCGGTCGCAGCGGCCTGGCAGCAGCGCGAGACGGATCCAAAAGCGGCTGCCGCTTCGCTGAGGCGAGGTCTGGAAGCATTCCGGCAAATCCGGGAAGCGCAGGCGCTGGCCGGCCGCGGCCGGTGGCGCGATTGGTACCGCGGCGATCGGAAAATGAATCTGGACGGAGCCGAATCCCAGACCCGGCAGGCCTTGGATTTACTCCAGAGAGGAATACTGAGCCGTCATGAGTGATTATCCTGTTTATCGGAAAGTACGCTTGTTCTCCGTCATCACGCCTCGCCGCTATGGCGATCCCAGCCAGCACATCATCGTGCTCGTGGAAGCCAGTGACGGGACGCACGGCTGGGGCGAAATCTCCGATCTTTCGCATTTGCCCGCCATGCAGCCCGAGGTTGGCGATCTGGAGCGCTGTCTCCAGGCTTTGCTGGAAGGGCGCAGCATCATGGACACCAACGCAGTCGAAGACCTGATGCGGGCCAATTTCCCGGGCACGCGTTTTCACGGAAAGGCCTGTTTGGTGCGCGCCGGCATTTCGATCGCGGTTCACGATCTCAAGGCGCGTTTCCTCGGCGTCTCGCTCTCGGACCTTCTTGGGGGAGCGCGGCGCCGGCGCATCCCGGTTTGTTACCCGATCTTCCGAATGAAATCGCGCGCCGATGTCCCGGATCGTCTCCGTCTGGTGCGGGTGCAGTTTGAGGAGGGTTTTCGCCAGTTCCGTTTCTACTTTGGCCGGGATACGGACGCGGACGTGGAACTGCTCGAGAAGATATTTGGCGAGTTGGGTTCGAAAATCACGATTACTTCGCTGGACGGCAGCGGTTTGTTCACCTTGCCGGCTTTCTTGCGTGCTTACCGGCGCCTGTCCGCTTTTCCTTTCCAGACCGTGGAGAGCCCGGTGGACCGCGACGACGTCGAGCTCATTGCCGAGGCCCGCGCTTCCATAGACCATCCGGTCTCCGAGCACGTGCGCAGTCCGGAGTATGCCGTGCGGTTGATCCGCAGCCGGGCCGTGGATATCTTCAACATTTCGATCACCGTGGCGGGCGGCATTGGCGGCATGCTCCAGTTGTTTGCGCTCGCCGATTCCGCCAATCTCGAGTGCCTGATCGGTACCACCCAGGAGCTCAGTATCGCCACCGCCGCCCAGGCCCACGTCGGGGCAGTGGCGCCTCACCTGGATTACGCCTCCGATCCTGTCGGGCCGTGTCTGTACTGCGCCGACGTAGCGCGCGAGCGTGTCCGGTTCGTGGATGGCGAGTTGCTGGTGCCGGAAGGCCCCGGCCTTGGCGTCGAACCGGAGCTGGAGCGAATCGAGGCGATCCGCGCCCCGCTCAGCTCGTTGAACGACATCAGAACCCAGTTCAGCCGAGGATAAGCGGGAATGTCCCTGAACCGACTGCGGTGGTTGATCCTCGGTCTACTATGCGCTTCCACGGTGATCAACTATATTGACCGGCTGGCCTTGGGCGTCTTGCTGCCGCAACTGCGCCAGGAACTGGGCATCACGAGCGCGCAATACGGCGAGATCACGACGGCGTTCATGGTGGCCTACACTTTGGCTCAGGTGGCCGGCGGCATGGTCATTGACCGCCTGGGCACCCGGACAGGCTTCATCCTCTTCGTGGTCGCATGGTCCCTGGCCGCCGGCGGCCATGCCCTGGCCTCGAGCGCCGCATCGCTCCTGTTCTTGCGATTTCTGCTTGGGCTGAGCGAGGCGGGCAACTGGCCGGCGGGCGGCAAAGCCATCGCCGAGTGGTTCCCGCCGCACCGCCGCGCGTTCGCCATGGGAGTGTTCGACGGCGGCTCGGCGTTGGGCGCCATCCTGGCGCAGCCCCTGGTGGCAATGCTTGCTTTGAGCTTCGGACGGCGGTCCGCATTCCTGCTCACCGGTGCTCTTGGATTCGTATGGGTGGCCGGGTGGTGGGTCGTCTACCGGCGCCCCGAAGCACACCCGTGGCTGAGCGAATCCGACCGGCAAATCGTGGGCGCGGAAACCAGACCTGCTAGTATCGGCACAAGCAGAGGCCTGTTGACCGACCTCAAACCCATGGTGCGCAGCCGGCAATTGTGGGCTTTGATGTTGACGCGGCTGCTGGCCACGCCGGTCTGGTGGTTTTACGCTTTCTGGCTCCCCGATCTGCTGGCAAGAGAACATGGCTTTTCGCTGAAGGAAATCGGGTTGTTCGGCTGGATTCCCTTCCTGACCGTGGATCTCGGCAAACTTGGCGGCGGGGCACTATCGGATCGCTTGCTGGCGAGCGGTTATTCCGCGACGTGGGCACGCAAGAGCGTGATGGCGCTCGGGGCCTTATGCATGATCTCCGCGGTCCAGGTGAACGCGGCCCAAAACGCCGCGGTCGCGCTGGGCTGGATCTCCGTAGCTACCTTCGGCTTCGGTCTGTGGAGCGCGAATATCCTGGCCTTGCATGCGGACATTTTCTCTTCGCGTTCCATGGCCACCGCAGTGGGATGCACCGGAACCGCCGCCTCGTTGGGAGGCGCGATTTTTACCTTCCTGACAGGGCGAATCGTTCAGGTTTCCGGTTACGCAACCATGTTTTGGATCACGGCTGCAGTCACGGGAATGGCTCTCATGAGCCTGATTTTCGCGCTCGGCAAAGTTCAGCCTGTCAGGCTCGCGGAGGTGACCAAGCAATGAGTCGGTTCGGCGGATGGGTCGTGGCCGTCACGGGTGCGGGGCGAGGCATCGGACGCGCCACAGCGGAATTGTTCGCGCGCGAGGGCGCCCGCGTATGGGTGATTGACAAAGAAGGACAATTGGCGGAAGAAACGGCAGCGGCGATCGGGTCAGCCGCGCAAGCCTGGGCGCTCGATGTTACCGACCGCGCGAGCGTCGAGTGCCTGATGCAGCAGATCGGCTCGCGCCATGGCCGGCTGGATACGCTCATCGCCAATGCGGGGCAGCTTTATTCCCTCACGACTCTAACCGCAACGGAGGAGGAGTGGGAGCGTTGCCTCGCTGTAAACCTGAAATCCGCGTGGTATTGTGCGCGCGCGGCCCATCCGTTGCTATCCCAAAGTCCGGTGGCTTCGATCGTTGCCGTGGCCTCGGCTCAGGGATTGCGGGCCAACAAGAACTGCTTCCCGTATTCGGTGGCGAAAGGCGGTTTGCTCGCTCTGGTTCGCACGCTGGCCGTGGAGTGGGCGCCGGCGATCCGCGCCAACGCGGTTATACCCGGGCAGGTGGAATCGGTCCGTACCGAGCCGTTTTTTCAGTCCTTCCGCGATCCCGCCGAAGCGAGGCGCCGTGTTGTCTCGTCGTTTCCAATGCGTCGCCTGGGCAGGCCCGAGGACATCGCACAGGCGATCGCGTTCCTGGCCTCCACGGATGCGGCTTGGGTTACCGGTTCTTTTCTCACCGTGGACGGCGGGCGTGACGCCGCGCTGCTCGACCTTTCGGACCTGAAATGAACCCGCGCCGCACTTCCATCTGGATGGGACCATGGGATCTTGTCGGTCGCGATCCTTCTGCCGTGCTGGGCGAACTGGAAGAGGTCGGCGTCGCAGCGATCTCTCTGGCGTTCGCCTATCATGGCGGGCGGCTGCTGCTGGGTAACCATCCGTCGCGCCTGGTCACGGAACTCCACCGGAGCGCGATTTACTTTGCGGCCGAGCTGGCCGCTTTGGCGCCTTTGCCGGTTCAGCGTGCTCCGGAGAGCGCCCTCACGAGTGAATTCATCGAGGCCGCGGCGCGTCGCGGTTTCGCCGTGGAGGGCTGGCTTGTTTTGTGTCACAACGATTGGCTGGCTGAGGCCGAGCCTTCGCTAGCCATCACCAACGCTTTCGGGGAACCTTACACGTACGCGTTGTGTCCTGCCAATCCGAGAGTGAGGGCGTACTGCGTGGAGTTGTGCCGGCAGGCGGCGCGAACGGAGGGCGTCGGCGGTCTCGATCTCGAAGCCCTTTCGTTCATGGGCTACGAGCACGCATCCCTTCACGACAAACGAGGGACCACGTTGCCGGCAGAAGCTGTAGAGCTGCTTTCGGTGTGTTTGTGCCCTTCCTGCCGGGCGGCTCTGGGCTCGGCGGCGGTGGATTTGGAGCGCCAGATTCAGGCCTGCGTGCGTGCGGCACTGCGGGGCGAGCACGCCGCTGCGTTGCCGCCGGAGCTGGAGGCTGCCTTGCTCGAGCACCGTGCGCGCGTCCAGCGGCAGTTACTTCGGGAGATCCGCGAGGCGACCGGTGCTGTCCGTCTCAACCTGCGATGGACGCCGGATCGGCGGTTCACGGGTGGTAAGTGCAGCCTGCCTGCCGACGCGCTGGCTGGATTGACGGAGGAGGCGACCGTAACCTTTTTCGGCTTTTCGCTCGACCGGATCCGGGAAGCGGTGGCGCGGCTGCCGGATTGCCCCGTTCCCATGCGTGCCGGATTCGTCTTTCACGGACCGGACTGCTGTTCGCCGGAGGACGTGCAAGACCGCGCCGATGCGCTTCGCGTCCCCGTCGTGCAAGGACTTTCCCTTTACAGTTACTCGCTTGCGGCGCCACGCCATTTGGATTGGGCGAGGCGCGCACTCGATAGGAGGAGGAAATCATGACCAGGAGATCTCTCCTCATGACGCCGGCAATGGCCCTGGCGCAAGCGCCCGAGGCGCCGCCGGCTGTGCGCATGAAGGTTCGAGCACCAAAGGAGATCGCTGCTTCGCCGCTCTCCGTCGGGTTCGAGACTCTCGACCGCGAGATGTTCGATCCCGAGCGCACTTACCTCTATCTTGCCCAGCTCGGAGTCAAATGGGCGCGCTGCCAGACGGGCTGGGCGCGGACGGAGAAGGAGAAGGGCCGCTTCGATTTCAAGTGGCTGGATGGTGTCGTGGACAGCTTGCTGGCCTGCGGCATCCAGCCGTGGTTCAACCTGGGTTACGGGAATACTTTGTACACGCCCGGGGCGCCGCATCCTTCCGCCGTGGGATGGGTTCCGCTCAACAGCGAGGAGGCCCGGCAAGCCTGGGTGCGTTACGTGGAAGCCATCGGGCGCCGTTACGCTGCCAAGGTCAAACACTGGGAGATCTGGAACGAGCCGAATATTCCGAACTTCTGGCAGCCGGAAAAGCCCTCGCCGGAACGCTACGTCGAGCTGGTGCGCTTGACGGCGCCGGTCTTGCGTCGCGTGGCGCCCGGGTGCGTTCTGATCGGAGGCGCTTTTGCCGGTCTGTCGGCGCTCGACTACTTCGAAGGCTGTTTCCAGGCCGGCTTGCTCGACTTGGTGGACAAGATTTCTTACCACCCCTACCGCGCCGTTCCGGAGGAGAATTACGAGGCCGACCTGAACGCTTTCCGCGGCCTGATTGGGCGTTACAAGAAGGGTGTGGGTATCTGGCAGGGCGAAAACGGGGCGCCTTCCACCAACCACTCCACGGGGGCCTTGCGGCAGTACGAATGGGATGAGGCGAGACAGGCCAGGTGGCTGCTGCGCCGGATTCTGACGGACCTCGCCTTGGGCGTGGAGCTGACCTCGTACTTCCACACGGTGGACATGGTCAACTACATTTGGAGCGGCGGCGCCAGCGGCATGACCAACTCGAAGGGCCTGCTGCGCGGCATCGAATATACCCCGAAACCGTCCTATTACGCCTATCGCAATCTGTGTAGCCTGTTCGATGCCGAAACCCGGCTCGAGACCGGTCTTCTTTTGCGGATCGAGCAACTCGGCGGTGGCCTCGATCCCATGGCGCTTCGCACTTCGACCTGGCTGCGCGGGGGTTCGCCGCTTTTCGTCTGGTGGTATCCTGCCGACCTTCAACGGGGCTTCTCGACCGTGCGCTGCCGCCTGCGGCTTTGGACTCCGAAGGATATAAAGCTGGCCGAACCCGTGCTTGTAGATTTGTTGCATGGTGAGGTGGTGACGCCGGCCAAATTGATGCGTAACGGGCAGCTTGTTGTAATCGAGGAGGCTCCCGTGCGCGACTATCCAATGCTGGTCACCGAACGTGCCCTCGTGGTGTGAGGTTCCCTGTGCTGCGACGTGAATTCCTTGCTTTCGGGGCTGCCGCCTGGTATGACGTCACGCGTTACGGCGCCAGGGGAGACGGCGTCCGGAACGATCGCATCGCGCTTCAGCGGGCCATTGACGAGTGCGCGCGTCGCGGAGGCGGCACGGTGTGTCTACCGCCCGGCCGATACAAGAGCGGCAGCTTGCGCTTGAGAAGCGGGGTGGCCCTGTGGCTGGACCACGGCGCGACGCTGGCGGCTTCCGCTGACCCTCGGGATTACGAAATCCGGGGCGGGCAACGGACGCCACGCGACGGATGGGGGAGCGTCTTTCTGCTGGCGGAAAAAGCCGAACATGTCGCCATTGGCGGCCACGGTGTGATTCAGGGGGCCGGCCTGGCCCGGCCCC
>Ga0209017_10001780_pt1 | contig 15439 bp, 9 predicted proteins | sample YNPBryunderm2012_FD_185812 | JGI IMG/M metagenome (GOLD analysis project Ga0209017, IMG submission 185812) | Anoxygenic and chlorotrophic microbial mat microbial communities from Yellowstone National Park, USA - YNP Bryant MS undermat 2012... ... | reverse complement strand
AGATTGGGGCAGAGAATGCCCAAATAGAGGGTTATGGCGCTGCATTAAGAGGAGGATGCAAGGGGATGTCCTCCCCACTACGGAACAACCCCCTCTCATTCCTGCCCATGCCCCTAAAATGTCCCCAGAAAGAAGCAACTAACTGGGCTGCTCGTTTCGTGACCGGAACCTACAAGGGGAAAAATATTGGGTCATTGGGTCAACTGTCCTCCATCAGCTAGCATGTTCCGGGGGTTGATTATTAGGTATATTTGTGGCATATTAGATGTTTTCTGTCGAGGCAGCCCGGATTATCTGGGGGTTGCGCGTGGGTCAGAAGAAAAAGGTGGGGGATTATCTGAGGGACAGGAAACCCCCTCCCAACAGTCCCCGTGACACCCTCCGGGGTTCGGAACAAATAGGTTGACTGGATCCACCGGAAAGAAATTCCCAGTAAGTACCACAATCTGTGGGGTTCGGGCCGATTTTTACCCTTTACAAGTTCTTGTAGGGAGCTGGCTGGATGGATACAGTCAAAACAGGTAGGTATCTCCCAATAAGGGGGGGCTAGGCGTGGAAGTTTGGCCGGCCATAGATATTCGGCGGGGGCGATGTGTCCGGCTCCGGCAGGGGGATTTTTCCCAGGAGACGGTGTACAGTGAGGATCCGGCGGCTATGGCCTGGCATTGGGTGAGCCAGGGGGCCCGTCGGCTCCATGTGGTGGATTTGGACGGAGCAGCCCAAGGGGAACCGGTCAATCTGGAGGCCATCCAACGCATCCTCCAAATGGTGGATGTGCCATGCCAATTAGGAGGGGGTATTCGGTCCCAAAGTTGGATCGAACGGCTCCTCCAGATGGGCATCCGCCGGCTGGTCGTCGGCACGGCCGCCGTGGAAGATCCCCAATGGTTTAGCCAAATGGCCTATCAATTTCCGGGCCGATTGGTCTTGGGGATCGATGCCCGGGATGGGTGGGTGGCGCTGGCAGGCTGGCAACGCACAAGCCGAATCCCGGCCCTCCAGTTGGCCCAACAGATTGCCCATTTGCCTTTGGCCGGGATCGTTTATACCGACATTGCCACGGATGGGATGTTAACCGGTCCGAATGTGGAGGCGATGGCCGCGATGCAGGCAGCGGTAGCATTACCGGTCATCGCTTCTGGGGGGATTAAAAGCCCCCAGGATGTGGAACAATTAGCCTCTGCCGGACTGGCCGGCTGCATTATTGGCCGAGCACTGTACGAAAAATGCCTCACCCTCCAGGAAGCAATGATCGCCGCGGGGGAGCTGGACCCACCCTAATAGGGGAATGTGGAAAAAGTGAGGGAATTCGGTATCCCGAGGAGCCCAGCCGTTTCGGCTAAACCCCCTGCCGGTGGACCAAACGCCCTCCCTAAAACAAGCCCCCTTTCCTAAAATCATACAAGGGACCGGACTTATTCAAAGCCCTGCGTGGAGCCCGGCAATTTCCTTAGGATATTCGATACACACTTTGGATTCTGGTAACCTTTAGCCGAAGGAAGCAAATCGCCTCTCCCCTGGCCGTCGAGAGGCCGGCGGTGCCAAAGGCACCGCCGGGTGAGGTGCCCCCTTTGGTGTCATTCCCCCGAAAGTGGGAATCCAGAAAGTAAGAAGCCAAATTACCTGGATTCCTGCTTGCGCAGGAATGAGACCTTCTTTCGGCTAAAATGTCACGATTCTGAGAAGATAGGTAACACGAAAGGATCAAGGGTCTCATGGCAAAGTACGATGTCGAACAAATTCGGAACGTAGCGTTTTGTGGGCATGGTTCTTCGGGGAAAACTACCCTGGTGGATAAGCTGCTGAATCTGACCGGCGCAGTCAGCCGACCAGCCAGTGTGGACGATCGCACCAGCATCTGCGATTTCGAGGAAGAGGAAAAGGCGCATCAATATACCATTGAAGCCAAGCTGGTGCATTTTGATTATGGCGGCAAGCATTTTCACGTGGCGGACACGCCCGGCTATCCGGACTTCATTGGCCAGACGATCGGGGTCATGCGTGCGGTAGAAACCGCAGCGATTGTGATCAATGCTCAGGCCGGCATTGAGGTCAATACCCGGCGGGTGTTTGCCGAGGCCGCCAAAGCAGGTCTGGGCCGGATGATCATCCTGTCCAAAATGGACGGGGAAAATATCTTCTTTGATAAACTCCTCCATAGCATTCAAGAAACGTTTGGGCCGGCCTGTAAGCTGCTGAATGTTCCGGTCGGGCTTGGGCCGGAGTTTCGGGGAGTGGTAAACGCTCTAAAAGTGCCGTCCGATACCCAAGGGGCGGTGATCGACGCGGCCTCGATCCACACTCCGCTTTTGGAGACGCTGATCGAGACCGACGAAGAGGTGATGGAACGGTATTTTGAGGGGCAGGAGCCGACCAACGAGGAGATTGCCCGCCTGATGGTCCGTGCGGTGGCTTCCGGAACGTTAATCCCGATAGTTTGTGCGTCGGCCAAGACGGGGGTGGGGATGCCGGAACTGTTGGAGGCGTTAGCCCTGTGTTGTTTGCCGCCCTCGGCGATTCGGCGAACCGGTAAAAAGGCCGACGGTACCGAGGTGGAAATCGTGCCGGATCCGGCCGGTCCGCTGGTGGCCCAGGTATTCAAGACCCGGGTGGATCCGTTTGTGCAGAAGATCAGTTTCATTCGGGTTTATTCTGGCACGCTGAAAAAGGAAAGTGCCGTCCCGGTGGTGGATCAACGCAAACCGGTGAAAATTGCCCAATTGCTCCACATGCAGGCGGCCGAAAGCGAACCGATCGACGAAGTCGGTCCGGGAGGTATCGCCGCGGTCATTAAAGTGGAAGAACTCCAGACTGGCAGTTGTTTGGGCGAAGTCGTTCTGCCTCCCATTGCGTTTCCCAAGCCGATGGTCGGCATGGCCGCCTCGCCCAAAGCCGGCGGCGACGAAACCAAAATCACGGCCGCCTTGGCCAAAATCTGCCAGGAAGATTCCACCTTCCGTCGGGAATGGGATCCGCAGACCAAAGAGCTGGTCATCTACGGCATGAGCGAATTGCATCTGCAGATTATCCGAGAACGCCTCAAACGCCGGGACAAATTGGAAATCGAACTGAAAGAGCCGAAAATCCCCTACCGGGAAACCATCCAAGGCAATGCCGAGGGAATGTATCGGCACAAGAAGCAGACCGGTGGCCGAGGCCAATTTGGCGAAGTCTGGATTCGGATGTGGCCCTTGCCACCCGGCACCAATATCGAACAATTTGCCACCAAAGAACGTTTCCCTGAAATGAAGGAAATCCACTACGATCCGGAATGGAACTTCCTCTGGATCGATTCTATCGTCGGCGGGGTGATTCCCGGCAACTTCATGCCCGCCGTGGAAAAAGGTTTCCGGGAACGAATGAGCAAAGGTGTACTGGCCGGCTATCAGGTCCAGGATGTGTGTGTGGAGGTGTTTTTCGGCAAACACCATCCGGTGGATAGCTCGGAACAGGCGTTCAAGACGGCCGCTTCCATGGCTTTCAAGAAGGTGTTCCTGGAAGCCAAGCCGGCCCTCCTGGAACCGATTGTGCGGATGGAAATTACGGTGCCGGAGAAAAACGTCGGCGACATTAATAGTGATATTGCCAGTCGTCGCGGCCGGGTTCTGGGCATGGATTCCGCCGGGGGGGACTACCAGACCATTATCGCCGAAGCGCCCTTGGCCGAGGTAACCACCTACGCCCGTACTCTCTCCAGCATTACCGGCGGCCAGGGAAGTTATACCATGGAATTTTGCCGATATGATTTCGTCCCGGCCAACCTGGCCAAAGAAATCATCGAAAAAGCCCAACGGAAAGAAGAAGAGGAAGAAGAGTAACTGCCCCTGGGGCCCGGCTTGGGACTCCGGCCTCCTGTCCAGAGGACTACGGGTCGCCGGGAGGACAGCTTGGGTGCCAGAGGGATTGGGCCATACCGAGGGCCAACACCCGGACATCGCCACTTGGAGGGTCTGGCAGGACCAGCAAGACGCCCAGATCGGGCCGCTGTTGGCAGAGCTGGCGAGTTTTTTCCACTCCCAGCAGAAACAGTCCGGTGGCCAGGGCGTCGGCTTCCGCGGCCGTGGGGGCCAGCACGGTTACCGACAGGATATCCTGGCCGCCAGGCTGTCCGGTACGCGGATCAATGATATGTGCCAACCGGCGACCGTCGGAATAGAAACATTGCACGCCGCTGCCGGACGTGCCCAGGGCAAGGTCGTGTAACCAGAATTGGCCTAGTCGGCGTTGAGGCCGGAGAGGATGGCGGAGTCCTACGGGCCAGCCTAGCGAGCCGGCCACATCCTGCCGGTTGCCGCGGGCCAAGGCGCTGCTTTGGCCCCCGTGGATGAGAAAATCTTCGATCCCTGCCTGCCGAAGCACTTCGGCGCAGCGATCCACGGCATAGCCTTTGCCGATGCTGCCTAAATTGAGCTGGATGCCAGGCCGGGTAAACCGAATGGTCCGGTCCGCAGAATTCAGGCAAACGTATTGCCAGCCGACCTGCTCCTGGGCCTGAGCCAACTCGGCCTGTGTGGGTACCCTGGGTTGTCGTTGAGCAAAGCCCCAGACCTCCCAGAGCGGCGTGCACGTCAGGTCAAACGCCCCCTCGGTCAGCCGGGAGATGGCATCGGCCAGCTCCAATAACTCAAAAAGCCGATCTTCTACCACCACCGGCTCGAAGGCCGCCTGCCGGTTGATCTGCTGAATCAGGCTATCGGGCCGAAAGATGCTCATCTGCTGTTCCAGCACCTCCAAAAGCTCCAGGGCTTCCAAGGCAGCGGATACGCCATGCGGATACTGGCCCCCGTTGAGAAAAACTTGGAACTGGCAGGCCATCGCTGACCGGGAGACATGGATCAGGGGGGCCGGCCCATAGGCACCCGAAACAGCAGAAGACCCGGCAGACCACCCCTGCCACGGAATCAACGCTCCCAACCGGCCTGTTAAAAAGTCCCGACGTGTCGGTTTCCGGCTCATGACGGCTCAGGAATCCCTTGGAACATTTTATCGAACTTCGCAACTTGGAGAGACACAAAATTCCCTGGCTTTTTGGCCACGGCGGTTTCTCTTGCTGTTGCGAAGACCAATAGCCGGACTGAATTCTCCGGAAGTCATTACCCCAATCTGTGGGGTTGGGACCATCTTTACCCCCTACAAGTTGTAGGGGCCTGGCCAGCCGAATCCACTCAAATTAGCCGAAAGGGGCAATCTCTTCCCTGCGAGCGCGGACCGTCTGATCCGGCGTCTTGGCAGACGGACGACGGAAGGTCTGGTTTGAGCATGTCCGGGCCCAAGGCCTGGACTCCCGGAGGCATCCAGTAGCCGGACGGGCCTTCCGCGGTAGCTCCGGCCAGGCCGTCCTCTCCTGCCTCAGGGGAAAGGCATCTTCTGGATTCCTGTTTTCGCAGGAATGACACACCGCCAAATTCCTGCTGTCGCAGGAATGAGACCACGCTGGATTCCTGCTTGTGCAGGAATGACACACCGCTGGATTCCGGATTGTGCAGGAATGACACTTCGGAGACCCCGTAGCCGGGGATCGGACCTCAGAAGCATCTGGCTGCAAAGGTCTTTTCATTCGGCTAACTTGACTGTATCTACCGGAAGTAATTACCACAATCTGTTGGGTTTGAGCCGCTTCTTACCCCCTATCAGTTGTGGGGGCTTGGCCGGGTAGATACAGTCAAACTAAAATGTTACCGAAACTTTTACCACCCCCTCCTTTGGGGAGCCTGTTTCCTAAGTCTAAGATTTCCAACGAGTTAGGGTATTCGTCCATGAGCGGTTGTCCCAAAATGGCGAAAGGGGAGCTCAGGGGCTTTTCGGGGCGGTTTGGGAAGATAGATCCGGTACGAGGATACGGAATTCGTCCTGCGGCTGGGAGGGGTCGCCGGTAAGGAGTTCGATTCGGTCTGCTTGGCGGAGGATTTTGTACGGCTGGCCGGTTAGCGGGTTGATCTGGTAAGGCGGAGCGGGTTGGCCGGCGGCTAAGGCCAACGCCACTGCCCAGGCTTCGCAAAGAGCGCGGTCTTTGGCCTGCAGCCGATGGCCGTTCTCGATGCTCGGCAAGAGCATACACCCGGCCACCAAAGGGAACTCGCTAGTGTTTCGTTTTTTCTGCAAGTCGAGGCGGATTTCCTGAAACAAGGCGGCCCGGCGAAAATAGGGCTCCGAACAGGCTTCCACAATCCGGCGCATAGTGCGGAGATAATATAGTTCATCCTGATTGACGGTTTGTTTGGCCACTTCGACCAGATCGGCAGCCCGGCCGCCCATGGCCTCCAGTTCTTCCGGTTTGGCCAACTGCAAAAGCCGACCTTCGCGGACCAGCTCGTAGGCGTGCATCCCTAAAGCCCGTTCGCCGATCCAGGCATAAGCATCCGGCGGCCATTGGTCCAGATGAGCCTGGAGGAGCAGAAAGAGCTTTTCCAGATGCGATCGCTGGATTTCCGGCCGACGCACAATGGCCTCTAAAAGCAGCAGGGCTTCGGAACGGAGAAAGGCGGCCTGAGCCCGCGGCTCAAAATGCTTCTCTCCGCCCAAACAATGACACCATCGCAAGAGCACCTCTAAAGAATCGATCGCCTGGGCGAGGGCCTTTCGCTGAAGCTGCTCGGCCGCATAAAACATCTCCAACCGGGCCACAATCCAGACCACTTTGATAAAACTCAAATCCGCCCCATCGCCGTCCAGGAACCGGATGCCGAACTGACAGCGTGGCCGCTCCAGCGCCTGCCGGGCCTGCTGCCAGGCCTGTTGATATTGTTTCCAAAACACCCCCGCCCGATGCAATCGCACCGGATCAAACTGGAACCCCAGCTTGGCGGGCGGCATGATCCGCTCGGTTTCCAGGAGAATGTCGTCTAGCTTGTCAGCCGGGAAAATATCTCGCAGCCCGGCAGCAATATTCTCTTGGTCGGCAACAGGTGCTTGAGTGAGTTGCTCGGGAGTGCCGCCCTCTTCCACAATGCGGGTGTATTCCGCCCGAAGCTCCGGATCCGGCGTGGCCGACAAGCCGGGCAACCTCCCATAAAAGTCCAAGCCGACTTCCTGGCTGCTAGGCCCCTGCTGCTTCCCGCAACCTGCCGCCACCAGGCAAAATGCAACCCACATCGGCCCACAGGGCAGCCAACGGAACCCTTCCATGGAAAAACTCCTTTGCAGGGGATGGAATGGATGGCTCCTCGGAGCGTCCACCGTCTAGTAGCTTGCAACCTCTGGCAATGTCCCCACTCGGCCAGCCTCCAACCTCTGGCGTGGCCTACGGATATTTATTTTCTTTGCGGAAGCCCGCTAGGTCCAGAGCAGAGGGGACCTGTTGGTCAACCTGAGGGAGCTGGTTGTAAGCCTGGAGGAGCCGTTTGTGAATCTTGCGGTCCTGCTTGTCAGCACCGCTGCCGCTGGGCAACGGGAAAAAAAAACCGCTCACTGAATACACCCCCGAATATCCTCCGGCGTCAAGGAGAATGGAAGATTATTCCGGTTCCCTGGGCAGCCGACGGGGATAGGGAGGTTTCGATTTGGGCGGGGCCGGCCGATGGTACGTGCGTTCCCACTCCTGACGTTCCTCCTCGCCGGCATAATAGCGAAGCCAGATTTCTGGGTCCGGACTAGGGCCTGTGCAGTCCCAATGGAGATAGTTATTGCCCAAGTCGAGCTTCTTCTCCCGGGCCGGCAGAATATCCCGATAAATCAGCGTATAGAGTTCCCGGTCGGACAGATGATCCGTAAAATCCAGCACAATCCGTTTTTCCCAAAGTTTATCGATCACTTCGTAGAGGATGTCCCGGAGTTCGTCGTCCGAGAGCAGATCGGGCCGGGGAGGCCGAAGTTCCGGTTCAAACCACCGATAAATCGGCAAAACCGGCGCATACTCCCAGGCCAACATGGAGGCCAAAAACTCGTTTTCCGCCTGGATCGGCCAGTCAGCCATACCGATCCGCTCGATCGCCTCGTCATAGTAGGGTTCCAGTTCCGTGCGCAGTTCGGCGTTCCGAAGCAGGGCGTCGATGTCGATACTTGGCCTCCGGGATCGATCCACCATGGTTGTAGGAACCTTCTTGAATGAACGTCCTTGGATCAAATGTACTTCAGTTTATAAAACCATTTCCAGTCCATCTATGGGTCTTTGGCAAAAGCAAGGCACACCAACGTGGCCAAAAACCAAGGAATTTCGTGTCTCCACGATTTGCGAAGCTCCATAAAACCCCCTTCTTTTCCCCGCCGAAACGGGGGCCCGGGCAAAAAACCTGCCTGGGATTCCCGTTTACGCGGGAAGGCTAGCCGACTCTGTTCCCAAAAAGTTCCCCCAGTTTCTTCCCGCCCCGAAGATGTTCCCAAACCTTTTCTGCTACCTCTAAATCTTTAAGGTACCAAGAAACCGCCTCAAAGAAAAGCAGGCACCAGGCTCCTGCCAACCAAAAAGCTCTCTTCGGCCTTGCTCCAATCGATACAAACGAAAAACTCTACGAGTATTCCACCCGGCCCAGGCCGAATCGTTTGACATCCACAAAAATGGGCGTAGCGCTTTAGCTGAATGGAGCAAATCGCCTCTGCCCTGGCCGTCGAGAGACGGGCGGTGCCTTATTGAGCTTCGCAAATCGTAGAGACAGGGAATTCCCTGGTTTTTGGCCACGTCGCTGTCCCTTGGTTTTGCGAAGACCAATAGGTACCGCCGGGTAAGACGGAGGGGTGGCTTCTGCACGGCCAAGAGAGAGGCGGGAGGAACTGGCCTCTCGCCAGCGCAGGAGAGGCAGGGCCGGCGCCTTCGGCCAGGCCGGGTGAGAGGGCAAAAGAAGGTGTCCCTCCTCTTTATATGGGCTCCTCCCTCTGCACTGTCCTGCCAGCGGAGAGAGAAGAAAAAAGTCCCTCTTCATTCGGCTAAATTATTCCCCCCTTCGGCCAAAATGTTAGGGGAAATTTTTCCGTCCGAACGCATTTTGTGAAGGTACCGGTTGGCCTCCTCGCCCGCCGCAAACAATAAAGGAGAGGAATCCTTTCCTCTCCTTTACGTTGCCGACTTGATTGTCGGGTGGTGTATAAGCCGGTCCAAGGTGGCTCTTCTGCAAACAGGCAGGAGCTTCCGGCGGGTTCTATGGAAGGGTGATGGACTGCGTGGGGCAGACATCGACGCAGGCACCGCACTCCCCGCAGGTATTCTCATCCACCACCGCTTTGCCATCCTTGATCTCGATCGCATTCAACGGACACACTTGGGCACACTCACCACAACCTGTACAAGTTTCTACATTCACTACGGCTGCCATGAACATCTCCTTTCTCATGCAAACTCTAGAAGCGCACCGACCATCTCGGCGCAAACAATCTGCGCCGGAAAATATCTTTATTATCCATTTTATCTCCAAAAGTCAAGCCCTTAACTTCCACCTCCACCAGGCTCCATGAGCACCATTGGGGAAGTTGGAGCCGATTCGCCCCTCCCAGTGGCAAAGTGGCAAAGGCCAGGCCGAGTGGATTAGTCAAACTATGGAGCTTCGCAAATCGTAGAGACACGAAATTCCCTGGTTTTCGGCCACGGCAGTGTCCCCCGATTTGGTGAAAAACAATAAGCGGCTGTCCCGAAATTGGCCTCCGGGGGGTCCCGACCTGTTTCCAAACCCTTTCGGTTTCCCAACATCCCTGTTGATGAGGGTTTTTGGCAGGGTGGGGGCTGACGGTTGGCTGGTCCATCTGCCTAAAAACAGAGTTTCGGGACAGCCTCTACGACACCGTTCCGGCAGAGCAAGGGTAACCAGTCGATAGAATGCCCGCCCTCCTTGACTAAAGGCCAGCGCGCCCGCGAGACCGCCGGTTGAAAACAAGACGCCTTGCTACGGCTCGGAAAAATCTGTTTTTGGCCATGCCCCTCCTTCGCCACGCCCGTGGAGGAGGATTCTCTTAGATGCTGTCCCGGAATTCCGTTTTTAGCCAGATGTACTACCAACCGGCGGGACCAGACTGCCAAAACCCTCATAAAATGGGCACTGTGGTAAATTGGAAGGGTTTGGCAACGGTCCGGGCCGCCGCCCGAGTATTAATTCGGGACAGCCTTTTACCAAGCGGCGTTTTGTTTTCGGCCATGCCACCGTCGGCTCCATAGAAGTCCGAGGGCCCCCAGCAGGAGCAGCACCAGGCTGGCCGGTTCCGGCACGCCCTCGAGGAAGATAATCTCGTCGAGCACGTATTTGCTCATGCCGTAGGCGGCTCCACCGTCGAAGATGAGCCGAACATGGCTGGCCCACAAATCAAACGTGCCCACCAGGAGTTCATTATGGCGGCCTGTGCCGGTAAATCCGCTAAACAGTACTGGTGTAGAAAAGTTCACGCCATCGGTGCTCAAAGCCACCCGTACATCGTCCGGGCCGGCCACGCCAGCCTGGGCGTCATACGAATAACCGATCTTAATCTGATGCAAGCTATACAGGCCGCCCAGATCGAAGCTGATGGTTACCGGCGTGGCAGCCTGCCAGCCGACCGTCGTATCGCCCGCTGCATACGGCCCGCTGGCCACCCACAGGTCGGCCAAATCGCCGGAGAAACTGCCGGCCGTTTTCAGATCATCCTTAAACAAGGTGGAATCGGCATCCGGGGCAGCAGAATACGTATAGGTAACCCCGAAGATTTTGTTCGGCGTGAGCGTGCCGGTAACGGCCAACTCATACTGCCGGGCCACCTCCGCCCTGCTGAGCGGCCGATTGTAAATGGCCACCTCGTCCAGCTTGCCGTTGAACGGAAATTCTGTTCCCCCATCGCCACCGCGTCCGATCCAGAGGGAATTCGTAGCCGTCATCGGGGCATATAAACCGGTCTTAGAACCAAACAACTGGCCGTTGATGTAAAGCAGTTTCTTTTTGGAGGCGGCGTCGAATGTGCCGACCACCTGGGTCCACTGATCCAACACCACAGGGGGACCAGAAAGCACATCATAGGTAAGATTTGCCCCCTGCCCGGTCCAGAATTCCCATCGGTCACTCTGACTGGCAAAAAAGTTGTAGCCTTGGGTATTTAGCGAGCCACCTACAGAGCTCGTTCTGGCCGTTAGCGGCGAGCGGTAGGTACCTTGGCCGCCTTCCACCTTGGCCCAAAGCGAAACGCTCAGGCTGGCCGGGTGCAAGGCCGCATCGTACGCCACCTGGATCCGATCATCCGAGCCGTCGAAATCCACGGCCGTGTCGATGTCGTTGGCCAAAGGCCGGTCGGTTTGCCGAAGCTGCGGGCCGTTTTGGTAGGTTCCGTTATATTGGGTCACGTTGACGGCATTGTAGGCGACGGTGCCGGCTTGCTCGCCCAATCGCCAATAGGCCACCGGCCCGGCCGCCAACACCTCCTGTGCATACGGCGAGAAGGAATTGTAATGGTCGGCAATGGTCTGATGCGAAAGGGCCGCATTGAACACCGCTACCTGATCCACCGCACCGTGAAACCAATAACGCCCGCTCCCTTCGCTCTCGCCGGCGCCGATCCGCAGCGGGGAAGCGGTGTTGGGCTGATAGAGACTGCCGGTGGCCGTCGCCACCGGATGCCCGTTCATATAAAATACCTTGGTGTTCGTGCTACTATTGAAACTGCCCGCCAGAAACACCCATTGGTTTAAGACCACACCCGGTCCCGCAAGGAAATGCCATCCTGATGTTTGACCGGTCCAAAAGTCCCAATTATTGTTGCTAGCCGCATAAAATAGATAGCCCAGTGGTTGGCCGGAGACATAACCACGCGAGGTAAGCGGCGAACGGTAGGAGCCGTCGCCGCCGTCCACCCGTGCCCACACATAGGCGGTAAAGCTGGCAGGGTTGAGGGCCGCGGTGTAGGGGACATCGATCTTGCCATTGGAGCCGTTAAACACGGCGGCCGTGCCCAGGGTGCTCATGGCCGACGGATTGCCGAACGTTACCCCGCCGGCCGGCGTGCCGTGGTTGGTGGATTTGGCGTCTTTGACGGAGCCGGTGCCGCTGGTGCCAGCCGGTTCGTCCAGGAGCCAGTAACTGACCAAGTTGGGATGGTCGATGATGCCCGCCTGAAGGTTGCCGGCACTCAGAAGCCAACCGATCACCGCCAGGGCCAACGCCATCCACCCTCTTCCCGTAACCATCTTCCAGGCGCGACGTTTCATTGGAGCACCTCCTTCTTGAGGACTACCCGAAAAAGCAAAAAGAAGGAAAATCACCAACTGCTAGTTTATCCTCCTCAAACCGCAAACGCAAGCAATTATATCCAGAAAACCCACCGGAAAAACCACCGGTTCGCTCTCTCCTCAGAACCTAAAAACTGACCTACCCAGAGAACGCAATAAGTTCCTTAATTTCCTGGAAGTTATGGCACAAAAAGCGGCATTGTTCCTTTTTCCGTTTGCGGGTAGGAGTCCCCTCTTTTTGCCGGTCGGCGCCCCTCTGGAAGTATGCCCGGTTGACCCGGAAAATATAGACGGACGAGAACATTGCCCGCTTGCCCGAGAGGCCGTCCTTTGGCCCGGCCGGCGAAAATCCGGGGAACTGTTCGTGGGGTGGCCCACTCGCCTATGGTTCTTGACGGAACCCGGCGGGAAAGGCCGCTGTGGACCCGCCACTTGGCTCCTCACCCCAGGCCGTCTCTCCATGGAGAATTCCTCCCCCATCCTATGCTGGCCAGAGCAATTGCGGCGTCGGAGACCCCAAGCCTCACGCTTGCCTTCTGGGAACGGTTACGGACCGACAAATAGGGGATGTGCGTGAGAGAATATCCGGAAGATCGGCCCGCTCCGGGGCTGGGAGAGACTGGTCTGAGCCGGTAGAATAGGTTCAAATAGCGGGCGAATAAATTGGATTAAAGAAAGGATACCCCCAGGGCTCAGGAGGACGGGCTTTCCAACGTTTGCTCTTTATTCCGTGGGAGGCTGCGCCATGAAACGGATCGTGTTGGCTTGGGTGGTCGGGAGCGTCTTTTTGGCAGGGTGTGTGGATTCCAGCAAGCCGTTGGTCGATCCCCGCAAAGCGGAGCCGGATAAACAACTAATAGGCTTGTGGCGGCATGTGGCCGAAGATGGCCGGATCAGCTTTTACCATATTGGGCAAGCTGGTGAGGAGTGGCCGGACGGCGTGCTACGGGTGGTGGGCGTCTCGCACCACCAGGGCCAGTTGGACCCGGCCGCCGAGATGCTCCTTTTTGTCAGCCGAGTTGGTCAAAAAGCCTATCTCAACATCGCCGAACTGAAACCGGATTTGGCCCAGCAGATCAAAGAAAAAGGCTGGGAAGCGGTGCAGGGGTATTTTCTTTGGCGGTACCAGATCGAAGCCGATCGGCTGACTGTCTGGCCGATGGACAACGACGCCAAACGCCAGGCCATCGAAGCAGGCAAACTCAAAGGGGAGGTTTCCACCGGCCGGTTCCGGGTGGCTAAGTTCACTGACACGCCGGAAAACCTGACTCGCTTTTTGGCCGAGGCAGGCGATAGCCTATTTTCCAAGCAACCGATCCGGTTGGAGCGGGTCCCCTTGTCAGGCCGATAAGAATCTCCCAAGATATGCATAAGGCATAAGACATTCGGGAATAGGTCTCCTTCAGCAACTCCTAAGGAGTCGAAACGATGGCGGTACCAGGAACGATGGGGCGTGTGTTGCATGTGGACTTGGAAAAACGACAGCTTCAGATCGAAACGCCGCCGGATGAGGCCTACTTGCAGTATCTAGGCGGCTACGGTCTGGGTGCCTGGTATCTGTATCGGTTGCAGCGGCCCAAGGTGGATCCCCTAGGACCAGACAACTATTTGGGATTTTTTACAGGAATATTGACGGGTACCCCGGCCATTACCGGCAACCGCTATGTGGTGGTGGGCAAGAGTCCGAAGACGGGCACTTGGGGCGACGCCAATTCGGGCGGCGATTTTGGTCCAGCCATGAAAGCGGCCGGTTTCGACGCCGTGCTCATCCGGGGCATCAGCCCGGAGCCGGTCTATCTGCTGCTCCAGGACGGCCAGGCCACCCTTTTGCCTGCGGACGGCTGGTGGGGCCTGGACACCAACCAGTTGGAAGACCTGGTGCAAGAGCGGTATGGCAGCACGGCTCGGACCGCCTGTATCGGACCGGCCGGTGAACGGAAGGCCCTGCTGGCCTGCGTGATCAACGATCGGGGCCGGGCCGCCGGCCGAAGCGGACTGGGGGCGGTCATGGGCTCCAAACGCCTGAAGGCCATTGTGGCCGTGGGAAACCAAACTCCCAGCCTGGCCGACCCCCAGGCCCTGCAAGATGCCATCCAACGCTACCGGGATTTCATGTGTCAGCAGGGCTTCTTCCAGGTGCTTCATCAATACGGTACCGCGGGGATCACGGCCGGTTCGGTGGCCTCGGCCGATTGCCCGATCAAAAACTGGGCCGGCAGTCCGGCCGATTTCCCCACTGCCGCAAAAATCAGCGACGATTCGGTTCTGGCCATCCAAAAACGGAAATATGCTTGCTGGCGGTGTCCGATTGGCTGCGGCGGCGAAACGGAAATCCCCGACGGCCCCTTCGCCTCCAAAGGCCATAAGCCGGAGTATGAAACCCTCGGCTCCTTCGGCGCCATGCTGCTCAATGACAATCTAGCCTCGATCAACCGGTGCAACGAAATCTGCAATCGGGCCGGGCTGGATACGATCAGCACCGGCTGCACCCTCGCTTTTGCCTTCGAGTGCTATGAAAAGGGCATCCTCACCGATGCGGATACCGGTGGTCTGAAGCTCACCTGGGGCAATGCAGAGGCCATTGTGCAACTGACCGAGCAGATTGCCCGGGGCGAAGGATTCGGCCGGGTCTTGCAGGACGGGGCCAAGGCGGCTGCCGAACGAATCGGCCGGGGCGCCGAACAGTACGCCATGCACATCGGCGGGGAAGAGGTGCCGATGCACGATCCCCGGCTTAGCCCCGGAATTGCCGCCAGCTACAAGATGGATGCTACTCCGGGCCGACATACCCAGATGAGCGCTTGGACGGCGGAAGCCCAGTTTGCGCCGCCGGGATTAGTAACCGAGTCATTTGATAAATATAAGTACACCGGTAAAGGACAAATCCATCGGCGGGTGAGCAACCACCATCACGCCAGTTCGGCAGCCGGGATGTGCCTATTTGCTTGGTCGGTCTTGCCGCCAGAGTGCCTGGCCGATGTGCTCACCTGCGTTACCGGCCGGAAATACACGTTGGAGGACCTGGACCGGATCGGCGCCCGGATTGCCGCCCTCCGGATTGCATTCAACCTCCGGGAAGGCATCCGGAACATCGACATTAAAATCCCTGGCCGGATCATCGGCGATCCGCCGCTGCGGGACGGCCCGGTGGCCGGCGTAACCGTCGATGTCGATACCCAAGTCCGAGAATATCTGGAAGCCATGGGCTGGGATCCCCAGACGGGCATTCCGAAGAAAGAAACCTTGTTGGACTTGGGCCTGGACTTTGTCGCCGCCGACTTGCACGGAAAATAAGAGTCCCTCTCGAAAGCACCATCTTTGATCTTCCTT